>ERZ857882.4855-NODE-4855-length-11131-cov-6.543518_pt1 | contig 11131 bp, 12 predicted proteins | sample MGYA00519697_ERZ857882 | MGnify/ENA primary metagenome ERZ857882 (study PRJEB31778, sample SAMEA3449373) | human gut metagenome | biome: human gut; feature: human-associated habitat; material: faeces | place: United Kingdom | collected 2010/2012 ... | reverse complement strand
CGTAGGAGCCGAGGTACTTGTACCACGGCATGGCAACGCCGGCCTCGACGGAGACGCGGGCCTTGACGGCGGCCGGAAGCACGGCCTCCTTGTATTCGGCGTCCTGCTCCTCGAACCATTCCACGCACGGCACGGACACGACGCGGGCCTTAATGCCCTCGCCGGCCAGGGTCTTGGCAGCGGACACAGCCCACTGGACTTCGGAACCGGTGGCCATGATGATGACGTCCGGGGTGCCCTCGGTGTCGACGAGCACGTAAGCGCCCTTCTTCACGCCGTCCTTGGCCTTCTCAGCGGTCTCGGCGAGAACCGGGACGCCCTGACGGGTCAGAACCATAGCGGTCGGCAGGGTGTTCTTCTTCTCGAAGAAGTAACGGTAGGCTTCAGCGGTCTCGTAAGCGTCGGCCGGACGAGCGACCTCGAGCTGCGGGATGGCGCGGAAGGAAGCCAGATGCTCCACCGGCTGGTGGGTCGGGCCATCTTCGCCGACTGCGACGGAGTCGTGGGACCACACGTACAGGTTCGGAATCTGCATGAGGGCGGCCAGACGCACGGCGGAACGCTCGTAATCGGAGAACATGAAGAAGGTGCCGCCGTACGGACGGGTGTGGGAGCCCAGCAGGATGCCGTTGGTGATGGTGCCCATGGTGAACTCGCGCACGCCGAAGTGGAGCTGACGGCCGTACTTGCTGCAGTTCGGCCACTGCTTGGTGGCGCACTCAGCCGGGGCGAAGGTCTCAGCGCCCTTGAGGTCGGTCTTGTTGGAGCCGCCGAGGTCGGCGGAGCCGCCCCAGAGTTCCGGCATGACGGCTGCGATGGCGTTCAGAGTGGAGCCGGAAGCGCCACGGGTGGCGACGTTCTTGCCGACTTCGAAAGTGGCCTCGAGGTCGTCGATGGCCTTGTCGAAGCCTTCCGGAAGCTCGCCGGCCTTGATGCGGTCGTACAGGGCAGCCTTGTCCGGGTTGGCCTTGCGCCATGCGTCGTACTTCTCGTCCCATTCCTTGTGGGCTTCGAGACCGCGCTCGGCGACCTTGCGGGCGTGGGCGAGGGCCTCTTCGTCAACGTGGAAGGACTCCTCCGGGTCGTAGCCGAGGAGCTTCTTGAGACCAGCGACGGCCTCGGCGCCCAGCTTGGAGCCGTGGGAGGACGGGTCGTTGGTCTTGCCCGGGGTCGGCCATGCGATCAGGGTATCGACCTTGATGAGCTTCGGCTGGCTCGGGGCGGCGGCGCGGGCCTTGGTGATGGTGTCGGCCAGGCCTTCGACGTCCTCCTTGTAGGAGCCGTCAGGCTGGATGAAGCTGAACTCGTCGGTGTACCAGCCGTATGCCTGGAAGCGCTTGAGCACGTCCTCGGCCAGCACCAGGTTGGTGTCGCCTTCGATCTGGATGCGGTTGGCATCGAAGATCACGGTCAGGTTGCCGAGCTGCTGGTTGGCGGCGAGGGAGGCGGCTTCGCCGGAGATGCCCTCTTCGATATCGCCTTCACCGCAGATGACCCAGATGTTGTGGTCGAACGGGGACTCGCCTTCCGGAGCTTCCGGATCGAGCAGGCCACGCTGGAAACGCTGGCCATAGGCGAAGCCGATGGCGGAGGCGAAGCCCTGGCCCAGCGGACCGGTGGTCATTTCGATGCCCGGGGTCAGGCCGTATTCCGGATGGCCCGGGGTACGGGTGTCAGCGCCGCCACGGAAGTTCTTCAGATCGTCCAGGGTCAGGCCGTAGCCGGAGAAGTACAGCTGGACGTACTGGGTGAGGGAGGCGTGGCCACCGGAAAGAATGAAGCGATCGCGGCCTTCCCAGTTGGGGTCGTTCGGATCATGCTTGATGAAGTGCTGGTACAGGGTGTAGGCGATAGGCGCCAGGGAGACGGGGGAACCCGGGTGGCCGTGTCCCGCACGCTCAACCGCGTCGGCCGACAGGACCTTGGCCATCTTGATGGCGCGTTCGTCCAGCTCGGTCTCCTTGAATTCGGTCATGGATTACTTTCCTTCCAATTGGTCGGGCCGCGTATCCGGCTTGTGCCGGGCGCTTGACGCCCTCACATTGCGATTACCATGCTAGCGTCGGTTTGCGACGTTGTGGTGCAATTTTGGCGTGTTTTGGTAGTTTGTGTTCTGTTAGCGTTCACAGTGAACATTGCTACGCTGCAAACGAACGCATTAGCACTCAAGCCTAAGGAGTGCTAATACAATGTTCTAAGGTGAAGTGCGCCACCTGCACGTGGCGGAGCCAAGAAAGAGGCAATATTTCTGGGTTCCCGCGTGTCGCGGCGTGGCGAACCGACCGTCGGGGTACGCCCTGAGTGAACCGTGACTGATATGAATATGTATGCATATATGAGGAGGCGCGCATGACGCAATCAAGACGCATGCTGGTGCTGCGCGCCGTGGTGGAGGATTACATCCGTTCTCAGGAGCCTGTGGGCTCCACTTCGCTGACGCGCGACCATGATCTCGGCGTCAGTTCGGCCACCATCCGTAACGATATGGCCGCTCTGGAGGACGAAGGCTATCTGATTCAGCCGCACACTTCGGCCGGTCGCGTGCCCACCGAAAAGGGCTATCGATACTTTGTGGACCGACTTGCTACCGTGGTGCCGCTCAGCGAGGCGCAACGCCGCGGCATCAACAGCTTCCTGTCCGGATCGGTGAGTCTCAAGGACGCGCTGCAACGTTCGGCACGACTGCTGTCCGAAATCACCGGTCAAGTGGCCGTAGTCGCCTCGCCATCGCTGGCCAAGGCCACATTGCGGCACGTGGAGATGGTGCCCGTTGCCATGACCACGTTGCTCGCCGTGGTGATTACCGACACAGGCCGCGTGGCCCAGCACGGCCTGACCATCGCATCCATGCCCGCCGTGGACGAGATCAACCGGCTCTCCAACACCGTCAACGAGCAATGCGACGGGCTGTCCCTATCGAAATCCGCGGAGACCGTGCGATCCATCGCCGCCAGCGCCGGCTACGAGTCGGTGCGTGGCGTGGCCGACGCGCTGGCCGACGCCTTCGAATCGATGGCATTGGACGAACGCGCGAACGAACTGTACATGTCCGGCACCTCGCACCTGGCCCACTCCCGGTCCCTGGCCGATCTGGCCCCGCTCTTCGACGCGCTGGAAGAACAGGTCGTGCTGATGAAGCTCATGAGCAACCTGAGCGAGGAGACGAATGCATCCGGCGTGGGCGTGGCCATCGGCTCCGAAATGCACACCCCCGGACTACTGCATGCTTCCGTGGTCAGCAGTGGCTATGGGCGCAGCGGAGCGGCGGGCGAACCGGCGGGGAACGATCCCGTAGGCGAACCCGAAACCGAATCCGAGACGGAGAGCCAGACGAACGACACGGAACCCATCGCCTTCGTTGGCTCCATAGGGCCGACCCACATGGACTACGCGGCCACTATGGCCGCCGTCAGGGCCGTAGCCAGATATTTGACCGCCTTCCTCTCCGAGGGCCGGACTCAAGACTGACCGCCGTCTGTGGCACAATGACCCGCAGACCAAACGAACACAAAGGATCAATCAAGTGGCAGATTATTACGAGACGCTGGGTGTGGAACGCGGCGCCAGTGACGACGAGATCAAGAAGGCATACCGCAAGCTCAGCCGTAAGTACCACCCCGACATCGCGGGCCCTGAGTTCGAGGACAAGTTCAAGGAAGTGAACAACGCCTACGATGTGCTGTCCAATCCGGACAAACGCCGTATGTATGATTCGGGAGTCGACCCGAACAACCCGAACGCCGGTGCCGGCGGCTTCTCCGGGGCGGGCTTCGGCGATATGAGCGACGTGTTCTCCACGTTCTTCGGTTCCGCGTTCGGTGGTGGCTCACAGGGCCCGGTGCCGCGTACCCAGCCCGGCCGCGACGCCCTGGCCTCCGCGTCCATCGACCTGAAGACCGCCGTGTTCGGCGGCACCGCGCACGTCAAGATCAGCACGTTCTCCCTGTGCCAGGAGTGCGGCGGCTCCGGCGCCCAGGGCGGCGCACAGCCGGTCACCTGCCCCGACTGCCACGGCCAGGGATTCATGCAGAAGGTCGTGCGCACCATGCTCGGCCAGATGATGACCTCCGCCCCCTGTGAACGTTGCGAGGGCCACGGTACCATCATCCAGAACCCGTGCCCCAGCTGCATGGGCCACGGCCGTGTGCGCACCACGCGTACCGTGGGCGTTACCGTGCCCGCCGGCATCAACGACAACGCGCGTCTGCGGTTGGCCAACCAGGGCGAAGTGGGTGAGGGCGGCGGCGCTGCCGGCGACCTGTACATCGACATCCGCATCAAGGCGGATAAGCAGTTCACCCGCGATGGCGACGACCTGCACTGCTGGATTCAGGTGCCGATGAGCTGGGCCGTGCTTGGCCACGATCTGTCCATTGATACGTTCGATGGTGAGAAGACCGTGTCCATCCCGGCCGGCTGCCAGACTGAGGACACGGTGACGCTTAAGGGACTGGGCGTCACGAACATCCGCAACAAGGACGAGCGCGGCAACCTCATCGCCCACGTCAATGTGCTTATCCCCACCAAGCTCAACGAAACCGAGCGTGGCCTCATCGAACAGTTCGCCGCCTCGCACGATTCAGGCGCCACGCACGTCTCCCAGGCATCCCGTCCACAGGCCGGTCAAAAGAAAGGTTTCTTCAGCAAGTTGAAGGACGCACTGAGCTGAGAACGGGTTGGAAAATGGCCGCTTTGCCTTGCGGGAGTAGGGCTGAGCGGCTTTTTTCGTTTTAACCAGTTTTAACGGTTTTTAACCTGTTTTTACGGAAAATGTGGGCAAAATGTGGGCAAAAATCGAGCCCGCGAAGCCCTCTGCCACAACGCGAAATCGGCCCCGTCCGGCAGCAGTCAAGCTCTGTGCGAGCTGTCTGCGATGCCGGACGGGGCCGAACTATGTGTGGTTATGCGGCGCGGTCGAGGCGTTGTTTGATGGCGCTGACGCCGATGAGCGCGCCGGCGAGGATGCCGAGCGCGTTGAGCGTGGTCACTATCGCGTCCACGTGAGGCCAGCCCCATGCGGGGCCGACCGTGCCCACGAACACGGCGAGTGCGGGCAGGACGATGAGGCCGAGCCATTTGAGGATGTCGTAGACGCGGCTGGGGATGAGCCAGTCGGGCACGTCATGGGTGACGTCGGCCGTCTCGGGCCAGTCGCTCACATCGACGCCGGGAAGCGTTTCGCCGGTGTCGGTCGTGTTTTTGCTGTCGGTCATGTTTTACTCCGATCAAAAAAATGGTGGTGATGCCGCCATCAGGGGAGTGACGGCGGCATCGGTTGAATCTCAGCGGCAGGTCACCACGTCACCGGGGTAGTAGACGTTGATGTTGCCGGAGGGTACCGAACACTGGGAGACGTTGTAGCCGTGCGCGGTGGCGAAATCCCACACGGTGTCGCCGTACTGGAGGGTCTTGGAAACCCCGTTGGACGGCGCGGCCGTGGTGGAACCGCCGCCGTAGGTTACGACGTCGCCCACGTAGTAGCGGTTGATGTCACCGCTGGGCGTATGCCACGCGGACAGGGGCCAAGCATCATAGGCGACGGCGAGTCCCCAGATGGTTTCTCCCCACTGCATGACGTGGCTGATGCCACCCGTGTTGGTGTCGGCCGGGGGAGTGCTCGGCTGCACGGGCGCGGGCGTTGCCGGGGCCGGGGCTGTGGAGCCGGTGGGGTTGGCGTACAAATCCCACTGCCATGCCTCGCCGCGGAACAGGTTGAGGTCGATGGGACTCCACGTGTTGACCACGCCGGTGCCGGAGTACTGGCGCATGGCCTCGCCGTATGCGCCCAGCATCCACGGGGATGCCTGGTAGCCGGTCGGGCTCATGTTCGCGTATTGGGCGATCCACAGGCCGTATCGGTCGCGGATGTCCTGCGGGATGGTGCCGGCCACCGGGCCGGTGTACAGCAATGGGCGCACACCGCCGCTCAACCGTTCGCACTCCGCCATGAATCGGCGTACCCAATCCCAATCGCCCCATGCGGGGTTGTCGTCCATCTCCCAATCCAACGCCACGATGCCGTGACGCCAATAGTTCGACGTGTTGCGATAGAAGAATTGGGCTTCGGCCTCCGGGTTGCCGCCCATCGCGTAATGGTAGAGGCCGAATTTCTTGCCGGATGCCTGCGCCTGGTAGATCATGCGGTTGGCGTCGGTGTTCACGCCGGACACGAGGCAGTTGTTGTTGACCTGTCCGGTGCCCCATGTGGTGCCGACCACCACGAAGTCCGCCTGCATGTTATACACGTCAGCGCCGCACTGCCAGTTGGACATGTCCACGCCCTGCATGTCCGCGTGCGCGGTAGCCGGAAGCAGCATCATGCAGACGGCGGCGACTAGTGCCGTGACCTTGGCGAGCAGACGCTTATGCCACGGCTTGTCCTTGTTATTGACCAATGTTTCCCCTTTCTCTGGGATGAATATTTGTTTGTTGTGGCCCACGGTCGTGGGTCAGGATTATCGGGGCCCACTCGGGGCCGTCAATGAAAAAGCCCCACACGGAATGGTGTGGGGCTAGAATCAGTCGATCTTGTACAGGCGGGGAGTGAACGTCTTATCGACCTCGCCCGTGGTGTTGATGAAAATCTGGCATTCTAGGAGTCCGGCCTTCACTGGTTCCGGCCCATAGTGACTAGGCCGGAACACGTCTATGCGTCCGCTTCCGTCATCGGGGGTGAGCGTGGCTTGCACGCCAAACAGCCATGAGGTGCTACCCAGCGGCCAGTCCGTGCCTTCCATCGTGTACGTGCCCGCATCCACATGGACTGCGCCCTGCAAAACGTTCCATGAGCCAACCGCACCCGTGGTGGAGCCTTTGAACCGGTACGTGCCCGGCGATGGTTCCGTGACCATAACACCCGGGTCGGTGCCTAATGTTTTAGGCAGTCCGGTGACACGCGGATACAGGTTCGCTAGTTCATAGCCCCCCCCTTAAGGCTTGTGTTGTCGGGTTTCATCCAATCGTGTGCGGTGTCGCCGGATTCCAATTGGACGCGAATGTCGCTGTCCTGAGCGGTGGGCGTGGCCTCGCTGGAGATGATGTTGAGGAACAGGCTGACGGTGCCGGCAGGGATTGCCATGACACTGTTAGCGTTGTTTATCTGTTCTCCAAGCTGATTGTCGTTGGCGTCGAGGCATTTGACGTTGCAGGCCAAGCCGGAGATACCACCGGTGATGCTGAATTTCACGGTGCCCTGTACCGGGCACGGAAACTTCCACGACACGCCACGCCATTGCCTAGTGGCGGTGCCGGTGACATGCAATGACCCGTCACTGTTAACGGTGGCGGTCAAACCGTTGCCCTCGGCGGGACCGTAGGCGAGCAGGTTACGGGATTTGACCGTGACCGGCACCTGTTTGCTGATGTTCGGACTGGTTTTCGAGTTGATGGTGACCGTCGTGTTACCGGGTTTCACGCCGGTTACGGAAATACCCATGAGGGGCCTCCTTGAAATAATGGAAGCCCCTATTCATGAGGCTTCCGGTTTATGCGTATGGCTTGTACGCGTGTGCTTCGCTGCCGGTTTCCAGCATTGGATACACCGTCGCGTCAACGGGCACACCGTTGTTCGCTCCGACCTTGCACTGATAGGTACTGTTTTCCGATACCGTGAACGTGACAGCCAAATTGTGAACTTGATTGTTCAGCACCTTGTATTCGGTCTTGCCGCCTGTGATAACGACTATGAATAGGATGACTCCGTCGGGGAGGCTCGCGGCGGATAACGTGTATTGTCCCGCTGGCAACGGCGTATTATCCGTACTGCCACAATCGGTACGCCCGACTGACGAGGTGCTGGTGCCTTTCACGTGGATGCCACCGTCGGCGGCGACCGTAAACGTCACGCCATCCGGCGTACCGCTTTGTATCTTCAGCCACATGTTCTTGATCGGGGGTAACACGCGTACTGGAATGGTTTTCGAGACAGTGCCGGCTTGGATGGTTAGGCTGGTGTCACCCGGGGTCAGGCCGGATACGGCCACCCCCCCCCTAAAAGATTCGTTCATGATGGTTACTCCTTACTGTTGATGGTTGCGATGGTCTTGTCGAGGATGTTCGCGGCGAATTCCTGCGGCGCGTAATCCGGCAGGATGTTGACGTTCAGGCTGGCTGTCTCGCCCACCCTCAATGTCAACGATTCCGGGGTGACGGTGATGCCGGTCGGTTTCGCGTCGCCAACCACGGCGATATCCGGGCTGGCGGCGCTGGCCGTGAACTCCTGCGATGCCGCATCGGGCAGGATCGTCACCTTGAGGTTCTTGCTCTCGCCGACGCGCAGGGTGATGTTGTCGATGGGTTTGCCGGAATCGTCCGTGACCTTGATGGACTCGGGCGCGTAGGCCGCGCTGATGGACACGGCGGCGGAAGTGAAACCGTTGACCGTGGCCGTCACCAATATGGTTCCGCCATGCCGCCACGTGAGCGTGTTGCCCGAAACCGTGGCGGTGGAAGTGTCCCTGCTCGCGAACGTCACGTCATTGGTGGTGAGCAGGTCGCCAACATGACCGTCCGCGTAGGTGGCCTTCGCTCCCAGTTTCAGGGTGCCGTTGACGGCTAGAGACTTGGGCAACGTCCTGCCCTTGTCGTCCGTGATCCTGATGGAGACGACCGTGTCCCTGTCGAGGGGCCATACGAGTTTGCCGTTGAACATGGCGTTGTACGTGTGGCCTTTCATCAACGGTTTGCCGACACGTTTGCCGGCGTATAGGGCTGGCATGGTCAGGCCTCCTTCACGGTAACCTTCTTGGCCTTGGCTTTCACGGCCTTGGCTGCGGGCTCCTCCGACACGGTTCCGGTCGGCGTTTCCCCGGTGGAGTCCTTGCCGGTTTCCTCCGTGGTGCCTTCAGGGGTGCCGGCGGAAGGCAGTTCGGCGGAAGCGCTCTCGGCCTTGTCCTTGACCGCCCGCACCGTCGAATCGATGGCGGCGATGGCCGTCTCGCCCTTCGCCGCGACCATGGAAGCGGTGTCGGCCACGGTCTGCGAATCGTTGGCGACGGAAGCCGCCGCCATACTGGCGTTCGACGCGAGACTGCTCAGGTCGGACTGGGTGGCGGTCGCGGAATCAGCGGAGGACCGGGCGCTCAGCATGGCGCTCCTAGCCAACGCGGCGTTCGTCTGCGCTTCGGCCGTGATGGACTCCAACGTGCTCATGGCCATAGCGGCCTTCATGGTCGTGGCGGTCTCGTCGAAGAGCACCACCGCATCCGGGTATCGGGCGGAAAGCGTCTCCGCCTCCGACTGGGTGGAAGCGTGGCGAACCTTCAGCAATTGGGAGCCCTGCATGTCCTTCGGGACGAACGTGCCGGCGTCCACTTCCACGAGGTCCGCGTATTCGACCTTGGTCTTGGAGTCCGGCACCTCGACGTAGCGCGTGTACGCCTGCGGCGAATCCGCCAACTCCACGACCTGCCACACGAAAGCAGGAGTCGTAGGCAGCAGGTCAACCGTCAACTCACCGTCTTCAGACAGGTTCGCGTCGAACGAAGCCGCGATAACAAGATTCTTCGCCGCGTCGAAATGACGACGCACCGGGCGGAACCGCAGCGTACCGGTGACAGGGTCCAAGCCTCCGGTCTTCGGCTTCCTGATGCTGATATGGATTTGGGTCATGATTATTACTCCTCCTTAATGGATTCGGTTATGGTTTCCGGAGCTACGTCCGGGCGAAGCTCGTCCGGCAGCGAGGGCTTGGGATGACGTTTCAAATTGTTGACCATGTTTCCCTTTTCTCTGGGATGGATATTGTTTGTGGCCCACGGTCGTGGGTCAGGATTGTCGTGGCGCTATCGGCGCGGATTGGATGTCATTGTTGAGCGATGTCCCGTGGCCGTTGCCGCCCAGGCTGTGATAGCTGTCGTAGAGGCGTTGGGAGCGTGCTTTGAGGTCCTCGTCCGCCACTCCGTCGTGCTCGATGACCATTTCGCGGCGCAGGTCCTCCAACTGGCACAGCAGGAGCTCGCGCAGCCCGTTGACCATGGCTTTGCCCCATCGCCACATCAGGCCCAAAACCGTGGCCACTCCGCCACAGATAAAAGGCACGAGCCAATCGACGACGTGAGTGAGCAAAGACATGGAAAAGCTCCTTTACGGTGGGTAAAACCCACACGTTCGTCCCCGTTGGATAGGCCAACGGGCGTGTGGGTTTTGGAGGTTGAAAATGCTGTTACAAGAGTTTTGGAACGGCCGGTTTTGGCCGCATTGCACGCGGAATCTGCGTGAGAGCACGCGCGTGGGCTACGAGTCCGCGTGGCGGCTGCATGTCATGCCATGCTTCGGCGGCATGGGTATGGACGCGATAAGCGTGGAGCTAGTGGACAAATGGCTTGCGAATTTCGACACTGCGGGAGCCGCACGCAAGGCATGGGCCGTATTGCGCGCGATACTCAGGCGGGCTATCCGCTGGAACCTGCTGGACGTGGACATCACGAGCCGCGACATCCAACTGCCGGCCAAACCTCATTACGAGCCGCAAATATTGACCATCCGTCAGCAGCGTGCACTGTTGCAGGGCTTTTACGGGCATCCGCTTGAGGCGTGGCTTATCTGCGCCGTCTCATGCGGGCTCCGCACCGAGGAAGGGTATGGGCTGGAGTGGGGCGACATCGACCTGCGCTCAGGTGTCCTGCACGTGGAGCGTGGCCTGCAATGGGTGGGCGGGCATGAGGCCGTCGTGCCGCCGAAAACCGAACTGTCCCGCCGCACACTCCCGTTGCCGCGCTTCGCGGTCAAACGATTGCGCGAGCTCAGGCCACGCGAGGGGGGCCGACTCATCGGCACCCTCACCCCGCCGCAAACCGCGCGCCAATACGCGAGCTGGTGCAAACGGCATAACCTGCCGCACGTGCCCGCACGCAACCTGCGCCACTCATGGGCGACGAACACTCTGGCCGCCGGGGCTGACATCGCCATCGTGAGCAAAATGCTCGGCCACAGCGACATCAAAACCACCGCAAAGTACTACCTCAAACCGGATATCTCAGCCCTGCGAGACGCGCAACGCCTCTGGGAACGAGCCCTAATAGCCTGAGCGGGTTTCCCTAACCCGAATGCCGTATATTCTGTGCGGAGGCCATACCGTCACCACGAATGATGACGGCACATTCTACATCAACGTCCAATCCCCAAACGGGAA
>ERZ857882.4853-NODE-4853-length-11139-cov-9.975821_pt1 | contig 11139 bp, 8 predicted proteins | sample MGYA00519697_ERZ857882 | MGnify/ENA primary metagenome ERZ857882 (study PRJEB31778, sample SAMEA3449373) | human gut metagenome | biome: human gut; feature: human-associated habitat; material: faeces | place: United Kingdom | collected 2010/2012 ... | reverse complement strand
AGAAGGACTACAACATCGACTGCGGCGACATCGCCCACCGCCTGATGGACTACGGGTTCCATGCCCCGACGCTCTCGTTCCCCGTGCATGAGACGCTGATGGTCGAGCCGACCGAATCGGAACCCAAGGCCGAGATGGATCGCTTCATCGAAGCGCTGGTGAGCATCAAGCGCGAATGCGAAGCTGCCGCGGGGCAGGCCGACAACGTGGTCGCCAACGCGCCGCACACCGCCGTCGAGATCGCCGGCGAATGGACGCATCCCTACACCCGCGCCGAGGCGGCATTCCCGCTCGCATGGGTGCGCGAAGCCAAGTTCTTCCCCTACGTAACCAAGATCGACAACGGCTACGGCGACCGCAACCTCTGCTGCCGCAACTGCGAATAGGCTGTCCCGAACCGGCTACTACGTACCAAAAACGCGGGCACGCACGCCGGCACCGTAAGCATCGCGGCACGTATCCGGCCCCGGCATTTCACCCGGACAGACCCGACGAAACGGGCCGAAAGCAACAGAAGCGGAAAATAATTTTTTTTTGCACGATTTTAGCATAATAGGGAGATAAGCTTCCATAAAACCAGATAAATTCCGCAGTAATTGCAAATCCGGAACTTAATTTCTATCTTTGCCAATCAATTACATGCAATAAATCCTAATCAGATTACAATGAAAGTAGAACAGAACAAAATGGTCGGCGTGGACTACAAGCTCACTGTCGACGGACAAATCGCAGACCAGTCGCGCCCGGGACAGCCGCTCGAATTCATCTTCGGGACAGGCATGCTGCTTCCCAAATTCGAGGAGGCAATCCTGGGCAAGGAGATCGGCGAGGCCGTCTCGTTCACCCTCGAGCCCAAGGACGGCTACGGCGAGCTGATCGCCGATGCCGTGGTAGACCTGCCGAAAAATATATTCATGGTCGACGGCAAACTGGCCGAAGACATCCTCTTCGTGGGTTCGCAGGTGCCGATGAGCGACAACCAGGGCAACCGCATGATGGGTATCGTCAAGGAGGTCGGCGACGAAACCGTGAAGATGGACTTCAACCACCCGATGGCGGGCAAGACGCTCAATTTCGACGTCGAGGTCGTATCAGTGCGCGACGTAACGCCCGAAGACTTGCAGGGCGGCTGTTCATGCGGCGACTGCGGGGATGACTGCGGCGGCGGGTGCGACCATGGGGACGGCCACTGCGACTGCCATTAACGAACACGAAGCGGGACTGGAAAGCCCCGCTTTTTTAAACCCGGATACCGTATTACTGTATTATGCGGCCCTGGCCCAACTTGCCACGGTGGCCGACAGCGGTACTTTTCACGACCTGCCGGGACTGGAGGTGAAAGACGCGGATTCCACAGGCGCCGCAGGCAGCAGGGAACCTTCGCCCAGGCCGGGAGGCGGCTCCGCTTTCGCCGCCCCACCCTGCAAACCGGAATCTTCGGTTCCAACCCCGGCAACAAGACAACCAATAAACCGTGTTCACGCTGCGACAATACCTCACGACACTGGCCGACACCCACGGATTGACGAAAACCCTGGGCGGCATGGAGGTATGCCGTGACAGCCGGGGCCGCATGTGCTACACCGTAGGCAACAGCGCCATCGTCTTCCGTGTCCGCCACGAAGGGCATATCCGCTCGCTGCGGTGCTACATGCATCCGCCGCGCCACCTGGCGGAGATTTACGGCGAACGGCTGCTGCCGCAGGAGCTGTACCTCTACGACTCGCCCCGGAGCGGGGTTTGGGTCGACGTCGTACTGGGCGACTGGATCGAAGGCGCGACGCTCCACGAAGCCGTCGCAGAGGCGGCCGCGGCAGAAGACGCAACACGGTTGGGGCAACTGGCCGCGGCGTTCGACCGCCTGGCCGCAAGGCTTACGTCGGACGACTGGGCACACGGAGACCTCAAACCCGAAAATATCGTCGTGGATTCCTCGGGGCGGCTGCACCTGATCGACCTCGATGCCATGTACCTGCCCGCATTCGCCGGGGAGGCGAGCCCCGAACTGGGTACCGCGGCCTTCCAACACCCGGCACGGACGATCCGCGACTTCAATGCCTCGCTCGACGACTACCCCGCGGCGCTGATCTCGACGGCCCTTCATGCGCTGGCGCTCGACCCCACCTTGTACGTACGCTACCCCGATGCCGACGGGCTGCTCTTCTCCCCGCAGCAGATCCGCACCGACGAGGCGCTCCGCGAGGCCATCGCGCTTTTCGAACGCGAAGGGCTGGCCGTGCAGTACCGCATCGCACGGTTGCTGTATGCACCCACGCCCCGTTTGTTCGGGCTGCCGGAGTTGCTGGCATGGGCCGCACGCACTGGCGGGCCCCCGTGCGGCGGGAGAGAAGGCGAAGAGACAACCGGGAATACGGGCGGGGACAAAAGCGGGGACACGGACGGCGGCGCAGAGAGGTATCCAGCCGGAAATACAGGGTGCGGCGCGGACAAGCACACAGGCGGAGGCACAAGAGGTATAACCGGGAATACAGGGTACGGCAGGGACAAGCACACAGACGGGGACACAAGCGGCGGAGAGTTGTTTGCGGGCAAAGACGGAGACGTACGGAACGACGGCGGCGCAGTTTCGCCGGAGCTGTTCGTCGGGAACGGCCTGTGGGGTTACAGGACACCGGAGCGGATCGTCATACCGCCGCTCTACGACTGCGGATTCGACTTTACCGAAGGGCTTGCCGCCGTCAGGGTGGGCCAGGCTTGGCACTACATCGACATCGAAGGGCGCACCCGGATACGATGTGCGGGGTACGAAGCCGTAAAACCCTTCCGCAACGGCCGTGCGGAGGTCATCCGTGACGGCAGGCGGCTGGAAATCGACCGCGCAGGGCGCGAGTTTGAAATTTAGCCGCAATTCGTTATATTTGCATCTGCTAAATACGATTGTGATGCCCCAATTCAGAAATATGACACCGGCGGAAATCGCCGCGGTCGAGTCGCTCGGCTCCTCGGCCGAAGCGTGGTCGCAGGTCTCGGTCGCCGACGATTTCACCCCCTTCCAGTTGCTGCAAAGCCACCTGGAAGGCAAGGTCGTGGTCGGCTCCGGAGCGCGCATCATCCGCTCACGGGTGTGCAACTACCACATCGGCGAAGGGGCGCTCGTCGAAGGGGTCACGGCACTCGAATGCCGCCGCAGGAGCACGTTCGGGAACGGCGTGGGCGTGGCGACGATGAACGAATGCGGCGGGCGCACGGTGAAGATCTACGACCGCCTTTCGGCACAGGCAGCCTACCTGATGGCCGTCTACCGTCACCGCCCGCAGACCATGGCGGCCCTGGAAAAGATGGTCGACGACTATGCCGAAGCCCGCGCCTCGCAGACGGGGAGCGTCGGCAAAGGCAGCCGCATCGTCGGCGCCAGGTTCATCCGCGAAGTCCGCATCGGCGACAACGTCACCGTAGACGGCTGTTCGATACTGGAAAACGGCACGGTCTGCGACGGCGCGCACATCGGCGTGGACGTCAAGGCCTACGACTTCATCGCCGCGGAAAACGCCCGGATCGACAACGGCTCGATCGTCGAACGCTGTTTCGTGGGCGAAAGCTGCCGGCTGGACAAGGCCTTCACGGCGGCCGAATCGCTGTTCTTCGCCAACTCGCACTGCGAGAACGGCGAGGCCGCCTCGATCTTCGCGGGGCCCTACACCGTCTCGCACCACAAGTCGTCGCTGCTCATCGCGGGCATGTTCTCGTTTTTCAACGCGGGCAGCGGCTCGAACCAGAGCAACCACCTGTTCAAGAGCGGCGCCGTGCACCAGGCGGTGCACCTCAGGGGCTGCAAGTTCGCCAGCGGCGCCTACATCATGTCCCCAGCGCTGGAAGGGGCTTTCACGATGATCATGGGGCACCACTCGTTCCACCACGACACGTCGGCCTTCCCCTACTCCTACCTGGTCGAAAAGGAGGGGCGTTCGGTGCTCATGCCCGGGGCGAACCTCACCAGCTACGGCGCCGTGCGCGACATCGAGAAATGGCCTGCACGCGACCGCCGCACCATACGGCGCGACGTCATCAACTTCGAAGAATACAACCCTTATATCACCTCGGGAATGCTCAGGGCCGTGGATACGCTCCACGCGATCGCAGAGGAAGACCCCGACGCCCCGACGTACGTCCACCAGAAGGCGATCATCCGCGCGGCGGCCCTCAAACGGGGCATCGGACTCTACAACCGTTTCATCGTGGCGGCGCTGGGCGCGATGCTCGACCGGGGGGAATCGGCGGAACGCTACGACGGCAGCGGCCGCTGGCTCGACATCGCCGGACAGTATATCACCAAACGCGAAGTCGAGGCCATCCTCGACGCCATAGACCACGGCGAACTGGCCTCGCCCGAAGAGGTGGACAACCGGTTCAGGGTCTTTTCCGTCCACTACGACGACTACGCCCACAGCTGGGCCGAAGGGGTCTACGCATCGCTGCTGGGACACATCCCGACCGTGGCGGAGATAGAAGAGGCCATCGCGGCGGGGCGCAACGCCCGCGCGACGATGCGCCGTACGACCGACGCCGACCGCGACCGCGACTGCTCGCTCGACATGGCGGTCAGCTACGGCCTCGACAGCGACGACGAAGGGGAAGTACGCGACGACTACTACTCCGTCCGGGGACTTAAATAGACGCAACATGTATACACAGAGCATCACACGCAACCACCGCACGGCATTCATCCTGGCCATAGACGGCTCGGGGTCGATGGCCGAAAGCATCCTCTTCCGGGGACGCTGCATGACCAAGGCCGAAGCGGTTGCAACCATCACCAACGACCTGCTGTTCGAGCTCGTCGAACGGGCACGCCGCAGCGACGGCGTACGCGACTATTACGACATCGCCGTGGTCGGCTATTCGGGCGACGACGAGGTACGCTCGCTGCTGCCCGGAGGCGAGGATCTGGTGCCTGTCAGCGCCCTGGCGGCACAGGAGATGCCGGTGCACACGGAGGTGATCGAACACCGGCTTCCCGACGGCAGCATCGCCCTACGGGAGATTCCCGCACCGGCGTGGATCAAGCCCCTGTCGGCCGGGCAGACGCCGATGTGCGAGGCACTGCGCCGCGTGAGGGACATAGCCGCCAGCTGGACTTCCCGCACGGCCAACGCCGAAAGTTTCCCTCCCGTGGTCTTCAATATCACCGACGGCGAGGCCACGGACTGCGACAACGAGGAGCTACGTGCGGTCTGCGACCAGATCAAGGCGCTGGGCACCGTCGACGGCAACGTCCTGCTGATCAACATCCATATCGCTGCCGGGGATACCGAACGGCCGGTATTCTTCCCCGAGGCGCACGAAGCCCGGTATACGAACCGGTATGCCTCGCTGCTCTACGACTGTTCGAGCGAAATGCCCGCGGTCTTCAACGAGGCCATCCGCGAAGCCAAGGGCCCGGGTGCGATCCCGCCCTTCCGCGGCATGAGCTACAACGCCTCGGCGGCCCAGCTGGTCGCCATGCTCAACATAGGTTCCATCAGCGTCAAAACCGAATAGAGATGATAGTGACCCTGCAACATTTCTCCCGGGCACTGCTGACGCCCGACCTGTCGCTGGCGATGCTTGCCGACGCCCGCCCCGTTACGGAACCCAACGGCATGCCGCGCCTGGTGCGCACGACGCGTTTCGCCGAGGCTGAAGTCGAATGGCGGGGCGAGCGGTGGCTCGTCGCCATGCCCCTCAACCCGTCGGCCATGCCCCGGATCGAACGCACGGTCTCGGCGCTGCGCAAACTCAACACCGGCTACCTGGCCGAATGCCGCATACTGCCGGGCGAAATGCGCTGGCACGACGCGGCGGGCACGGAACGGCACACGGATCTGGTATTGCAGCACCTGCCCGCCGGAAGGGAGTTCGCCGAAGCGCTGCTTGCCGAGGACAAAACGACGCTGCTCGCGGCGCTCGACGCCTTGCAGGCGGCGCTCGGGGAGCTGGAATTCACGCACAACAACCTCAAGGAAGCGAACCTCCGCTGGCACCGGGGACGGTTCGTCCCGATACGCTATTACGATGCCCGAATCGGAGCAGCGGAGCCCGGCACGGCTGACAGGGAGGCATTCGACGTCCTCCGGCACAGGATCGCCGAGGCACCCGTGCCCCGCCAGACGGCCAACGACGTCACGGTGCCCTACAACCCGCTGCGCAGTCTGACCGGACACCGGTGGACGAGCCACGTATTCGAAGGGCTGGTGTGCGTGGAGGACGACAACGGGTTCGGGTTCGTGGATACGGACAACAACCCGGTGATCCCGGCGCAGTTCGTCTGGGCGGGCGATTTCCGCGAAGGCCGCGCCGAGGTACAGACGCAGACGGGGATGGGGCTGATCGACCGCCGGGGCTGTTACGTCATACCTCCCGAATACGAAATCGTCGACTACGACCCCGCCGCCAGCGTGGTGCATGTGCGCAACAACGGGCACTGGGCGCTGTTCGACTACCTGGGACGCCGCCTCACGGAGTTCCGGACGGAAGTCCCGGAGCCCTGCGGGCCTGAAATTTGCAGGTGACAACGGCAATATTAGATATTTCGCCGTTATCGGCGCCTTCCGGCTGCATTGGCAAACCCGGCCCGGAGGGGCGCTGCCCGGCACAACCGGAAAAGGCGACCGGCGGGACTTCGGAGCATATAATCACGATAACAAATACAAAAAATTACAAGTCATGGAAGAAACGATCAAATGCCTGATTATCGGCAGCGGCCCCGCAGGATACACGGCCGCCATCTATACGTCGCGTGCAAACCTCCAGCCCGTGCTCTACGAGGGCATCGAACCGGGCGGGCAGCTCACGACGACGACCGACGTGGAGAATTTCCCGGGCTACCCCGACGGGGTCAGCGGCCAGCAGATGATGGCCGACATGCGGCGTCAGGCCGAGCGCTTCGGCACCGAGATCCGCACGGGCACAGCCACCCGCGTAGACCTCGCGTCGCGGCCGTTCCACGTGGTGATCGACGGCGAGAAGGAGATCAGGGCCGAAAGCCTGATCATTGCCACGGGCGCCTCGGCCAGATACCTGGGGCTCCCCTCGGAGACGAAATTCCGCGGCATGGGCGTGAGTGCCTGCGCCACCTGCGACGGCTTCTTCTACCGTAAAAAGGACGTGGCCGTGGTCGGCGGCGGCGACACCGCCTGCGAGGAGGCCACCTACCTCGCCTCGATCTGCCGCAAGGTCTACATGATCGTGCGCAAACCCCACCTGCGCGCCTCGAAGGCGATGCAGCAGCGCGTGTTCAGCACCCCCAACATCGAGGTGATATTCAACCACAACACCGCCGAGGTACTGGGCGACGAGTCGGGCGTGACGGGCGCACTGCTGCGCTGCAACGACGGCAAGGAGGTGAAGATCGACATCTCGGGCTTCTTCCTGGCCATCGGACACCATCCCAACACGGAGTTGTTCCGCGACCAGTTGCAGCTCGACGCCGAAGGCTACATCAAGGTCGAACCGGGCACGTCGATAACCAACATCGAAGGCGTCTTCGCCGCGGGCGACGTCCGCGACCCGCACTACCGGCAGGCCGTCACGGCGGCCGCTTCGGGCTGCATCGCGGCCATCGACTGCGAGCGTTTCCTGTTAAGCCGGGCCAACTAAAAACGCATGAGTTTCAGCGTCACCATACTGGGGTCTTCCTCCGCGAAGCCCACCCTGAGCCGGCATCCGTCGGCGCAGGTGGTCAACGTGCACGAGCAGTACTACCTGGTCGATGCGGGCGAAGGGGTACAGCAACAGTTGATCCGTTACGGCATCAACCCGCTCAGGCTACGTGCCGTGTTCATCTCGCACCTGCACGGCGACCATGTATTCGGGCTGTTCCCGCTGATCTCGACGCTGGCGCTCTACGGCCGCAAGACCCCGCTGCGGGTATTCGCCCCGGCACCGATGGGCGAGATTCTGGCCTGCCACCTCAAATATTTCGACAGCGAACTGCCCTACCCGGTCGTATGGACGGAGGTCGACACGACCAAGCATGCGCTGCTGATGGAAAACCGTACGCTGGAGGTGTGGAGCATACCGCTGCGCCACCGCGTGCCGACGGCGGGGTTCCTTTTCCGCGAAAAGGAGCCGGCGCTGAACGTCGACAAGTTCAAGATTACGAAATACGGGCTTTCGGTCGCACAGATCACCGCCGCAAAGCGGGGCGAGGACGTCACGCTCTCCACGGGGGAGGTGATCCCCAACGGGGAACTGACCTACCGTCCCTACGCCCCTCGGTCGTACGCTTACTTGTCGGACACCAACTTTTCGGCCAAGGCCGCAGCACTGGCAGCAGGCGCCGACCTGATGTACCACGAGGCGACCTACGCCGCAGCGGAGCAGAAGGCGGCTGCCGAGGAAGCCAAGCGCCAGCAGAAAGCGGCGGAAGCGGAGCAGAAACGGCAGGAGGAGGCCAGAAGGGAACCGAAAGCCCAGCAGAAGCCCTCCAAGACGGACAAGAATCAGAACAAGGACAACAATAACAGCAACAAGAACGACCAGCAGAAACCCTCCAAGGAGGAACCGAAAAAGGAACCTACCAAGGAGCCGGAAAAGCAGCCGGAACAGAAACCGGAGGAGCCTAAACCCTCCAAGCCCAGCGTCAGCGGTGCCGCCGTGGCCAATTACGCCATGAAATTCATCGGCGGCAAATACGTCTGGGGCGGCGCCAACCTGGCCACCGGCGTGGACTGCTCCGGCTTCGTCATGTGCGTCTACCAGCACTTCGGCTATTCCTTGCCCCACTACTCCGAGTCCTTGGCCGGCTGCGGCCGTGGCGTCAGCTACGCCAACGCCCAGCCAGGGGACATCATCTGCTATCGGGGGCATTGCGGCATCTACATCGGCGGCGGCATGATGGTCAATGCCTTGGGCGCCAAGTATGGCATTGTGGTCAACCAGGTCAATACCAGCCGACTGACCGCCGTGCGGCGCATTGTGTGAGAAAAAAAGAGAGCTTCCGATCGGAAGCTCTCTTTTCTGTTCTGTGCTGCCCACGGAAGGGAGCCAGCACGCGAAAATTTGCACTTGTCCCAGACTCCCTTGTATAAAGGAGCTGTCAGCGCAGCTGACTGAGGGATTGCCAGACTCGTACCACAAAAGGGAAGTGGCATCAAGCCTTCGGCATAGGAGGTCTTGGCGACAGATGATACACCCCTGCCGTGGTCACGCACAGCTGACCGGACTGCTGCCATGCTTCCGCTGCACAGTAGGCCAGCGTCCTGCCTACCTTTTGCAGGGTCACTTTCACATACAGCGTTTTCCCCAGCTGTACCGGCTGTAGATAGGAGGTCTGCAAGGACACCGTGACGATGATGGGATGGTCGGTGCTGTAGCAGTCGATGGCGCTGCCCTGGGCGCAGTCCAGCATGGCCGCCACAATGCCGCCATGCCCCATCCCGTGGGGATTGCCAAAGCGGGGCTCCATATCAAAGGCGTAGGTGATGGTCTGATGTTCCCAATCGCAGGAGACGAAATTGGGGGGGATCTGGCGGTCAAAATCGTTGGGGTTGGCACGGGTCAGATGCTCCCGTACCGTTCGGAAGCGTGTTTCGATCTGCTGATTTCTCTCTTGTACCGTCATGAAGTTTGCCTCGCTTTACCTAGTCTGTTCCAGAAAAAATAGGCGTCCGAGACGCCGCTATTTGGATTTATTATAACACGCTGCCAGCCAAAAGAAAAGAAAGAAACAAACCCTTTTACGGGCGGACTATTGTATTTATCTGCAAAAGACGATATAATGAAACACATAAGTTCGCAGCGTCAAACCGGTGAAAAATGACCTCATTTGGGCGGGTTTCGCCCCATTCACCGGCCAAAAACAGACGCAAGACCCGAGTCCGCCGTAGAAACACAGAGCAACCGGCGAGGAAGCAGAGGGATATGATTATGATGAAATATGTATTGGTCATTGGGGATGGCATGGCTGACAACCCCGTGCCCGCACTGGGCGACAAGACCCCCCTTCAAGTAGTCCGTAAGGACGCCATCGACCAGCTGGCACGGAAAGGCATCGTGGGCAGTGTGGTCAACTGCCCCAAGGGCTTGCCTGCTGGCAGTGACACCGCCATCCTGTCCATCTTCGGCAACGACCCCTGGAAGTGCTACACCGGCCGTTCCCCCTTGGAGGCTGCCGCCACCGGTATCCTCCTGAATCCCGGCGATGTCAGCTACCGCTGCAATATGATCGCCCTGGAGGAAGGGGACAAGCCCTATGCCGAGAAGAAGATTTTGTCCCATTCCGGCGGCTCCATTGAAGGGGAGCAGTCCATTGAGCTGATCAATTACCTATTCGACCATCCTGATTTCAAGGATGCGGCCAAGGCGGCCGGCATGATCGTCTATCCCGCCCCCTCCTTCCGGCACATCGCTGTTCAGTCCCAAGTGGACATCACTGGCATCAACCTCATCCCGCCCCATGACCACCTGGGCGAGGTCATCGGCCCCCTGCTGCCCTCCGGCTGCGACAACGCCAAGACATTGACCCACCTGATGGAGCTGTCTCATCAGATTTTGGACGACCACCCCATCAACCAGACCCGCCGCGCGGAGGGCAAGCTGCCCGCCAACGGCGTATGGTTCTGGGCGGAAGGCACTGGCGTAGCGCTGGGCTCCTTTGTGGACAAGTACGGCAAGAACGGCACCGTCATCTCCGCCGTTCCCCTCTGCCAGGGCATTGCCCGTTTGGGCAGCCTGAAGGCAGTGGAGGTGGAGGGCGCCACCGGCGAGCTGGACACCAACTATGAGGGCAAGACCCAGGCCGCCCTGGACTGCCTGGCCGACGGTGATGATTTCGTGGCCATCCATGTGGAGGCTCCCGACGAATGCACCCACAACGGGGACACTCCGGGCAAGCTCCAAGCCATCGAGTGGCTTTCCAGCCGCGTGGTTGGCCCTCTGGTGGAGGGGTTGGACAAAGCCGGTTACGACTACCGCATCCTCATCCTCTCCGACCACAAGACCCTCACTTCCACCCGCGGCCACGATGGCGATCCGGTGCCCTATCTCATCTACGACAGCCGCACCGACACCCACAACGGCCTGCCCTACACCGAGGAAGCCGGTCTGAAAGGCCCCTTTATGGACAACGGGGTCAACCTGACCGCCGTCAGCCGCTCGATCATGAGCGAGGTGCGCTACGCCGTGGGCCCCGCCGCCATC
>ERZ857882.4846-NODE-4846-length-11156-cov-3.858391_pt1 | contig 11156 bp, 3 predicted proteins | sample MGYA00519697_ERZ857882 | MGnify/ENA primary metagenome ERZ857882 (study PRJEB31778, sample SAMEA3449373) | human gut metagenome | biome: human gut; feature: human-associated habitat; material: faeces | place: United Kingdom | collected 2010/2012 ... | reverse complement strand
TCGGCCTTAGCTATGGTACGCCCACAATCGTCGGTTGTTATACTTCTGCCTCCACGGATGATAACAATTACCTGAATCCCCAATGGGCCCAGCGCACCGCCGCGATTACCTCCGACTATGCTGCGGGTGATTTCTTCGGCAGTGCTTCTGAGATCGGCAGCGATCTGGCGCACAACATGACCTACTCCGAGGCAATCGAGGGAGAAAACGGTCTGAATCCCTATGAGTGGGGCGATGGTCAGCAGATCTGCCGCGCGTGGGACTATTCCAACAGCGTCGAGGATGCCGTGGCGTATCTGAACGGGGATGACTCCTACTACACGGTCTCTGACGAAATGGGCGACGGCTGGCCGGTACTGGCATGGGAACTGGAAAAGCCGGCTTCCCAGGATACACCGCAGGAAAAGGCGCTGGTTTCGGCCAAAAAAGCCTTTGACGAAGCAAGGGCTGCCGCACTGGACGCGCTGGACAACGGCAAGACCATCGGCGGCACGAAATATGTCGGCTACAACACCTATACCTACCGCCAGAATCGTGACTATGGCAGCGACTATCAGAACAGCTACTACCACTACAGCGACGAGAACTGGGAGTTTCTGACGGCGTACTACAATACCGCCAAGAAGGAGCTGAAAGTCGGCTTTGTCGAGCCGGAGGGCTGGGAGAGCATGGAACCGGAGGCGATCACCGCCGACGGCGAGCGTCAGGCGGCGCTGCTGACCGGAATCGCCGACACCGCGCTAAAGAACATGGCTGGGGTACTTACCATCAGAGCCGAGAAGGAATTTGCGGGCAAAAAGCTTACGGCGCAGCAGGATATCTACACGACCTACACAAAGCAGCTCTACGCGCTCGACACCGACCGCGGGATGCTCTCGGCCGTCTGGCATGAGCTGCCGGGGACGAGGGAAGCCTCTGAGCAGTTGGAAACGATGGCAAAGACACTGGAGCAGACGCTGGCAGACGGCCTTGCCGCGCTGGAAGCCACTCGCACGCAGGCAGCGCTGGACGCGGCCAAGGCGGAGTGGAATGCCAAGCTCCTTGCCGTGCGCGAGAAGTACACCGTGCCGAAGATCGACTCCGGCGTGGCGGACAAGTGGGACGGCACGACGAAGACCCAGCCCGCGGGCAGCGGCACGAAGGCCGACCCCTACCGGATCGGCACGGGCGCGGAGCTGGCATGGTTTGCCGAAAAGGTCAACGGCAGCAGCGCTTCGGCCTGCGCCGTGCTGACGGCGGACATCGACCTGAACCGTCAGGAGTGGACCTCCATCGGCACGAAGAATAAGCCCTACATGGGCACCTTCGACGGCCAGAACCATATCATCCACGGCATCTGGAGCACCGACGAAAGCAACACCATTCAAGGTCTGTTCGGCTATATCGGCCGGAACTATTCCAACCGCAGCGACTATGGCACGGTGAAAAACGTGAAGGCTGCCGGACGCATCCGCGCCGTGCAGTCTGCCGGCTCCGGCCTCATCGCGGGTTCCAACGCGGGCGAGATCTACAACTGCGAGGTTTCCGCTTTCCTCGGCAGCTGGAAGGGCATTTCCGCCATCGGCGGCATTGCGGGCTGCATGACCGGCGGCTCCATCGAAAACTGCCGCACCTACGGCCTTTTCCTGACGACGGATGACAGCAAATACAGCAGCAATATGGTCAATTCCATCGGCGGCATCGTCGGCGCAGCCGGGGCCAGTGAGCCCAGCGATGGCTGCCTGATCCGCTACTGCGAGAACCATATGCGGCTGCGCGGCTACGAGCTGAGTTATCTTGGCGGCAAAGGCAGCAGTATGGGCGGCATCGTCGGCCTGATCTCCGGCATTGCTAAGGTGCGCGAAAGCGTCAACTACGCGGAGGTGCGCGGCGAGCTCAGGGTCGGCGGTATTCTCGGCTATGTCATTCAGGACAGCAATGCGCAGCTTGACTATGTGACCAACTACGGCGATGTGTATGGCGCGTCGGCGTCTAATCCCGATACCCACGGCACCGGCGGCATCGTCGGCTACGCCGACGAGAAGACCACGTTCTGCCTGCAATACGCCTACAATGCGGGCACGATCTACGGCGAGACCAACCGCAACCAGTATAACGCCGCCTATGAGTATTCCGCGACTGCGCCGATGACCGGTGCGCTTGTCGGCAACTGGCGCGCGGGCGACGTGCGGCACGCCCAGAGCAGCAGTGCGGACAACACCCTCTGGGGCTATGCCGCGGCGACCGGCACGAACGGCACCGACACCATGCGCGTGGGCGAGATCACCCCGACGGTCAATGTCAAGGGCGGTATGTGGGAGAAGCTCACCGCAACGCGTACCCTTCTGGGCAAACTGATCCGCGTCAGCGACCGCGACGAAAACTACAAGATCTACGGAACGCAGACCAAGCTCTACAATGACACCGTCATGCAGTGCGTCCGCAAGGTCGAGCTGTGCACCACCGCCGAGGAGATCGACGCCGCGCTGGAAGAAGCGGAAAAGACCCTCGCCGAGGTTCCCACGGAGCTGGCGGCCGCCAAGGCCGCGCTGCGCGAGGAGATGCACGCCTTCGTGGACGGCAATCTCTACGATGCCGAGAATAAAAAGACGATCAACGGGCTTCTGGCCGAGGCCGACGCCGCGCTGGATGCGGCGAAGAAGCTCTCCGACGTGACGGACGTCCGCCAGACCTATCTGGGCAGCGAGAACATCGACGGCAAGCTCAAGGAGGTCGAGACCTACCCCACCAAGGCGGCGAATGGCCTTTACAACGAATTTATCTACGGAAAGAAGTATTCTCAGGAGGATGCGGCGGCGCTCCTGCGCGCCTACGAGGGCTGGAGGCTGAAGCTGGATGGCGCAAAGACGGTCGAAGAGGTCGAGCGTCTCTATGCCGAAGCGCGCAAGGTGCTGACCGAGCTGGTCAAGGGCTTTGCCGAGGGTGACACCGCGCCGGATCCGGATCAGGCGGCGCAGGATGCGCTGAAGCTCGCGCGGCAGGAGATCCTCGACGAGCTGGCCGCACTGGAAAAGAAGTACGCAGACGCCCTGACCGGACAGGCGGGCGACCTGACCGCGCTTGCCGAGCGGTGGCAGAAGGCCATTCAGGCGGTGCTGGACGAGAGCAAGTCCGACCTGCACACGGCAGCGACGCCCGCGCTGGATGAGATCACCTCTTATGCCGAGCTGGAAGCGCTGCGGCAGTCCGCCGCGCAGAAGCTGGAGGACGTCTATGAGGCCGCGCAGCGGGAGCTAACGAACCTCCTTGCCTCCGCGCGCAACGCGGACGCATGGGACGGCGAAACGGTTACCCAGCCTGAGCAGAAGGACGGCGTTTATCAGATCGGTACGCCGGCAGAGCTTGCCTGGCTCGCAAAGAGCATCAACGACAACACCGTTTCGGCCTCCGCCAAGGCGGTCCTGACCGCGGACATCGACCTCGGCTACTGCGAGTGGACGCCCATCGGACAGACGAGCGGCCGCGCCTATCGCGGCAGCCTCGACGGACAGGGCCACACCGTTTCCGGCCTGTACATCAGCAAGGCAGGCTCCGGCTATGCCGGCCTGATCGGCCTTGCCTACGGTGGCACGAAGGTTTCCAACCTGACCGTCAGAGGCGAGATCGCGCTCGCGGATGTCGGCAAGGTTTCCGTGGGCGGTGTGGCCGCGGAAGTTTCCGCCGGCGAATTTGAAAACTGCGTTTCCGACGTGAAGATCACCATCACCGGCCTGACCAACAGCAACGCCAATCTTGGCGGCTTTACCGGCGTGGCCAGTGCGACCTCCTTCACCGACTGCCGCTTTGAGGGAAGCATCACCTGCCAGTACACCGGCAGCGGCTACCTTGGCCGTGGCTACAGCAGCTACAGCGGCGGCGCACTCGGCGGCTTTATCGGCCTTGTCAAGTATACAACACTGGAGCGCTGCGTGAACTCCGGCGACGTCACGGTCAACAAGGCCTCCGGCGTCGGCGGCATCGCGGGCCGCATCTATGCCAGCGGTGATGACGAAACCAGACTGCACGAGTGCCTGAACACCGGCCACATCTCCAACGACGTGAACTTTGTCATCGGTACGGGCGAATGGCCTGCCGGCGGCATCGGCGGCATCGTGGGCGTCACGGACGGAATGGGCGGCGGCAGCCTCCTCATCGACACCTGCTATAACACCGGCGTGATCTCCGGCGGCATCATCGCCGGCGGCATCCTCGGCGGCGAGAGCGGCAGCTACGGCAAGACCACCTCCACCGGCAGCAAGAAGCTCGTTGTGAAAAACTGCTACAACGCGGGCGTTCTGGACACCGGCACGAAGGTCGACCACATCGGCACGCTCGCCGGCTTCCCCATTGACGGCAGATACTGCGACAACCTCTATGTCCTCTCCGGGACGGCGCGCGCGGCGCTGGGCTGGAAGAGCAGCCAGGGCGACCGCATCTACGCCGTGGATATGCTGACGGCGGACATCTTCGACGGCCTGATCGAGAGCATTGGCGATCTCAACGGCGGTTATCCCATCTTCCCGTGGCAGCTTCTGCTGGAGAACAACCGCGAAGCGGTGATCGCCTATCTGAACGAATATTACCATACGAATGTAGAATCCCTGATCTCCGACGCGCAGCGCACGGCGCTGGAAGCAATGCTCGGCCAGACGGCGGAGACCATCCGCACGGCGGCGGACGCGCGGAGCATCGTGGACGCTTACCATGCGGCGCTGGAGGCCATGAACCCGGAGAAGCTGCTGGACGAGGCGCGCGCTGCCGTGCTCCGGAAGCTGACCGCGGCCTATGAGACGGCAAAGACGGCCTATCCCGCGATCGAGGCCAGGCTGACCGAACGCTATACGTCCGACTGCGATGCCATTACCAAGAGCGCAAACGCCGCGCAGGCGGAGACGGTCGTGGACGGCTTTGCCGCGCACGTCGTCGATCTTCTGGTCGCTGCCGCACAGGGCGCGCCCATGAAGGAGCTTGCGGGCAAGGCGGAGGAGATCGAAGCGGCCTACGCCGCACTGACCGAGGCACAGCAGGCGCTGGTGCAGGACTACGCGAAGCTCACGGACATTCAGGCGCTGGCCGCGCTCTATGCAAAGGATCTTGATCTGCTCAAGCAGTGGGCCTCCGAGGACAAGGCAGCCTACCCCGACCTTGAGGAAAAGCTCGCCGAGCTGAGCGCGCAGGCGCAGGAGAAGCTGGGCAATTGCACCAGGCAGGAAGAGCTTGCGCCCGTTCTCGACGGCTACTGCGCGGATGTCGTCCGGATGCTGCTGGCGGATGTCGGCTTCGCCGCCGGGACGACCACCATGGGCGAGTTGGACGAGGCTGCGGAAAAGCTCGAACGCACACGCAGGGCGCTGAACGGTCTGACCGAGGCGCAGAAGGCGCTGCTGGAGGAAAACAGCGAACAGACGCTAGAGGCGGCGGAGGAACTCCTTGCCGTCTACCGCAAGGCCGCGGAAACGGTCGAAGCATGGGCGGCGGAGGACGCTGCCTCCTACCCGCAGATCGCCGAAGCCGTGCAGACGCTGGCCGAGGCGGCAAAGGCCGAGCTGCTGGCCTGCACGGACAAGGACGGCGCGGTTCTGGCGCTGGGCCGCTACTGCGCGAACATCGCGGGCGCGCTGATCGACGATCTTGCCTTCACCTCCGGCGAAACGACCATGGCCGAGGTGAAGGAGAATGCGCTCAAGACGGCGCGCGCCGCCTATGACGCGCTGACCGAGGAACAGAAGGCGCTCGTCCCGGAAGAAAAGACGGCGGCGCTGGAAGCTGCGGAGAAGCTGCTTGCGGATTACCGCAAGGCGGCGGACGATCTGAAGGCGCAGCGCGCAAAGGATCAGGTAAAATATCCTGCGCTGGGCGACCGCATCGGCGCGCTGGCAGATGCCGCCGCCGCGGAGCTTGGCGCCTGCACCTCGCAGGAGGACACGCAGAAGGTCATGGACCGCTACTGCGCGCAGGTTGCCGACCTTCTCATTGAGCAGATCGGCACGCTTCCGGAGAAACCGACGGAGGAATCCCTCGCGGAGCTGAACCGGAATCTGCGCCGCGCGCGGGAGCGCTATGACGCGCTGACCGATGCACAGAAGCAGTATGTCACCCGGTTGGAGGAGCTGAAGGCTGCGGAGGAATACTACCGCACCGCCGAGGTCGAAAAGCCGACGGAACCCTCGCAGCCGCAGAAGCCGGAGGATACCAAACCGACGGAACCCGGCGCTTCGGAATCCGGCAAGCCGACAGAGCCTGCCGAAACGGATGACAAGGCGGTCAAGGCGGTTTCCGACCTGATCCACGCCATCGGCGAGGTGACGCTCGAACGTAAGGACGCGATCGAAGCGGCGCTCGACGCATTCAATGCGCTGACCGATGCGCAGAAGGCGCTTCTGCCCGCAGAGGACAAGGCGGCGCTGGACGCGGCCGTCGCAGCCTATCAGGCGCTGCTCGATGGACAGACGCCCTCCGAGGAGCCGACCGAGCCCGGCGAGCCGAAGCCGGAGGATGAAAACAGGGGCTTCGACTGGGCGATCGTCAGGCTGATCGCCGGAATTCTGGGCGCAGCCGCGCTGATCTTCGGTCTGGTCAAGTGGTTCCGGGCCGCGAAGCGCGCAAAAGAAAAATAAAGTCATGTAACGCAGGAAGGAGAAGGGCAAATCTGACTTTCTCCTTCCCGTGATGTTCCGAAACAGAGGTGAGATCTGTGAAAAAACGATTTGAGCCGTTTCTCCGAGCGGGGCTGCTTCTTCTTTTATGCCTTGCATTGGGCTTTTCCTTTCTGAGTTTGCAGAAGGGCGAGCCGCAGCGGCAGGAGCAGGAGCCGGCCTCGCGGATGCTGCTGTCGGATGCCGAGCTTTTGTACGACGCCGACAGTCTGAAGCGGCTCGACAATGCAAATGACAACCAGCAGACCGAACCGTCGACGGAACCGGAGGAACCCTCCACCGAACCGAGCGAGGCGCAGACGGAGCAGCCGGAACAGACGGAGCAGCCCGAAGAGACCGCACCGCCGCAGGATCAGCCGGAGGATCCCATTCCCACGCCGGACGATCCCGGCGACGTTTCCGCGGAGGAACCGGTCACCACGCCGGGCCGCACGAACATCGGCGACCTTCTGGACATCAGCGGCAGCGGCGGCGGCTCCGGCGGCCAGCTTCCCAGCCGCGAGACGGACAGCCGGACGGACGGCGATGGCGGCGGCCAGACGGAGGAGGGGGACGCATGGTTCACCACCTCCATCGTGGACGGCGACCGCGTCACGGACGCCGCCTACCCCTTCACCATCCGCCACCTGAAGCCGGAGGCGCAGGTGCTGGGCCTGTCCGTGTCCGTCAACGGCAGCGTTACGGACTACGCCGCCAATACCTCCGGCGGCACGCTGACCCTCACCGGCGGCGCCAACACCGTCACCGTCACCGCCCAGTACCGGACGGCTGACCGCACCGTCACCGCCTCCCATACCTATACCCTGTACTATCTGGACGGCCAGTGGGTGCTCATCGTCCAGCGTGCCTCGGACGGCGTCTCCCTCAGTGGCCTTGCCGTCACCGAACGGACGCTGACGTTCCGCGCCGTGGCCGTGCAGGACGATACGCAGCAGCCTGTGCAGACCGTCCGTGTCAACGGCAGCACCGTCACCGGCAGCGGCGACCTCTATACCGCCCAGCTGCGCGCCGGTGCCAACGACATCACCGTGGAGGCCGGTGGCCGCATCGGCCTGACGGAGTCGTACACCGTCACCTACACCGCCCCGTCCTTCCGCATCGACACCCTGTTTTCAGACGGCCAGACCCGCACTGTCACGGCGGACACCCCCTCCGGCGGTTCCGAAACCGTTACGGTGGAGGGCGGCAGCGAAAACGCCCGTGTCTGGGTGTCCGTGGAGGGCGTCACCGGCCTTGAGACGCTGGAGGAGCTGCGTCTGGACGGACGCCGTCTCTCCCCCGGGGCCGACGGCGGCTATGCCGTGACCCTCGACCCCCGCGCCCCCGTGACGCTGACGCTGTACTACACCGATTCCGACGGCGCGTCCCGTGAATACAGCTACGTCCTGCGCTTCCGCCGCACCGGCGGCGGGGAGGAGGGCCTGCGGCCCACCATCTCCGCCCAGATCGAAGCCGACGGTACGACCATGGGCCTGACGGACGGCCTTGTGCTGAAGAACCCCGCTGTCCTCCTGCTGGTGGAGGGCCGCAGCGGGCAGGGCGAGCAGCTTTACAGCAACAACTTCACCGTTGCCGTCAACGGCACCGTTATCCCCGCCCCCACCTCCCAGACCGGCAGCCTGTTCGGCTACGATGCCTACCTGCTGTACGAGGGGGCCAACACCATCACCGTCACCGCCGTGGATAACGACGGCGTCAGCGCCTCCCGGACGTGGACGGTGTACTACGAGGCGGGGCAGATCACCGTCACCGTCAGCGTGGAGGCCACCACCGTGGGCCTCGGTACGCTGGTGCCCTACGCTGCTGTCACCGTCCCCGGCGGCACCGACGCCCTTACCATTCTGGAGCAGGCGCTGGCCCAGTACGGCTACACCGCCGATGTGGAGCGGGGCGAGTACCTGTCCGCCATCTGCGGCCCCGGCATCTGCACCGGCTACAGCATCGACCCGGAGCTGATGGAGCTCATCGTGGCCGACGGCATGGACGCGCAGGGCGTGGGCTACGAGCCGTCCCCGGCGTCGGAGGATCGTCTGGGTGAATTTGACTTTTACCGCTGGTCTGGCTGGATGTTCTCCGTCAACGGCAGCTATCCCGGCATCAGCATGGCGTCCTACGCGCCGCAGGACGGCGCGGTGCTGCGCGTCCGCTTCACGCTGGCCATGGGCAAGGATATCGGGGCCTACGACGGCTCCGGCGGGGCCTACGGCGAATCCAGCGGCAACTACTACAGAGAATGGTAAAGGAGAAACGATGATGCATACCGGCGTAGATAGTATCCTGCACGAGGTGCGGAAGGTCATTGTAGGTAAGGACGATGTGCTGGAGAAGATCCTCATGACGATCCTCTCCGGCGGCCATGTGCTGCTGGACGACGTGCCCGGCACCGGCAAGACCACCACGGCGCTGGCCTTCAGCCGCGCACTGGGTCTGCAATATGGCCGCATCCAGTTCACCCCCGACGTACTGCCCTCGGATATCGTGGGCTTTTCCCTGTACCGCCGGGACACCGGCACGTTCACCTACCAGCCCGGCGCGGTGATGACCAACCTGCTGCTGGCCGACGAGATCAACCGCACGTCCAGTAAGACCCAGTCGGCGCTGCTGGAGGTCATGGAGGAGCGTCAGGTCACGGTGGACGGCATCACCCACCCGCTGCCCGACCCCTTCGTGGTCATCGCCACCCAGAACCCGGTGGGCTCCGCCGGCACCCAGCTGCTGCCCCAGGCCCAGCTGGATCGCTTCATGATCCGCCTTGCCATGGGCTACCCCGACTTTGCCAGTCAGGTCAACATCCTCCGTGACCGCCGCACCGGCGACCCGCTGGACGCGGTGGACACCGTGTCCTCCGCCGCCGCGCTGCTGGAGATGCAGGCGCAGGCCCGGAGCGTCCATGTGGCGGATGCCCTGCTGGCATACATCACCCATCTGGCCGAGGCCAGCCGCACCCACCCGCTGGTGACGCTGGGCGTCAGCCCCCGCGGCGCGCTGGCCGTCTGCCGCATGTGCCGCAGCCGCGCCTTTATGGAGGGCCGCGACTATGTGCTGCCCGACGATGTGGCCTACATCTTCTCCGATGTCTGCGCCCACCGTCTCATCCTCTCCGCCAAGGCCCGCATCACCGAAACCTCCGCCGCCGACGTGCTGGCGGAGCTGCTGGCGGCGGTGCCCCGCCCCGACCGCATCTGACCATGGCGCGGAACCGTATCCTGTTTCTTCTCTGGCTGCTGCTGTGGCTGGCGGCGTGGGCGCTGGGCGCGGGCAATGTATCCGGCGGCATCCTGCTGGGCAGCCTGCTGCTGGCGCTGGGGGAGGTGCTGCTGGCCCGCCGCGTCCGGAAGCGGCTGTCGGCATCCCTCACCGCCGCCCTGTCCTGCCGGAAGGGCGGCCAGCTGCCGGTAACGCTGACCGTGACCAACACCGGCCTTTTCACCGCGCCGCAGGTGCGCGCCGTGGTGCGCTGCCGCAACCTGCTCACCGGTGAGCAGTGGGAAAAGACCCTGCGCCTTGCCGTCCCCGGCAGGGGGGAGGGCTGCGCCGCCGCGTCCTTCGCGCCGCCCCGCTGCGGCAAACTGGAGCTGACGGTGCAGACCCTGACGGCCCTTGACATCTTCGGCCTGTGGGGTGCGAAGCAGTCCGTATCCCTCGCCGCCTCGGCGCTGGTGCTGCCGGAGCTGTACCCCGTCACCCTGTTCCTGTCGGAGCGCTGCGTGCCGGACGCGGACAGCGCGGAGTATTCCATGACCCGCCCCGGCGACGACCCCAGCGAGACGTTGGGCCTGCGGGAATATCAGGCCGGCGACCGCCTGCGCAGCATCCACTGGAAGCTGTCGGAAAAGACGGGCGGCCTGATGGTGCGCCAGCTGGGCCTGCCGGTGGATGACACGCTGCTGCTGGTGCTGGACAACTCCGCCGCCGCGCCGCCCGCCCCGGCGGAGCGGGAAGCGCTGGGCGAGGCGGTGATCTCCGTCTCCGCCGCCCTGTGCCGTCAGGGCTTTGCCCATCGGGTGGCGTGGCTGGATCGCCCCGGCGGCGAGCTGGCCTTCCGCGCCGTTTCCTCCATGGACGAGCTGACGGCGGCCATGCCCGACATCCTCTCCGCCGAAACGGAGGTGGATGATCAGGACGTGCCCGCCCGTCTGGCCGGCTGCCGCGCCGCCGATGCCGCCCACATGCTGGTGCTGACGCTGCGCCCCGCCGGGGAGCCGTCCGCTTCCATGACGTTCTGCACCGTCACCCCGGCGGCGCTGTCGGGAAAGGAGGGACTGACCCTTGCGCTCTGACGTTTTTCGCCGTATCGTACCCGCCGCCCTGCTGGCGGCGTCCTTTCCCGTACTGCTGGCGGGCCTTCTCGGCCTCACCGCGCCGCTGTGGCTGCCGCTGCTGACCGCCGTACTGTCCGCCGGCTCCGCGGCGGCCCTGTCCGGAGGCCGCCGTCCGTGGCTCCCGTACCTTTGCTGGGCGGGGCTGTGCGCCGCCGCACTGCCGGTGCTGGGGACAGCCCTCCCCGGCGGCCTTGCCGCG
>ERZ857882.4843-NODE-4843-length-11162-cov-2.326371_pt1 | contig 11162 bp, 7 predicted proteins | sample MGYA00519697_ERZ857882 | MGnify/ENA primary metagenome ERZ857882 (study PRJEB31778, sample SAMEA3449373) | human gut metagenome | biome: human gut; feature: human-associated habitat; material: faeces | place: United Kingdom | collected 2010/2012 ... | reverse complement strand
GTAAAATCTCTTTAAAATACATATAATAACCAAAAGGATACTTCTTAAACTGCTCCATAATATTTTGAGTATATCCCTCATCCTGATACTCACAAATCATAATTGGTTCATTAATGCATGCCATTTTATAATTTTCATCCATTTTATGATACATTCTAGCCTCAGTAACAAACTTTTCGCCATGTTCCAACTCATGTTTAAATTTTTTTCTAATATTTGAATAAAACACAAGAGCCTTTTCGCCATCTTCTCCCTCTTTAAAATACAAATCAAACATTGTAGTCTTCTCATTCTTAAATAGTTGTCCCATATTTTGTCCTTTAGTATCATATTTTAAAAAACAAATTCCATATAATTCCTGGTTTTCATTTGGATATTTTTCATAAGATTCCTTAATTATCTTGAATGCATCATCAGAAAAATAATCATCAGAGTCACAATCGACTATCAATTCTCCAGTTGTTTTTTCTACTAAATTATTAATTGCAACCATTTTGCCTTGGTTTTCTTGTTTAAAATATTTTATATCTATTTTGTTTTGTTTTATAAAATTTTCAACCACACTTTGTGTGTTATCTGTTGAACCATCATCCATTATAAGCCATTCTATTTCTAAACCATAATTTGAATTTTTAACAAGGCTATTGTATAAATTTGTTAATAAATTTGCTCTATTATATGTTGGTGTTAATATTGAAATTTTCACTTTGTGCTCCTTTCTTTTTTACTCTTCTAATAATTTTTCTACTTTTTCAATTATTTTTTTATTATCATAATTTTGTTGTATATTATTTTGATTTATTTTTCCTTTTTTAATAACCTCTTTCAAAGTTTGATATATATTCTCTTCATCATTTGGGATTACAACTGCCTGTCCATAATTTTCTACTGCTTCTCTTGCAGCAGTATCAGTTATCAAAATGTTTTTTCCTAATATTTTTGCCTCTTCCAAAACCATACCATATCCCTCAAATTTTGACAAAAGGCAAAAATAATTTGCTTTTTTTATGTAAGGATATGGATTTTCTTTTTTACCCAATAAGTGAAAAGTATTTTGGATTTGATTTTCATCTATCTTATTTTCCAATTTTTTTTGTTCTGGTCCCTCACCTATCACATAAAAATTATGTTCAAAACCATTTTGTATAAGTTTTGTATGTACATCTATAATTCTGTCAATTGCCTTTTGTGGTACAAGTCTTGCGACAGTTACAAAATTTAGAGTTTTATTATCAAATTCAATATCCATATTTTCATTTGATTTTTTTATTACCAATTCTTTGTCCAAATAATTATATATTACATCTTTTTTTACAGGTTCTAATTCTGCATTTCTTAAATCTGGATATTGTTCAACAAATTTTTTCAAATTATCTCTACTTACAAAAATAATTTTATTGTATTTTGAATATATTTTTCTATCTGTTTTCTTTTTCATTTTGGCCTTTAAGCCATTTCCAAAAACTAATGAAATATCGTTATGTACCCATGCAATTTTTCTTGTTTTCTTGTTCTTAACACTAAATAAACGTGTTATAGGTCCTTCCAAAAAAGCAATCTCTACATCATAATCTTTTTTTATATATTTTTTATAGATTCTATTTTTCATTAATAAAACTTTTAGTGGAATTACCTTTTTCTTAAAGTTTGATAAATCATTATATTTTTGTTTATACAATGTTACGTGTTTTACTTTTGTGTATAATTGTCCTTCTAATTCTCCATTTCCATACAAAGTAAAGATTGTAACATCATATTTTTTTGATAATTCATTTGCTAAATCTACTAGTACTCTTTCTGCTCCACCGAAGAGTTAAACCTGTTATCCCAAATAATATTTTTTTCATAAATTTTCCTTTCGCTATAATCAATTTCTTGATTTAGTATTTTTCAATAAACTAACTTTTATATTCTTTCATCTTTTTCATCAAATTTGTGCTTATAGACACAATTATTATCATTGATGATAAATTAAAAAATGTGTAACCAGATAATAATGATAAAGCAAATGCCATTGCTAAGCCAAACCACAAGAATGCGTATTGACTGTCTATCACCTTTCTATATTTTATTCCATAATATAGACCAGCAAATAATATTGCAATAAAAGGTCCCATATATAATGTAAATCCTACAATTCCAAAGTTTAACAGCATTGAAATTAATTCCATTTCCAATACAAGTTCACTAAAATTTGCAACATATCCATTACCAAACAATATTAATAATATATTTTTTTGATTTTTAACAAGCACTAAATTATATATTAGTTGTTGCATTCTTTGATCATTATTTTTTACCTGCAATTTATTAGCAATATTATATAAGTCCATAATTGATTGTTTTTGTGATTCAGACATATATCCTTCTACAATCTCATTATTTTCTATTTGTTCTTTAATTCTTAAAGTGCTTCCTGTTATATGTGCATTTTCTTGACTCGACTCATCTATAATATCTGATTCAATATCTTTTAAGTGTTTTCTTCTTTGTATTGTTGTTGAACCAAACCCAATAACCACTAATATAACAATTGCAAGTCCTGTTATTCCAATTATCAAAAATTTTTTGTCTATTTTCTTGTTTCGGATTATATTAAATAAAACTTCTATTCCCATATAAAGTGCTATTACAAGTATGAATCCAAATAACCCTGCTCGTGTTCCTATCAACATGCTTAAAAAAGCACCTACTAAAATTATTATAGGAATTATAAATTTTCTGTATTTTTTATCTTTCACATATGGCAAATATATAAACATTGTAAGTAACAATATTGAACTTATGCTATTTCCAGACTCGAACCAACCTTTATATCCCATTCCTTCTATGTATGTGTGTGATGATGTTTTTGTTAGTATTGCAATATAGATTGATCCAATATATATTCCTGTTGATATTAAAATGCTTTTGTTTAATTTTTCTACATTTTCATCTGATACCGTACTCATATGACTCTGTACTTCAACTCCCTGCTCTTTTAACTTTGTAATAATTTCCTTGCTGCTTTTATCTAATAACTTTGCTACTTCATGTACTCTCATTTTTGGCATACACTATCCCTCCATATTCAGATTTATTTTCTTAACGATCGATTTTGCAAAACCTTCATCCAAGATACAGATGGAAGCCCTGTACGCTTTACCTATCCAATGCCCTAGTTCTTCCTTTGTCGCAAATATCTCCATAGGCACTTCATAATACTTACACATGTTTCGGAACATTTTTTTCGTATTGTCAGAAGCGTCTTCTGCTACAATTACCAGACAGGCATTGCCGGATTTCACTTCTTTTTCAGTAGAAAATTCTCCACTGGCAACTTTACCAGCCTTTGCTGCAAGTCCAAGCATGGATAATACCTTACTGTTTTGTGTCAAGTTCCTTCAACTCCTCTTCTAATCGGTCATATATCTCATCAGGAATGGAAATCTTTAAAGAACGTTCCAGTCCTTTTGAACGTCTTGCTTTCTGAAGACATTCCGCACAAAAGCAAAGATAAGCACCTCTGCCATTCTGCTTTCCTTTCACGTCAAGGACAACTTCATTCTCCGGCGTTTTGATTACCCGGATCATTTCCTTCTTTGTCTTCATCTCACGACAGCCTACACACTGTCTAAGTGGTATTTTCTTTCCCATAACTGTTCACCAGATTCCGTTCTTACTGTTCTGGTTCTTCTGGGATTCCTTCCTCGAAAGATTCCTCTTCTTCAGAACTGCTTTCTGTTGCTTCTGTCAGCTCAGATACTTCTTCTGTCTCTTCTGCAGGTGCTTCAAGATCGAAATCTTCCATCTCATTAAAATCACCAAAATCATCACCAAAGTCTAACTCTTCAGAAAGTTCTGCTACCTGGCTCTCACTCTTAATATCAATCTTATATCCGGTCAGTTTTGCTGCAAGACGTGCATTCTGTCCTTCTTTACCGATTGCAAGAGAAAGCTGGTAATCTGGAACAACAACACGTGCACTCTTTTCTTCCTCATCTACCTCTACGGAAATAACATTTGATGGGCTTAATGCATTCTCAATTAACACTGCCGGATCATCGTTCCATTCAATAATATCAATCTTTTCTCCGCGAAGATCACTTACGATTGCATTAACGCGGGCTCCGTTGATACCTACACATGCTCCTACAGGATCTACGTTAGGGTCATTGGATGCAACTGCAATCTTTGTACGGGAACCTGCCTCACGAGCAATACTCTTAATTTCCACTGTTCCATCATAAACTTCTGCAACTTCTTTTTCAAAAAGTCTCTTTACAAGTTCTGGATGTGTTCTGGAAACTAAAATCTTTGGTCCCTTGTTTGTATCTTTTACTTCTACGATGTACAGTTTGATACGGTCTGTTGGCTTAAATACTTCGCCTTTAACCTGCTCTTTTTCTGTGAGAACAGCATCTGTCTTATCGTCAAGACTTACACTGATATTCTTTCCATTACAGCGCTGTACTACACCTGTTACGATATCTTTTTCTTTGCAGTAGAAATGATCATATACAACTCTTCTTTCTTCTTCTTTGATTTTCTGCACAATAACGCTTCTTGCATGCATTGCTGCAATACGTCCGAAATCTTTTGGTGTGATTTCAATTCTTACAGTATCTCCAAGATTTAAGTTCTGATCGATTGCCTTTGCTTTTCCAAGACTGATCTCCAGTGCAGGATCATAAACTTCGTCTACAACTTCTTTGATCGCATAAACATAAATATCTCCTGTTTCACGATCCATATTAACTACAACGTTATCTGCACTTCCAAAATCTCTTTTACATGCAGCAAGCAGGGAATTTTCAATGGCTTCCATGATAACGTCTTTATCAATACCTTTTTCCTTCTCCAACTGATTTAATGCCGCAATTAATTCACTCATTCTCTTTCTTCCTCCTTAAAAATCTAACGACAAACGAGCACTTGCAATGCTCTTTTTCTCAAATGTAATATCCTGATCTTCGATTGTTAGTACAATCTGATCTTCCATGTTTTCTTTTAAAATACCAGTAAATTCCTTTTGCTTATCAATTGCTTTATAAAGCTTGATGTCAATGGACTTTCCGACACTTCTTACATAATCTTTTTCTTTTTTTAGTGGTCTTCCAAGTCCTGGAGAACTTACTTCTAAAATATATGCATCTTCGATAAAATCTTCTGCATCTAGTTTCTCTTCTAAGCTTCGACTGATCAGTACACAATCATCAATTGCGATCCCGCCTTCTTTGTCTGCGTAAACTCTTAAATACCAGTTTGCTCCTTCTTTGACATATTCTACATCCACCAGTTCAAAATTGTTGGCTTCAATGATCGGTAATACCAGTTCTTCTGTTTTTGTTTCAATATCAACTCGTCTTGCCAATGTATCAACCCTTTCTTTTGTAGTGTTATTTCTTCATTGTTACACAAAATAGGAGTGGACATATGCCCACTCCTAAGTCATCTTTTCTTAAGCTATATTTAGTTTAACATGAAAAATATCTCTTGACAAGAGTTTTTTCATATATTATCAAAGAAAATCGAAACTTAACTGATCAGTATCTGATAGATCTCCCATAATTCCAAGTTCTTTCATTTTCTCGATACATGCTTGTGGTGCTTTTGTTCTGTTTCTGAAGTTTTCCAAGGATGTAAATGGTTCTCCTTTGGCTGCTTCTTCTACCTGTTGTGCCGCTTTTTCACCCATTCCATCAATACTGGTAAGTGCTGGCATGATCTTTCCATCGATCACTTGAAAATCTTTTGCCTTTGCCTTGTAAATATCCAGTGGCCAGAATTCATAGCCTCTTGCATACATTTCATCCGCAATCTTCATTTCTCGTAACAGATCAAGATCTGCATTTTTAACTTCGTGTTTTGGTGTATTCTTAATAATACTCATCTTTTCATCCAAACGTTCTTTTCCAAGACACATATCTTCATAAGAAAATGCCTTCGCTCGAATACTGAAATATGCTGCATAATATGCTAATGGGTGATAAACCTTATACCATGCGATCCTCCATGCCATCATAACATAAGCTGCCGCATGGGCTTTCGGGAACATATATTTGATCTGTTTACAAGACCAGATATACCAATCTGGCACATTGTGATCTCTCATCATCTGTTCTTGTTCATCTGTAAGTCCCTTTCCTTTTCGGACTCCTTCCATGATCTTAAATGACGCTTCCTGTTCCAATCCCTGATTGATCAGATATACCATGATATCATCTCGACAACAGATTGCTGTGGAAATAACCGCATCTCCATTCTCGATCAATGTCTGAGCATTTCCAAGCCATACATCGGTTCCATGAGACAGCCCAGAAATACGGACAAGATCAGAAAAGCTCTGTGGATGCGTATCCTGAAGCATTTGAATTACAAAGTCTGTCCCAAATTCCGGTACTCCAAGTGATCCAAGCGGTGTCCCATCAATATCTTCTGGTGTGATCCCTAAGGTTTCTGTTCCATGAAATAATCCCATAACGCCTTTATCGTCCATTGGGATCGTCTGTGCATCAATTCCTGTGATATCTTCCATTCTTCGGATCATAGATGGATCGTCATGTCCCAGAATATCAAGTTTTAATAGGTTCTGGTCAATCGAATGGTATTCAAAATGTGTCGTAATGATCGGTGTATTCATATCATTGGCTGGATGTTGTACCGCTGTAAAATCATAAATTTCTTTATCATGCGGTACTACAATGATTCCACCCGGATGCTGACCAGTTGTTCTCTTAACTCCCGTACATCCAAGTGCTAATCTCTCTATTTCACAACGACGTTTACTGATTCCTCGTTCTTCCAGATATTTCAACACATAACCATAGGCTGTTTTCTCTGCCAGTGTACCGATCGTTCCCGCTCGGAATGCTTTTCCTTTTCCAAAGATAACTTCTACATAAGCATGTGCTTTTCCCTGATATTCTCCTGAGAAGTTTAAGTCGATATCTGGCTCTTTATTTCCTTTAAACCCAAGGAATGTCTCAAACGGGATATCCTGTCCTTCTTTCGTCATCTTTGCTCCACACTTTGGACAGTATGCATCTGGCATGTCAAAACCTGACATACCCATCTTCGCATATTTTTGCACCTGTTCTGAGTCAAAATCCACAAAATGACATTCTGGACAGATATAATGTGCTGGCAACGGATTTACTTCCGTGATCCCTGACATCGTTGCTGCAAAGGAAGATCCTACCGATCCTCGTGATCCTACCAGATACCCATGGTCATTCGAATCCCATACCAATTTCTGTGCGATGATGTACATAACGGCATATCCGTTGGAAATAATGGAGTTCAGCTCCCGTTCGAGGCGCGCGGAAACGATCTCCGGCAGCTCCTCGCCGTAGATTTCATGCGCGCGGTCGTAGCAGATTCTACGCAGTGTCTTGTCGGAATCTTCGATGACCGGCGGGAATTTTCCGGCACGGATCGGGGAGATTTTCTCGACAAGGGCGGAGATTTTGCGCGGATTGGTGATGACGACCTCCTCCGCTTTCTCACTTCCGAGATACGAAAACTCTTCAAGCATCTCCTCGGTGGTGCGCAGGAACAGCGGTGCCTGCTCATCCGCGTCGTCAAAACCTTTTCCGGTCATGATGATGCGGCGGTAGATCTCGTCCTGCGGATCCATGAAGTGGACGTCGCAGGTGGCAACCACGGGCTTACCGAGCTTGTCGGCAATAGCTATAACCTTGCGGTTTATATTTTCTATATCCTCAATACAGGTTATCTTGTCAAATTCCTTGTTTTTGTCCGGATTTTTCGCCGATGGGTCGGAGTGGGCGTCAATCATAAAACGGTTGTTGCCTACGGGCTGAATTTCGAGATAGTCGTAAAACGACGCTATCTCCATAATCTCCTGTTCGGGGCGTTCCTCGAGTATGGCGCGGTAAAGCTCGCCCGCCTCGCACGCCGAGCCGATTATAAGCCCCTCGCGGTGCTTCATTATTTCGCTCTTTGGCATTCTCGGCTTTTTGTAAAAATAGTCTATATTGGACTTTGATATGAGCTTATACAGATTTTTAAGCCCTATATGATTCTTTACGAGAATTATCTGGTGATAGGAGCGAAGCTCCTTATATGTTTTATCCGGCTCCTTGATGTCATCTATAAAATAATCCTCAATGCCGTAAATGATTTTGATTTTGCCGTTGGCGGCGTTACACGCCTCGGGGTAACCCTGAACACAGCCGTGGTCGGTTATGGCTATTGCCTTGTGCCCCCACTTTATAGCGCGCTCCACAAGCTTTGAGGGAGGAGTCATACCGTCCATCTGCGACATATTTGTGTGAAGATGAAGCTCAACGCGCTTTTCGGGGTAATTATCCTCTTTTTCTATCATCTGAACGGTGCTTATGCACTTAGGTTTTATTGTGTAATCGCCGCGGTACGTGTCATATTCGACCTCGCCGAACATAAGTATGTGCGCCCCGTTTTTCAGCTTTGACAGCAGCTCGTCGCAATGTTCAACCTTTGGCAGCATAACGGCGGAAAACGAATTTGTATTGTCGGTTATGTTAAAGGATACTATCTTTACCTTGCCTTTTTTCGTATCCTTGACCTCAATGCCGAAAACCTCGCCGTAAATCGTAACGGGCGTCGTGTCACCCTCTTCGGGCAAAGTGATTTCGTCTATTTTTATGGGCTGACTTCTGATATTACTGCCGAAAATCGGCTTTACACTCTCAAGATAATACGGTATGCCGTTCTTTACAATGTGCTCCTTTGGCGTATCGTTCTCCTTGACGGGGTCAAAGCTGCGCGATGAACCGCTCTTTACGGGTGCAGCCTTGGGAGCCATACTGTCGATTTTTTTCTGCGCCGCGGAAATGTCATCGCGTGCATCATAGTCGTCCCTCTGAACAAAAGAAAGCTCTTTTGATACTCCGAAGCGTTCACGGAGCATTTTTGAAATGAGATTTTGCGCGGCGACGTCCTCAAGAATTTGCTTACCGCCGTGCATGAGCTCTATTTTGATTTCCTCTTCGGAAAAATCATATTTGCAGTCAACAAAAAATCCGTTTGCCATAGGCACGTTTTTCTTTGCCCACTCGCTTATCTCACCCGAATACCTATCCGAGAACAGCGACGAAGAAAAGACCGGCGCAATTTTAACCGCGCCGAGTCCGAGCCTGTCTCTTATTATTTCGCTTATTTTATCAAGTGTTTTCTCGGACACAAGACGCGGAAAGCGCACCTTAATGTACAGCCGTCTTTCGGCAGACTCTGCGCTCATATCAATTATTTGAGCGTCGCCGAGTACCGCGTCCATATCCGCGAAATCGTTTCTGTATTCTATAAACAGGTCATAAAAGCTTGTCATTTGCCGTCTCTTTCACAATTACATTTTTTCTATTTCTTTAAGCAGCTCCGGAACTATTTCATCCTCGCTTACTTTTTTGAGTATTTCGCCGTGCTTGAATATCATACCGCAGCCGTCGCCGCCGGCTACGCCGATGTCTGCCTCCTTAGCTTCGCCCGGACCGTTTACGACGCACCCCATAACGGCAACCTTTATAGGCTTACGGCAGCCTCTTAAAGCGTTTTCGATTTTTTCGGCAAGAGAAATCAAATCGATTTTGGTTCTGCCGCAGGTAGGACACGACACTATTTGCGGACAATCTTTTTTTATGTCAACCGCCTTTAATATATCAAAGCCTGCCGAGACCTCCTCTACGGGGTCGGCGGTAAGTGAAACACGTATCGTGTCGCCTATGCCGTCCATTAAAAGCGAGCCTATTCCGGCGGCGGATTTAATAAGCCCCATACGGCGCGTACCTGCCTCGGTTACGCCGAGATGAAGCGGATAATCGCACATAGTCGCTATTTTTCTGTATGCAGATACCATGGTCGGCACGTCGGAGGATTTTATGGAGATAACTATATCGTGAAAATCGAATTTTTCGAGAAGCCCTGCGTGATAAAGCGCGCTCTCGCAAAGTGCATCAGGCGTGGGAGCCCCGTATTTTGCGAGAATATCCTTTTCAAGCGAGCCTGAATTGACCCCGATGCGGATGGGCACATGGTGCGCGCGGGCGCAGTCGGCCACGCGGCGCACGTTTTCCTCGCCGCCGATATTGCCGGGATTGATGCGCAGCTTGGCAATGCCGTTTTCTATCGCGCCGATGGCCAAACGATAATCAAAATGAATGTCCGCCACCAGCGGCACAGGGCTTTTATCCACCAGCTCGCGCACGGCGGCCAGATACTGCGTCTTGCCGCCAAAAAGGCGCGTTAGCTCTACAGGTGTGCCAAGCGTTGTAAAAGGCGATACACTGAGCACCCGTGTGTCTTCAATATGTTCAACGCCCACATCGGCGTACTTGTCCAGCAGGGCTTCGAGCACCGCACGGGCCTGATCTCCGTACTTGGCAAAGTAGTGCCGCTTGCGCACGTTTTCGGCGCGTTCTTTGCGGGTGAGGGGCGGCATGTCCCATGCCACATGGCACACCAGATCAAAGGGGTCGATGGGGCGGCCCACTTCTTCTTCAAGCGCGGAGAAGAATATTCCCTGTTGTTCCAGAGCTTCGATGATTGTTTTTTTGCGGTCAGCACTACGCCAGATGTTCAAAAAATCGTCCAGCGAGGACAGCCCGTCCGGCCCCGGCGCGGCATGCTCGGGCGCGGCGGATTCCATGGCGTGGCCCACGCCCTTTTCCAGCGCGGCCTTCAGGCGGTCTGCGGCGGCCTGAGCATCGGCCACGAGGCATTCGGTGGCGGGGGCGATGCGCGCGCCCTTCACCCGCGCGATGCTGCGCTGACTGATGCAGTCAAAGCGGCGCAGGCTGTCGATCTCGTCGTCAAAAAACTCGATGCGCAGCGCGTCGGCGGCGTTGGCGGGGAACACGTCCACGATCGCGCCGCGCATGGCGCACTGGCCCCGGCCCTCCACCATGGGCACGCGCTCGTATCCGCCGCGGATGAGCGCTTCCATCAGCCCATCCGGCGCAATGCGGCCCCCTTCTGACAGCGTGATGGCCGCGCTTTGAAAGCGGGCACGGGGCGCGCAGCGGTCCAAAAGCGCGTCCACGCTGGCGCACAGCACCTTTACCCGCCCGGCGGTCAGACCGTCCAGCACGCTCAGGCGCTGCCACGCGCTGTCGCGGCTCATGGCCGCGCGGCTGAACTGGATGTCGCGCGCGGGCAGCATGGCGCATCCGTCCCCGGTCAGGCGC
>ERZ857882.4840-NODE-4840-length-11164-cov-4.810154_pt1 | contig 11164 bp, 9 predicted proteins | sample MGYA00519697_ERZ857882 | MGnify/ENA primary metagenome ERZ857882 (study PRJEB31778, sample SAMEA3449373) | human gut metagenome | biome: human gut; feature: human-associated habitat; material: faeces | place: United Kingdom | collected 2010/2012 ... | reverse complement strand
ATAAAAATGTATGTCCCGAAACCAAATGGATGGAAGGCAGCAACTACGTGGACGTTAATTTTAAAATTGATGAAAGAACCGGCCGCATTATTATGATGGGGGCGATGGATAACCTGGTAAAAGGCGCTGCCGGCCAGGCGGTGCAGAATATGAACCTGATGTTCGGAATGCCTGAGGCGGAAGGCCTTGAGCTGGTTCCGATGTTCCCATAGGAACGGGAGGAAAGCGATATGATGGAATGTCCCTATTGCGGCAGGCCTATGAAAGCCGGCAGGATAGATACGGTAAAGCCGGTAAACATGGAATGGTACCCGGAGGATAAGGAATCCTTTCTGGAAAAAGCGGAAAACAGCATCACCATTAAGAATACATATCAATTTGAACGTCCCGCCGCCTGGCTGTGCTTCCACTGCCATAAGCTGGTAATGGACGTACCGGAGAGAGCGAATTTCAGGTTCACGGAGGATTGATCACGGCAACGTGACCGGATGCAGATAAGAAGGAGGACACCATGAGACTCAGGCCTTACAGGAAAAGAGATGCCGGTGCTGTTGTAAACTGGATAAAGGAGGAACGCACCCATGCCCTGTGGTGCGCCAACCTTCTGCCTTTTCCTTTTACGGAACAGGACTTAACCGGGTATCTGGAGGAAATGGAGGAACAGCGGGGCAGCAGCGGCTTCACCGCCACCCTGGCAGACGGCACCCCGGCGGGTTTCTTCCAGATAGGGATCAATCCCGTTCTGAACAGCGGCTTTTTAGGTTTTGTGGTGGTGGATCCCGGCATTCTGGATCCCAAACAGTTCATTGATGAAGTGGTCACCAAACGGATTCCCAATCCCTTCATGCCGGATACTCCCCAGCGGATCGCTACGGATACCTCACAGAAGCTGCCCATCCGTTTCGGCGAAACCATTAAGGCATACAAAGAATCCTCCCGGCTTTCCCTGGAGGACCTTCATATCATCCCTCTTGTTTTTGCCGGATGGCTGCGTTATCTGATGGCTGTGGATGATCAGGGCATGCCTTTTGAGCCCTCTTCCGATCCGCTGCTGGAAACAGCGCGCTCCTTCGTGGCTTCTTACCGTCTCGGCAGCATACCGGAGGATCTGTCCGGACTGGATCCCCTCCTTGCCGACAGCAAAATCTGGGGCGTTGATTTAATCGAAACCGGCCTTGCCGATTTGGTAAAGGATTATTTCCGTCAGCTTGGCGCCGGTACCGGAGCAGTTGAAAACACCCTGCAGAAATATATAGGAGAATAGCCCATGAAAGCTTTCATGAACCAGGACTTTCTGCTGTCCAACGAGACGGCCCGCACGCTTTATCACACCTATGCGGAACAAATGCCCATCTTCGATTACCATAATCACCTGTCCGCACAGGAGATTTACGAAGACAAAGGCTTCACCAATCTCACCCAGGCCTGGCTGTACGGCGACCATTACAAATGGCGCGCCATGCGCACCGCCGGTTTCCCGGAAGAACTGATCACCGGCCCCCGCGGGGAATTATCCCCAGAGGAACGGGAGGAATCCGACTGCCGGCGTTTCCGTGCCTGGGCGGAAACCATTGAAGGTTCCATCGGGAATCCCCTATACCACTGGACCCACCTGGAGCTGCAGCGGTACTTTGATGTCACCACCCCTCTTTCTGCGGAAACTCACGAAGAAATCTGGAATACCTGCAACGCCAAACTGTCCTCTCCTGACTTTTCGGTCAGGAACCTGCTGAAAAAGCAGAATGTCCAAATACTGTGCACCACCAATGATCCCTGTGAGGATCTGCATTACCACCGTCTGCTCAGGGAAGAAAATTTTTCCGTACAGGTACTGCCTACCTTCCGTCCCGACAAGGCCTATCTGATAGGGAAAGAGGATTATCCTCAATATCTGGATGCTCTGGGAAAGGCCTGGGGCAATCCCATCAGTTGTCTGTCTGATTTGAAAGAAGCCCTCTGTTCCCGCCTGGATTTCTTTATCCGGGAAGGCGGCTGCCTGCTTTCGGATCACAGCCTGGAGGGCTGCATTTACGCCCCGGCCTCCGATGAAGAAGCACAGGATATCTTTGCCAGACGCATGGAAGGCAGCGCGCTTACACTCGGCGAACGCCGCCGTTTCCAGGGGAACGTCCTCACATTCCTCGGAAAAGAATATGCAGCAAGGGATATTGCAATGCAGCTCCATATCGGCGCCCTGCGGAATAATTCCAGCCGTATGCTGAAGGCCGTCGGCCCGGATACCGGCTTCGACAGCACTGATGATTTTCTTTATGCGGGCGAGCTTTCCGCTCTTCTTAATTCCATGGACAGCACCGGAGAGCTTCCAAAAACAATTCTCTACTGTCTGAACCAGAGGGATTATGAAATGCTGGCGGCCATGTGCGGCAACTTCCAGTCCGCTCCCTTCCGCGGGAAAATACAGTTCGGAACCGCCTGGTGGTTCTGCGACAACAAGCGGGGAATGGAGGCCCAGCTGGAGGTGCTTGCCTCCTTAAGCCTGCTGCCGGTAAGCATCGGCATGCTCACGGATTCCAGAAGCTTCCTCTCCTTCCCGAGACACGAATATTACCGCAGGATTCTCTGTAATAAAATCGGTCAGTGGGTGGAGGAAGGCGAATATCCCTGCAATATGGATTATCTCGGCAAAGTGATACAGAATATCTGCTATAATAACGCCCTTCAGTACCTGAAAGGGACGGATGCATAAACAACCGTCCCTCTCCGGGAAGCAGGCCGAACACGGCCTGCTTCCTCACTCAATTCACCAGCCTGCGGTATATCCCTTCTATCTGCCCTTCCTCCAAACCACAGTATGTAAGATACTGTCTTATCCCGCCATAACATTCCATGATATGATCATAACAGAGCGCGATCGTCTCCGGATGGGAATACATCAGAGACATGGCTTCCGGCGGCATTTCCACCTCATAATCGTCAAAAAAATCCTGTCTTTTCCTGCTCAGATTCACATAAGACTGCCCGTAATTGGTCATACAATCCTGCTTATCCGCTCCCGCAAGCATCATCAGCAGCAGAGCAAGCACCCCCGTCCGATCCTTTCCTCCTGCACAGTGGAACAGAAGGCAACCTTCCTGTACGTCTGCTATAAAGGTGAAAATTTCTTTGATTTTCTCCCTATCTTCCAGAAGCTGAAGGTACATTTCTCCTAAATCAGCCACAGCGCCCTCTCCGGCATACCGGCTCATATCCCCGGCCTCTCCCCTTAAAAAGGGAACATTTTTCCACAAAACCCCGGAAACCCCCGCCAGTACATCCGGCTTTCTGCAGACCTCTCCGTCACTGCGCAGATCCAGTACGGAAGTAACCCCATACCGAAGCAGAAATTGTATATCGCTTTCACTCAATTCACTGATATCATCCGCCCGCAGAAATCTGTGATAAGCCGTCTGTCCGCCCTCTTCCACAGGATAACCTCCTAATTCCCTCACATTGCTTGCGAAGACAAGAGGCAGACGCACCCAGTTTTTTTCATAATCTTTTTCCATTTCCATTTTTTATTTCCTAACCTTTGCCGTAATATAGTTGCTCAGTATTTCAATGACGAACATAGACAGAAAAATCACAAGGATAATTGTCGTAATCGAACTGTATTTATATTGGTAAATTGCCCTGTTCAGCAGCATTCCTATACCGCTGACCCCCACCATGCCAAAGGAAATGCTTTCCGCGATATTGCTCTCAAACCGGATAGCAATCCAGGATATAAAACCGGGTATGCTCTCCGGCAGCAGCCCCTTCAGGACTATATCGATCCACCTTGTTCCGGAAGCCCGCATGGCTTCGATCGCGCCGCCTCCCTGTTCCTCTATGGTGGCGATAAAGCTTTTGGTCAGATATCCAATCACGGGAAACATCAGCCCGATCATGCCGCCCGTGTTCCCGAAGCCGATGCTTGCCGCCACCATCAGCACCCAGACAAGGGCGGGTACGGCCCGTATGACCGCCACGATGCCTTTAATCGCCGCTGCCAGTATGGGAAGCGGTGTGATATTCGAAGCGGCCAGGAATGCCAGAATCACGGAAATCACCGCGCCCGCCAAAAGAGAGACCACAGCAAGCGCCATACTTATGCCGATGCCGGCTGCTATATCCGGCAGAATTGTCAGATTGATCGCAGCCATTCTGCGCAGAACCGGCCCCACGTTGGACAGCCGTTCCACAAATTTTCCCATATCAATTCCCAGCCCCATGAAGCTGCCGATAAAGCCTGCTGCCAGCACAATAACAGCCAGTCCCTTTTTTATTCCGGCACCTGCCGGTTCTATTCTGTATTCTTCCATTTCTGCTTCCATCGTTGTCCTTTCTCCCTTATCCGTCATCGTATCATGCGGCGTATTTTATTCGTCATAAATTCAGTGAGCAGCACAATAACAATAACCACCAGAATGATGGCACAGGCTTCCTGATATTTAAACAGCTTCAAATTAGTCTGTATGAGAACGCCGATCCCGCCTGCCCCGACCATGCCAAGAATGGCGGAAGCCCGTATATTTATCTCAAAAGAAAACAAAGTCCAGTTTATCCATGAGGGAAGGAACTCCGGAATCAGCCCGTGGACAAGCACCTGTCCGTAACTCGCACCTGCCGTCTGCAAAGCTTCCAGATGGCTTCCGGCAATTTCACTGATACTTTCCGCATAACTCCGTGAAAGAAAACCCAGTGTGGCTATAATCAATGCCAGAAGTCCCACGATTTCACCCACTCCGAACATATAAACCAGAATAGAAGCCCAAACCAGAACCGGGACATTTCTTAAAAAAGAAATAATCCCTCTGCAAAGCAGGCGCAGCGGCGTTATGGGATTCGTTTTATCCGACATGAGCAGGCCGAAAAGAAAGGACAGGGCCGTAGACAGATAGGTTGCCGCCACGGCGAAAAGCACCGTATCTATCACAGCCGGCACATAAGCCCTGATATTTTTAAAGGAAGCCGGCAGGAATTTTATGACAAAAAACCGGACAAAGGCCGGAAACCCTTTCACCGCTTCCGAAGGTGATATTTCCAGATAAGCCATACAGCCGCAGAAAACCACCGCCGCTCCCAAAAGAACCAGCAGTCCCCGGTTCACCCGCTCCCTGGAAACCGGGAATGTATCCGCTCTTTTTCCCGCCAATTCAGCCATTCTGAACCACCACCTTTTTTACAGATACCTGCCTGGACGGCCCCGATTCCTTCAATTTCATTTCATGCTCTTTCCCCTGATATATGAAGGCCGTCATCTCATCCGTCAGTTCGTCCGGCGCGCCGTCAAAAACCACCTGTCCGTCCCGTATCCCCACGATACGGCTGGCATAGCGGCGTGCAAAATCCACCTGATGCAGGTTTACTATACAGGTAAGCCCTCTTTCCGACGTGATATCATGCATCTGTTCCATAACAATTTCCGCAGATTTGGGATCCAGGGAAGCGATGGGTTCATCCGCCAGCAGCAGCTTGGGCTCCTGAATCAATGCCCTGCATATCCCTACCCGCTGCATCTGTCCGCCGGAAAGGGCATCCGCCCTTTTATAAGCCTGATCCTTCAGACCGACCTTTTCCAGCAGCGCAAAGGCGGCTTTCCTTTCCTCCCTGCTGTATTTTCCCAGCAGGCTTTTCCACAGGGGCATATGCCCCAGACGGCCGTAAAGCACATTTTTAACCACATTGACACGCCCTATCAGATTATAATTCTGGAATACCATTCCGATTTCGGAGCGGAGCACCCGCAGTTTTTGCCCTCTGGCCCCGCTTATTTCCTGCCCGTCAAACAGTATTTTCCCGTCCGTCGCATCGATCATCCGGTTAATACAGCGTATCAGGGTGGATTTTCCTGCCCCCGAAGGCCCGATTACCACCACGAAATCCCCTTCCTTAAAGTCGATGCTCACATCCCGGAGGGCAACCGTATCCTTGTCATAACGCTTGGTCAAATGTTCTATATGAAGCAGTACCTTATCCATTTTCTTATTCTCCTTCAATATGCAGCGCTTCCAGAGTATCATAAACCACCTTATAATCCTCTTCGCTGACATCTATAAAACGTATGGAAGGCTCCCCATGCACTTCTTCAAAATAACTCGCATCCGAATAATTGAGAAAAAATTCCTTCAGCTTTGCCTTCAGGCTTTCGGGAAGATCGCCGCGGACAACATAAGCGGGATTGGGAATCGTATCCGTCCGGTCGATAACCTTCAGCTTTCCATCCTCCAGCGCGCCTGCCTGCACCATCTGATCAATCACGGAGGCAGCTACCGCGCCCGCATCATAATCTCCCATGGCAACGCCCGTTGCAACAGAAGGATGCTGTCCGGCAAACGCCACGGTATCAAAGAAATATCCGCTGTTCTCCAACAGATCCGGATCCAGAGAAAGCTCATTTACCAGCTTGGCCTTGGGATACATATAACCGGAAGAAGACGCCTGATCCACAAAGGCAAAGGTTTTCCCCTTCAGATCCTCCAGCGAATTGATTTCCTCATTGTCCGCCTGCGTGATGAAGGCTGTATAATATTCAGAAGCCATAGGCGTGCTCACCAGAAGCTGGGCATTGGCTCTTTCCTTTGCCTGGTAGTAGCTCATGGGGCTTACCAGCATGACGTCAATGTTGCCGCTCGCCATTCCTTCAATCCCCACGGAATATTCCGTGCCCTCCATCTCCTTTACCTTAATTCCGAGAGCCTCTTCCATAGCCCTGCTGAATTCTTCATGCTTCTGCCCCACATTCGGGTTATTTTCATTCGGCATCTGAACCACCGTGATTTCTTCCGGCCAATCTTCCGCCTGCAGGTCAGTCCCTTCCTGAGCTGTACTTCCATCCTGCGCTACGTTTCCTTCCTGTGCTGTATTTACCTCCTGCGCCGCATCCGGGGCGGAACCGTTTTCCGCCCGTACTGTCGGCCCGCAGCCGGGCAATACCGCCATAATACCTATTATCATTGTCAGCGCCGCCGCACAAACCTTATTATTTTTTCTTCTCATTTCCTTTTGCTCCTTCCACTGCACCATCTCAAGCAGCCAGCTGTTTTCCATGTGATTCCTTCGGTAGAATAACACGGCTTTTTTCCGCAATCCACATAGACGGAGTTAAAAATTCGTAAAAAATAAGGCACTGTGTACAAATTCAGACAGCCTGTATTAAATTTTACAAAATCCTGATATTTTTTAAATACAGAATCCTTTATACTTCAAATGGAAACGACGCTTAATACAGGAGAAAAGAGAATGGTGGCAAAATACAAATATATGAAACACAGTACCAACCAGCTGACAAAAATACTCACTGCAGCGGAAGAGCTTTTTATAAAAAAAGGAATACAAGCCGTAAGCTTCACGGAAATCGCTTCCTGCTGCGGTATTACCCGCTCCACGCTGTACCGCTATTTTGAGAATAAAGATGAAATTTTATGGGAAATCCATCACAGAAAAATCGGAGGCTACAGCAGCCGACTTATGGAATACTATGAGCAGACAAACAAAACTACCTATTCACGTTTCCAGTGCTTTTTCCATCTTTTAAAGCACATTCTCTGCACCGCGCCTCATGATTTACTCTTTCAGTCCGCATTCAGCCATACCTATACCCGGGAAACCATGGATATGGAAAACGGGATTTATAACCACATATTCAGCCCTGACGAATTCCGTTCCGGAGACATGCTCCGTTTTTTGAAAGGCAGCCTGTTTCACGACGGCTCCGTAAGACCGGACCTGGATCCGGACGAAATCTGCGCCGCTGCGATTCATTCCGGCTTCGGGGCGGTTACCGCCCTGGCCCAAAGCCCGGACCGCATTATTGTCCGTTACCATACCGATGCCGTTACGCTGGCGGATGTCACTTTTTCCCTCTTTTTAAAGGCTATAAAAAAAGAAATGCCGGAAACGGATGCATAAAGCACCGTCTCTGACATTTCCCTTTTTTCTGTATATTACTGCAGTTTTCTTAATTCCTCCACCAGTAGCTTCATATCCAGCGGTTTCACCAGATACCCCGTCATACCCGCCGCCTTTGCCAGGACACGATCCTCATCGAAGGCATTGGCTGTCATGGCCAAAATGGGAACTGTCAGGGCATCCTTTTTCCCGGAAGCCCGTATTGCCCTGGAAGCATCCAGTCCGTTCATGACCGGCATCCGGATATCCATCAGCACGGCAAAGTAATGACCCTCCGGCTTCTTCAGATACTGTTCAACGGCTTCCTGCCCGTTCTCCGCACTGTCCACAGTCAGTCCGTACATTTCCAGCAGTGACTTCGCGATCTCCAGATTCAGCTCATTATCCTCCACTAACAGGACATGCCTTCCATCGAAATCCACCGCGGCATCCTGTTTGATTTTTTCACTGCAGATTTCCGTGAAGCCGCCCAGATGAGAAAAGGTATTATAAACCGTAGTTTTAAACAAAGGCTTGGAGATAAAGTAATTGGCGCCTGCCCGGCATGCTTCCTCTTCAATACAGCTCCAGTCGTAGGCGGAAATAATAATGATAGTTGTATCCGGGCCGGTTATTTTACGAATCTGGCGGGTGGTTTCCACCCCGTCCATATCCGGCATAATCCAGTCAACCATCGCAATATCATAAGGCTGTCCGCTGTCCATGCCCGCCCTTACTTCCCGCACCGCCTTTCTTCCCGAATCCACCCACAGGGAATAGCCGCCGATTTCTCCCAGGATATCGGAAACCTGCTCTCCCACGATCTCATCATCATCTACGATCAGGACCTTCAGCCCCTTCAGAAGCTCTTTGGATTTTCTCCTCTGTTCTTCCTCTTCATTGTCATTGATTACGCCTACAGGCAGAAGGACGGTAAAGACACTCCCTTCCTCCTTCCGGCTCTGTACCTCAACGCTTCCTCCCATGAGCTGCACCAGATTATACACAATGGAAAGCCCCAGGCCGCTTCCCACATTGTTCCGGGCCATTTCCGAAGATTCCTGCTCAAAGGGCTGGAACAGCCGGTTCATAAAATTCTCGGACATACCGATTCCCGTATCCGACACCATCAGACGCAGATAGGCAAAACCATTCGTCCTTTTTTCTTCCCGTATCTGCACCTCCACACGTCCGCCTGCCGGTGTAAACTTCACCGCATTGGAAAGAAGATTCATGATAATCTGCTTCAGACGCAGCTCATCACCGATATAATAATGCTCAATGGGCTCTTCATAGTGCAGTTCAAAATGCAGCCCCTGATTCACCGCCTGGGGATAAATAATAGATATAATCTCATCAATAAACTCCACAAAATCGAATTTTTCCCTGGCAATGGACATTTTGCCCGTTTCTATTTTGGACATATCCAATATATCATTGATAAGGGAGAGCAGATAACGGGAGGAGGCGTCAATTTTGCTGAAGCAGTCCTGTATTCTGGCAGGATCCTCTTTTTTCAGCTGGCCGATAGTGGACATGCCGATAATGGCGTTCATCGGTGTCCGGATATCATGGCTCATACGGGAAAGGAAATCCGATTTTGCCTCATTGGCCGCCCTTGCCGCCGTCAGCGCATCCCTCAGCAGCTGCTCCTGACGGGCTTTTTCGGCTCTCTGTGCATCCAGCAGTTTAACCAGTTCAATAGCAAGAAGATCCTCCCCTACCGGATTGTCCACATAAATCAGCTGTACAGAGATCCAGTGATACTCTCTGTCTACCCCTTTTGCCTGAACCTCCATATATAGTTCCCGCTCCCCTTTCCGGAAACGTTCCTGTATGTTCTCTCTGCTGTAAAAAGACGCAAAATCCTCCCGATAGGAAGGATAAACGTCAGGAAGGAAGCCCGCCGCCATTTCATCAAACATGCCTTCCCTGCTTTGCAGGAAGCATTCCTGTTCCTCGATAAAGCAGTTATAGGTATTCCGTGTCAGATTAATGATCATTATCATAGGATAAGCCGTACAGGTGGCAGCCCGGAGCGACTGGTTTTCAATCAGCCTCTGCCTCTCCTGAAGCATCTGCAGCCTTTTGGTTTCCGTAATGTCAGCGAATATGGCCTGAATTACGTCAATTCCGTCCGCATTCACCAGCCTTTCCATAACTACATTGATCCAGACCTGCGTGCCGTCTATCCGCCTGCCTTCCCTTATATAATTCACAGTTCCTGAGTAAGGCTCAAGCTGTTCAACCAGATCCTTCACCTTTTGCTGATCCTCTTCAAGGACAAGCTGCAGCGGGGAGCTTATATGTCTGCAGTAATCCTCCTCGGATGAAAATCCATAGAATTCCCAAACCATCCGGTTCAGATTCACAATTTTATGAGACGGATCAGTTGTAAACTGCAAAATACCACAGGGTATCGTATCATAAAGCTGTGTCAGGAAGTCCGCCTGCCTTCTCACCTCCTGATTCACCGCATCCATTTCCATCTGCTTCTGCTTGCGTTCAGTGATATCGGAAATAAAACAGTAGATCGCATCCTGTCCGTCCAGATCCGCCACTTTTTCACCAATATCCGATACCCACAAAATACTGCCGTCCTTACACATTACCCGGTATTCCAGACTGTAAGACTCTCCCCGATCCAGCTTTTGTTTTATATTTTCCCAGACACTCTCATAATCCTCCGCCAGAATATAGCCATGCCCGGACCCTCCTGTAAGCTGTTCAAACTCCTCAGGGCCGTCATAGCCCAGCAGAGAGCAGAGAGAATCACTGATCCATTTCGACGTAAAATTATTATCCGCACCGCATATCAGCATACCCCCCGGAAGCCTGGAAAGCATCAGCTCAATCTGACGATCCCTCTGCTCCAGGACCCTGCTCAGTTTCTCAAACGCCTCTTTCCCGGCCTGTGCGGGGAACAGCTCATCTTCCATAATATCCGAATAATCCACAGAATTATGGATATGCTTTGTTTTCAGCACTTTCTCTGTCCGTTCAAAGATAAATGTGATCCTCTGATGAGTCCTGAAATACAAACCGGTTTCCTTCTTCGGCTGAATCCAGCTGTCTCCCTCGCAAAAGAAAATATTCTCTCCCAGCCTTCGGGTCACATATCTTTCCTCTGTCATATCACAGGGAGCCAGATCGTCTTTCCCTTCCCGGAAACAGGCGGCAACTGCAGCCTTTCCCTCCGCCTTCTGCTTTTCTCCGGCTCCCATCCATACGATATCCTCGGCAAAGGTGGAAATCAGGAATTCCACATCCGATTCACAAAAATAACTCCGCAGAA
>ERZ857882.4839-NODE-4839-length-11166-cov-3.854559_pt1 | contig 11166 bp, 8 predicted proteins | sample MGYA00519697_ERZ857882 | MGnify/ENA primary metagenome ERZ857882 (study PRJEB31778, sample SAMEA3449373) | human gut metagenome | biome: human gut; feature: human-associated habitat; material: faeces | place: United Kingdom | collected 2010/2012 ... | reverse complement strand
GAATGGTGGGACATTCAGAAACGGCCTTATCCTACCTTGGAAGAGGCCGCTGCGCTGCGCCGTCAGTTGCCCGAGATCGCGGATCGGATCGCGTTTTACCTGCAGGGGTACGGCCAGATAAAGATAAACAACGAGAATATTACCGATTTTCAGATCTTGGCAGTCTCCCAGGAATATGAAAACATCGAGCAGATGAAGATAACCCAGGGGCGTTTCTTTTCGCCGGTGGAAAGCGCGGCGGGGACGCCGGTGGCGGTGGTGGGTTACGATATCTATACCAACAGTTTCGGTTCGGACGAACAGGCTTTGGGCAAAACGATCCTCTACCGGGGGCAGAAACTGCGCATCATCGGCACGCTGGAAAAGGAGGGCGAGCAGATGTTCGGGGTTTCGAAGGACAACCGGGTCTTTATTCCGGTCAATTTCTACCGCAAGTACACCCCCATCACCAACCGTTCGGGGGGTAACCTGATCGTCAATCCTACGGATGCGCAGAAGGCTGACATGGACGAGTTCTTGAGCGAATTGCGCGGGCACATGCGTTCGATCCGCCGCCTGGCACCCGATGCCAAGGACAATTTTGAGTTGAACGTTCCTTCGGTGATCGCCAATACCTTTGCGCCGCTGTACTCGATGCTCAACCTGGCGGGCTTTATCATCGGTGGTTTTTCGATGCTGGTGGGCGGGTTCGGTATCGCCAACATCATGTTCGTGAGCGTGCGCGAGCGGACCAATCAGATCGGTATCCAGAAAGCTTTGGGTGCCAAGAACAGTTTTATCCTCCTTCAGTTCGTTTTCGAGGCGGTATTCCTCTCGCTGATCGGCGGGTTGATCGGTATCCTGATGGTATGGGGGGCAATGGCGGCGGCCGAGGCCCTCTCAGGGATGGAGTTTTACCTCTCGCTGACCAACATCAACATCGGGGTGGTGATTTCGGCGGTGATCGGTCTTTTGGCCGGGATCATGCCGGCGTACATGGGAGCGCGGATGGATCCGGTGGAGGCGATCCGTTCCGGGCAGTAAAAAGCAGTACAATATTTTTTGTCGATGGGAAGCAAACACAAACTAAAACGTTTTCAGGAAAATGAAACTTTCTCGCGGCTGCTGCAGCCTTCGCGGGAGGAATTGCTCGAAGGGAATTTCCCGTTGAGGGGGCATTGGCGGGAGGAATTTTTCGGCAACGACCATCCCATTGTCCTGGAGTTGGGATGCGGCAAGGGGGAATATACCGTCGGGCTGGCGCGGCGCCATCCGGAAAAGAACTTCATCGGGGTAGACATCAAGGGCGCCCGTCTGTGGCGGGGCGCCAAGACGGTTACCGAGGAAGGGATGCCCAACGCCGGGTTTCTGCGCACGCAGATCGAGTTGATCGACCGTTGTTTCGCTCCGGACGAAGTGGACGAGATCTGGATCACGTTCCCCGACCCGCAGATCAAATACCGCCGGACCAAGCATCGGCTTACCGGCGAAGGTTTCCTGGAGAAATACACCCGGATCCTCAAGAAAGACGGGTTGATCCACCTGAAGACCGATTCGGCTTTCCTGCATGGCTATACTTTGGGTTTGCTCCATGGTTTGGGACATGAGGTGCTCTACGCCCAGCACGACCTGTACCGCGACGACAATGCGCCCGAGGAGCTCAAGACCATCCAGACTTTCTACGAAAAGAAATACCTCGAAACCCAAACGCCCATTACCTACATCCGTTTCCGTTTGAAACGTTGAGGGCGTTTTTTTCAGGGAGGGTCCCGGTTTGTCGGGAAGGGACATAAAAGAGCCGCACTCCGTCGGAGTGCGGCTCTTTTTCCGGAAAAGAAAGCCCTTCACAACTTCTTGTGGCGGGACTGTGCGGCATACAAAGCCGACAACTCGTCGAACTCTTTGTGCAAGGCCGCTAATTTTTCCGGATCCTTTTCAACACAGCAAGCAGCACGTACATACGATATTTTCACGCTGACATCCTGCACATCGTACTTGCGGATGATTTTTAGCCCGGTCTTTTCGATGTCCGCTGCTATCACCTGCAAATCGCGATCCCAGAAGGCTTCTCGGTGGTAATTCGCCGCACGCTCTATGGCCCAATGCGCCTTCTGCAAAAAAAGTTCGACTTCCTCTTGGGAGATAGGCAATTTCCCCCCTTCCAGGATTCGGTGAGCTGTATCTCGCAAGAGGTTTAGACCTGATGCAAAATCTTCTTCGGCAAATTTGTCTTTAACGTTTTGATACAAAGAAGCAAAATCTATCATGGCTTTGTCGGTTTTATGGTGTTAAACATGATTCACGGTTACATTTCCAATCGCATCACCCGCTCAGGTTCGTTCCATTTATCCATATTCGGCACGTATATCTGGAGGAGGCCGCCTTCGGTCCGGTAGGTGCCGTCCTGGATTGGAGCGATTTTGCTCTCAAAGATAGGGACTCCCTCCTTGAGTTCTTCCTGTTTCGGTGTAATTTTGTAGATATAGTACTGCCGGGCCCGGCTGCCGGGGAAGGGACATAAAAAGCCGCACCCCACCGGGGTGCGGCAAAAAAATAGAAGAACAATGCTTACATAGGTTTGGGATATTCTGCCAAAAATTCCCGCTTGAAATCCTCCCATAGCGAAAAACTCTCGCGCAACACCGCCTCCAACTCGTCGTAATCGCCGAAAAAAGGATAACGCGGCACTTGTTCCCAAGGCACATTCATCAACAATTCATACAATCCCATCCACACATCTGACACCTCTCTTACCAATTTTTTGCCACAATATACCGATGTGATAAGTTCCGCTCTCCCATAGTCAAGTGCGATATTGAAACGAAATTCATAACCATCTCGTTTTTCTGTTGCTTGAAAAAACCGCTCGCCCCGAAAGTAGCGGATCTTGTAGCCGAACGACTCCAAAATCTCCTTGGTCAGGTCGAAGTCCAATATCATCAAAAGATCGAGGTCCGGACGGATAGGATGCTGGCGGGAAAGAGCCTCAAAACGTCCGGCAAAATTGATCCGTTCAAATAGTTCCCGATTGATCGAAAACAGATCATCCTGTACATGCTCTTGAATAGTCATGGCTTTATTCGGGTTTAAAGATGATTTCCACGTCATATTCTCTGGCTAAATTAATGAATTTTTGCAAATCCGGAAAATTCTTGTTGCTTTCGGGGATTTCCAAATAATATTTTCCTTCCAATACTGTTCCATCTATCTTGTCATATTTATTTGTCCGTATAACCGTTCCGCGCTTGTATTTCTCGTGAAATTCTTTCAGGTACCTTTCGAAGGTTTTCAGGTTTATCTTTGACAGATCGATGGCTTTTCTGGACACTATGCACTGTTTTTCCACGCCATAAGAATCCAGTCTTCTCCCATTTTCAAGATTAACCTGATGATATTTATACCACTTTTCATCTTCTGCCTTTCTGTCAAAACGATTCCCCCGCGCCATCGGAGAGTTGTTTCTGTAATAGTCGGACACGACTTTCCAATCGAAAAATCCCCGAGGTGTTTTGTACTGTCGCTGTTTTCGCTGGACGTACTGTTCGTATCTTCCCCAATCGGCCACCCATTGCAGCAAAAAGTTAGAATACTTCACCGGCTGACTGGCTTGCGAGGACTGGTATATCTCCGTCGCTAATACTGCCGGGCTGTAAATCTGGGGAAGGTAGCTTTTGACGTCCCGCGGGGCTGACAATGCCGGCCTATTCGACGCCTCGTAGATTTGCTGGAGGACATTGTCCCAAACACTTCCCTGGACAGGCGGGCGGGATACTTGCTGCCCGCTCCGAAGGACGTCCTCCGATACGGTCAGCGAACGGACGGGATACGAGACCGTCTGGGCATCGACCGGGATGGGTTTGGTGAAATCGACCTCGCCGGTAACTTTCTCGATGGCCCGGAGGTCTTTCTGCGAGGAGGTGGCTTTCAGCAGGTTCTTGTACTGGGCGGGGAGGAAATCCAGCAGTTTGAAACTTTTCGTCCGTTTCCAGGAGTCGAGCAGCTTCTTGAGGTTCCCCCCGGGGAGCAGCATGAGCGCTACGTCGAAGATAAAACGTCCCTGCGCATAGCCTTGCTCGCCGGTAACACCGTCCAGACGCGAGAAATAGTCGCCCAGCAATTCCAGTACTTGATCCTGGAACAGGCTACGGAACAGTATGTCGGTATGGTAACGGTCGATAAACTCGATCAAATCCGACCCTGACTGGTAGGCCGAAAGGTTGATCTCGTAATACTTCTTATCGGCCTCATCCAGTTTCTTCTGAATGGAGTCCGGCCAGATGGGCATGCGGGACAATTTGCTGGCCGCTCCGTAACCGATATACTGTATGGCACCTTTTCCCGTTCGGTACAGTTCGACCACTAGGTTGATGACTCCATCTACAACACCGGCCGAAAGTCCCCGGAGATAAAAACGGTCCCGGTAAAACGTCGGCGAGATATAACGTTCGAGCCCGGGAAACAGGTTGCCCGGTTCGACGGGTTCGGCGGGCTTTTGCTGCTCTTCGTAGAGGGAGACGATGGTCCCGAAAGGCATCAGCCACTGCATCGGCGTCCGCATGCGCGAAAACACGCGGAGAAGCGCTTCGTCGGAGAGGGCGACCAGGGCGTCTTTTTTGACCGCTTCCACGCCCGTGCCGAGGGCTTTGGCGGCCGCATCCGTGTTGCGCGCAAGTCGGGCGAGGTCCTGCTCCATCTGCTTGGCGGCGAGAGTCGAAGTGGCTTTCTGCCCGGCGGTTTGCACGACGGCAGCCTGCTTGGTCGCGGAGACGACGGCCTGGCCGTTTTCCTTCATGTACTGCTCGAAGGCCGAGGGGTCTTCCGTGTCGAGCATTCGGTTGAGGGCGGTCGTGGCACTGCGAGTGTTGCGCAAGGCGCCGCTCTCGCGGATGGTCTGAGTGAAAAACCGGTAGGCGAGCGCTTTGTCCCCCCGGCGCAGGATTTCCTCGATGCGGGTGCGGAACTGCTGCGGGTCGGGCACATACTGCAGGAAGGTGTTCAGGTTGTCCACCAGGTTGGTGTACCCGGTGCCGATCCAGTTGCGGTAATCGGCGGGCAGGCTCCAGCCCTGGCGCGCGGCGACTTCGGGGAAGATCTCCCGGGCGTACCACTCGGTGAGCATCTCCAGGGTGCGGCGTTGGCGCGATTCGGGATACAGGTTGAAGTCCAGGATCTCGTCCCGCCACTGGGGGTAGAGTTGCTCCAGGCGGGCAAAGGATTCGTCCTGGCTCATGGTGTGCACCATCTCGTGCGTGATGTCCGATACGGCCGAGAGTTGCGCCTTGGTCAGTTCGACCCCGGTATGCGACTGGCGGAATGCGGCCAGAAGGTCCTCCGCCGGATTGTGCCCGTCGGAAGCGGTGCGGGTGGAGATCTGAAAACGCGCCTGACGGTCGGTGATCCGGGTATCCATCAGCACTTCGGGGTCGGCCGGATCGACCAGCGCTACGTCGATGCTCTGGACGTCTTTGAGAAAATCGTCCCCACAGAAACGTTCCAGGTAATAGCCCAACTGCTCCTCGGGGGTCATCTCGGCCAACAGGCGCGTTTGCCCCCGGTACTCCACGAAATTGGCCTGGGGCAAGGCGGGGAACTGCTGCCGGTAGGTCTCCAGGTTTTTGGTCAGACTGGCCGCCACCCCGGGCGGCATCCGCGTGATGGGCGTTTTGCTCGAAATGCCGATAAAGCCCTTGGCCTTGAGCTGCGGGGTGAGAAAACCGACGTAGATCAGCGGATGGCACGAACAGCGGCAGTTGTAATGCCATCCGGTAAACACGAAGTCCTTCGAATAGTCCCCCGCGTAGTCGTCGCAGATGTCCCGGGTGCGGCGTCCTCCGCGTGTATTGGTAGCCCGCACCGCGATGCGGTAGCCGAGGATCTCGGGCACCTCGCGCCCCATCGTGTTTTGCAGCACATAGCTGCCCTTGATCAGGTTTTGCTCGGCCGTATTGCCGGCATAAGCCGCCGCATCGCCCGCTGCCGTATCCCGGCCATAGACGGTCTGCCGCCACCGGTGCAGGTCGATCCCCAAGCGCGAAGCCGTCTGCGGGTCGTGCAGGAACTTCCGCAGGGTCTCCACCTGACCTTTGGTGAGTTTCCCGTTGCGCACCGTTCCCAAGGCGGCGAGTACCTGCGGGTCTTTGAGCAGTTGGTTGAGCAGTTTTACCTCCTGGGACAGCATCCCGCCCGAACGGGCGATCGAAAGTTGCTTGTCCGCCGCAAAACTCTGTGCCCCGGAAAACCGCGCGGTAAATTCGGCCATGCTCTCCTGCCGGGAGGGAAGTCCGTCGATCGCTTCGGCAAAAAGTTCCACACAACGGCGCTCGTACTCCTTTTCAGCGGCCTCGATCACCTCCGTGAGTTGCTCCTGATACTTCTGCCGAAGCTGCGTATCCAGACGGGTGTATTCCGGCGAACCCGGCTCCAGATTCCACAATGCGACGCTCCCGCGCAGCGCGTCGAGATACGCGGCGTCGATGCGGCGTTTGGCCGAGGCGATCGAGCGGTCGAGTTCTTTCTGAAGGCGTTCGAGCGAGGTTCGGGCTTGTTTTTCACTCATTATATTTCCTTTTCGATAATTATTAAAAGCCGAAAGAGCGGAGTGTGTGGTTCGCTTTCCCGAATATAATCAAAAAAGAAATATTTTCAAAGGAAAAACCTTACAAAAATCCACTGTCTCTTTCCCAAGGAATTTAGCTGGGAGAAAACCGGGAAAAAACTATCTTTGTGCAAGGGCGTACCGTTTTTCCTCCTACCTTCGGGAGGGGAAAAAGAGAAACGAGCCTGTTGCAAAAAGAAAAACAACACCATGGACATCACACAGATCCTGCACGACTGGGGGCTGCAATCCGAACGATTGATCGACTTTTTAAGCACCCTCATCACCCTGGCCATCATCGCTTTGTGCGCATGGCTGTCGTACTTTCTGATCAAGAAGTGGATCGGACGCTTCATCCTCTGGATGGTACACCGCACGCGATTCCGGTGGGACAGCCTGATGTTCGACCGCACGTTCTTCTCGCGGCTGGGACTGTTGGTCGCACCCAACGTGGTGCTGGTGGGACTCTCGTGGATCAAATGGGAAAAGATGTACCTCGTCGAACGCTTTGTCGGCGCATGGATCGTTCTGGCGGCCGTGATGCTCATCATGGCAGTATTGAACGGACTGGAGAGGATCTACCAAAGCTATCCTATCTCGAAAGACCGCCCGATAAAAGTATTCGTCCAGTCGGTGATGATCTTTTTCTGGTGCGCGGGACTCATCGTGATCGTGGGGATCTTCACCCGCGAGTCGGTATCCACGCTGCTGGCCGGGCTGACGGCATTCGCAGCGGTACTGATGCTCCTTTTCAAGGACTCGATCATGGGCTTTGTGGCCGGCATCCAACTGGGGGCCAACAACATGGTATCCATCGGCGACTGGATCACCATGTCGGACGCCGGGGCGGACGGTACGGTGATGGACATCAACCTGACCACGGTCAAGGTGCGCAACTGGGACATGACCATCACCACCATCCCCACCTACAAGCTGGTCTCCGACTCGTTTGTCAACTGGCGCGGCATGGCGGAATCCCAAGGCCGCCGGATAAAACGCTCCATCTATATCGACGTTACCTCCATCCATTACCTGACCCCGGAGGAAATCGACTCCCTGGCCCAGTCCGACCTGCTGAAAGACTACATCCGCAACAAACAGGCCGAACTGCAGGCCTACAACGCCCAGCACGAAAACCCCCTGGACCAACTCCGCCTGACCAACGTCGGGGCCTTCCGCGAATACCTCGACCTTTGGCTCGCACACCGCCCCGACATCAACACCCAGATGACCCACATGGTACGCCAGCTGCAACCCGGCCCCACCGGACTCCCGCTGGAGATCTACTGTTTCTCCGCCCAGCAGGAATGGGTGCGGTACGAACAGATCCAGTCCGATATCTTCGACCACGTGCTGGCCATCGTCGGGCAGTTCAACCTGCGGATATTCCAGTATTCGGACGCGCCGGACTGAACGCTCCATCGCATCACCAGGCAAGCCCTACACCGAAAGAGCCGGTGCCTAAAAACCGAGAAAAGAGCAAAACGATGAAAGAAAAAGCGGTATTCAACTGGAGCGGCGGGAAAGATTCGGCATTGGCCTTGACGCAAGTGTTGCAGGAGGGGCGTTACGACGTCGTGTCGCTGCTCACCACCGTTCACCGGACCACCCGGCAGTCGTCGATGCACCACATTCCCCAGTCGCTGCTCAAAAGACAAGCCGAGAGCATCGGCATTCCCCTGTTCGAAGTGGAACTCCCCCCGGAAGGCTCGATGATCTCCTACCGGGAGGCGATGGACACCGCCGCGCGGCATTTCCTCGAACAAGGGATCACACATTTCATCTTCGGCGACATCTTCCTGCACGAGGTACGCTCCTGCCGCGAGAAACAACTCGCACCCTTGGGCATCCACGTGGTAGAACCCCTGTGGGGCCGATCCTCGGCAGAAGTGATGGAAGAGTTCCTCGCGTCGGGTCTGCAGACAGTCGTGGTAACGGTGGCCGAAGGGGCCCTCGGCCGGGAGTTCGTCGGGCGGAAGATCGACCGGGAGTTCGTCCGCATGCTACCCGCGCAGGTGGACGTGTGCGGAGAAAACGGCGAATACCACACTTTCTGCTACGACGGGGACATTTTCCGCTTCCCGGTGGAGTTTTCCCTGGGTGAACCCCGCCGGTGCACCTATCCCGTGCGCCTGGACGACGGGACGGTCCGGGACTTTTCGTACTGGTTCGCGCCCCCGGAGATGCCTTGACGTTTTCCCGCCGGAAAGCCGTATCTTTGCCCGAACGAAAAAAAGACCGCAAGCCCCATGGAAAAATACCTGGTAGCCGGATTGGGAAACATCGGCGCCGAATACACCCATACGCGACACAACATCGGATTCCGCATCCTGGACCACCTTGCCCGGCGGCACGGGGTGGGCTTCCACACCGACCGCTTGGGAGCCACCGCCGAGATCCAGCTCAAGAACAAAGTCCTGGTGCTGCTCAAACCGTCCACCTACATGAACCTCAGCGGAAAAGCTGTCCGCTACCACCTCAACGACAACCGTCTGACCCCGGACCGCCTGCTGGTAGTCTGCGACGACCTCGCCCTTCCCTTCGGCACACTGCGTCTGAAGGCCAAAGGTTCGCACGGAGGGCACAACGGCCTGCGCAACATCTCCGAAATGCTGGGCACGGAGGCCTACGCCCGTTTCCGCTTCGGGATCGGCAACGACTTTGCACGAGGCGGACAGGTGGACTACGTGCTCGGGGAGTGGACCTCCGAGGAGGAATCCGCGATGGCGGAGCGTCTGGATACCGCCGCCGACCTCATCGAGTCGTTCGCCCTGGCGGGGATCGAACGCACGATGAACCAGTTCAACGGCAAGTAACCCGCCCTACGGCCGCTGCATTCGGCTTTCACGACATTTCCACAGTACAGGATGCGGCCCGGCTTCGACAAGGGGCAAAAACTTCGTTCTCCCCTTGCTGCGACACTCGGCTTTGCCTATTTTTGAACACGTTTGCGATACTGAAAAAAAACTCTAATACCACAACGCGACATGACCATTCGTGGAGTTCTGACCTTACTGCTGACATCGACCATGACCCTGGCAACCAACGCTCAAAATGAAGTAATGACCCCGGAAAAACTCTGGGAACTGCAACGCGTAAGCCTGGCGGGAGTCAGTCCCGACGGCTCGACCGTGCTGTACAACATCACCCAATACGACATAGCGGCCAATCAGGGCACTACGCGCATCGCCGCTTGCAACCTCTCCGGGCAGCAACGACAACTCACCGACGGCACCCAAAGCGCACAGGCCATCGGCTTCACCCCCTCGGGACGCGTCGCCTACCTCCAGCAGGGGCAACTCTGGACCATGACCCCCGCCGGAGAGGATGCGCGACAAGCCACCCATATCGAAGGAGGCATCGAAAACGTGCTCTTTTCGCCCAAAGGCGATGCGGTGCTCTTTACCCGTCAGGTGAAATACCGCCCCACCACGGCCGAACTCTATCCCGAGCTTCCCAAAGCCAACGCGCGCATCATCGACGACCTGATGTACCGCCACTGGAACACCTGGGAGGACGATAAGGTTTCGCACGTATTCTACGCCCCCTTCAACGGGACGGAAGTATCGGGAGAAGGGACAGACATCATGGCCGGACAGCCGTACGACAGCCCCTTGACGCCTTTCGGCGGAGCTGAACAGTTGGCCTGGAGCCCCGACGGACTGAAGATCGCCTATACCTGCAAAAAGAAACAAGGCACGGCCGCTGCCATCTCCACCGACTCCGACATCTACCTCTACGACATCGTATCGGGGAAAACCGAAAATCTCACCCAGGGCAACGGCGGTTACGACACCAACCCGGCCTGGAGCCCCGACGGGCGCTTTCTCGCCTGGCTCTCGATGGACGAGGACGGATACGAAGCCGACAAAAACGACATCAAGATCCTCGAATGGGCTACCGGGCGCACCTACAACCTGACCGAGCGGTGGGACGAGACCGTCGAAGCGTTCGCGTGGGAGAAAAACAGCCTCTCCCTCGTATTCCGCACGGCGTTTAACGGAGTAGAACAACTCTTCGAATACTCCCTGCCCAAAGACCTGAGCCAACTCGCCCCCAACCAAGACATCACCCAACTGACCAAGGAGAAAACCTGCACCGGCGCATTCATCCCCACCGGGAAATACATCATCGCCGAACGCTACGACTTCAACCGTCCGAACGAACTGGTGGCCTACGACCTGAAACGGAAAACCATCCGTCCCCTTACCGATGTGAACGGTCCCGCGATGCAGTCCATCGCTCCCTCTCCGGTACAAGCCCGCTGGGTTACCACCACCGACGGACGGCAGATGCTCGCCTGGATGGTCTTCCCCCCGCATTTCGACCCGGATAAGAAATACCCCGCACTGCTCTTCTGCGGCGGCGGACCTCAGTCGCCCCTCACGCCGGACTATTCCTTCCGTTGGAATTTCCAGTTGATGGCCGCCAAGGGCTACGTCGTGGTCATCCCCAACCGGCGGGGGCTTCCGGGCTTCGGTGTCAAGTGGAACGAGGAGGTATCCGGTGCCTGGGGCGGACAAGCCATCACCGACCTGCTGACCGCCATCGACGACGTAGGCCCCATCACCGCCCGGTATATCCGCCAGTGG
>ERZ857882.4836-NODE-4836-length-11171-cov-4.557935_pt1 | contig 11171 bp, 9 predicted proteins | sample MGYA00519697_ERZ857882 | MGnify/ENA primary metagenome ERZ857882 (study PRJEB31778, sample SAMEA3449373) | human gut metagenome | biome: human gut; feature: human-associated habitat; material: faeces | place: United Kingdom | collected 2010/2012 ... | reverse complement strand
GGCGAACGGCGCAATCCTCGGCGGAAAAGATCGCCGCAGGCGAGCTTTTTCGACGACCAGGAACGCGGTGCGCTTCGCGCCGCGTTCCTGGTTTTTTTAGAAAATCCGCTCCATATCCGTGGCGGCCACGTAGCCAAGGCTTGTATGGTTCAGGCTATCATCCTTTGCCACGCGCTGCTCTACAAGGGTATACCAGCCGGGCTCCAGGCAATGCTTTTCGCGGCCCACCCAGCAGGGTTCAAACGCGGTGAGCACCTCGTAGGTGGCGTAGTTGGTCACCTCGCCAAACAGCGCGTCCTCATAGGTAACATCCTCATAGCAGGAGCCGGGCCAGTAGGCGTTGGCCACCCACAGCCTGATTAGCTCCTGCCAGGAGCGGCCGGGCACGGCGAGGGGCTCCGCGCGCTTTACCACGGGAACGCCCTCCACCCGGGCCTGCACCAGCGCGCCGGTATCATCCACCGCGACGCTTGCCGATGAACACGCGCCGTAACAATCGCGGCCCTGCTTCCAGGAATACTGATACATCACGGGCAAGCCGTCCAGCGCGTAGCAGGCCTGCGCGAAGGAAAGCGTATCCGAGCCGTCGCGCCCGTCCCTCGCTTCGTTACGGAGGAAGCCTTTTTGACTGAGCTCATACAGCTCCATGGCGCAGGAGGAATGGGTCAGGCTAAAGCTGAGGGCTTCATCCACGGTGTTGCGGCGCGCGGGCAGGAAGGCCTCGCTGGCCTGCGCGCCAAGGGCTTCAAGCAGGCTGCGGAGCGTTTGCCGCGCGGCAAGCAGCTCGCGCCGCTTGGGATGCGCGCTCACGTCGTTTGTGGTATGGCGTACCCAGAAGTCGCTGCTCAAGCCGCGTTCCTTTTCAAAGCTGACGTGGCGGTTGAGCGAGTCGTTTAAAAACTGGTACAGCTCTCCGCCCTTCGTGCTTTGGCCAATGGCCTCGATGGCGGCTTTCAGCATGTCCTTGGTAATTTTTTTGTATTCCACGCTTAGCTTTTGCTGCTGCGCCTGGGGAAAGGCCCCGGGTACGGGGCAGTCGATCAGCAGCTTGGCCTTATGCTCCCCGATAGGGGTTGCGGAGGGCAAAAGGATTTCTCCCACGAGCCGTCCGTTTTCCTCCCGAACCTGGGACAAATCCACATCCTCCGGCGCGCAGAAGCGCGGGCCGTCTAGGGCCAGGGCCGGAAACAGGAGAAGCGCCATGCACATGGCCATCAGCAGCGCGCAAACCCGTTTGAAGTTCCGCATCGTTATAACTCCTTTCCAAAGCCGTCCGGCACGGGCACGCGAAACGTGAGCGCCGATTCGTCGGTTTCGCTTGCGCCATACAGGCGGCTTATTACCAGCACGCGCACGGTGAGCGTGCCGTCCGCATTTTCAAGGGCGGCCGCGCCGTCCAGCGCCCACAACGGCGCCTCAAACAGGAAGGTTTCGCCCTGCTCCTCCGGCACCCAGTCGCAGCTCATCGGCAGGCGCTGGCCGCCAATTTCCATCCGTTTGGGCGAAAGCACCAGCATTTCCTTGTCCTGCGGCAGCCATTCCTCAAAGGTCATGATTTTTCCATTCCACCAGATGCGGTCAAAGCTTTCGCCGTCGGCGCCGATGTCCGTATCGCTTAGCAGCCGGTAGGCGTTTTCATCCTTTGGCGCGATGTGTACGCACACCGCCAGCCTTTCCTCATCCAGGTATACGTCGCGCACGCTCAAAACAAGCATGCCGCTTTCGCAGCTTTGCGCTGCCGGCAGGGCCACGCCCTGCTCCAGCGTTTCACGCGCCGGGCCGTCCGCCACGCGCCCAAGTAGAAAATCCAGCACGCCCATACGGCTGAGCGCCAGCGCCGTGCCGCACAAAAGCGCCGCCAGCAGCGCGAGCGCGGCCCCCAGCCGCCAGCCGCGGCGCGGGGCCTGTTTCGCCTGTTCGCGCGTCACCTGATACAGCTTGCGTTCCAGCTGCGCATGAAATGCCTGCGGCGTGGGCGCAAACGCATCGTCCAGCCGTTCCCAGGGTTGCTTCTTCATTCGCTTCGCACCTCCCATTCCTCCCGGAGCCGCTCCCGCGCCTGATGCAGCCGCGATTTCACCGTGCCTTCTGGCACATGGGTAATCCGCGCCACCTCCGCCACGCTGAATCCCTCCAGGTGATGCAAAAGCAGGGGCACGCGAAGCCGTTCAGGCAGTGCGGAGAGCGCCTCGAAAAGCCCCAGGTCAGGCGGCGCGCCGGGCTCGGGCAGCTCCACCTCAGCCACGGGCGTTACGCGCCTGCGGCGGCGGTTGAGGTTATGGCATTCGTTGATGAGAATGCGCATCAGCCATGGCCGGAAGTATGCCGCGTCCGGGCGGTCGCGCTTGGCCCAGGCCTTGGCCAGCGCTTCCTGCACCGCGTCGCCGCACTGCTCCCAGCCGGGCAGCAGGCTGCGGCTCACGCGGTAGAGCGTGCGCTCCATCGCCTGCACCTCGCTTACAAAGGTCTGTTCATCCACCATAACATACAAACCCCACAATCTTTTGCGTTGCGAACCTGCTGCAGCATGTCCTACACCTTCATAACGCGCGAAGGGGCGGGGAGGTTCGCGGAGGGGAAATTTTTTTGAACTTTACGAGAGAAATAATAAACCTGGCTTTGCAATCACAAGAACCGTAAGGAGCAAAAGCGGGACGTAAAAAGGCACCCCACAGCGCTGGATTCTTCGCGCTCAGATGCAACGCTACTCGCCGCCTCCATTCTATTTTATCATTCCCATATTAAAAACCCCAGCTTTTTAGGCTCTTTAAGCTACCTTCTCCTTCATGCGCCGCAGAAAGGCCGGTTTTCTGCCTCCTTTCCGTCCCCGCCCCCAACAAAAAAATACGTCATTTTCATAAATCTTTCGTTAAAAATCTCCAAGCTGTCTTGACAGCCACACCCGCTTTGATTATACTTTCTTCAACCAAAGAAGATTTCCATTTTTTTAATTTTTGATTCCCAAAAATTCGTCCGGGAATCATGTATGTGCTTTGCAGGCCATAGCCTGTTTGGCAAAGGCGGTTTCGCGCGTGCTTCTCTTGGGCCAGGAGACAGGGCGGGCGGCGCCGCTTGCGTTCCGGTATCCCAAACAAATATGGAGGTGTTCCCGCATGACAGGTATCCCGCTTCTTATCGCATTCGTGGTTGCCATCGTTGTGATGATTCTTGCGATTTCGAAATGGAAAATCCATCCCTTCCTGTCCATCATGGGCGTATCCCTGATTCTGGCCTTGATCGCCGGCATCGACATCACCAAGATTGCCGACGTTATCGGCGCTGGTTTCAGCGGCACGTTCACTTCAATTGGTATCGTCATCATCCTGGGCGCCCTTGTTGGCATCCTGCTGGAAAAGACCGGCGCTGCGATCAAAATGGCCGAATGCGTCGTAAAGCTGGTTGGTAAAAAGCACCCCGAGGCCGCTATGATCATCATGGGCTGGATCGTGTCCATCCCCGTGTTCTGCGACAGCGGCTTTGTTATCCTCAACCCCATCCGCAAGGCGCTGGTGCAGCGCACCCGCAAGTCCTCCGTGGCGTGCTCGGTGGCGCTGTCCATGGGCCTGTACATTTCCCACTGCTTCATTCCGCCCACGCCGGGCCCCATCGCGGCGGCCAACACCCTCTACGGCGGCATGGGCCTTGAGGTAAACCTGCTGCTGGTAATGGGCATTGGCGCGCTGTGCTCCATCCTGCCCATGATCGCGGGCTACGTGTTCGCCCTGTTCATTGGCAAGAAGGTAAAGGCTGCCGACGAGCCCACCAACGCCGAAGCCATCGGGCAAACGTATGAGGAGCTGGTAGCCAGCTACGGCAAGCTGCCCAACGCGTGGCTCGCCTTCTCCCCCATCGTGGTTCCCATCATCCTGATGGGCCTGGCCAGCGCCTTCAGCATGGGCGGCGTAAGCGTTCCGGTTATCGTGTTCCTTGGCAAGCCCATCATCGCGCTCACCGTGGGCCTGATCCTGGGCATTGTGCTGCTTGCGCAGGCCGGCAAGATGAAGGACTTCTACGAGCTGACCAACGACACCCTCAAGACCGTTGGCCCCATCCTGTTCGTAACCGCCGCCGGCGGCGTGCTGGGCAAGGTAATCGCCACCTCCGACCTGGTCAACTTCATCACCGCGCATGCCAATGTGCTTGAAACCCTTGGCCTGTTCTTCCCCTTCCTGCTGGCCGCGCTGCTGAAAACCGCGCAGGGCAGCTCCACCGTGGCCATCACCACCAGCGCCGGCATCCTGGCCCCGCTGATGGCGACCCTGGGCTTTGTGACCCCTCTGGACGCCGCTTTGGTGGTTGTGGCCATCGGCGCCGGCGCCATGACTGTGTCCCACGCCAACGACAGCTATTTCTGGGTTGTAACCAACTTTGGCGAGATGGATACCCAGGACGGCTATAAGACCCAAACCCTGGGCACCCTGGTAATCGGCATCGCGGCCATCATCAACGTGCTGCTGGTTTCCGCCATCTTCTAACCGTTTTCTACACACAAAGCGGGCCGCCCGCCTCCTGCCCCTGCGGCAGCGGGCGGCGGCCCGCTTTCTTGCGCAACAGGAGGATACCGCCATGAATCAGGACGCACAACGCATTCTCAACGCAACCTTGCAGGAAGCGCTGCCCGGCGCGGCCGTGGGCCAGGCGTTGGAGCAAATCTCCTTTAACCCCGATGGCAGGCTGCTGGTGGTAGCCGCCGGCAAGGCCGCCTGGGAAATGGCGCGCGCCGCCGTGGAGCGCCTTGACCGCCCCATCGACGCGGGCGTTGTGGTTACCAAGTACAGCCATGCGCGCGGCCCGCTTGACTGCCTGGAGATTTTTGAGGCCGGGCATCCCGTCCCGGACGAAAACAGCTACCGCGCCACCGCCCGCGCGCTGGAGGTGGTAAGCGGCCTTACGGAAAGGGACAGCGTGCTGTTCCTATTGTCCGGCGGCGGCTCGGCGCTGTTTGAGCAGCCGCTGATACCCGCGGAGGAAATGGCGGACGTAACCCGCCAGCTGCTGGCCTGCGGGGCCAACATTGTGGAAATGAACACGCTGCGCAAGCGCCTATCCGCCGTAAAGGGCGGCCGGTTCGCTCAGCGCTGCGCGCCCGCGCATGTGTATACCGTGGTTCTTAGCGATATCATCGGCGACCCGCTGGACATGATCGCCTCCGGCCCCGCCTACCCGGACGCCTCCACCTGCGGCCAGGCAAAGGAGATTGTGGCGCGCTATGGGTTGCGCCTGTCCGAACGCGCCCAGGCGCTTATCGCCCAGGAAACCCCCAAAGCGCTTGAGAATGTAACCACCTTTGTAACCGGCAGCGTAAAGCAGTTGTGCCGCACCGCCGAAAGGGTATGCCGCGAGTTGGGCTACGAGCCGGTTACGCTCACGGCCAGCCTAAGCTGCGAGGCGCGCGAGGCAGGCGCGTTCCTGGCCGCCATCGCCCGCGACCATCAGTCTGACGGCAAAGCCCTGGCTTATCTGGCTGGCGGCGAAACCGTTGTGCACCTCACCGGCAAGGGCCTGGGCGGCCGCAATCAGGAGATTGCGCTGGGCGCTGCCGAGGGCATTGCGGGCTGCAAGGACACCTGCGTGTTCTCCTTCGGCTCCGACGGATCGGACGGGCCTACGGACGCGGCGGGCGGCTATGTGGACGGCGATACCCTGCGCAAGCTGGCCGAGGCGGGCTACGACCTGCACAAGGTGCTTGCGGATAACGACGCCTACCATGCCCTCAAGGCCGTGGACGGCCTTATCGTGACCGGCCCCACCGGCACCAATGTGAACGACCTTTCCGTGGTGCTGATCAAGCGGTAGGTCCGCAGGCCGTCGAAAAAGCTCGCCTACGGCGATCTTTTCCGTCGAAACAGGGTTCACCTGCGCCTGACGGCCTCGGTTTTATCGGCGCGCGGAGCACTGCCGTGCTCCGCGCTTGTAAAACCTCACGGCTGCGGGTCGCTAACTGCCTTCGGCAGTTGTGCCCACTGGGCACCCGCTTCCCTTCGCCCCAGCCGGTGAACCCTGCAAGGAAACCTTGCTGCGCAAGGCTTCCGGCCCCACCGCGCATGTCGCTGGGGCCGGATTTCATTTGGAGGGCTGCGGCCCTCCAAGCCTCCCATGGGGTTTTTCGACAGTCTGAACCGCCCAAAGCAGAGCGCATCTGCTTTGGGCGGCCGCTTTTTTCCTAGGTATGGCGTTACTTCGCGAACGCCTGCGCGATGGCGGTTGCGATCGCCTGGCAGTCGATGGTGGCGCCGGCCACCACGTCCACATCGGCGCTCTGGCTGTCGATCACGGCGGATACATACTGAGCCAGCTGCTCGTCGGTGATGATCATGGCAGAACGGCCCTCGCCGATGGCGATGCCGGTAAGCTTGCCGTCCTTCACGGTCAGCTTGACTTCAATTTTGTCATGTAAGCCGTCCACAACCTGCACATATTCGCCGTCGGCGGCTTCCGCCCAGGCGGGGCCCTTCGCGGCTTCCTTGGCAACCTCGTTCACCTTGGACGCGCCGCCGAAGGCCGTCTGCGCGGCCGCGCGGCCGGACAGCATCGCCTCGGAAAGGAACACGCCGTTTTGGTACAGGTTGGATACATAGCTGCCCAGCTCGCCGGCTTCATACAGGCCGGGGATGGGTTGCTCGTTCCAGTCCAGCACGCGGCCTGCGGTATCGCGCTTGGCGCCGCCGGTGGTGGCTACCAGCGTAGGCGTGATCGCTACCGCGTAGTAAGGGGCCTTCTCGATCTTGGCCATCTTTTCCGGGTCGCGGCCAAAATCCTCGTCCACACCCTTGTCGCACAGCTCGTTGTAGCGTTCCACGGCAGTCTTCAGCGCCTCGGGATCGCGGCCTGTCTTCTCGGCCAGCTCTTCCAGGGTGTCGGCCTTGATAATCCAGCCCTTTTCAATTTCGGCCAGGTTATCGCTGGTCCACATATAGCCCTCGGTGGTGGTGGGCCAGCTTAGCCACTGGCTGGCGATGGAGCCCGCCTCGCGGGTGGCTTCGTCAAAGATCAGGTGAACGGGCAGGGCGCGCTCGTGCGGCAGGTCCACATAGCGGCCATACTCAATGTACTTCATGTGCTGGCGGTGATAGCCATACGCCTCGTTATAGAAGCGGTTGTTGTCGGAATCAATTTCAATCCAGGAATTTCCGGCCATGGCGAAGTTGCGCATGAAGGTAGCGTCGTGCTCTGGCACCTTGATGCCCAGCCAGAAGCCGCCGGACTGGGTCTGGTTCTTCATATGCCAAATCTTCGCGCCCGCTTCCATGAGCATCTTGATGCCGTCGCCGGTGTTGCCTGGGGTACCGGCGGTATACACCTCGTCCATGCCGTGGAAATCGCGCTGCATTTCCAGGTTGTTTTCATAGCCGCCGCAGGCCAGCAGCACGCCCTTGGCGCTTTTGATGGCGTATTCCTCGCCCTGCGCGTTTAGGGCTACCACGCCGCTTACCTCGCGGGTGATGGGATCCTGCACCAGCGAGATGGCGGGGTTCTCGTAGCGCACCTCGATATTGCGCGCCTTCGCGGCTTGGGCAAAGCAGCGCCATACACCGCCGTTTTCAAACGCGCCGGAGTTCTTTTTGCGCAGATGGGCGCTGGTGCCCTCAAACACGGAGCCGGGGAAGGTGTCAAACTCCACAACCAGGCTGCCCCATTTCAGCTCGCCGCCGCCCACATAGCCTGCCTCGTAACCGGCGCTGTCGGCCACGCTCTCAATCCAGGGAAGCTGGGTGGCAAAGCCGTTTACAAGCCAGTCCAGGTATTCGTCGGGAATGGGATTGGGCTTGTTGCAGGCCTCCAGGTACTTTCTAAATTCCGTTGCGCCCGTCTCGGAAGGCACGATGAACGTTTGGCCGGACGCGATGGAGTTGCCGCCGGCAAGCGTTTCAGGCATTTTTTCAAGGACGACCAGCTTTGCGTCGGGGTCGATGTCGTGCGCCTCGACGGCCGCGGCGGCGCCTGCCAGGCCGAAGCCTACGATGACGAAATCGGCCTCTTCGTCCCAGGTTTCAACGGTTTGCACGGGACGCACCCATTCGGCGCACGCGGGCAGCGCGATGGCGGCCAGCAGCGCTACCGTCAGCAGCATAGAGAGCAGCTTTTTCATGTTTTTTCCTCCTTGTTGTTTTATGCGATACGCGCCTTGACGCGAAAGCATTTCCCTGACCACCGTTTCCAGGCGTTGCTTTTTATGAAAAGGACTTGCATTTTGCCTCGCTTTTTTATACACTTTGATTATAAACTGTCAAGCGACTTGACAGTCAAGCGGAAAAATTGGAAGATTCGGGGAATGGATAAATGAAAATTTCCATTGGCACGCTTTCCAAAGCGTTTGATTTGAGCGATGAGGCGCTGCGGTTTTATGAAAAAAAGGGCCTTTTGCGGCCCCAAAGGGAAGGCGAGGGCGGGTACCGCGTTTTTGAAAAGACGGATATCCAGCGCGTTGCAAACGTAAAGCGGCTGAAAAACCAGGGATTTACGCTGGACGAGATCCAAACGGTGTATTCCTGCATCGGCCAGGACGCGCTGGAAGCCCTGTATGCGCAGAAGGTGGCGCAGGCGCGGCGGGAAATCGCCTGCAAGGAAAGGGTGCTTACGCATATGGAGGCCGCCTGGCAAACCCTGCGGGAAGCGCCCGGCGGGCTGCTCAAGCCGCAAATGCTAACCTTGGGTACGTTTTATATACTGGAATACCCTTCCATAGAGGCCATGTGGGAGCGCCTGCCATGCGAGCCCGCGCTGAAGCGGCTGTTTCGCCAGCTGCCGCTGACGGCCTACACAACGCTTGTGAAAAAGGAGGCGCTTTTGGGCGAGGCATACCGGCTGAGCAAGGGCGTGCTGCTTCACGAGAGCGACGCGCGGGCGCTGGGCGTTGCGCCGGAGGGCTTCCGCCGCGTGGATGCGAGCCGGGCGGCGGGCTGCCTGTTTTGCCTGGAGAACGGGCAGTTTGACGTTTGCGCGCTACTGGATATCCTGGCCGGTTACCTGCGGGAGCGGGGCCTGCGCGCTGCGGACGACCTGTTTACCGTGCAGCTGCTTAGCTTTGTAAACGAGCATGGCGATGCGATACACTATTCGCGCATGATTGTGCCGGTTGCGGAAAAAGAATGAAGAAAGCGCCTGCGCGTCCGTTTCCCGGATGCGCAGGCGCCTTTTCATGCTCCCAACGCGCGCCGCGGCCCGATTTGCAAACGGGCTACTCAATCGAGGCGTCGTCCTCGCCGATCGCCTCCACATTGAACACAACGGGGCGGATTCCATCCGTGCAGCATACGATTGTTTGGCCGTCGTTTAGGTTCCAGGGCTTGCAGGTGGAGCCTGACGACATGGCGCTGACGCTGCGGTAAATGTCAATCCAGGCCCAGGGACAAAACCCGTCCGGCATTTTGGCGCTTCCCTCGTAAAGAAAAACGTCCCCAACTGCCAGCAGCGGGCAGGGGCCTACCTCCCGTCCATCCGTTAAATACCTCTGGGCAAAATCGGGATAAAACTCTTTGCGCAAAACGGTTATCTTGACTTTTTTCATGGCGATTGCCCCTTTTTTGCAATGACCTTTCGTTCTATGGCAACCCGTTTTGAGCCATTGGGGCAACGGCCGCCTTTACCGCTTTGCCCAGCGCTTGAGCATGGGGAAGAACTGGCGCATCATGTCGCGGGCCTTTTCCTCGGTCATATCGGGGGTGGATTGCACCATGAAGGGCACGCAAAAATCAATCATTTCCTCCATGGAGCAATCGCGGGTGAAAGCGCCGTCCTTGTAGCAATAGGCGCAGTAGTCGCGGTTTTCAGCGCCGTCCTTTTCCGTGCCGTACTGGCCTTCCACATCCCCAAGGGGCATGCCGCAGCTTTGGCAAAATTTTTGTTCCATACATATATCCTCCTGTTGAATATCATTTCCCCGCGGGGGATGATAACAGGATACCATGCCAAACATGACATCTTGCGGCAGGTTTTCTAAGGCGGATAAATCTTTTTCATAGCGGCGGTATACCTGGCGGGCATACCGGGCCAGCGCGAGGCGTACCCCGTCGGGCGCGAGCACCTGCGCGGCACCGCCAAAGCTGAGCAGATAGCCGTATAGCCAGCCGTCCGCCAACGGCATGCGCGTGGTAACGATCAGCCCGCCATCCACATCCTGGAGGATACTCTCGGGGTCAAATTCGTCGTAGACGCGAAAGGCGGCTTGGGGCGAAAAGCGCAGGCGAACCTCCGGCCAACGCGAGCCGTCCTGCAAGGCGATGGGCGGAGGCGGCGGCAGCGGGGCAAAATGCTCCTGCGTGAGCGAAAGCGCGCTCATGCGGGAAAGCTTAAAGGTGCGCCAGTCGCCCCGCTTGAGGCAAAAGCCCTGCATATACCAGGCAGAGGCCTTGTAGCACAGCCGGGCGGGCTTTACGCAGCGGCGGCTTGCGCCGTCCGCGCCCGTATAGCGGAAGTGCAGAATGCGCTTTTCCAAAATGGCCGCCTTGATGGTTTCAAAGCGCCGGTCCTGCTGGGAGGCGGAGCCCCAGGGGCTTAGGTCTACGGCAAGCCAATCCTCCTGCGGCTTTAAAAACAAGGCGTTCAGCTTTTTGAGCAGCGCTTCGCTATCTTCCCGCGTGACGGCGGCCATGCTTTTGACGGCCAATAGCAGCTGCTCCTGCTCCTGCGGGCTCATGAGCGCCTTATTGAGCACAAAGCCGTCCATCAGGCGGATGCCGCCGCCCTTGCCCTGCTCGGTTACAATGGGCATGCCCGCCTGGCACAGGGCGTCGATATCGCGGTAGATGGTGCGCTGCGATACCTCCAGCTGCGCGGCCAGCTCCGGCGCGGTAGCCCGCCCCTGGCTTAAAAGATAGTACAGGATTTGGAACAGCCGGCTGGATTTCATATGCGCGCCTCCTTTGCACCCATTGTATCACAGCGCCGCTCAAATGCCTATCGGATGTGCGAAAATGGGGTTTATGAACAAATCTTGAATTCGCGTTCAAAAATTGCAAAAGCCCTTGACAAACCTCATGGGCTGGCATATGATATGCATGTGTTAGCACTCGATTCAAATGAGTGCTAACAAACGGAAACGATATGGCAATGAAGGGAGATGGCGGTATGATGATGGACGCGCGCAAGTTCCGCATTTTGCAGGCGATTATCGACGACTACATTTTAACCGCCATTCCCGTGGGCAGCCGCACCATTCCCATGAAATATGA
>ERZ857882.4835-NODE-4835-length-11179-cov-6.215210_pt1 | contig 11179 bp, 10 predicted proteins | sample MGYA00519697_ERZ857882 | MGnify/ENA primary metagenome ERZ857882 (study PRJEB31778, sample SAMEA3449373) | human gut metagenome | biome: human gut; feature: human-associated habitat; material: faeces | place: United Kingdom | collected 2010/2012 ... | reverse complement strand
AGACGAACTGGGTCTTGTTGGTGAAGTTGACGTCCAGCTTGGGCCAGCAGGCGGCCCCGTCCCGATAGTAGAACTCGCAGGCGTAGATCTTCTTGAAGTGGTGGGCGATGCCGCTGCCCTCGATGATCTCCTTCAGACCCGAGGACAGCACATAGTGCTCCACCGTCACCCCCAGGCTGTCGCCGAAGGCGTCGATCCGGTCGAACCATTCCCGCACGCCGGGAAACAGCTGGATGCCCTTTCCGCACTGCACCAGATAGTCCCGGTTCAGCGTCATGCCCTGGGCCCGGCACTCCTCGATCATGGTGTACATATAGGCCAGCAGGCCGTCCATCTGATTCTCCCAGCCGAAATTGTTGGCCTTCTGCCAGAACTCCGCCGGAGTATAGCCCAGGCTGGGGATGAAGGTATAGTCCTCCATGTCGGTGGTGCACAGCGTCTTATCAAAGTCGTACAGCAGGGCAATGATAGGTCTCTCGCTCATGGCGCATCTCTCCTTTTGGTAAAAAAGCGGCCCGTCAAGGCCGCTTTTTTGCGTGTTATTCGCCGGTATAGTTGCGGCCGAACTTCAGCTCGTCCAGGCTCAGCTTGAAGTCGTTGGGGATGGCGGAGCCGGCGGGCACGTCCTTCACGGCGGGCTCCTCCGGTTCGGCGGCAGCGGTCTCCATGGCGTCCATGTGCTGCATGATATCCTGCTGGATATCCGTCACCGCGTCGGCGGGCGCCTCCTCGGCGGACAGCTGCATCTCAGGCAGGGAGTTCAGGAACTCCTGCTGCTGGGCGCACAGCTCGCTGCCGTGGCGGACGAAGTCCACCAGGCTCTGCTTGGCCATCACCAGCTTGTCCTCGGCCTCCTGCTTGTCCTTTTCCAGCTGGGCCAGCTGTGCGGCGTGCTGCTCCTGGGCCTCCTTCAGCATGTTGTCCTTCTCCGTCTGGGCCTCCTGCACCAGCTTGGCAGCCATCTTCTGGGCTGTCAGCAGGGTGGAGCGCATGGCGTCCTCGGTGGCGCGGTATTCCTCTACCTTTTCGGCCAGGATCTTCAGCTTGGCCTTCAGCGTCACGTTCTCTTTATACAGTGCCGTATAATCCTCGGTCAGCGCGTCCAGAAATTCATCCACAGCGCCCATGGCATAGCCGCTGCCAAAGCCGGAGGATTTGGGAAATACTTTTTCAGAAACTTCCTGCGGTGTCAACATGGTATATCCCTCCCGTTTCTCTCATGCCTGCTTACAGATACAGGCCGTTGTTTTCCAGCTCGTCGATCAGATCGCCCATGATATCCACGCTGTAGGGCGTGATGATATAGGTGTTGGCGGCCACCTTCTTGATCTTGCCGTCGCCGGCGTAGGCCACGCCGGACAGGAAGTCGATCAGGCGGCGGGCCACGTCCTTGTTGGTGGACTCCAGATTCATCACCACCGTGCGCTTTTCCCGCAGATGGTCGGCGATCTCGCTGGCGTTCTCGAACCGCTCGGGCTTGACCAGCACCACCTTCAGCGCGGCGGTGGCGTGGATGTTCACCACCTTGTTGTGGCGATCCTCCGGCTGCTTGCGCTCCTCGCGGCGATCCTCAAAGATATTGCGGCTGTCGCTGCGCTCGGGCTGTTCCAGCTCTTCGTCCTCGTAATCGTAATCCTCGTCGTCATACGGGTGAATGATCTTCTTGATCTCGTCCATGAAACCCATTGTGAAAGCCTCCCAGTCGTATATATTATTTGTTGTAATTCCGCGCGCCGAAAATGGCCGAGCCCACACGCACCATGTTGGCGCCGCAGCGGACGGCATCGGCATAGTCGTCGCTCATGCCCATGGAGATATATTCCCACTTATTATCGTACATTTCTCGGCTTATGTCAACAAAAAGACGGTAAACTTTCTCAAAATATGGTATGCTGCCGCCTTTTTCCACCGCAACGGGTGGTATCGTCATCAGGCCCCGCACCCGGACATGGGCCAATTCCTTGGCATAAGCCGCCGCCTGGGCCAGCTCTTCCGGGGCAAAACCGGATTTTGCCTCCTCGCCGCCGATGTTGACCTCCAGCAGGATGTCCTGGGTCAGCTCCATTCTGGCGGCCACCTTTTCGATCTCGTCCAGCAGCTCGCGGGAGCCCACCGACTGGATCAGCGCCGCCTTGCCCACCACCTGCTTCACCTTGTTGCGCTGCAGATGGCCGATGAAGTGCAGCGGCGCGCCGTCATAGGCGTTGTCCTTCAGCTTTTCCGTCATCTCCTGCACCCGGTTCTCGCCCAAGGCGTCGATCCCGGCGGCGATGGCCTCGCGGCAGCGGGCAGCGTCGTTCATCTTGCTGGCACCCACCAGTGTGATATCCTTTCCGGTACGTCCCGTCTCACGGGCCGCCGCGTCGATCTCCTGCCGGATGTGTGCGATATTTTCCGCAATAGACATGGAAGTTTATCCCCTTTCTATGTAATAGCTTATCCGATTACCTTGCCGTCATACAGCTCTGCCGAGGTGACGATCACCTGGTCACCCTGGCGCAGCATGGTGGAGTCCTCCTCCGCCGCGGCATCCTTTACCAGCATGTAGCCGTCGCCCTGGTACACCACCTGCACGGGCTTGAACTTGGCCCGCACGCCCAGCACGCAGTACACGCCGGTGACGCCGTCCTCGTTGACACGCAGCGCCGTGGAGGGCAGCCGCAGCCCTTCATAGGTGCGCAGCACCAGCGTGGCGGCCTGATGCCGCATCAGGGTGGTCTGGGCGATGTATTTCTCACTGCGCAGGATCAGCACCCGCTGGCCGTTCTCGCTGCGGGAGATGCTGTCGATGGTCATTTTCAGGTCGAAGTCCAGCCCCTTGGCGAACCGCACCGTCACCGTGGAGCGGCCACTGAGCTGCTCGGCCTGGGCGTCGGTGATGACGGCGGCGTAGTACCAGGTGTCGCCGTAGATCAGCTTGCCCACATTGGCGGCGCTGCTGTCGGCGGCCCTGACGCTGTTCAGCTTGCTGGCCGTCATGTCATCCTTCAGGAATTCCGGCGTCAGCACCGTCTCATAGCCGTCGCAGGCGGCGGAGTAGATGCCGGACTCCGGCGCAGTGATGGCTGTGCCGTTCAGCGACTGCTCCAGCTCCCGGATGGACTGCTCCGTGGCCTTGATGTCGGCCTCGATCTCCTCCTGGGTGCCAGTGGTGTAGTCCCGCTTCAGCACGGCGCTCTTCAGGGCGGACAGCTCTTCGTCGGCGTTGCTGTAATCGCCTCCGACGATGGACTGCCGCAGGGTCAGGATGCCGCCGGAGATGGTGGAATCCAGCTTCAGCGCCGCGTCGGGATCCAGAAAGACGGTCAGCGAGAAGGACAGCTGCTCTAGCTTCAGATTCAGTGCCTCCAGCTGCTCCACCCGGGTCAGCGCACCGCTGTCGGGATAGGCCATGGCCAGGGTCTGACCCTTGCCCACACGCTCGCCCTCGGACAGGGCGTGGCCCAGCGTTCCGGCGTCGGAGTGGAAGGTCTCCTCACTGCGCACCAGATAGCCGTTCAGCTCCACGGTGATCTCCTCTGTGGAGGTGTAGACCAGGGTGGTGTTGATGGGGTCGGAGAAATAGCGGTACGCCTGCACGGCGAAGTAGACCACCACCGCCGCCAGAATGACCGCCGATAGGATCTTGAAGATGGGTGTGGAAGACGATTTCATATCCCGCTCCTTGTGTGTCTGTGCGTGTTTGTGTGAGAATTTCGTAATGTGAACGATCTGCTTTGGGAGTGTTTCGCTCTCCGGAGCGAGTCACTTTTGGCCGTTGTCCCAAAAGTGACCAAAAGGACAACCAGAAACCCAGGTTTCTGGACTTCCTGCGCGCTATGCCTTTGCGTAAATCCGCGATTGCATACCGCACGTTTACATGAGATTCTCTTTTTCGATTCGTTATCGGATCGTCTCTGCTCCAGCGCCGCTGCCGCTCACAAAGCCGCGCAATAATGCTTTATGCTCTACCGTCGCGCTGCATCAGCGGCAGCGGCGCAGAAAGAGAATCTATTCGTCATACCGCAGCGACAAAGAACGATGCCCTGTGAACGCGTGGTACAGTGCATCGGTGTCCAGCTATGTCTGGCGTGCGCGGATTCTTAAACCGCAGGTTTAAGTGGCGCTCTTGGGCACTTTTGCCGTCGGTGCGTTAAAAAATATGCCGGTGGCATATTTTTAGCATCCGATCTCGGCAGCTACGCTGCCGTAGCATCTGCTGTGTTTACACAGCGCGATCGGGCAAAAGTGCCTCGCGCTCGGAAGCGCGAAACCCTCCGCCTCATATCTCCTCCGCCTCCTGAAAGCTTACCGCCTTCGCTGGGGCGATGGTGGAGATGGCGTGCTTGTAGATCACCTGCTGGCGGCCCTCGCTGTCCAGGATCACCACAAAGCAGTCAAACCCCGTGATGGTGCCCCGCAGCTGGAAGCCGTTCACCAAAAACATGGTGACGGGGAGCTTCTGTTTCCGGGCCTGGGTCAAAAAGATTTCCTGTAAATTGTTTGTCTTCTGCATAGCGTCCTCCTATGTATCTTTTTTGTACGGACGCTATCTCTATGGGACAACCTCCGCCGTGATTCAGCATAAACCACGGCTGTGGAGATATTCTGTCGCTTTTTGCAGACCCTCCGGGAAATTTGGATCGCGCTGCCAGCGCACCCAGAAAATGTCCGGATTCCGCCGCAGCCACGTCAACTGCCGCTTGGCGTACTGCCGGGAGCGGAGCTTGACCTCCTCGATGGCTTCCTCCGCCGTGGCCGTGCCCTCGGCCACCGCAAGAAACTGCTTGTAGCCGATGGCCTGTAAGGCCGTGGCGTCACGGGGCAGGCCGCCGGACAGCAGCGCCTCCACCTCCGCCAGCAGCCCCTGCTCCACCATGATATCCACGCGGCGGTCGATACGGTCCCGGAGGTCCTGCCGGTCCTCAAAATCCAGACCGATATAAAGGGCTTCGTATTTTGGGGGACGCTGCCGTTCCAGCCGGTCGTGCTCGGTGATGGTCTGGCCGGTCTCCTGCCAGACCTCCAGCGCACGGATAATGCGCTTTTCGTCCCGCAGGTGCAGCTTTTCCGCCGCCGCGGGGTCAATTTTCCGCAGCTCCTCCAGCAGCACTTCAACGCCTTCCGTCCGGGCCCGCTGCTGCAAGGCCTGACGGATGCCGGTGCCCTGCGATCCGGCGGCAAAATCCGTGCCCCGGATCAGGGCGTCCAGATAGAGGCCCGTGCCGCCCACCAGCACCGGCAGCTTGCCCCGGCGCAGGATATCCTGGACGCACGCGTCCGCCGCCTGCACATACCGGGCCACCGACCAGCTCTCCGCCGGATCGGCCACGGCCACCATGTGGTGGGGGATGCCCTCCATCTCGTCGGGCGTGGGCGCGGCGGTGCCCACCGTCATGCCCCGGTAGAGCTGCATGGAATCCACGCTGACCACCTCGCCGTGGAAGCGCTTGGCCAGGGCCACGCCCATTTTCGTTTTTCCGGTGGCGGTGGGGCCCACCACGCAAAGCACTGTGGCCATTGAAATTACTCCTTGCCAATCGATGGTATTACGCGCGCTTGAACATCTTCTCGATGTCGTATTTGCTCAGCTTATACTTCACCGGACGGCCATGGGGGCAGTAGAGAATTTCTCCCGACTGCACCTTTTCCACCAGGGCCGCCAGCTCGGCGGCGTCGGTGGTCATGCCGGCCTTAATGGCGCTCTTGCAAGCCATGGTGTGCAGCAGCTCGTCCCGCGCGCCCTCCGGGTCGGCGCGGCCCAAGGCCAGCTTCTGGGCCAGCTCCTCCAGCGTCACGGCGGCGTCCGCCGCCAGGATATCCGCCGGTACCTCGCGGATCAGCACGGTGCCGCCGCCGAAGTCCTCGCACACGAAGCCAAACTCCTGCAAAAGGGACAGGTTGTCCAGGGCGGCGGCGTAGGCCTCCGCCTCCAGCTCCACGGTGACGGGCGTCAGCAGCGGCTGGGCCATCAGGGGCTGGCGGCTGGCCTTCAGGGCGTCGAACCGCAGCCGCTCGTGGGCGGCGTGCTTGTCGATGAGCCACACGTTGTCGCGGTCATCCTCGCAGATGATGTAGGTTTTCAGCACCTCGCCCACCATGCGCCACGGGGCCTCCTTCACCGGCTCCATGGTCTGCTGCTCCGGCTCCTGGGGCAGGGGGATGGCCTCCTGCACCGGTTCCGGGATGACCTCCGCCGGGGTCTCCGCCTTTTCGGGCGGGGTGATCTCATAGGTGCGGCCCGTCAGGGGTGAGGCCGTCACGATGGGCTGCTCCGGCTGGGCCGCCACGTCCCGGACGTAGACCGTCTCGGCACTGTGGGGCCGCTGGGCCATGGCGGGGACGCTGTCCCGGATGACGTTTTTTGTGGCCGGGGCGGCGGGACGGGAGACGAAGCTGCCCAGGGGCTTTTTCTCCTCCACGGGAGCGGCGGCCTTGGCCTTGAACTCCTGGGCGGTCATTTTCTGGAAGAAGGACGGCTCCTTTTCCGCCCGCTGCGGGGCCTTTTCGGCGTTGAGAGCGTCCAGGATGGTGTAATATACCGCGTCGAACACGGTCTTGTCGGACACGAACTTCACCACCGTCTTGGCGGGGTGGACGTTCACGTCCACCATGTCCGCGGGCAGCGTCACATGCAGCACGCAGCCGGGAAACCGGCCCTTGAGGAGCTGGTTTTTGTACGCCTCCTCCAGCGCCGCCGTCAGAAGCTGGGACTTGACGAACCGGTCGTTGACGAAGAACACCTGCTTGCCCCGGCTGCCGTGGCCGTTGAGTGGCTTGGTGACGAAGCCCTCTACCTTCACGTCGCCGCCGCTGCCGGAGATGGGCAGCAGGCCCAGGGCGAAATCCCGCCCCATGGCGGCATAGACAGCGGAGAGAAGCTGCCCGTCGCCGGGGGTGTGCAGTACCTCCTGCCCGTCGCGGATCAGCTTGAAGGACACGTCGGGATGGCTCAGGGCCAGATGCTGCACCACGCCGGACACGGCGGTGCCCTCGGCGCTGTCCTTCTTCATGAACTTCATCCGGGCGGGGGTGTTATAGAACAGGTCGCGGACGCAGATGGTGGTGCCCTCCGGGCAGCCGGTGGGCTCCGTCTGGCCGGGGATGCCGCCCTCCAGATGGAGCGCCGCGCCCATGTCCTCGCCTGCGGAGCGGGAGAAGATGTCCACCCGGGATACGGCGGCGATGGCGGCCAGCGCCTCGCCCCGGAAGCCCAGCGTGCCGATGGCCGCCAGGTCGGCGGCGGAGCGGAGCTTGCTGGTGGCATGGCGCAGGAAGGCGGTGGGAAGCTGCTCCGCCGGGATGCCGCAGCCGTTGTCGGTGATGCGGATATAGGTCAGGCCGCCGCGCTCGATCTCCGCCACGATGGCGGACGCGCCCGCGTCAATGGCGTTCTCCAGCAGCTCCTTCATAACGCTGGCGGGACGCTCCACCACCTCACCGGCGGCGATAAGATCCGCCACATGGGGCGGCAAACATTGGATCTGCGGCATGGTTCCTCCTTGTTGGGTGTTGACGATAATCGTGTGTATTACAAAAAGGCCTGATGGTCGGTCGTAGGGGCCGACGACTCTGTCGGCCCGAAAGCCTCGCAGAGTTCGCGGCGCGGACGCCGCGAAAAAATCGAATCATTTTTCTGACGACATGTGCGTCAGAAAAATTCTTCTCGGCCGCCAGTGTGTCCGAAGGACGCGCGCAGTCGGCCGCAAGCCTTTTGGCAATGAAATCGAAGATTTCATGCCAGCTCAGTTGGCCTTATCCTCGCCGGAATAGCTGCTGCCGCACTCCACGCGGACGATGTACTCGTCGTACAGGATGGCGGCGGCGTGGATGCCCTTCCAGCCCACGCTGGAGCGCTGATCCAAGGGATCGGCGGTGCCGGAGGAGCCGCGGGGCTTCACGATGACCTCGGTGCCCTCGCTGAGATCCACGACGCCGTAAGCGCCCTTGCCCACGAACAGGCAGCCGTACACAGCCAGACCATCCTTGCCGCCCTCGCCGGGATAGATGACGTCGTTGTCCGCCAGGGTGACGGCGCTGTCCAGCGTCAGCTGGCTGGCGGTGTTGGCCGTGACCTTCGCCCGCTTGCCGCCGCACAGCACATAGCGGCCCACCAGTGCCCCGGCGGCCACGGTGCCGCCGTCAAAGCTGACGGTAGTGGAGCCGTTGGCGGCGGCGCTGGCGGTCAGCGTGCGGCTGCTGCTGGCCAGATCGTCGCCGCGGAAGATCTTGGCCTCGGTGGTCTCCACGAAGCGCACACCGTGCAGCTCACCGATCTCGCCGGAGAACAGCTCTGTGGCGGCGGCGTACTGATGGGCGGCCACCCAGTCGGGGTCGTTGCGCAGGTCGAAGGCCACGCTGGGATGGATGATGCAGACGTACTTGCCGTCAAAGGTAGGCGCGTTCATCTTCTTCAGCTCCGTGGCGGCGCGGGCCACCAGCTCCGCGGTCATGACGCAGGTCTTGTCCAGCCCGTAGCGGTGCAGATTCTCCACCTTCTTGCCGTCGGTGTCCTTGCCGGGGGCGTAGATGACGTGGGTGCCCTGCTGGATCTCATTGCGGGTCACGGTGTCCAGGGTCAGACCCATGTTGGCGCCGTGACGGTCGGTGATCTCCAGCACCACGTCGTCGATAGCGGTCAGATCCAGCATGTCGGACACGGTGGTGTAGTCGCCGTACTGGCTCAGCTCCTTGGTGATGTAGCTGACGGTGATGCCGCTGCCGTCGGGGGTCACGCCCTCGGTCAGGGGCGTCAGCGCCTTGTCGAAGGAGCCGAACTTGCGCCATTCCACGGTCTTGCCGCCGCCCACAGGCAGGGGCTTGGTGGCGGCGAACTGGTTGTGCACCAGCGCGGGCTTGGCGTTCTCCAGCAGCTCCATGCCGTAATAGGTCTTCATCTCGGCGCTGAGACTCTGGGTGCCGGTGGTCTGTACATTGCTGTCCGCAAAGCGCTGCAGATCAAAGGTATGTGCAAATGCCATAGTGATTTCTCCTTTATAAAATTAGTATGTCGGATGTCCCATGCTCCCCGGCGTCGGGAGCGCGTTGCGCCCGAAAGAAGCTTGCTGTCCGCGGTAGCCCGCGACCCCGCCCGGGCACCCCGGGCATCTATGTCAAATCCACACCCGATGCTGCACCGGGTGTGACAACTCTCCCGTAGGGGCGACCCTCGCGGTCGCCCGCGTCCTCGACGTTCCGCACAGGGGGCATTTCGCCCTCCGGGGCGAGTTACTTTTGCCCTTGGCGGCAAAAGTAACCAAAAACGCCACTTAAACCTGCGGTTTAAGAATCCGCCCGCGCTGTTTTCTCTTCAAATTTGTGGCCTTATGCCACGCGTTCACAGAACATGGTTGATTTCGTTTCGTGTGACGAATCGACTTTCCTCTTGCGCCGCTGCCGCTTATCTTCGCAACGATAGAACTAACAGCGTTATTCGTCAGCAGCATCAGCGGCAGCGACGTCGGGGCGTTAAGAAAACATGCCGGTGGCATGTTTTTAGCCTCCGATCTCGGCGGCTATGCCGCCGTAGCATCCATCTTAGTTTTCACAGCAAAACTTGAGTTGTTGTACAGCTTTGACGTGTATGAGCCATAGCGCGCCCGGAGGTGAAGGAACCGGAGGTTCCTTCCCGTGCTTTTGCCTACTTTTGTCACTGTTGACAAAAGTAGGTCGCTCCGGAGAGCGAAACACTCCAAAGAAATTTCAACATTTCCCGTGGAATTCACGTGGAAATCTTGTGGAAAAACAGCTTGTCCCGAAAAGCTGTGGAAACCGTTCGCCTTTTCCCACCATGTCCCGTGGAAAAGAAATGGCGGAAAATAAATGAAAAAGAGGGTTTTCCACAGTTTTATTTACTACTGAGAATACTACGAATAAAAAGATTAGTTTATGTTGTGTTTCCGAAAAATATTCCTATATTTTTTCGGAAGCGAACGACAGGAAAGGATCGTCTATGCTGAAATTCTCCTGCGAAAAAGCGCTGCTGCAAAACGCGGCAGCCACCGCCAGCCGCGCCGTTTCGGCAAAAAGCTCCATTCCGGCGCTGGAGGGCCTGCTGCTGGAAGGCGGCGAACGGCTCACGCTGTCCGGCTATAACACCCAGACCGGCATCCGTACTTGCATCGAGGCCGACGTGAACGAGACTGGCCGCATCGTGCTGAACGCCCGGCTCTTCGGCGACATCATCCGCCGGATGCCTGACGACATGATCGTGCTGTCCGTGGATGAAAAGCTGATGGTACATCTCAGCTGCGGCGACGCCAGCTTTGATATTCTGGGCCTGTCTGCCGATGACTACCCCGAGCTTCCCTCGGTGGAGCGGCAGTGCGGCGTGGCGCTGCAGCAAAAGACGCTGAAGGCCATGATCGGCCAGACGGCCTTCGCCGTGTCCACCAACGAGAGCCGTCCCGTTCATACCGGCTCTCTCTTTGAGATCGATGACAGCGGCCTGACCATGGTGTCGGTGGACGGCTTCCGCCTGGCGCTGCGGCATGAGCCGCTGGAGAATATGGACGGCGGTGCTTTCAGCTTTGTGGCGCCGGGCAGCGCACTGAAGGAAGTGGAGAATATCTGCGGCGATACGGACGATATGATCCACATCACCTGCGGCAACCGTCACCTGATGTTCGCGGCAGGGGAGACCCAGCTGATCTGCCGCCGTCTCGAGGGTGATTTTCTGGATTACAAGAACGCCATTCCCAAGAACAACCCCATTCTGGTGGACGTGGAGAACAGCGCCCTTCTGCAGAGCCTTGACCGCGTGTCCGTGGTGATCAGCGAAAAGCTGAAAAGCCCTGTCCGCTGTGTGTTTGATAAGGATCGGATCTATCTCAGCGCCCGCACCAGCAATGGCGAGGCCAAGGACATCTGTTCTGCCAGCGGCGACGGCAACGAGCTGGAGATCGGCTTCAACAACCGCTATCTGATGGAGGCGCTGCGGTACGCGCCGGCGGACACCGTGCGCATGGCGCTGAATACCAATATCTCTCCCTGTGTGATCACTCCCACCGACGGCAGCGACAGCTTTCTTTACATGGTGCTGCCGGTGAGATTGAAGGCGCAGTAAGGGAAATTTCGCGCTTCCGAGCGCGAGGTACTTTTGCCCGCAGCGGCAAAAGTGTCCTGTTGCGGTACCCAAAATTTCGTTGCGGCATTTAAGCCGCCGAAATTTTGACCGCTGCCACTCGCTCACCTCGCTTCA
>ERZ857882.4834-NODE-4834-length-11184-cov-3.321323_pt1 | contig 11184 bp, 11 predicted proteins | sample MGYA00519697_ERZ857882 | MGnify/ENA primary metagenome ERZ857882 (study PRJEB31778, sample SAMEA3449373) | human gut metagenome | biome: human gut; feature: human-associated habitat; material: faeces | place: United Kingdom | collected 2010/2012 ... | reverse complement strand
GGTGAAGCCGAAGCCGCCAAAGCGCTGGCAGAAGCATCGGCTGCCGGAAAGGTCATTATCAAAGATGTGATTGCCGATGCTTTCCTGCAAAATACCTTATTGATCCCGGAAGAATACTCCGTTATTGCGACGCTCAACCTGAACGGCGATTATATCTCCGACCAATTGGCCGCCATGGTAGGTGGTATCGGAATCGCACCGGGCGCCAATATCAACTACAACAGCGGTTATGCTATTTTCGAAGCGACGCATGGCACGGCGCCTAATATTGCCGGAAAGAATATCGTGAACCCGTCTTCCCTCTTACTCTCCTCCGTGATGATGCTTGAATATATGGGTTGGAACGAAGCTGCCAACCTGATCACGGCTGCCATGGAAAAGGCTTTCTCGAAGGGAGAAGCAACGAATGACCTGGCACGTTTTATGCCGGAAGGAAAATCTCTTGGCACCAAAGAATTTGGTGATTGTATCATATCTTTATTGTAACCTCGTAAAAATAACTCGTGATGAAAAAAGAATATCTTATTTACAAACTGTCGGATGCGTCAAAAGATGCTTGCAAGATTGATAACGAACTGTTTCCGATGTACAACGTGAAACGTGGTCTGCGTAACGAGGACGGCAGCGGGGTGTTGGTCGGCCTGACCAAGATCGGTAATGTAGTTGGTTACGAACGCCTGCCGGATAACGGTGGCCTGAAAGCTATTCCCGGTAAACTGTTTTACAGAGGTTATGATGTGGAGGACCTGGCTCATGCCCTGATCAAAGAAAAACGTTTCGGTTTTGAGGAGGTAGCTTATCTGTTGCTTTCCGGAAAGTTGCCCGATAAAGAAGAGTTAGCCTCTTTCAAAGGCTTGATCTGCGATAATATGCCGTTGGAACAGAAAACCAAGATGAATATCCTCGACCTGGAAGGACAGAATATCATGAATATCCTTGCCCGTAGTGTTTTGGAAATGTATACGTTCGATCCGAATCCGGACGATACTTCCCGTGACAACCTGATGCGCCAGTCTATCGAACTGATCTCGCGTTTCCCGACCATTATAGCGTATGCTTATAATATTTATCGTCATAGTACACACGGCCGTTCCCTGCATATCCGCCATCCGCACGAAAACCTTTCGCTTGCAGAAAACTTCCTGCATATGCTGAAAAAAGACTTTACGGAACTGGATGCCCGTACACTTGACCTGTTGCTTGTTTTGCAAGCCGAGCACGGTGGCGGTAATAACTCGACCTTTACAGTCCGTGTAACCAGTTCGACCGGAACGGATACCTATTCTTCTATTGCAGCCGGTATCGGTTCGTTGAAAGGTCCGTTGCACGGTGGTGCCAATATCCAGGTTGTCGATATGTTCCATCATCTGAAAGAGAACATTGGCGACTGGAAGAATGTGGATGAAATCGATACTTATTTCATGCGCATGCTGAACAAAGAAGCTTATAATAAGACCGGCCTGATTTACGGTATCGGTCATGCCGTCTATACAATTTCCGATCCGCGTGCCGTTGTTTTGAAAGAACTGGCTCGTGACCTGGCTAAAGAAAAAGGACGTGAAGAAGAATTTGCCTTCCTCGAACTGCTGGAAGAACGTGCCATCGAATGTTTCGCCAAACATAAAGGAACGAAGAAACGTGTTTCTTCAAACGTGGACTTCTATTCAGGCTTTGTGTATGAAATGATCGGTTTGCCGCAGGAAATCTATACACCGCTGTTTGCTATGGCCCGTATCGTAGGTTGGACTGCCCATCGCATTGAAGAATTACATTTCGATGGTAAACGTATTATCCGTCCGGCTTATAAGAATGTGTTGGATGAACAGGTATATATTCCGATCAAGGAACGTTGATCTTCGTAGTTCCCTGCCCTGGAAACTGCAATTTCCTAGGCAGGGAACTACTGTTTCATTAGGGTGAAACTCGCGTTTCCTGCTTAGGAAACCAAACGGTCTCCGGCAGCGGAAGTTAGTAGCTCAAGGATAACCCGTAAGCTACACTATTAAAAGTATTCCCTGTACGTATCTTATCTTTTCCGAAGATGCGGTAAAGTATCTCCCTTACCGGAATGACAAGGCTGCTACCTCCTGTGATAAAGACGGAGTCGATATCTGCTGCGTTATATTGCGCTGTGTCCAGTATTTTCAGGATATATCGTTCGATCTCGGTAGTATGCCGTTCGATGATCGTAGCAAACTCACCGGGCGTGAAAGGCTCATGTATATGGATTGTCTCTTTTTCAAAGTCGATTGTTGTATCTTCTCCGGTCGAGAGGTTTATTTTGGATTGCTCGATTCCTTTGAACAGGGAGAAGACATAGTTATTATCGATCAAAACTCTTACATTATCTATCTTAGGATTGTTGCCTGAGAGATGGTAGTAGTTATCCATCGAACGGCGCAGTTTGCTCTCCTTCAACATAAATGACCTTTCCCAGTTTTTCAGTTCGCGGTAGAGAATGGAAGGTATTTCAATCTCTTTATCGTACGATTGGTATTTTACGCCCCGGCCCAGATGGGGAGTCACTTTGTACCACATGATTTCCGAATCGAACAAGTCACCGCCGATATAGACACCACCGTGAGCGATGATATCGTCTTTGCGGTCTTCCTTACGGATTTTATCGGGAGAAAGGTTCATGATGGTAAAGTCGGAAGTACCGCCACCGAGGTCGGCAACCAGTACGTTTTCGCTATGATCGAGCCGTTGCTCATAGGAGAGGGCGGCGGCAATCGGTTCCAATTGTAATTTGATGTTTCTGAAACCGGCGTTACGGGCGGCAAGCGTCAGGCGGTTGACTGCCAAAGTCTCTTGCTTGGGGTCTTCCGAAAAAACGGCAGGTCTTCCAAGTATCACATCCGTGATTTCCGCTCCGGCGAAGGCTTCCGCTTTCTCTTTCAAATGGCGGATGATGCAGGTAACGAGTTGATCGGGCGTCATTCTTTTACCGAATATCCAGGTAGAAAGAAACTTGTCCTGGCGGAGCAGCGTCTTAACGGATTTCAGCAAACGCCCAGTCATCTCTTCTTCAATATATTTATCCTGGGCCTCTTTACCCACATAGTATTTCATCTCGTTTGTGTCCGGAAAATACAGAATGGAACTTTCGCTATACGAAAATACTTCTTTCCGTGTTGCTTTGTCTGTCAGCGATATAATGGAATTTGATGTTCCGAAGTCCAGACCGCATGTCAACTCGTTTATATTCATCTTTGCCTTGTTTTTTATAGGAAAATAGGGCGCGAAGATATAAAATACGACACATTTTTATACTATATATACCTGTAATTTATGTTTATAATTTTTTCTTCAGGGTAAAGAAGAAGGTCACTCCTTTGCCCGGACTGCTCTTAGCCGAAATCTGTCCTTTATGGAAATTAACCCCATTCTTGACGATAGACAATCCCAGTCCTGTTCCGCCGACTTTGCGGCTACGTCCTTTATCCACCCGGTAGAACCGTTCGAAGATGCGGTTGATATGTTCTTCCGAAATACCAACACCGTTATCAGCGAAACTGAAATAATAAAATTTCGGATCTTCTTTATAACAGTTCACGGTTATTTGGCTTCCTTCTCCGGCATATGCGATCGCATTGTCGTAGAGGTTACGGAAAATGGAATACAATAGGGAGTAGTTGCCATGTATCGTAGGATCGCCCGGCAGAATAACTTCAGATGTGATCTGTTTTTCTTCCATCTCTTTCGAACATTCCTTCTGGATCTCGACGATCAGTTTCGGGATATTTATGTCGGACAAGTCGAACATTTCGGACGCCTCGTCCAAACGGTTCAGTACAGAGATGTCACGTAATAATCCGGTCAGGCGCGTACTCTGCGAGTAGCAACGTTCCAGGAAGAACTGGCGTTTGTCGGGAGTAAGTTCCGGATTGCTGATAATTGTTTCCAGATATCCCTGAATGCTGCTGACGGGTGTTTTCAGTTCGTGGGCGACATTCTGGGTAAGCTGGCGTTTCATCCGGCTCTCTTCTTCCTGGCGTGAAATATCATTGATGGATATTTCGTAACTGTTATCCAGGAACAGGATACATTCGATCAGAAATATTTTCCCGTTTTTATCGATCGTTACAGATTCGCGTAACACTTTCCGTTTCCGATTCATATTAGGGATATTTTTATTAAGGAAAGCCTTAATGGGTTCAAGTTCCCGGATATCCTGGGCATCTTCAGCCTGACGGATCTGATTGTCGGAAATAACATTTAAGAACTGGATGAACAGGATATTCGACAATATCTCTTTCCCTTCGGCCGTAAACATGGCGAATCCTTCTTTGGCGTACTGGAAATGCTTTATCAGCTTTTCACGTTCCATGGAAAGCTCGTCTTTGGCCTTCTGTTGCCGGTGATACAGTGTGACAATGTTCTTTGAGATATCTCCCAGTTCATCGTTGGGGAAGATATAATCGTTTTCCGGTATCCGGTCTTTTTCTATATTCAAAGCAAAGTCCCGTAGCTTGGATATGGTCCGTCCGATACTGAATGTAAAGCGGGAGAGGACAAAGAAAAAGATCAATGTCATCAGTATCATAAAATAGATGAAGTCCTTATCCGTGGATAAGGCACTTTGCACATAAGGATCATAAGGGAGCGCCGAACGGTAGATATAACTGCCTATATTGCTGGCCGAATAAAAATACCGTCTGCCCGTCGATCCCGAGGTGCGGATGGCAAAGCCTTCATTATACAAACGGGCTTTGCGCACTTCGCTACGATCGTTATGGTTGTTGAATTCTTCTGTCCTGCTATTATCGAACAAGACTTTTCCGTTGGGATCGATAATGGTGACACGCAATTCTTTTTGCGGAATATCTTCGATAAATTGCCTTACCGTCTTCTTAATGTCGGTATCCTGTTGGGTACGGCTAAATAATTGGTAATTGTAGTTACTCAATACATTATTCAACTTCTCCTGCGAAAATTCCCGTTCCCGTTGGTATTGAAACAACAGGAAGCAAACTGTAAATCCAAGGAACATCACAAAAATCGACCAGAATAACCGCTGGCTGAAAGGTATCCGGTTTTTCATCTTTTCTACTCTTACCATGATTAAATAACAGGATTAGTACTCAAAACAATAACCGAAGCCGAGTCGGGTAACGATGTTTTTTCCGTAAGGGCCTATCTTTTTACGCAGACGGGTAATGTTTACGTCGATTGTTCGATCCAGCACATATACTTCATCTTTCCAGATACGGGACAGGATCTCTTCACGTGAGAAAACATTTCCTTTATTCTCCAGCAGTAATTTCAAAATCTCGAATTCTTTTTTGGTCAGCGGGACTTCCTTGCCGTCTACCGATGCTTTAATGCGTTTGGGATCGAGTGCTAATGTTTCATATTCGAGAAGTTCGTTCGTCTCGTTTTTCTCTTTATCGGTCGTTCTCCGTAATACAGCCTTAACACGTGCGACAACCTGGCGGATCGAAAAAGGTTTTGAAATATAATCATCCGCTCCCAGGTTAAAGCCTGTCAGCATATCGTTTTCAGTATCTTTGGCTGTCAGAAATATGATCGGTATATCAGCCGTGCTTTCTTCTTTTCTTAATATACTCGCCATCTTGAATCCGGAGATTTCTCCCATCATAACATCGAGCAAAAGCAACTGATAGACAGACAGGTCCTTTTTTAATGCTTCTTCCGCACTAAAAGCCGTATCCACTTCATAACCTTCTATTTCAAGATTGAATTTGAGGATTTCGCACAAGTCCTCTTCGTCATCCACAACAAGAATTCGGGGCATATCCATAGTCTTTTTTATTTAATTTGAAATGAATAATTCATTCCTTTGTTTACAAAATTAATTATTTTCTGCAAAGGAAGGCATTTGGTATTTCGGTTGAATGAAATATATGTTACGATTCTGTTAAGAAAGAGTATTTTTTCAAAGGTGATTTGCATAAAACCTCTATTCATGAGGGTTTGAGGCTGTTTTGAATTTTTTCGCTTAAGATCAAATAATGGTCATTTATAGAATAATTTACTTTGTGTTTTACAAATGTTTTACAGAATATGGCAACAATATCATGGGTGATTTTCAAGCACCACAAGAAGGCGGACGGGACCTTTAATCCCAAAATACGTGTGACGCATAACCGGTCGACATCATATATGGCTACGAATATCTATACACCATTTGTCCGGTTCAAGCGTGGATCATCTACCGGGACCTTAACCAATGGGGAGGTAGAGGATAGTTTAAATAATAAGGTTAGCGAGATTCGGAAAATTGTTAATACAAATCAGGGCGGCGTAGATCAATGTGATAATGCCAAACAGTTAGTTGAGTATATAGAAAGATGTTTAAACCGTCAAAACTTTGATATTGATTTTATTACATTTGCCCGAGAGTATCTGTCCACAATTCCTAAAATGGGTACCAGGGAAACGCATGCAACAGGTATTAATATGTTGTGTCACTATTTAATCGCCACAACAGGAAAAAACAAATTACCAATTAAATCGTTGACCTCAAAGTTCCTTGGCAAATATGATGCCTGGTTGAGGACTGATAGGATAATTCAGATAAAAGGTAAAACAAGAAAGTCTCCGGCTATGGGGGATAACGGCATTGCCAACTATATGGTATCCATTCAAACCATATTTAATCAGGCAAGAAATAAATATAATGATTATGAATTTGATGATATTGTGATTAAAGGAGATCCATTTAAGGTTTATCATATTCCAGAGGTCAAGCGACCGCCTAAGAGGTCTTTAGCAAAAGAACAGTTATTGAAAGTATTAAATTATGAACCTCGTTTTACCTGGAGAAGTGACGCTTTAGCTCATGATTTGTTCATAATGTCATTTATGCTTGCAGGTATGAATGCAGTAGATTTCTATAATTGTACTACTTATAAGAATGGTCGGATAGAGTATTACCGTACAAAAACAACAGATCGGAAATCTTCTGGAGACGCTTTCATGTCTATTAAAGTTAGACCAGAAATAGAACCGTTGATTGAAAAATATAGAGATAGGACAGGAGAGCGGGTGTTTAATTTTTATCAGCTTTATACTGATTACAAAGCTTTAAATGTGGCTTTGTGTAGAGGATTCAAGTTTATAAGTGAAGCTACCGGTATACCTAGACTTCAGTATTATTGTGCGCGTCATAGCTTTGCCACAATTGCCCGCATGAAATGTAAAAAAAGTCTGGATGATGTCGCTTTCTGTCTTACCCATTCATCAGATCATGATACAACGGAGATTTATGTTGATCCTGATTATAGTTTGGTTGATGAGGTCGTTGATAGGGTTGTGGAGTATGTGTTTAAGCAGTAATGGATATAGTACTTTTAAGCAAGGAAGGTTTGAAAAAAAATGTTATATCTGATTGTTTGAATGATCTTTTTGCTATATTTGTGCCATAAACTGATTGTTTATATGGGAAATTTAAAGAAGAAGCTAGATAGTAGCGTAAAAAAAACGACTGCAAACTCCCAGCCTAAGCGTGAGCGTGTAGTTTTTAAAGATATCTCAGATGCTGAACGTCAGAGATTGCGTATAGGGGTGTACCCATATCTAATGTAGCAAGAATGATAGATCATTATCAGTTCCGATTTGTTCAAAATTTTAAAGAAACAAATAATAGCCGTTTGTATAACAAGCGGCTATATTCTTTTAAATCCAGTAAATCAAATGAAATTTACTGGGTGTGGGTTGAGTGTTATGACTTGCATATGTATGCTGTTAAATTTCATTTGAAGCGACATAGAAATTCTTCTAATAAATATTCTGTAATGACAGGTTTAGGAGAGCCACGGCGTATTATAAATACCTGTGTAGCAATAATGCTTGAAATAGCCAAAGAGGATCCCCGATCTTCTTTTGGGTTTATCGGTTCAAATATGGAGGGGGAGGGTATTTGTAATACTAAGCGTTTTCGGATATATAAAATATTAATGCTTACCTATTTCAGTGATAGGTTTTTTCAGCACAAGACCAACTATGAAAAAAGCGCCTATTTGTTGATACGGAAATCCGAATTAGCGAATAACCCTCATCTTATGGATGATATAGAAAGCTTCTTTACGGAAGAATATGAATACTTTGAATAGGGGTGAGATAAGTTATTAATGAAAAACAGGAGTAGTGTTTATCTACTCCTGTATGTATTTAATAAACTAAACCTAATCTTGAAAGGATTATTTGTATAAAAGATTTTTCACTAATTCTCTTTCAGTCCAATTGATTGGTTTTGTTTTATGCTTTAATTCCAAAAGTGTAATATAACGAGCAACCTTTTGTTCATTATAGCCTTCTGCTTGATTATTAATAATAGAAATTTTTCTATGAATAAACTCTGCCATAGGAGAACTATCCGCAATTTCGAAATTTGTATTAGATTTACAGGCACTATTAATAAAGTTTGAAGTATTAGTACCAGAAACAAAATTGACTAAAGTTATTCTGTTTGTGTTTTTAATCACGGCTCCAAATTTGACAGCCTTGATACTTTCATGTATGCTGGAGTTGAAATCAACATCATCGGCAATAGATTTTAAAAAGTTTTTTGCTTTTGTTGTGAATCGTTTTAAATCTTCTTGCTCCTTTATGTCTCTAAATCCAATGAACGTAGCACTGACTACTGCTGATATGAAATTAGATAAATCATATACTATATTAGGCACTAGTATGGCTTTGTCAGTTTTTTTATAATAACATTCTATGCCATTACCTATTGTCTTTTTGATATTGTAGTACTCTAGGTAATAAGTGAATAGTCTGTTATATTCGGACTCTTCGATGTCAATCGATGTTTCATAAAACTCATTATACAACCAACCTCCATCGGTTACAACATAATTGTCTTGCCTTTTGGTTAAAAAAACGGATACGAATATGTTGTTTGTTGTGGATATAGGAGTAATGAGTTCGATGCTATTGCCGTGAACCTTAGTTCTCCAAAGAGAATTATAAGAGCCTATTATGTCTTTTATTATTTCATCCATGACTATGCAAAACTAATGTTTTCATTTGGATCATCACTATTTTGATCTTGAAATTTTAATTCTCCCTCACATATTATTTTTACTTTTGGAATATCGCCGTTAGGACTCTTTATATTTGACAATTGGCAAAAATAAGGAAATCCCAAATCTAAATTATTTACAAAAGAGCAATCTTTGGTTCTATATACTTGAAATGTGCCATCCTTTTCATATTTGTGAAAGTGTGGTGTTTCAATCATTTGGTGTTTTAGAGGAATTTCAGGAGATGCTAATTTATGGGCGCCCCCCTTTGTGTCGAATCTCATCAAATGGCAATTTGGAAATTCATTTGACTCCAACCAAGTACTGAAGAGGTCGCAATTGCTTTTATGGACTTCAACACCAATTTTTATGTCTGCAGGTAGTTCATGGCTTAAAGACTCTTTTAGAATAAGAAAATTATCATGCCGCTGTTTTGTCTCGCTAACCACGACCTCTGATAACCTGGTTTTTTTAAGGCATGAAATCATGTTCTCATATTGAGTAAATTTAGTAATAATATCATGCCGAATAGTCTCTTTTTTGTTTGTGTTTTTCTTTTTTGTTTTATCCCTCATAATGATTGAAATAGTATTAAATAGTTCTTCCTTGTATGTCTTTCAGTTCCATGCTGTTTGGTGATTAGTTAATTACAAATCTTGATTTCTTTAATGAACTCGATCTTGATTTTCATTATGCCACCATTGACAGATAATGCCAAGTACTCTTCAGGTTCATCGGAAGCGACTACTTGACCAGTTAGTTTTAAGCCATTTTTTCGAATAACTTCAACCTGTTGTCCGATATAACCTTCATATCCTGTTACGGTATTGAGGCCCTCGCTGTTATGAATGGGCGTTGTGGGCTGTTTGTTAACTAGTTGCTGAAGAAGAAGTATAATCCTTTCTTGATTCTCAATACTCTTATTGATCTTCCAGTACCAGCACATAATCTCTCTGCAAAGAAAAAATATTCCGATGATGGCCAATAGCCAAATAAGTCCAATAGGCATGTTTCCCATAATGTTTGTTTTTTATTTAATGTTATACTCCATATTTATCCATAATGCCCAATAGCTCATTTTGATAAATAGTTTTTATTTCATATCCATCAAGAAGGAGTTTTTCAATTTTCTCAATTTTTTTTGGACCAGGATCTACGCCTATTAGTACGTAATCGGTTCTCTTAGTAATGCTTGTGTCTATATCTGCCCCCATACTTTTAACTTTGTTGGCAAGTTCTTTACGATCGATATTGAATATCCCAGTTATGACAACTTTCTTATCATAAAAAGGGTTATTGGGATTTGCATCTGTCAAATCCTTCTTAAGAACATCTCCACTTAATTGTTCGTGAAAATAGCCGGAATAGACTAGAGAACCTTTATCTATATAATTTTTAGGCTCGACGCCATTTAGGTGATTGATATAAAACTTCGCACAACATTCAGCGTCAAACAACGCATCGTGGTGATTGCTGGGATTTATGCCAAATTCCAAACACAAGTCATGCAAATTTAATCCGTAGATATTATATGTGCATACAAACTTACCTATCCCGTCTTCCGGAATATTGTAATGCTTTAGATTCTCGTGTAACACGCTGCTGTCGAAGTCTGCGTTATGCGCTACTATAGTTTCTGTCATGAAATATCTGGAAATATCTTTCCAAACTTTATCGAACGTGTCGCAAAACTCTGTGTCTTCTGGAGTGATATGGTGTATTTTTATCGTGTTTTCGGAATATGTATTGTTAGGTGGCTGAATATGCCTAGAAAGTTTTTCTATGATCTTCCCGTTCTTAACAACCACAATGCCTATTTGGCATGCCATTTTATCAGGAGTTGCTGTTTCAAAGTCTATGGCTATAAAGTTTGCGTTTTTCATGTTGCTTGTATTTTAATAGTTTTTCATTAATTCGATTATACAGTTTTCTCCGACTCGTTCTGCTCTTTTCTTTACAAATTCAACAACCTCATTTTCTAAGATAAATCTCATATTAAATTTCCATCGTTTAGGATTCTTGCTTTTGCGCTTTTGTTCTTCACAAGTTGACTCGATCCATTTAATAGTGTCGTCCTTGATTCCAAACTGAAAACTATCTATCGTTCGATCAGGGAGAAGTATATAATCTATTGTTTGATCAAAATAGTTGTTTGCGTAGCATCCGGTGTACCCCAGCGATTGAAATAAAA
>ERZ857882.4833-NODE-4833-length-11191-cov-4.337823_pt1 | contig 11191 bp, 9 predicted proteins | sample MGYA00519697_ERZ857882 | MGnify/ENA primary metagenome ERZ857882 (study PRJEB31778, sample SAMEA3449373) | human gut metagenome | biome: human gut; feature: human-associated habitat; material: faeces | place: United Kingdom | collected 2010/2012 ... | reverse complement strand
AGGAACGGACCGCCACCCGGCTCACCTACATTCTTCACCATACCGCATACACGCAACGGGCGAAGCAGTTTGCTCTTGATATACAGGATTAACTCGGCGTCTTCCAGTAATTTCGTATCCGGGTTCTTGATACATAGGTCGTCTTGCAAGAAATGAATCATCTCCTCTACCTCGGCATGGGTATATTTGCCGGTCTCGATCTGTTCCAGATATCTGAAGGCTTTCTCCTGCAATGTTACCAAGACACCGGCGATCACCTTCTTGTAGATAACCGTAGAGCATTTGAAGCTATCCGGAACCACGTTATCTATATTCTTGATAAATACCACGTCGGCATCCACATCGTTCAAATTCTCGATCAAGGCTCCATGCCCACCCGGACGGAACAATAACTTATCATTCTTATCGCGGAACGGCGTGTTATCCATAGCGGCCGCTACCGTATCAGTACTCGGTTTCTGGATACTGAAAGAGACATCGTATTTCACAGAGAACTTCTCCTCGTACTCGCCAGATTTATCGGCAACCAATTGCTCGAATAAAGCCTGATGCTCCGGAGATACCGTGAAATGGATATTCACCTCGCCGGCGTTATTCTTGGCGTACATGGCGCCTTCGGCCAAATGTTCTTCCATCGCCGTACGAACCGTATCGGCATATTTATGGAAAAGCAACAAGCCTTTCGGTAGCTGTCCGTAATTCAAGCCTTTCGGCTCCAATAAATTGGATACCACCTCCTTGTACTCGCCCAAGGCTACCAACGCAGGAATATCTTTCCCTGTATTCTCCACGCACTTCTTGTCCAAAGCCTTATAGAAAGCGAATTTCTCGATCTCGCTAAAGAATTTCTTCTCGAAAGCGTTCATCGGTTCCTTATAATCCGCAGAAAGGAACTCGTACAGATTCTTAAACATACGGCTAGCAGCGCCGGAGGCAGGTACGAATTTTACGATTTTCTTGTTTTTAGCCAGATAAGCGTCCCAAGCATCCATATAAGAAGCCTGTTCCTCTTTAGATATTACCATAATACCTTTTTCTACCGAAGCGGAGGCCGCTATCTCAAGGAAAGGGAAACCTTTTACGAAGCAAGCGAGTTGCTCTTCAATCTGTTTTTCGCTGATTCCTTTGGCTTTCAGCTGTTCTAAATCGTTTGCGTTTAACATAGTATAGTATTTAATGTGAATAATCTCATCAGTAACACCACAGGGCACTTATGCGCTATGTGTATCGCAAATGTATAAAATAACCGCAAGATACATGTTGAAATTCCATAGAAAAAAGTATTTTTACAGCATGTTTTGCGGTTTGTCCTCAACCGGGCAATAAAAATGATATAACTATGGATACAATTGGATTCTTTACGTCTGAGGAAAAGAAGCTGTTCTTCTCCAAATACAGGCTCCTGTTACGAAACCTTTACTCTTTCCTCGAGAGGGAAGATATCCGAAAGATGAAGGAGCTGATGAAGCGGGTTGTCGCCCTCGATTGCTACGGCAGGGATAAGAATGGTATCAACGGTTTATTGCGAAATATTGACACGGCCTTGATCGCCACCTTGGAGATTGGCTTGAAACGCACCTCGGTCATCGCCCTCCTATTATACCGCCCGGTATTGAAGAAAGCGATCACGATAGAGGAAGTGGAGCAGAAATTCGGAGCGGACGTGACCTTGATCATCCGTCGCCTCTTGAAGACCTCCGACCTGTATGCCCGGAACACCGCCGTCAACTCGGAGAATTTCCATCATTTGCTTTTCTCGTTTGCCGAGGACGTACGTGTGATCTTGCTTATGATCGCCGACCGCCTCTGCCTCATGCGTATGGGAAAACAGATGCAAGAGGATGATCGTATCCGGCTGGCTACCGAGGCCTCTTATTTGTACGCTCCCCTCGCCCACCGGTTGGGCTTATATACTATCAAGAGCGAGCTGGAAGACCTTTCCCTGAAATACACGGACAGGAAACAGTATGACTTCATCAAACGGAAACTGAATGAGACGAAACGCTCCCGCGACGCTTATATCGCCGAGTTCATCGCCCCGATCAAGCGGAAGCTGGCAGCGGCAGGATTCAAGTTCGATATCAAGGGGCGTACCAAATCCATACATTCCATTAATAACAAGCTGAAAAAGCAGCAGGTGGAATTCGAGGGTATCTACGATCTTTTCGCTATCCGGATCGTATTGGATACGCCGCTGGAGAAGGAACGCTCGGAATGCTGGCAAGTCTACTCCATCGTCACCGATATGTACCAGCCCAACCCCAAGCGAATGAAGGACTGGCTGTCCATTCCCAAATCGAACGGATACGAATCGTTACACATCACTGTGCTGGGACCGAAACAACGCTGGGTAGAGGTACAAATACGTACCCGGCGAATGGACGAAATAGCCGAACGAGGACTTGCCGCCCACTGGAAATACAAAGGAATTAAAAGTGAGAACGGGCTGGACGATTGGATGAACAATGTGCGCGAAGTACTCGAAGCGGCCGGAAACGGTGGAGCTTTGGAACTCATGCGCGATTTCAAAATGGATCTCTACGACAAAGAGGTATTCGTATTCACACCGAAAGGAGACCTATACAAATTGCCTTTGGGAGCCACGTTACTGGACTTCGCATTCCTCATTCACACCGGGTTAGGCTGCAAATGTGTCGGCGGCAAGGTAAACGGAAAGATCGAAACCATAAAATATAAACTGAAAAGCGGCGATACGATCGAAGTACTTACCTCTCCCAACCAGACCCCGAAACAAGACTGGCTCAACATAGCCGCGACATCGAAAGGGCGGGTAAAGATAAAGCAAGCCCTGAACGAACAGCAGAATAAAGCGGCGGAATATGGGAAAGAGCTTTTGCAAAGACGATTCAAAAACCGCAAAATAGAGATGGAAGACGGTGTAATGATGCGCCTTATAAAAAAAATGGGCTATAAAACCGTCACCGATTTTTACAACGAATTGGCCGATGAACATATCGACGTCAATCGCGTAATCGACCTTTATCTCGAAATCGATAAAAAAGAAAACGAAGAACAATACGAAACTCGTACGGCAGAAGAATTTACTTTACAAAAAGAACCCGACGAATCGAAAGAAGACGAGCTAGTCATAGGCGGCGATGTCAAAGGTATCGACTATAAATTGGCCAAATGCTGCAACCCCATTTACGGCGACGAAATCTTTGGATTCGTCTCCACGGAAGGAACTATCAAAATACACCGTAAAGATTGTCCGAACGCGCGGCACATATACAGTCGTTACCGTTACAGAGTAGTCAATGCCCGCTGGTCGGGCAAAATGGGGTCCAAATACGTCACCGTCCTGCGAGTTATCGGAAACGACGATATCGGTATCGTAACGAACATTACATCGATTATTTCAAAAGAGAAAAACATATATATGAGAGGCATCTCGATCGACTCGAACGACGGCCTTTTTCAAGGGCATATCACCGTCACGGTCGATGACATCTCCTCCCTCAACAGTCTGATGAAAAAGCTCAAAACCGTTAAGGGAGTCAAAGATGTACAGAGAGGGTCTATTAGATAGAATTAACATCAAATACAATACACCGATCAATTATGGCTAAATATCTTTACTTTTGGATATGCTCCTGTGCGATAGTATTATTCTCCTGCGGAGATAATAGTAATGAAGCTAACGCTCAATATGAAAAAGCTCGGAAGTTATTCGAAAACGGTCAATACGCCAATGCTAAAAATGCTATCGACAGTATCGAATTATTATACCCCAAAGCCTTCAAACAGATAAAAGCGGGTATGTTGCTCATGTGCCGCGTAAAACAAAAAGAGAGTGAGCAAAATCTGCTTTATATAGACAGTGTACTCAAAGTGAGACAAACCGAACTCGAAGCGGCCAAGAAAAACTTCCGGTTCGAAAAAGATGCCAAATACCAAACGGAAGGGAATTATATATATAAGAAACTTCCCAAACAAGCCGCGATAAATCGTAGCCAATTGAAAGTTTTGGTCACAGAAAACGGACAAATGCAGTTGGCAAGCGTATATTACGGAAGCACACCGATAAAACACAGTTCCATACGGGCGACGCTCCCGGACAAAAGTAAAGCCGAAACTCTCGTTATCGGGTACGACGGAGCCAATAATTACCGGTTCACCAACGACGGCAAATATACCGAAATCGTGACATACAAAGACGGTCAATGTTCTGCCGTCGCAGCACTCATAGCGAATAATACGAGTAAAAAAATAACCCTCACTTACTTGGGTGGAAACCGATACACTCTATCGCTCGACCCCGTCACTCGCGAAGCCGTTAAAGCGACCCGTGAGCTCGCCAACCTCATGAAAAATGTCGATGACCTCAAACGAGAATATCAACTGAACGTACGCACGCTCGAACTCGCAGACAAACAAGTCTTACAGTTGGAAAAACAGCAATCCGAACAGAATGCCGAATAACAACGTCTTTAACCGGAGACCTGTGAAATGAGAACGATATTAGAAACCCGGAGATTAATTCTCAGAGAGTTATGCCCGAACGACTTTCATGAAGTTTGTAAACTCTTACAAGACAACGAGGTGATGTACGCCTACGAAGGCGCATTCAACGGCACAGAAGTCCGGGAATGGTTAGACCGACAAATAAAGAGATATGCCGAAGACAAAGTCGGTTTATGGGGAGCCGTTCTTAAAGAAAACGGAGAGCTCATCGGACAATGCGGCATCACTATGCAACCATACAGAGAACAAACCGTTCCCGAAATAGGCTATCTCCTTCGCAAAAATTTCTGGCACAACGGGTATGCTACCGAAGCCGCACGATCATGTGCCGACTATGCCTCCCACATTTTGGGTATAAAACACATTTACTCCATTATCCGCGACAATAACCTTCCTTCGCAAGGAGTCGCAAAACGAATCGGTATGACCCCCGGCGATACCATCGTAAAACACTACCGAGGCATCGATATGCCCCACATCGTATTTTCGATGACTCTCGGAGAATTAACGAACTTTGGGGGTATCACTCGTTCAATCCGTTGCTCCGAAGCCAACGAAACATCTCGGAATAAGCAGCTTGACGAGCCGAAGGTTTCGAAAGTACGAGATCGTGCATTCCTTCCTGAACCTCAAACTCTGTGACTTTTGGTCCCAACATGCGACCATAGCGGGCAATATCTTTTACATCAAGCACAGCATCTCCCGATTGATGTTGAGGCGTCCATTTATTCCCGTCTACCGATTGACTCGAATACATCAACAAAACGGGACAGGGAATATGCAACCCTTTATGAATTTGATTGTGACCGCGATGTATCGCCCGTATCCATGCTGAAGAAACAGGCGGAGATACCTTAAATTTCAAGTCGGTATCATAATTCCATTCCCCATGATGATCTTTTAGCAAACTCTCGGCATAAGCGGTAGAGTTTCCCTGACTTATCTTCGTTCCTTTAAACCAACGCCCCCAAGCCGACACGATAGGAACCAGAATCTTCTCATAGAACCAATTCATATTCATGTCGAGAAACGGACTGTTCAAAATGAGTCCCTGTACCGGCAAGTCGTTACGATGAGCCTCACAATAAAGCGATGTTATCAATCCTCCCGTCGAATGAGCCATCAACACAATATCGGTATTTTCCTCCTCCCGAATAAGAGTCAGAGCCGTATCTATATCGGCAAAATATTCTTGCAAATCTCGAACCTCGAACGGCGTTTGTTCCGGCAATAACGAGCGTCCGTATTTTCTCAAATCCACGGCATAGAAATTAAAGCAGGAATCGTTAAACGTCCGAGCCAGCGTTTCCTGAAAGAAATAATCGTTATATCCGTGCACGTAAAGCACCGCTTTATGCGTGTCGCACGATGACAAACTCCGAACAAGAGTCGTCACTACCTTTCCGCTGTAATCGTCCGGCATGACAATAGTTTTTGCTTCAAAACCTTCTCCCAAACGATCGGGCTTGTATTGTGCGAAAGAACAAATCGTCCCTGCCGCAAGCCATACAACTATAAAAATGAATATATGCCTCATATATTTAATCATGACAGATTTTCTTAATCCTCCAACGAATTTTTCAAATTACCGAAAACTTTGGTCAACATTCTCCCGGCCATCTCGACTTCTCTATCCGAAAAGCCGTCCAACGCCGTTCTCATAATAGCCGTCACCAAAGGCTTCGTAGCCACCTCCAACTCCCGACCTTTATCTGTAAGATGAATCAAATTGATACGCCGGTCTTTCACGCCCGGAGAACGGACGACAAGCTGTTGCTTTTCCAAATTATCTATTAGCCGGGTCATGCTCGGTTTGTCTTTAAATGTAACATTACACAATTCCTGCTGAGTCACTCCGTCCCGCGACCATAAATAATACAATACAGTCCATTGTTCGGGAGTTATATCGATAGACAATTTTCGAAAACTACGATATAATTTCCGATTAATCGCAGCTGACAATTTACCGCTCATCAAAGCGAACACCATTTCTATATTTAATTCAGAAAAGTTCATATATTAATCATTGCTTAAACAACTACAAATATAAAGTAACTTCACCATAAAAACAAATTCACCTCCCTTTTTGCTCACTCTCCGAGAAAAGGGAATGTATTTAACCTCCTGACATATCTATTAATCCTTCCGTCACTTGGTGTGTGTGTAACCCTTTCACCCCTTTGTTGTAGAGCAATATAGTAGTGAAACCGAAGAAATGGTAATTTCTAAGGAGAGGGGTCGGAAATATAAAAGGGCAATCCCTACTGATTTCCTACTGAGCCAAAAACAGCTAAGGGGGAGACAAGAACATAGGCACAAGCAGGCGACCGGGAATCGACTGATCGAGGCTTGTCCCGATCGAAATTTCCAGAGTGATTTACAAATCTGTTTTTTACATCTGTTCGTAATCTTTGGCAAGGCCACCCTCCCCGGTCTCCTTGTACAAAGATGGCAAATCGTGCCCAGTTTGTTTCATTACAGCCACCACCTTGTCGAACGATACACGATGATTCCCATCGGTAAAAGCCGAATAGATATTAGCATCCAAAGCCCTCGCCGCAGCATAGGCATTCCGTTCGATACAAGGTATCTGTACCAATCCGCACACCGGATCGCAAGTCATACCCAAATGATGTTCCAGCCCCATTTCGGCGGCATACTCGATTTGTGCGGGACTACCGCCAAATAACTGGCTGGCTGCCGCCGAAGCCATAGCACATGCCACTCCCACTTCGCCTTGACACCCCACTTCGGCTCCCGATATAGAAGCATTTTGCTTCACGATATTCCCCACCAAACCGGCGGTCGCCAACGCTCTTAAAATGCGGGTATCGCTGAATTCCCTACTCTTTTGCAAATGGTACAATACCGCCGGCACGACTCCACAGGATCCGCAAGTGGGTGCGGTTACAATACGCCCGCCCGATGCATTCTCTTCACTCACGGCCAACGCATAGGCAAATACCAATCCCCGACTTTTCAAACTGTCTTTATAACCCTTCGCCTTTATATAATAAGAAGAGGCTTTCCGCCGTAAATTCAACGGACCGGGCAATACACCCTCCTGATCGAGCCCTCGTTCGATAGCCTCGCGCATAGTCGACCACACCTCGGCCAAATAGTCCCAAATATCGTGGTCTTCGCATTCCTGCACATATTCCCAATAACTGCGCCCCGTCCGTTCACACCAAGAGAGAATCCGAGTCATACTATTCATTTCGTACAATTCCGGTGTCTCGTCGAAAGGCTTCCCTTCTTCGGCCAAAGCCCCTCCTCCCACGCTGAACACGGTCCATTCGTCGGTCACTTCGCCCGAACTATTTTTCGAGCGAAAAGTCATGCCGTTCGGGTGAAACGACAGAAATACCGACGGTTTCCACACAATCTCGACCGGGGCATGAGGTTGAAGGGTATCGAGAATCGCTACATCGGTCAAGTGCCCTTTTCCCGTAGCAGCAAGACTACCGTACAGAATGACCTCGAACGCCACAGCCTCAGGGTGGCGGTTCAAAAATATTTCGGAAGCCTTTCTCGGCCCCATTGTATGACTACTCGAAGGGCCATACCCTATGCGATATATCTCTCGTATCGTTTTCATCGTTCCGTAAAATTGTAGAGTCCATGCAAGCAAAGGGAGCAGAACCAAATTCCATTTGTTACACCGAGCCCGGCCTGCTTTCACAATATACGCAAAGATAGTGCAAATGAGGGCAAAAGCAAGCTCGCTTGACTTTGCCGAATGCAGCCTATTTTCGCATCCTGCGCAAAGATAGCTCAAACAATTTTCAAAACAACCTTACCGAATAGAAATTTGCGCCTTTTCATCTGCAATCTATTTTCGATGCGATTTTCCACGAGTCGTAACCGATTTTATCTTCAATCCGTTAGGGAGATTTCGCACTGCCGCCGACCGGGAAGGTACAGTCGTCATATTCTCTATCCCCGAACAAGCAAAAGCACAAGGCATAGTTTTCCCCGACAGTACATCGATACTTTCCGACTCTCCCTCTTTGTTCCGGGAAACTTCTCCCGATCCCCCGTTTTCTACGGGGACAGGCTCCACGGTCGGTTCTTTCGGCTCATATTTACGGGCATAGCGTTCGAGCGTGTTGATACTGCTCATGAGAGCTTTCACTTCTTGGGTTTGCTCCATGATATCGAGTTCGAGCAACTGAGCGTAATAACGCAGCAACACTCGATTTCTCAATAATTCTATTTGCATACGGCTCTCCGCCAGTTCCCGGACAAATTGTTGTTCTTGTATTTCCATACTCTTCTCTTTTTTTGAGCAAAAGTATAATCACACCATACCCGATTTATGGCATAATCGAAAAAACGATGACTTACCTATCGATTCCCGACGTCTTCCCCTGCCCGAAAAAAAGTGACAACAATTACTCTATGGAATAATTTTGTCCACTTTGGATAACTATTGTCATACATACCCGAACAATAAACCTCGAAAAATATATTGGCACGTCGTTTGCAAATATCCGAATGACATCGGTTATCGAAAGAGCCGAAGTCAAAGAAAAGATTAAACAACTTAAAAATAGGAGATTAAAACTATGTTACCCACAAGAAAAAATCAAGGCTGGTTACCGAGTATCTTCAATGATTTCTTCGATAACGATTGGATGGAAAAAGCTAATGCAACGGCTCCGGCAATCAATGTGGTAGAGCATGAAAACGACTACTGCATTGAAGTGGCGGCTCCGGGTATGACAAAAGACGATTTTCAAATCCACATCGATGACAATGATAATCTCGTTATCACGATGGAAAAGAAAAACGAAAATAAGGAAGAAAGAAAAAAAGAGCACTATCTGCGTCGTGAATTTTCTTATTCTAAATTCCAACAGACAATGATATTGCCCGATAACGTAGACAAAAACAAGATAGCGGCTCACGTCGAACACGGTGTTCTGTCTGTCGAACTTCCTAAATTACCCGTTCAAAGTAATGACGGAGTCGTAAAAACAATCGAGGTCAAATAATGTAAATCTGGCTCATTGAAACTGCAAATCCTTGTTGAAGAAGGATTTGCAGTTTTTTTTGCAATATCTTCATTTCAATAAGAAGCTGTTTTAAATTTATTCCGAGACAGATTGAGACCTATGTTGAAGCAGATTGGAGTCCGAGATATGCAGTCAATAGCGGGCTATTGACAAAAATCAAGGGATTCAAGATGCGAGACAGGGGCGCAATATGGCCGGAACATACCTACTTGCAATGATATATTATTTCTCAATAAATTTAAAACAGCTTTTAAATACTACACGACAGATACTATCTGTTCGCATTTAAAAAAGATGCCCAAAATTTAGTCTCTCACGAAAAAAATAAGTCGATTATTTTGGACAAAACAGTCTTATTCACGTCCTTTGCACCCGATTTTTTCAGAAGGTCCGCGAAAATCACGCGGCCTCACTGCTCAATAGGTAATTAAATAGAAATGAAAAAGAGTCTTATCGCACTGGCATTCGGCACATTAGGATTAGGTATAGCCGAATTTGTCATGATGGCTATACTGCCTTATGTAGCAGCCGATCTGCACATCAGTATCCCGACCGCCGGACACTTGATTTCGGCCTATGCTCTCGGTGTTTGCGCAGGAGCGCCCATGCTTACCCTCGCCCGTAAACTCCCGTTAAAAAATATTTTGTTAGGATTGGTGGCGATCATGATGGTAGGAAACATCTTCGCCTCACTGTCGCCCAACTACTGGACTATGCTTGTCGCCCGATTCATATCGGGGTTACCACATGGAGCCTATTTCGGCGTTGCATCGGTTGTCGCGGAGAAACTTGCCGACAAGGGAAAAGGCTCCGAGGCAGTCTCTATCATGATTGCCGGCATGACCATCGCCAACCTGTTCGGAGTCCCGTTAGGAACATCGCTCAGCACGTTATTATCGTGGAGACTCACATTCATGCTGGTAGGAGTATGGGGTATCATCATACTTTATTACATCTGGAAATGGGTTCCCCAAGTCGAAGGACTACCCGATACAGGGTTCAAAGGGCAATTCCGTTTCTTGAAAACCGGAGCCCCGTGGCTTATTTTAGGAGCTACCATGTTGGGAAACGGAGGCGTATTTTGTTGGTATAGCTACATAAATCCCCTCCTTACGAAAGTTTCCGGATTTTCCACAGAAAGCATTACCCTATTGATGGTATTGGCCGGATTCGGTATGGTAGTCGGGAATCTCTTGGGCGGGAAGTTATCCGACAAATATACCCCCGGACGTGTGGCTGCCTCTACTCAATTCATACTCTTTACGGCATTATTGGGCATTTTCTTCGTAGCCCATATCAACTGGCTCACAGCCCTGCTCATGTGCCTTTGTACAGCCGGGCTATTCGCTGTGTCGAGTCCTCAACAAATCTCTATCATTCACTTTGCCAAAGGAGGCGAGTTACTGGGAGCAGCCTGTATACAAGTGGCTTTCAATCTCGGCAATGCCATTGGCGCATATATCGGAGGTCTACCCCTGCAAGCCGGACTGGGATATCAATATCCCGCCCTGATAGGAGCGCCCCTCGCCTTCGTCGGGTTTATCCTCCTCACGCTGTTTTACAAAAAATACGAGCCGAAGAAGATGTGATACTAAAACCGCAGAATATGCAAAATACAGTAGAAGCTGTTTTCAATTTATTCCGAGACAGATTGAGACCTATGTTGAAGCAGATTGGAGTCCGAGATA
>ERZ857882.4829-NODE-4829-length-11199-cov-5.728464_pt1 | contig 11199 bp, 7 predicted proteins | sample MGYA00519697_ERZ857882 | MGnify/ENA primary metagenome ERZ857882 (study PRJEB31778, sample SAMEA3449373) | human gut metagenome | biome: human gut; feature: human-associated habitat; material: faeces | place: United Kingdom | collected 2010/2012 ... | reverse complement strand
CGCCTTACGAATCCGATCCGGCGAAGTGGGTGATGATGCCCGCATTCGCCAAACCTCGCCGCAAGGTGCAGCTTAAGCGTATGGAAGACTTGCGTCAGTGGGCGGAGGCTTGCCCCTACAACGAAGTGCAGATGCGTTCGCGCAAGATGGGCGTCGTGTGCGCCGGCTCGGCCTACCAGCATGTTGCCGAGGCTTTGCCCGAGGCGTCCGTGTTCAAGCTCGGCTGCACGTGGCCTTTGCCGGCATCGGCGCTCGCCTCCTTCGCGGAATCGGTCGAGAAGCTCTACGTGGTGGAGGAGGCTTCGGAATACCTTACCTGCGGCGTGCGGGCATGCGGTGTCGCGGTTGCGGATTTCCCCGACAAGCTGCCGCGCGCCGGCGAGCTTTCCCCCGGCTTGGTGCGACGCGCCTTCGGCATTCCCGATCCGGCGCATCTGCAAGCCTGCACCGATCTGCCGCCTCGTCCGCCGTCGCTTTGCCCGGGGTGTCCGCACCGAACCGTGTTCAAGGAGCTTACTCGCCTGCGCGCCATCGTAACCGGCGACATAGGCTGCTACACGCTCGGAGCACTGCCGCCCCTTTCGGCCATGGACACCTGCGTGGACATGGGGGCCTCGATCACCATGGCCAAAGGCGCGGCCGACGCGGGCCAGCACCCTTCGGTGGCCGTGATCGGCGACTCGACCTTCACCCATTCGGGCATGACGGGCCTGCTGGACGCCGTGAACGAGCGCGCGGACATCACGGTCATCATCTCGGACAACCTCACGACGGGCATGACCGGCGGACAGGATTCGGCCGGAACGGGCCGTCTGGAACAGATCTGCGCCGGCATCGGCGTCGATCCCGCACATATCCGCACGGTCGTGCCCCTGCCCAAGAACCGCGAGGAGATGAAGGCCGTGATCCGCGAGGAGATCGCCCACCGGGGCGTCTCGGTGATCATCCCGCGAAGAGAATGTATCCAGACCGCAAAGCGACACAACGCTGCTAAAAAGTAAAGGCTTATGAAACGCGACATCATACTCTCGGGCGTAGGAGGCCAGGGAATCCTCTCGATCGCCGCCGTCATCGGACGGGCCGCCCTCGAAGACGGGCTTCACATCAAGCAGGCCGAGGTCCACGGCATGAGCCAGCGCGGCGGCGACGTGCAGTCGAACCTGCGCATCTCGTCGTCGGCCATCCGTTCGGATCTCATTCCGCGCGGCGCGGCCGATCTCATCGTCTCGATGGAGCCGATGGAGGCGCTGCGCTACCTGCCGTGGCTCGCCGACGACGGATGGGTAATCACCGGCATCACGCCGCTGATCAACATCCCGAACTACCCGGAGGGCGAGACCCTGCGGCGCGAACTGGAAAAACTCCCGCACGCCGTAGTCCTCGACGCCGACGCCGTCGCCAAAGCCGCCATGGCGCCCCGCTCGGCCAACATGGCGCTGCTGGGAGCCGCCGCGCCGCTGCTCGGAATCGACGCCGCGAAACTGGAGTCCGGCATCCGCGCCATCTTCGCCCGCAAGGGCGGGCAGGTCGTCGAAACGAATCTCGCGGCGTTCCGCGCCGGCTACGAAGCGGCCCAAAAACAGACAAAGCCATGAAAATACCGTTCGACAGGTCCTGCCTGCGCTCCGCACTGGAGCGGATGGACATAGCCGACATCGCGCAGGCCACGATCCGCCAGTCGGGCGACATCGCCCGCACGATGGAGCGCGACACGGGCGTGGAGTTCCTCCACCTCGAAATGGGCGTGCCGGGGCTGCCGCCCGAACGGGCGGGCGTCGAGGCCGAATGCGCGGCCCTGCAGGCGGGCGTCGCGTCGCAGTATCCCAACATGTTCGGCATTCCGGAACTCAAGACGCAGGCGTCGCGCTTCCTGAAAGCCTTCCTCGACGTGGAGGTGGCCCCCCGGGGCTGCATCCCCACCGTCGGGTCGATGCAGGGCAGCTTCACCACATTCCTGCTCTGCTCGCAGCTCGACCCGCAGCGGCGCAAAATCCTCTTCATCGACCCCGGATTCCCCGTGCAGCGCAGTCAGGTACGCATTCTCGGCATTCCCTCGGAGTCGTTCGACATCTACGATTACAGGGGCGAAAAGCTGGGGCCGAAGATCGAGAGCGTCCTCGCCGCAGGCGACGTGGCGGCCATCGTCTACTCGAATCCCAACAACCCGGCGTGGATCTGCCTCACGGAGGACGAGCTGCGCACGATCGGCGAGCTGGCCACGCGGTACGACGCCATCGTCATCGAGGACCTCGCCTACCTCTGCATGGATTTCCGCAAACCGCTGGGACGGCCTTTCGAAGCCCCCTACCAGGCTTCGGTGGCCCGCTACACGGACAATTACATCCTGCTGGTCTCCGGGTCGAAGATATTCAGCTACGCCGGACAGCGAATCGCCGTGGCGGCGATCTCCGATGCGCTTTTCCGCCGCGAGTACCCCGCCCTGCGCCGGCGTTACAACATCGGACGGCTGGGCGACGCCTACGTACTGGTCTTTCTCTATGCGGCCTCGTCCGGCACGAGCCATTCGGCGCAGCACGCCCTGGCGGCAATGTTCCGCGCGGCGGCCGACGGCGAACTGGACTTCGTGGGCGAAGCCTCGGAGTACGCCCGGCGCGCCCGGCTGACCAAGGAGACGTTCCTCCGCCACGGATTCCGCATCGTCTACGACAAGGACCGCGACGAGCCGGTCAGCGACGGATTCTTCTACACGGTCGGCTACGGCGCGATGACCAGCGCCGAACTGTTGAGCGAGCTGCTGCTCTACGGCATCTGCGCCATCTCGCTCACCTCGACCGGCAGCCGCCAGAGCGGCATCCGCGTCTGCGTCTCGCAGATGAACCGCCCCGAACAGTTCGAAATGCTCGAAGAACGTTTAACCGCTTTTGCAGAAAATAACCGCTGACAACATGCACTACACGACTGCCGCGGAGGCGGTAAAACTCATCCGATCCAACGACAGCGTCTACATTCAGGGCAGCACCTCGATCCCCGAAGCGCTCGTGGCCGCAATGGCCGAACGGGGCGGCGAACTGGAGCATGTGACGGTCTATTCGGCCTTCGCCGTGGGAGCCTTCGACGCCCCCTACTGCCGCCCCGAATACAAGGAGTCGTTCCTCGTCAACAGCCTGTTCGTCGCCAACAACATCCGCCGGTGGCTGGCCGACGGCTACGGACAGACCATTCCGGCCTTCCTGGGCGAAATCCCCGCGCTGTTCCGCGACGGCACGCTGCCTCTCGACGTCGCGCTCATCAACGTCTCGCCGCCCGACGCCGAAGGCTACTGCTCGTTCGGCGTCTCGGCCGATCTGGCGGTTTCCGCCGTGGAGTGCGCCAAGACCATCATCGCGCAGGTCAACAAGGCGATGCCCTACTCTTACGGCGACGCCGTGATTCATGTCTCGCGCCTGGCGGCGGCCGTAGAGGTCGACTCCCCGCTGGTGGAGGTCCCGACGGCCGTGCCGAGCGAAACGGAACGGAAAATCGGCAGCTACATCGCCGAACTGATTCCCGACGGGGCGACGTTGCAGATCGGCGTGGGCGGCATTCCGAACGCCGTACTGGCGGCCCTCGGCGGCCACCGGCATCTGGGACTGCACACCGAGGCGATGACCGACGGCGTGCTGCCGCTGCTGGAAAGCGGCGTGATCGACAACTCGCAGAAAGCGGTGATGCCCGGCGTGACGGTGGCCTCGCTGGCCCTCGGCTCGCGCCGGCTGTATGACTACATGGACTACCGCAAAGACCTCGTGATGAAGGACGTGGCATGGACCAACGACCCGTTCCGCATCCGGCAAAACCCGAAGGTCATGGCCATCAATTCGGCCGTGGAGGTGGACCTCACGGGGCAGGTGTGCGCCGACTCGGTCGGAATGCGCATCATCTCGGGCGTGGGCGGCCAGCACGATTTCATGTACGGTGGGGCGCTGTCCGAAGGCGGCAAGACCTTCATCGCCATCCCCTCGACCACGCCCAAGGGCGAATCGAAGATCAGGGCGCTGCTGTCGCCCGGCGCAGGCGTCGTCACGACGCGCCACATGGTCCAGCATGTCGTCACCGAATACGGCGTGGCGCACCTGCGGGGCCGCAACCTCGCCGAACGCGCCCGGGCGCTGATAGCCGTGGCGCACCCCTCGGTCCGCGAGGAGCTGGAACGCGCCGCAGCCGGACGCTTCGGCTATTCGTTCCTGCGCCTCAAAGCATAAAGCCCGGCCCGGTCCCCGAAAAGACCGGGCGGGCCTTTTTACCGATAGGCAGATATTCCGCAATCACCTCTTTTTCGCCCCGACGGCCGCCGCACGACCGGCGCGATCCGCCATGCGCCCGGGGAACCGGGAACCGCCCCGCGAAGCGGCTGCGGCCCGAAGGCTCGGAACACGCGGTGGCCGTCCGGGACACAGATGCGCCATAACAGCCGCGAATACGCCGGCGTCTCGCTCGACATCCCGATCTTCAACCGCCGTGCCGCGCGCAACGACATCAGCAAGGCGCAGCTCGCCGTGCGCAGCCAGTAGCTCGCCGTCACCCAAACCGTGCAGGCCAAATACGAGTTCGTTTTCCGTCGAAGATTCCCGATTTCCACCGCGGGAAGCCGTTGCAACTCTGAAAACGGGAGATTCTGATAAACGAATTCAAACAAAAAGGGTGACCTAAAACGGTCACCCTCGCTGCTACCCGGAACATCAAGTTCCTAAATAATCCGGGCGGCTGCCGGATTGAATCCCGGACCTTCTCCGGCAGAAAAGTCCTTCGTGCGTCACTGATGATCTGTGTTTATCCCAGCAATACAAAAGTAGACAAATTATCCCAACCCACAATAGGTAGAGCGTTTTTGTAATAAGGCTCGACCAAAATGTCATACCCCGAAAAGGCAAAATAATACGCCCGGACGCATACGGACCACTTTTCGTTCTGCAAAAAAGCGGCAATCCGGAAAATTTGACCTACTTTTGCAACGGTTTCAACAGTTGAAGGAATGGAATGGCTTAAAGAATTGTTCGTCGAGCACTCGGCTTTGCAGGCCGTCGTGGTGGTTTCGCTCATCTCGACGATCGGTATCGGACTGGGAAAGATCCGCTTTTTCGGAATCTCGCTCGGAACGGCCTTCATCTTCTTCGTGGGCATTCTGGCCGGGCATTTCGGGCTCTCGCTCGACCCGGCGATGCTGACCTATGCCGAGAGTTTCGGACTGGTGATCTTCGTCTACGCCCTCGGCCTTCAGGTGGGGCCGGGCTTCTTCAGTTCGATGCGCGCCGACGGACTGCGGCTCGTCTCGCCCGCCATCGCCATCGTGCTGCTCGGAACGGCCCTGGCCATGGCGATGAGCTACGCCTTCGGAGTCTCGATGCCCGACATGTCGGGCATTCTGTGCGGCGCGACGACCAACACCCCGGCGCTGGGCGCCGCGCAGCAGACGCTGCAACAAATGGGCATCGACGCCAACGGAGCGGCGTTGAGCTGCGCCGTGGCCTACCCGCTGGGCGTCGTGGGCGTAATTCTGGCCGTGGTCTTCCTGCGCAAGCTCTTCGTGCGTCCCTGCGACATGCCGGGACCCGACGCCGAACACCGCAAGAACGTCTTCATTGCCAGCTACCACCTCACCAATCCCGCGGTCTTCGGCAAGAGCGTCCACGAAATCGCGACGCAGAGCCACCACCATTTCGTCATTTCGCGCCTGTGGCGCGACGGGCGGGTTTCGATCCCCACCTCGGACAAGACCCTACAGGAGAACGACCTGATCCTGGTCATCACCACGCCCGGCGAGGCCGACGCCCTGCGGCTGATCTTCGGCGAGCAGGAGACCAAGGACTGGAACACGGAAAACATCGACTGGAACTCCGTCGACAGCCAGCTCATCTCGCAGCGCATCCTCGTGACACGCCCCGAAATCAACGGCAAGAAACTCTCGCAGTTGCGCCTGCGGAACACCTACGGCATCAACATCAGCCGCGTGTACCGCTCGGGCGTGCAACTGCTGGCCACCCCCGACCTGCGTTTGCAGCTGGGCGACCGTCTGACCGTGGTGGGCGAAGCGGAGGCGATCCGCAACGTCGAGAAAATCCTCGGCAACGCCGTCAAGAGCCTCAACGAACCCAACCTCGCGGCGGTGTTCATCGGCCTGATCCTCGGCCTCACGCTGGGAAGCATTCCCGTGGCGATCCCCGGGATTTCGATTCCCGTGAAACTGGGCCTCGCGGGCGGCCCGATCATCGTCGGCATCCTGATCGGCACGTTCGGTCCCCGGCTCCACATGATCACCTACACCACCCAGAGCGCCAACCTGATGCTGCGTGCGCTGGGCCTTTCGATGTACCTCGCATGCCTCGGGCTGGATGCCGGAACCCACTTCTTCGAGACCGTCATGCGCCCCGAGGGGGCCTTGTGGCTCGGCATCGGATTCGCCCTGACGTTCGTGCCGGTGGTGCTGGTGGGGCTGTTCGCCCTGCGGGTGCTGAAGGTCGACTTCGGATCGGTCTCGGGACTGCTATGCGGCAGCATGGCCAACCCGATGGCGCTCAACTACGTGAACGACACGATCGAAGGCGACAACCCCTCCGTATCCTACGCCACGGTCTATCCCGTGTGCATGTTCCTGCGCGTGATCATCATTCAGGTGATGCTGATGCTGGTGCTTTAGCCTCCTCCGGGGCGGGCTGTTCCGCCTGCGGCCTTTGCGGGGCGGCCGGCCGGGATGCATGCAGGGGCGGCGCATTTTGCGGGGCGGCCTGTGAGGAGGCCTGCGGTGACGCCTGCGGGGGTGTCTGCGAGGGTGTCTGCGCGTTTGGAAAAAAGGCATTGCGCAGCGAGGCGACGTCCTCCCCCGACGGATTCTGAAAGACCCGCAACCCGAATTCGGGAATCACGGCCAGCACATGATCGAAGACATCCGACTGAATCCCCTCGTAATCCACCCACACGACCGTATCGGTAAAGAAATAGAGCTGCATCGGAAGTCCCGTTTCGGTGGGCTGCAACTGCCGCACCATCAGCGTCATATCCTTGTTCACCGGAACCTCGTTCCGAAGGTAGCGGACCAGATAGGCCCGGAAAACCCCGAGGTTGGTTTGATGCAGGCCGTTGATCCGCCGTTCCCCGGAGCCGATGCCGTGCGCGGCGTTGTACTCCTCGACACGGCGTTCGGTCTGATCGACGTAGTCGCGGATCAGGTCGATCGTACGGTAGTGGTCCAGCATCTCGGGGGTGCAGAAACGCACGCTCGTCATGTCGATCGCCACGGAGCGCATCACGCGCCGCCCGCCCGAAAGCTGCATGGCGTGCCAGTTGGTGAACGAATCGGTCGTCAGCAGGTAGGGCGGCAGCATGACGAGCGTGTTGTCCCAATTGCGGATCTTGACCGTCGTGAGCGACACCTCCTCGACGTTGCCGTCGGCCCCGTACTTGGGGATCGAAATCCAGTCTCCGACCTTGAGCATGTCGTTGGCCGCGAGCTGAATGCCCGAAACGAAGCCGAGGATGCTGTCACGGAAAATCAGCATCAGCACGGCCGCCGAGGCGCCCAGTCCCGTCAGCAGGATGGCGGGCGACTTGTCGAGCAGGATCGAAACAATCAGAATCGTGCAGATCAGCAGCGCAATGCCCTGCGCCGTCTGCCGCAGGCCCTTGATGGGTTTGTTCTGCCAGGCGGGACGCGCCGCAGCGATGTGGAAGGCAGCATAGAGCAGGGCGTTGACGAAGCGGAAAACCGAAAAGACGATATAGGCCTCCATGAACCGCAGGACGATGACGCGCCCGGTGGATTTCTCCTCGAAGACCACCGGGAGCACGACGGCCAGCAGAATGGCGCTCAAAATATGACACATGCGCCGGAGAACCGGAACGCTGAAAAGCGTGTCGTCCCACTTGGCCCGGGTGCGCTCCACGAGTTTCCGCACCCCGTGTACGATGCCCAGTTGCAGCAGCAGGTCGAAAACCACGGCGGCCAGCACCACGAGCACGAAAGCCGCCCAGCGGTCGAGCGCATCGCCGGTGGCCGAAGTCAGGCCCAGCCATTCGAGCAGGGCGTGCGTCCAACGTTTCAGAAGTGTCTGCATACCCGTACCCGCATCAACTTTCGGGCCTCAACCGCAGCGGCGGCCGAAAAACCGGAAACGACGCCGGCGCGGACAACGGAATTACCCGAGAATCAATCCGGCTTCGCCTTCGAAGTTGGGTGTGAAAACACCCTGTCCGAGGTTTTCGCGGATTTCGTCCGGGGACCAGAAACGCCCGCCGTCAAGCTCCCCGCTCGGACGGACCTCGCCGTCGTAGACCGTGCGGAAGACATGGACCAGTTCGTATTCGCGTTCCGAGCGGAACGGATAGACCGCAACCGCCCCGGGCACGAAATCCGTGATGCCCAGCTCCTCGCGCACCTCGCGCCGCAGGGCTTCGGCGATCGTCTCGCCGTAGTCCACATGGCCGCCCACGGCCGTGTCCCACCGTCCGGGCTGAATGTCCTTCCAGGCGGGGCGTTTCTGCAAATAGAGTTCGCCGCGCGAATTGAAAACATGGAGGTGCACCACCGGGTGCAGGAGCATCGACCCGCCGTGGCACTCGCCGCGCGTGGCTTTGCCGACGACGTTCCCCGCCGCGTCGACCACGGGAAAGATCTCTTCGCTGTTATCGCTGTTCATGCCGGGGATATTTACGGATGTAGATCATGGCGGCCGTCATCCCCAGCAGCACGAAAGCCGCGCCGGGAAGCGCCGTATATTCATAGCCAAGCCCGTGCCCGATCGGCAGGCCGCCGACGTAGGCCCCCAGGGCGTTGCCCAGGTTGAAAGCCACCTGCACGAGCGCCGCGCCGAGCATCTCGCCGCCGCGCGAATTTTCGAGGATCAGCAGTTGCTGGGGCGACGATACGCAGAAGAGGCAGGCCGTAGTCAGACACATCAGCGCTAGCGAAAGATAGCGGACATGCGCCCCGAAAAAGATGCCGACGAGCGCCAGACAGGCCGTGCCGAGCGTGAAACGCACAACCCGCTCGGGCGTGAACCGGTCGGCATAGTGACCGCCGACGATATTGCCCGCAAACATGCCGAAACCGGCCAGCATGACGATCAGCGTCAGGTCCTCGGAACGGAACCCCGAGGTGTGGACCATCAGCGGGCTGACGTAGCTGTACCAACAGAAGATGCCGCCGTTGCCCAGCATCACCGACGCCAGCACCAGCCACGGAGCGGCGCTTTTCAGAAACCGGAACTGCCCCTTCATCCCCGTATCGGGCAGCGCGGGCAGAGCCGGAACCCACAATTTCACGAGCAGCATGGCCACGGCTCCCCACACGGCGACGATCCCGAACGTGGCGCGCCACGTCACGACGCCGCTGATATAGGTTCCCAGCGGCACGCCGAAGAGGTTGGCGACGGTCATGCCCACGACCATGATCGACACGGCCTCGGCGCCTTTTCCCTCGTCGGCCAGCTTCTCGGCAACGATCGACCCCACGCCGAAATAGGCTCCGTGAGGCAGTCCCGAAACGAAGCGCGCCAACATCAGCACGCCGTAGCCGGGCGCAACCGCAGCGCACAGATTGCCCGCGATCATCAGGCATACCAATATCAGCAAAATCCGCTTGAGCGGAAGCCGACGCGCGAAAATCAACGCCGGGGCCCCGACGCACACGCCGAGCGCATAGGCGGAAATCAGATGCCCGGCAGTCGCTATGCTCACATGCAAGTCTCCGGCGACATAGGGCAAAATCGCCATCATGACGAACTCGGCTATGCCGAGCGCGAGCGTTCCGAAAGCCAGCGCGACAAGACTTTTTTTCATACGGTCCCCTTATTTTTCCGGCGGCAAAAGTAATACAACTTTGATTCCCGGAACACGTCGCCGGGCCCGTTTTTTTCTGAAAAAGAGCCCCGACGAGGCACGCAGGGCACGACGCGCCGGCATCCCTGCCGCTCCTCCGGAAACAAAAGGCGGAAGCCGCCCGCGAGAGCTTGGCTATTCCGAAACAAGAGCGTACCTTTGCCGCAGCATACGGCACGGAAGGCATGCGGCCGGACACCCGCACAAGGCCTCTGGCTCGGATGCGCATCGTTTCCGTAACATAACCATTACGCACTTATGCAGGCAGAAATCATTACCATAGGCGACGAAATCCTGATCGGACAGATCGTCGACACGAACTCGGCCTGGCTGGGCGAGAAGCTCAACGCGGCGGGCATACGAATCCACCGGATCACGTCGGTCTCCGATACGGCCCGGCACATAGAGCAGGCCGTCGGCGAGGCGCTGAAGCGCTCCGACGTCGTGATCTGCACCGGCGGCCTCGGCCCGACGAAAGACGACATCACGAAACATACGCTCGCACGCATGTTCGGCATGGCGCTCGTGCGCGACGAAGCCGTCTACGAGCAGGTACGCAGGATGACCGAGCTGCGGCATATCGATTTCAACGAGCTGAATCAGGCTCAAGCGCTCGTGCCCGAAGGCTGCGTCGTGCTGCCGAACCGCTGCGGAACGGCTCCCGGCATGTGGTTCGAGCGCGACGGCCGAGTGCTCGTCTCGCTGCCCGGCGTCCCGTTCGAGATGAAAGCGCTCGTCGACGAGCAGATGCTGCCGCGCCTTTGCGAGCATTTCCGCTTCCGGGCCATCGTACACCGGACGGCCATTACGTTCGGCATGGCCGAGTCGATACTGGCCGAGACGATCGCCGGCTGGGAAAGCGCGCTGCCCGGCTACCTGCATCTGGCCTACCTGCCCAGCGCGCTGTGCATCCGCCTGCGCCTGTCGGCCTACGAGATCGACCGGGAAAAGGCCGAGCGGGAAATCGGCAGGCAATTCGAACAGTTGGAGCGAATCATCCCCTATGGCATCGTCGGATACGGAGACGCCTCGCTCGAGAGCATAACGGGAGACCTGCTCCGCGCTCGCGGGGCGACCGTCGCAACGGCCGAGTCGTGCACGGGCGGCAACATCGCCCGCCGCTTCACGGCCCTACCCGGCACCTCGGACTACTTTCGGGGCGGCGTGGTAGCATACTCGAACGACGTGAAGCGCTCATTGCTCGGCGTAAACGGGGGCGATCTGGAGCGCTTCGGAGCCGTCAGCCGTCCCGTCGCCGAGCAAATGGCCGAGGGCGTCCGCCGGGCGACAGGCTCCGTGTACGGCATCGCCACGACCGGCGTCGCAGGGCCTTCGGGCGGCACGCCCGACAAGCCGGTCGGCACGGTCTGGATGGCCGTAGCCGGCCCG
>ERZ857882.4827-NODE-4827-length-11205-cov-3.906457_pt1 | contig 11205 bp, 6 predicted proteins | sample MGYA00519697_ERZ857882 | MGnify/ENA primary metagenome ERZ857882 (study PRJEB31778, sample SAMEA3449373) | human gut metagenome | biome: human gut; feature: human-associated habitat; material: faeces | place: United Kingdom | collected 2010/2012 ... | reverse complement strand
AGCTGCGCCTCTATCAGGGCGAGCGCTTTACCACGGTCGAAAAGGCCCTGCCGGGCGACGCGGTAGGGGTAACCGGCCTTAGCGCGACCAAATGCGGCCAGCAGCTTGCGGACGGCGCGCTGGGCGGGGAGCGGGCGCGCTGGCGCTTCATGCCGGTGCTGGCGGCCCGCGTGGAGCCGCCCAAGGGTGTCGCGCCCGCGCAGCTTATGGAAAAGCTGCGCATTCTGGAGGACGAGGATCCGCTTTTGGGCGTGAGCTGGGATGCGGCGCACGGCGCCGTAACCGTGCAGGTGATGGGCGCCGTGCAAACCGAGGTGCTCGCGCAGGTGCTGCAAAACCGCTTTGGGCTTAGCGTGCGGTTTTTGCCGCCCTTGGTTTTGTACAAGGAAACCATCGCCGCGCCCGTGGTGGGCTGCGGCCATTACGAACCCCTCAGGCATTATGCCGAGGCGCACCTGAGGCTTTCGCCCGCGCCGCGCGGCAGCGGCGTTTCCTTCCAAAGCCAATGCCACGTGGACGATTTGCCCCTCAACTTTCAAAACCTGATCCGCACCCATGTGCTTGAGCGCGCGCACAGGGGCGTGCTCACCGGCTCCCCGCTCACGGATGTGCAAATCACGCTGCTCTCCGGCAGGGCGCACCTCAAGCATACCGAGGGCGGCGATTTCCGCGAGGCCACGTACCGCGCCGTCCGCCAGGGGCTGATGAAGGCCCAAAGCGTGCTGCTGGAGCCCTTCTACCGCTTTTCCATCACCGTGCCTGCGGATTGCCTTGGCCGTGTGATGACGGAGGTGGCCTCGCTTTGCGGCGCATGCGAACCGCCCGAGCATGCGGGCGGGGAAGCGCGCATCGCGGGCCGCGGCCCGGTAAGCACGTTCATGGCCTATGCCGCCAAGCTGCGCGCCGCCACCCATGGCAGGGGCAACATCCAACTTCAGCCGGACGGCTACGACCTGTGCCACAATCCCGACGAGGTTATCCGCGAGCTTGCTTACCACTGCGGCGCGGATACGCAAAACCCCTCCGGCAGCGTGTTTTGTTCCCATGGCGCGGGCTACGCCGTCCCCTGGAACGAGGCCGACGGCCTCATGCATCTGCCCGTGGAAGCGCCGTAAGCTTGCGGCAAAGCATCCCGCATGGTATACTGTTTTCGTTTCCCATTTTCAATTTTGGAAAGGACGGTACGGCTGATGAACCTTTCCCTGCGCGATATGGGCGCAAAGCGCCGCGCTTGCACCCTGCTTTGCTGGGGGCTGATGGTTTTCGCCCCCTTTATGCTGCTGGGCGCCGTTTCGCTGCTCATTCACAAAAACGCCTTTATGACCTACCCCGTCTGGACGGACGAGCTGGATTACTGGCGCGCGCTGTTCAGCTGGAACGCCGTTGGGTTCCGCACCGGCTATACGGGCCTGTTTGAGGAATTTCCCAAATATGGCACGCTGGGCGCGCACGGCATTACCCCCATTTTGCTGTACGGCTGGTTTGTCAAGCTGTTTGGCCTTAGCTACAACACCATTATGATCTGTAACGCGGTATGGGTTTCCCTGGGCAGCCTGGCCTTCTGCGCCCTTGAAAGGCCCAGGCCCGCTACCGCGCTGCTCTTAACCGGCTTCCTTACGCTGTACATGCCCATCGTGCTGTACTGCATAACCTCCATGACGGAGCTGTTTAACTATGCGCTCCTTCTTTTCTATCTGGCCTTTCTATTGCGCTATCACCAAAAGCGCAACCCGTGGATGATGGCCCTGTGCTGCCTTACCGTGGCCATCGCCTGCATTTACCGCATTACGTATTTCGTGCTGTTTCTGCCGGTCGTGCTGGTATACAGCCGTTTCAAGCCCGGCTGGCGCATGGCGCTGGCGGCGCTTGCTTCCGTCGCGGTTACGGCGGCGTGCTATTTCTTTACCAGCGCCATCACCGCGCCGTATACCCAGGGCTTTTTGTACCACCTGCTGCGCGCGGACAACCTTTCCGCCATGGTGCAAATGCTGTTAAGCCACACAAAGTCCAATCTGTTCGACTACTTTCTGAACACCATGGGCTCCCCCATGGAAATCGCCTTCCACTGGATGTACTGCGGCCTCACGCTTATCTGCCTGGCGCTGGCCTTTGCGCGCCCCGTGCGCGATGAAAACCGCCGTGTGCGCCTGAAAACCGGGCTGGACTGGGAGCTGTTTTCCTGCTTCCTTTTGCTTGCGGTTATGTTTGGCGTTATCGCCATATTCTACGAAACCAACGACTGGAGCGATTTTCGCACCCTTTCGCCCTTCCTATGGCTGGTCATGGCCTACCTGGCCATTCGCCGCCGCTACATTGTGCCCGTCGTGGGCGCGGCGGCCATGGCGGCCATGTTGGCAGTGCTGGCGGCGTTGCCGCCCGTAGCCGCCTATGGCGAGCCCGCCCGCTTTGAAAAGGCCGAGGCCAGCGCCGATCTTTCCGAAACCATCGCAACCTATCTCGTTTACGACCCTGACGCCTCCAACCCGCTTACCAACACCATCCGCATGGATGTGGACACCCTGCAGGCCATGGAGGAAATCCACCCCGGCTTTGGCCTGCAACACGGCTGGTTTACCACCGAAACCACGGGCAAAAGCTATTGGATTTTGACCGACCACCTCAAATGCCCCGTCAACGGCTATGAGCGGCTTACAGATATGAGCGGCTACAAGGTCTATCGCCTGATCGAGCCCTACGAGGAGAATGCCCATGCCGCCGATTGACCCAAACCCGCTGGCGCGCCGCCGCGAGCGCGTTGACCCTTGGAAATGGGCGGTTGTGTTCTTCTTTTTTGCGTTGTCCTTCGCGCTGTTCTATCAGCTGTGCCAGCGCCCCGCCAGCGATATCAGCATCCACGCCACCTGGGCTGCCGAGGGCGATTTCCGCGACCCCACCAGCTTTTTGCACCATGGCGCGCATCCTTTATGGCATGGGCTGGTAGCCCTTCTCCTGCTTACCGGCATGCCGCTGGATGTGGCCGCCGCGCTCATCACCGCGCTATGCAAGGCTGCCGAGCTATGGCTGATTCACCGCCTGTTCAGCCTCTATCTGGAAGAAAGGCTGGGGCCTGCGCGCATCGCGCTGCTTAGCGGCGTATGCGCCATGGTTTCCTGCCTGTGCGTGCCGTTTTATAACCCCACGGTCTACCTGGGCGTGGGCTCGCCCAATACCTGGCATAGCTGCACGCAGATGATCGCCATGGTGTTTATGCTCCTGTGCGTGCCCTATACCGCCCACTGCTACGATGCCTTCACCCGCCTGCTGCCCACGCAGAAGGAGCGGGCGCTGCTGCCCTGGCGCAAGCCCGTGGCGCTTGGCGTCCTGCTGCTTTTGAGCCTCCTGGCCAAGCCCACCTTTATGCAGGCGTTTCTGCCGGCAGCGTGCCTGTTTTTTCTGTATCAGTGGATCAGGCATCCCAAAAACAGCCGCTTTTTCGGGCAAATCATCCTTTGCGTGCTGCCCGCGGTGGTGTTTATGCTTGTGCAGTACATGTACTATTTCGGCATCATCGTGCCCTCCCAGGGGGACATGGTGCTGGAGCTTTCCATTGGCAAGCTTTGCCGCGTGGCGCTAAGCACGCTGCTCATTCAGGCCTTTCCCCTCTATGTGCTTTGGGCCTATCGCAAGGCTGGGGAGCGCGATACCTTCTTTTGGCTCACGCTGGTATTTGACGCGGTCGGCGTTATCGAGTTCCTTATTTTGGGGGAAAATGGCCGCCGGGCCGCGGACGGCAACTTTGGCTGGGGCATGATGGGCGCGGCGCTGATGATGTGGGTTGTGGCGATAATCCGCTTTTTCCGCGCGCAGAGCGGGGGAAAAAGCGCCCATGCCCGGCCGGATGCCCGGCGCGCCGCCGGCTTTGCGCTGCTTGGCTGGCACCTGCTTTCCGGCGCGTACTACGTCGTTTACCTGTTTACAACGCAAAACGTGCTGTAAGCGCGCTTATAGCTGCATCTGCTTGATTGCCTTAAAGTAATAGCTGCGGCTCACCTCCAGCCGCCTAAGGGCCTCCTCGCAGCTGATTTGTTTGTCGCGCCAAAGCCCTACCACCTCGCGAAAATTTTCCGGAACGGGCTTTTTCTGCCTGCCAAAATGCACGCCGCGCGCCTTGGCCGCCGCAATGCCCTCGGCCTGGCGCGCGCGGATCATCTCCCGCTCGGTTTGCGCCACGTAGCTTAATAATTGCAGCACAATATCCGCAATCAGCGTGCCGGTAAGGTCGCGGTTGCGGCGCGTATCCAAAAGCGGCATATCCAGCACCACAATGGCCGCCTGCTTTTCACGGGTAATCACGCGCCATTGCTCCATAATGTCCTTATAGCTGCGGCCCAGGCGGTCTATGCTTTTTACCACCAGCGTATCCCCTTCCTTGAGCCTGCGCACCATCCTGCGGTACTGCGGCCGCTCAAAGTCCTTGCCGGAGCATTTATCCACATACATGCTCCTGGCCTTAATGCCCCATTCCTCCAGGGCGATGCACTGCCTATCCTCGTTTTGCTCCTTTGTGGACACGCGAATATACCCATACTCCATGAAATGCCAACCTCCTTATGTATGATTTGGTTTGGTTGGTTCCATTGTAAAAAAGCCGCGTGGTCGCGCAAGGGCGCACGGGCATTGCGGTTTTGCTTTAAGAGCAGGTATTTCCTGCGCCTGCCCGCAGGCCCTGTTTGACACAGCGCTTCCAGGGGCGGTATAATGCGCCTGCAACTACCAAATGAAATGGATTATCACAATTCAGGAGGGCCGTTTTATGGAACTTACCGCAATGAAAAAAGCGCTTACCCAGCTTGAAATGGAGCTGCATGCCTACAACCACGCCATCGGCTGCCTGTCCTTTGACGGCGCCACGGTTTCGCCCAGCGGTTCGGGCGAGGCGCGCGGCCTTACCCTTTCCTTTTTGAGCCAGAAACGCTATGCCGCGCTGGTGAACCCAAAGGCGCGGGAATTGCTGGACGGCCTATGGGGCCGCAGTCAGGAGCTGGATGCGGCCACCCTGCGCCGCGTCCAGCTCCTTCGGGAGGATTTGGACGAGCTAACGCGCATTCCCATGGAGGAGTACGCCGCCTACGTGCGCATTACCAACGAATGCGGCGAGCGCTGGCGCGCCGCCAAGGCGGCTGGCGATTACGCCATGTTTGAGCCCGTTTTCAAGCAGGTGTTGGAGTATTCGCGCCGCTTCGCGGGCTATCGCGACGCAAGCCGCCCCGCCTATGATGTAATGCTGGATTCCTATGAAAAGGGCATGGATTCCGCCACGCTGGACGCGCTGTTTGCCATGCTGCGCAGCCAAATTACGCCCATGCTTGCCAGCCATACCCCCTCTGTGCAGCCCGCGTTTCTCTCCGCCGCCTGCCCTGTGCAAAGCCAGCGCGCCCTGTCCGCCTATCTTATGCGGGCAATGGGCCTGGATACCGCCCGCTGCGCCTTGGCGGAAACCGAGCATCCCTTCACCCAGGGCTTCAGCAAGTACGATGTACGCATCACCACGCACTATTATGAAAACGCCTTCCTGTCCTCCATGTACAGCGTCATCCACGAGGGCGGCCACGCCCTGTACGAGCTGGGCATCGCAGACGAATACCAGTACACCGCCCTGGCCGATGGCGCAAGCATGGGCATGCACGAAAGCCAGAGCCGCTTCTACGAAAATCTGGTGGGCCGCAACGCGGGCTTCCTGCGCTTTCTCGCGCCCACGCTGCGCGAACTTTTCCCCGAAGCGCTGGACGGCGTAAGCGACGAGGCGCTCATCCGCGCCGCCAACCGCGTGCAGCCCTCTCTTGTGCGCACCGAGGCGGACGAGGTTACCTATCCCCTGCATATCATGGCGCGCTATGAGCTGGAAAAGCAGCTTGTGGCCGGCACGCTATCCACCAAGGATTTGCCGGAGGCCTGGAACGCCCTGTACAAGGAGTATTTGGGCCTGGACGTGCCCAACCATACCGTGGGCGTTTTGCAGGATATGCACTGGTCGGAGGGCATGTTTGGCTACTTCCCCACCTATGCGCTGGGCAGCGCCTACGACGCCATGTTCGTGCCGGCCATGTGCCGCGACGGCGTCGACCTTACCGGTGCCTGCGCGAGCGGCGATCTGGCGCCCGTCCGTGCCTGGCTGGGCGAGCACATTTGGCAGTGGGGCCGTGCCAAGGACGCGCCGGAGCTCATCAAGGGCGCATGCGGCATGGCGTTCGATGCCCGCTACTACTGCAGCTACCTGCAGGACAAGTTCACCACGCTCTACGAGCTGTAAGGCATAACCGACACGCCAACGCAAAGGGGACGCCGCGGAACCAATCCGCAGCGTCCCCTTTTTTCACCCAATAACTAGGTACCCAATGACTAGTTCGTTGACGCTAATGTCTTGGCAACGTCAGCGAAAACGGCCCCAAGCGAGCAAGGCGACGTGAAATGAAAGGGCGCTGACCTTCTGGTCGCGCCCTTGAAATTGAACGTCAGATTGCCGCTTGGGGCCGTTTGCAGCGTCGAGCAGCTACGCGGTTTGGTAAAACCGCGTAGCTATAAAGCCTCGAGCGCGTTGGCGATGCGCTTCATGGCGGCATCGGCGGATGCTTGGTCGGGCGCCTCGGCCAGCACGCGGATAACCGACTCGGTTCCGCTCTTGCGCACGAGCACGCGGCCCTCGCCTGCCAGCGCAGCCTCGGCCTCGGCGATGGCGTTCTGCACGCCCATGTTCTCGAGCGCGGCGTCCTTGTCCGCCACGTGCACGGCCACCTGCGCCTGCGGCAGCAGCTTGCACGGAGCCGTGAGCTGCGAGAGCGTCTCGCGCTCGGCACGAATCACTTCCATCACGCGCAGCGAGGTCATAATGCCGTCGCCCGTGCGCTCGATATCGCCAAAGATCGTATGGCCCGTCTGCTCGCCGCCTAGGCTGTAGCCGCCCTCGCGCATCTTGGCATACACGTGACGGTCGCCCACGCCGCTGGTCACGGCGCTCAGTCCGGCAAGCTCCAGCGACTTGACCAGACCAAAGTTGCTGGCGATCGTCGGCACCACGGTACCGCCCGAAAGGCGACCGTGCTTGTTCAGGTACACGCCGCACACGTACAGGATCTGGTCGCCGTCTACCACGCGACCGCGCTCGTCCACGGCCAAGCAGCGATCGGCATCGCCGTCATAGGCAAAGCCCACATCCAGGCCCTGCTCCACCACATGGCGCTGCAGGCGCTCCATATGCGTGGAGCCGCAGTCGACGTTGATGTTAAAGCCATCGGGCGCGGCGTTGATCACGCGCACGTCGGCACCGAGCGCGTCGAACACCGGCTTGGCAACCGAGGAAGCCGAGCCGTTGGCGCAGTCGATACCGATCTTGACGCCCTGCAACGAAAAGTTCGCGCTGGCGATGAGCGAAGCAATGTAGCGGTTGCGACCCTGCATGTAGTCCACCGTGGCGCCGATGTGGTTGCCCGTGGCCAGCGGCACCTCACTCTTGCCATCGATATAGTCCTCGACGAGCTCCAGTACGTCCTCGTCCATCTTAAAGCCGTCGCTGTTGACAAGCTTAATGCCGTTATCGCAAAACGGGTTGTGGCTCGCGCTGATCATGATGCCGCAATCGAAGCAGCCCTCCACGGTCTGATGCGCCACGCCCGGCGTCGGGATCACGTGCAGCATATAGGCGTCCGCACCGCTCGCGACCAGACCGCTCACCAGCGCCGCCTCGAACATATAACTCGAGCGACGTGTGTCCTTGCCCACGATGACGCGCGCCTTAGCACTGCGGTTGGCGCCGTAATACCAGCCCACAAAACGGCCAATCTTATAAGCGTGCTCTACCGTCAGCCCAACGTTGGCCTCACCGCGAAAGCCGTCGGTGCCAAAGTACTTCATGCGCTCTCCTTACAAAATAGGGGCGGACAGATTGCCTGTCCGCCCCAAAATGGTACTCGATTATCTGCGCTACCAGAAAAACCCTACGCCGACGCGCTGTCGCGAGCCGCCTGGCATGTAGGAGTCTGACGCAGCGTAAGCGGCTTGTCCCCCGCCTCGGCCGACGTGGTCAGCGTATACGTGATCGTCGTCGTCTCGCCAGCATGCAGGTCAACGGTGCCCGAATAGAAGGGGATTCCATGCCACGTAGCGGCGCCAAGACCAAACTGGGTGCCCTCGACGGTCAGATCAGTAATGTTGCCGCCCGTCGGGGCAAACAACGAGACATTCAGACGCTCGTCGTCACGCGCGGCATCGGGTGCGCTCGCCGCAACGTAGTCGGGCAGCTTGCCAGCCTCCTCCTGCGTCATGATGTTCGTCAGGGTAACGGTGATGCGATACGAGCACGTGCCGTCGCCGTTCTTGATGCCCTGGCCGATCTGCGTGTCGGCGTTCAGATACCAGTCGAGCTTGGAGAAGCTCAGGTTGTTAAAGTAAACGCCGGCAACGGGATCGGCACTCGGATCATCCGGATCGGGCAGCGAAGCGTCAATGCCCGTCTCTTTGATGGCGTTCTGCTCATCGTCGTTTCTCATCCACGCGATCAGGCGGCCCTCTTCGGCACCGCGCTCAACGGCGCTGACAAGCTTCGTAACATCGACATCGCCGATACCGCCAAGGATCTTGTCGAAGGCAGCGCTGGCGACGGATGCAAAGATGCCGTCCGACTCCTCGACCGGATAGTTCCAGTACACATCGTGCATGAGGACCTTTGCGGCGTTGGTGCCGTCGACAACCGTTCCGTCGGGCAGCGAGACATTACCGACCAGGCCCAGCAGATACTGCAGGAACACCGGGTCGATACCGATGACGCCATCAACATCCTGTCCATACTGGGACTTCCACAGCGCGGCGACACGCTGCGAGTTGCGGGGCCAATCAGGCGAATAGGTATTGCCCGAGTTGTACAGGTTACTGTGGTTGCCGAACAGCGCCTCATCCTCTTCGTCGACGCTCTCGACTGCCTCATCCTCGCTGAGTCCAATGCGGGGAACAAACTCGTCAATCGACATCTGACCGTCAGTGACCGAAATCAGGCCCTGCGAACCGCCAAAGCCGCCGCAGGCACGAATCTCGACGTTGTTCATGGCGTACATAAGGTAGTTGCGCGTCTGGCCGTTGGCGCCGAGCATCTGGGGAAGGACGGGGGCGACCTTCTCCGCCGCGTCAACCGCGCCGTTGAGGGTGGCAAAGCCGTCCTTGGCCTTATCGACCAGCTCGGTCACCTGGGAAATATGAGTATCGCCAATGCCCTGGACCTTCTCGTTGGCGCTCTTGAACACCTTCGAGCTGCTGGAAAGCGAATCGGCGACCACCTGCAGCGCGGACACGTTAATCATGCCGTCCTGGAACAGCTTGCCGGGCGTGGCCTGCGAAAGGTTGTCGGCCATGGGAACCAACGCGTTGCTCGAGACATCGGACAGGGCGTCGATCATGGTGCGGGCTGCGTTGATGTCACTGCCATACACCGGGATAAACGATGCCGCCGTCCACAGCGGGCTCGAGGTCTCCGCCTTCATGCTGTCGCAGAGTTCATCGATCTTCTTCGCGTCGTCAGGCAGCGTCGAAAAATCGCCCGACGTGACCTTGCCCTTAAGGCCACCGACGATCTCGACAGCCTCCTTCGCTTCGCTCTTTACGGTCTTTGCCGAGTTAAGCAGCATAAAGCCGCCTGTGCCAAGCACAACGAGAAGCACTGCGACTACAGCGGCAATAATGGCGCCGGTGTGACGCTTTTTGCGCTCGCCCTTGCGATGGCGATGACGGACCAGACCGTCAGAGATCGAACTCGACGAAGCATCGCTACCGTAGTTCAAGCCAAAATCGTAATAATCTTCCTTGGAACCCGAGCCCGCAAACTCGGCACCGCTATCATCCAGGCGGGCGAACGTGCCAGTCTCGGAGGCGCCGGTGTAAATCGTGCCAAGGTTACCCGTAAGCCCCGCGCCACCGGCAGGGGGAGTATTGTTGGCGGCCTTGTCGGCATTAACGTTGCCGGCGGCATTCGCGGCGTTGGCAGCACCTGCGTTGTTCGCAGGCACCGAAGGAGCCCCGCTCGGCTGCGACGCGGAGGTTGCACCGCCCGCAAAGACATTCCCTTTTGCACGGCCGGTCTTTTTTGCCTTTTGAGACTGCTCGTACAGAGCGGTAAACATCGCCGTCTCGCCCGGGGACACGCGCTTACCGGAGCCGCCCTGTCCAGCGTCGCCCGGCGTGCCGGCCTTACCAGCCCCGTTCGGACGCGGCGGAACTGCAGGACGGACGCTATCGCTGCCCTTAAAGTGATTACCAGCCATAAAGAAATCCTCGCAATTGAGTCGCAATGAAAAAGTCCATAACGTTACTAGTTTATGGCATTTTGAGCATCGACAGCTAAACTCCAGACACGGACATCAATTGGCGAAAATGCGGCACAACACCTTTTCTGTCTTGGCGGCGGCGTCAACTACACCGTGAGGAACATCATCACGATGATCATGGCAAAGCCGATAAGGTCGGTCGGCAAAAACACCGTGCCCAGCATAACGGCGCTGGTGATGGTCGCCGAAACCGGCTCCACAGTTCCGATGAGGCTCGCACGCACCGAGCCGATGTCCTTAACGCCCTGCATATAGAGCATGTAAGCAAAAAACGAACCGATGACCACGAACACCGCGAGCGCCTCGATACCGGCAACATCGAGCGCCGGCATATGCGCCCAAGGGCGAACGAAAGCACACGAAACGATGCCCGCCGTGAGCATAGCCGAACCCGTGACGATGGGGCTGCCATATTCGGGCAGGATCTTGGCGGGGATCACCGCCATGCAGGTGGCGCTGACCGCACACATAAGGCCCGCGACCAGGCCGAGCGGCGAGATGCTCAGGCTGGTGGGGTCACCGCCAGTGGCGATTAAAAAAGTACCGCCGAGGGCCAGACCAATGCCGATCGCCTCGCGAACGCGCGGCCTGCGGCGATCGACCACGCAGGTGTAGCCCATGATGATGATCAGCTGCAGGCACTGAAGCACCGTCGCGGTTCCGGCATTGGTCAGGCGCACGGCCGAAAGATAGCAGAACTGGTTGAACAGCAGGCCAAAAGCGGTAAAAAGCAGCAGTTGTCTGCGGTCGGCGGGCGTGGTCCAGAGTTTAACCAGACGCTCGCGATCGCGCGTGACCACCACGGCCATAAAGAGCAGACCGGCGAGAATCTGGCGCACACTCATAAGCCACAGGGTATCAACGTGATAGGTATCGAACATGAAGCGGGTATTGAACG
>ERZ857882.4826-NODE-4826-length-11207-cov-3.654322_pt1 | contig 11207 bp, 7 predicted proteins | sample MGYA00519697_ERZ857882 | MGnify/ENA primary metagenome ERZ857882 (study PRJEB31778, sample SAMEA3449373) | human gut metagenome | biome: human gut; feature: human-associated habitat; material: faeces | place: United Kingdom | collected 2010/2012 ... | reverse complement strand
CGGAGGACCGCGCCGATCCGCCGCGCCGTCGTCAAAGCCCCTGTTATCGGGAAACGGGAGGAGGCGACGCGCCTCCGCCGCTCAGGGGCGCGGCCGGGACAGCGACGGCGGATGCCGCCGCATTGTCGCAGTTGCATGCAGGGCCTTTTTGCGTGCCGGATTGGCGGCGCCGTATCCCCGGTCCGGATGCCTTTATTCCAGCGCTGCGCTCACCCCGCCGGCTGCAACGGCCAGCGCCGCGCGAATAAATCCGACAAAGAGCGGGTGCGGCCGGTCCGGCCGCGAGCGGAACTCCGGGTGGAATTGCGTGGCGAGATAGAACGGGTGGCCGGGGAGCTCGACGATTTCGCATAGCCCCCGCTCCGGGTTGATGCCGGTGAAGCGCAGCCCGGCGGCTTCGAGCGCCGGTACGAAGTCGTTGCGGATCTCATAGCGGTGACGGTGGCGTTCCCGCACGACCGGCTCCCCGTAGAGCAGCATCGCCAGCGAGCCGGGCTGCAGGCGGCAGGCATATCCGCCAAGGCGCAGCGTGCCGCCGAGATGGTCGAGGTTTTGCGCCTGATCGGGCATGAGATCGACGACCGGGTATGCGGTGTCGGGATCGGCCTCCGTGGAGTGCGCGTCCGCCCAGCCGAGGACGTTTCGCGCATATTCGGCCACGGCCATCTGCATGCCGAGACAGATGCCCAAAAACGGTACGCCTCCTTCGCGGGCGAAACGGATGGCGGCCATCTTTCCCAAAAGGCCGCGATTGCCGAAACCGCCCGGTACGAGCACGCCGTTCACGCCGGCGAGCAACGAGGCGGCCGGCGCCGTCTCCAGCGCTTCCGCCGAAACATAGCGCAGGCGCACGGAAGCTCCGTTTGCAATGCCGCCGTGCCGCAGCGCCTCCGCAATGGAAAGATAGGCGTCGCGCAGCTCCACATATTTGCCCACGATGGCGATTTCGCAGTCGGATTCCGGGTGCAGCTCGCGTTCGACGATCCTGCGCCAGCACGCAAGGTCGGGCGTGCGGTTTGCAAGGCGCAGGTGCCGGCACACCGCCGCGCACAACCCGTTCGCCTCGAGCATGAGCGGGACCTCATAAAGCGTGCGGCCGTTGCGGTTTTCGATCACATCCTCCGCCGCCACGTTGCAGAACAGCCCGATCTTGCGGCGCAACGACTCCGGGATGGGGCGTTCGCTGCGGCAGGCGAGGATATCCGGCTGGATGCCGATACCGAGCAATTCCTTGACGGAGTGTTGCGTAGGCTTGCTTTTGAGTTCGCCTGCCGCCGCCAGATACGGCACGAGCGTGACATGCACAAACGCGCAGTTGTCCGGACCCCATTCCGTTTTCATCTGTCGGGCGGCCTCAAGAAACGGCTGCGACTCGATATCGCCCACCGTACCGCCGATCTCCACGATCAGCACGTCCGGTGCAACCGTCTCCGCCACGCGGCGGACCCGCGCCTTGATCTCGTCGGTAATGTGCGGAATGATCTGCACCGTGCCGCCATGGTAGCCGCCGGCGCGCTCGCGCTCGATCACGCGCAGATAGACCTGCCCGCTTGTGGTGTTGTTTTCGCGGGTGAGCGTCTCGTCGATAAAGCGTTCGTAGTGGCCGATGTCGAGATCCGTCTCCGCACCGTCGTCCGTGACGAACACTTCGCCGTGCTGGTAGGGGTTCATCGTTCCCGGATCGACGTTCAGATACGGGTCCAGCTTGCAGATGCTGATCCGATAGCCGCGCGCCTTGAGCAGCCGCCCAAGGCTGGCCGCCGTAATTCCCTTGCCGAGCGACGAGGACACGCCGCCGGTGACAAATACGAGTTTTGTGCTGTTTTCCATACCGGTATCTCCTTTCGGGCACGCCAAAAAAGAAAGGAACGCCTCCTGTGTCAGGAGGCGTTCCTTGCCCACATTTCGCAGGGGCGCCCTTACAATTATAGCGGCGACCGGCGACGATAGCAAGCGTTTTTTGACGCGGCAGCCGTTTTATTGCGCTACGGTGCCCGCCGACCGGCTCAGCCCGGAGGCCATTGCAGCGAACGACCGCCCAGCAAATGCAGATGCAGATGCGGTACGCTCTGGCCGCCGTCCACGCCGACGTTGGTGACCAGGCGGTACCCGCTTTCGGCTAGGCCCAGCTCGTGCGCCACGCGTCTGGCGGCGGCGAACATGGCCATGACGGTTGCCGCATCGCTTGCGCAAAGCGCATCGGCGCTTTCGATGTGGCGCTTGGGTATGACGAGCACATGTACCGGCGCCTGCGGGTCGATGTCGTAAAACGCAAGCACCTCGTCGTCCTCATACACCTTTTTCGACGGGATTTCCCCGTTTGCAATCCGGCAGAACAGGCAGTTTTCCATGCGCGCTCCCCTTTCCATTGTGCTTATGTGCCCGCAAGTTTACGGGCGGCCAATTCAGTATACCACGTTTGCCGGCCGTTTCAAAGCCTTCGGTGCAAAACCCGCCGCCGTTCCCGCCCGGTCGCCTCCCGGCAAGGGGCGTTGCCGTGCCGGCGCAGCCCCGTCCCGCCGCACGCGCGGCTTTGACGGCCGGCGTCGTGGCGCTGCGGGTGTGCGCAGCGAACGGGGCAAAATCATATATCTTGCGCGCGGCGACGGGAAATGCGCGCCATGCTCTTGACAAACGGCTGCAAAGGACGTAGTATAAACTTAACCCATGCTTAACCGGTTAAGCATATCTGAAGCAAAGCATTGCCATCGTCTTTTTTGAATCCCGGACCCGCATTATGTGAAAGCAAAAAGGAGGAAACAACATGAAACGCACAAAATGGAAGCTGCTGACCGCGTTGCTGCTCGTCGCCGCGCTGGCGTTTGCGGCGGGCTGCACGCAGGAACCCGCTTCGACCGAGCCGACGGAGGCGCCGGCAGGCGACGGGTGGACCGTCACCTTCTTCGACAGCGACGGCGTGTCCGTGCTGCAGGAGGTGTCGGTGGCCGACGGCGCGACGGTGGAAAGGCCGGAGCTGACGCGCGAAGGCTATGTGGTCAAGGACTTTTATGCAACGCCCGCGCTGCTCATCCCGTTCGATTTCTCGGCGGCGATTACGGCGGACACGTCGGTGTTCGTGGCGTGGCAGTCCTCCGTAGCGGACGAGCGGGCCTGGATGCTGGCCGGCAGCCTGGCCGGCTATCCGGCGAACAACTGGGGACATGCGTGGCCGCAGGACGATTTTCTGCTCCAGCCGGTGGAGGGTGCGTTCAACACGTTCTCCATCGAGGTCAACCTGTACGAGGGCGATGAATTCAAGATTGCCGTTATCGACCAGGACTACAACTGGGGGGACGCCATCGACTCTTCCGCGCTGACCGACCGCACCGCAATGGCGGGCGGCGAGGATGCCTTTGCCACGGGCGCGAACATCATGGTGCTGGAAACGGCCAAGTATCGCCTGACGCTTGAAACCGACGCCGAGACGCTGGCGCTGTGCAAGCTCTCCTATGAGAAAATCGGCGAGGCTGACGAGCTGTCCGTGCCGGAGTTTGACTTCCAGGTGCAGGGCAACTTCAACGGCTGGGGCGCGAACGATCCGGAGGGCGACAAGATGACCAGAAACGGAGAGGAATTCAAATGGTTCTATTTCCTCACCGTCACCGAGGAGATGTACGATACGGAGAACGGCAACGAATTTGCTTCGTTCGGCATCAAGAACCTTGTCAGCGGCGACTGGTATGACGGCCGCAACGTCGATCCCGAGGCCGCGCCGAACTTCTCCCTGACCGCCGGCGAGTATATGGTCTACCTTGAGATTGAGCTTGTCAACAATCTCCCCACGGTGAAGAACCTCTTTGTGGCCGAGCCCGCCTATTATGTGGTCGGCACCTGCGGCAACAAGGGCTGGGCGGCGGATGTGGCCGAGGAGAACACGGCTTTCCGGATGGAAGCGCAGGAGGACGGCACATACAGCCTGACCGTCACCTTCACGGATGCGGATACCGATAGCTGGACCGAGGGCAAGGTCGCCTTCAAGGTGGCCTATGGCGCAAACGGCGCCGTTGCCAACGAAAAATGGTATGGCGACGGGGCGGACAACATCCTGGTCGATCCCGGCGAGTACACGATCGTACTGGATCCGGCGACCGGCACCGTCACCTATTAAACGAAACCGGGCGCGTTGCGGGGCGGGGGCGTCTGCCCCCGTCCCGGCGCCCGCGGCGCGCGTCCGGCCCTGAGGCGCGGGAATACAAAGGGCGGAGGGGCGCACCCTCCGCCGGAGATACACGCCGCAGCGGGTCAGATCACGCGCACATCGTGCTCATCGTCCGCCTGCCGGGCGATGGTATCCAGAATGAGCCGCACGATGACGCGGCACTTCTTGCGCAGCGGCAGCAGGATTGCTTCGCCGTTGCAAACGGCCTTCTCGCCGTCCCCGTCGTAAGCGAGCGTGAGCACGCGCGCCCCCGTGCGCGCACGAAGTTCCGCCGCGAGCCCGGGACCGAGCGCCACGCCGGCCGCTTCCGCGGCAAAGGCGTCCGGCTGCACGGCGCCGTATACGGGGCGGACGTCGCCGAAAGCGCGTCGGATCACCTCGCCGATCTCGCGGTTGCGGTACGGCCGCAGGGCAAAAAACGGCTGCTCTACGCCCAGTTGCCGCCTTGCCAGCGCGGCGATGGCGGAGAAGTCATCGTAGATCTGATAGAACAGGTCGAGATTCCAGATGCAGCCGTCGACGGATAACAGCGGGAAGAAGCAGTTGTTGCCGATCCGATAGAACGTTTCACTGTCCACGTCCACGGCGATGAGCGCGTCCAGATCCCGCAGTTGCTGCCGTTCGCATGTGCCGGTCATCAGCCGCAGCGTCTTGCCGACCGTTTCCAGTTCGGCGGCCAGCACGGCCGAAAGTTGAAGGTTGCGCAGCGCGCAGTCGCCGTCACGCGCCGCCTCCGGCAAATACAGGCCGACGGCGCCGCTCCTGCCCGTTGCCAGCGCGCGCGCGAGCGCCGAGGATTCGTACCCCATGATGTGTACATAGTGCAGGATGCGGTTGCGGGTTTCCTCGCTGATGCGCTGCTCCTCGCGCCCGTTGAGCACATAGGATACGGTTGCGGTGGAAACGCCGCAGGCGGCAGCGATGTCCCGAATGGTCAGTTTTTTGTTTGCCATGCGTACATGATAACAACCGGGCGCGCGGCCTGTCAATATTTCCGGCGAAGGCGGCCGGACACCCCAAGCAGGAGGTTACCCCAATGGAACCGAGAGCCATCCTTCATCGATCCCGCTCCGTGGACTGCTTCCCGGTCGACGGGCATACGCTCGGGCTGCGCCTGCGCACCGGGCGGGGCGATTTCGACCGGGTGGAGGTCATCTATACCGACAACAAGTTTACGTGGACGCAGAAGCGCCGCAGGCTGCGCATGGAGCGCGCGCTCAGCGACAGCCGGTTCGACTATTATACCGCCCGCCTGCACGGCGAGGATTCGCGCTTTGCGTACATCTTCCGGCTGTATGCCGGCGACGAGAGCTGGTATCTTTGCGAGGAGGGCCTCTCGCGCACATTCCGCTACCCGCTCGGCTATTTCAACTATTTCCAATATCCGTACATCCACGGGAGCGAAGTGCTGCGCGTGCCGGAGTGGGTGCGCGGCGCCGTCTGTTACCAGGTGTTCCCGGATCGGTTCCGCATCGGCAGCGGCAAGGCCGACCGCTCGTACATCAACCTGCCGTGGGGCGAAAAGCCCACGCCCGGGAGCTTCGCCGGCGGCGACCTCGACGGGGTGCGCGAGGGGTTGCCGTACCTGAAGGAGCTGGGCGTCTCGCTGCTCTATCTGACGCCGGTATTCCGCTCACGCAGCAACCATAAGTACGACGTGGAGGATTACTATGAGGTGGATGCACGCTTTGGCGGCAACGAGGCGTTGCGCGCGCTTGTAAAGGCGGCGCATGCGGCCGGCATCCGCGTGATGCTCGACGGGGTATTCAACCACTGCTCCAATGAAAACGCCATCTTTCAGGATGTGATCCGGCGCGGCCGCCGGTCGCCCTATTACGGCTGGTTCTATGTGGACGGCGACGCCGCCTGCGTGGAGCGGCGCAACTATCTGACGTTTGCCGATGTGCCGTATATGCCGAAGCTGAACACGGAGAACGATGCGGTGATCGACTATTTCTGCCGGGTCGGCGCGCACTGGGTCACCGAATATGGAATCGACGGCTGGCGGCTCGACGTGGCCGACGAAATCGCGCCGCGGTTCCTGCGCCGGTTCCGGGAAGCGGTCAAAGCCGCGAACCCGGAGGCGCTGATCGTGGGGGAGGTGTGGCACGAGGCGCACGACTGGCTTGCCGGCGACCGGTTCGACGGGGTGATGAACTATGGCCTGACCAAGGCGTGCCTCGATCTGCTGGCCTTTGGCGCGATCGACGCGCGCGGTTTTGCCGACCGGCTCGTGCTGCTGCTCACGCGCTGCACCGACCCGGCCAACGAGATGATGTTCAATCTGCTCGACAGCCATGATACGGAGCGGTTCCTCACGCGCGTGAAGGGCGATGTGCGCAGACTCCGCCTTGCGATGGCGGTCGCATTTTTCCTGCCCGGCATTCCGTTCCTGTTTGCCGGGGACGAGATCGGCGTCATGGGCGGCTATGACCCGGACTGCCGCCGCACGTTTGAATGGGATCGCTCGCGCTGGGATGGGGAGCTGTTCCGCCTGGCGCAGCGCCTCGCCGCGCTCAGGAGGACGGCGCCGCTTGCCCGCGGCACGGCCGCGGTCGAGGAGGAAAACGGCGTGGTGCGCATCCTGCGCCGGCACGGAGGCCGGCGTGCGGAGCTGTTGATCAACCCGGGGGAAACGCCGCGCGGGGCGTTCGGCGCGTCGGTACCCCCCATGGACTTTCTGATCCGGTGAATGCATCTGCCGCCGCGCGGGACGACCGGATATCACGCAAACGCAACGACAAACGGATAAACCAACAAATGGACAAAGGAGGAAACCGGAACATGAAACAGATCAGACGCCTATCCGCGCTGCTGTTGGCGCTGTTGCTCGCGCTGCCGCTCGCTGCGTGCACCGGCGCGCGGGACGAGGCGGAAAGCGCCGTCTACGACCAGGTCATGGCCCGCTTCACGGGCGAACTGGAGGAGGGGGCGGTCGTCAAGGTGCTGGAAAACGACACGGCCATCGAGCTGGGCTATGTGGATGAGCTGATCGCCGCCTTCAACGAGGCGTACCGGGATCAGGGCATCTCCGCCGAGCGCATGAATACCGACCAGTACTCCGACCTTGCGTCCGACGGCCCCTACGGATACGGGCCTGACGTCTGGTACCAGGCGAACGACATCATCATGAAGTACGCCGACAACCAGCACATCCTGCCGCTGCCCACGCGCTCGATGGAGGACTACGATCTCATCCCGCAGACCGCATGGGACGCCTATGCGGTAGAGATGGACGGGGAAACGTTCTACTGCGGCATCCCGGTCAACGTGCAGACCGGCATGCTCTACTACATCGAGTCCATGCTGCCGGATGACTGGCAGAGCGAGTGGGACATCAACGGCAACGGCGTGCCGGACTTTTTCGAGACGTATACGGCGCTCTACGCCTTCAGCAGGGATGTGCAGGAGAACGGAGGCAAGACGGAATACGGCTATCTCGATGAGCTTGTGGACACCTATTTCATGGCCGGTTACCTGTTCACGTTCGGCGGCTATGTATTCGGCGACAACGATACGAACCCGGAGGACATCGGCTTTGCCGCGGGCGACGCGGCCAAGGGTCTGTATATGGTGCGCCAGTGGGCGATGCTTATGGACAACACGGAGATCATCGACAAGGCGTTTGCCTCCGCCGCCTACGGGTATCTGGCCAAGGGGCGGATGCTCTGCACCGTCACCACGCCGGATGTGCGCGCCATGTTCCTCAAGGAGATGGTCAACAACGGCTGGACCGAGGAAGAGGCTGAGAACGACCTCAAGATGATCCCGGTCCCGCGCCTGCCGGTTTCCGGAGACCTGACCGCCGACGCATGGCAGGATACCATCGAACAGATGGACACGCTGACCACCGAGGTCAAGATGATGGGCGGCATGAACGGCTACGGCATCTCCGCGTATACCAAGTGCCCGAACGCCTCGCTCGCGTTTATCGAGTTTGCGGCCGATTATGAGCAGGTCGTCCGGCGCAACGAGATGTGCGGCATCACGCCGGCGCGCAGCGACGCGGCGGCGACCGTCGGCGAGCACGACACGGCCGTACAGCAGATCTTTTCCAACCTTGACGCCGGCCTCATCGACATCATGCCCGCCATCAACGAGGTCGGGCAGATCTGGACGCCTGCCGAGTCGTTCCTGGTAGAGGTGGCAACCGACGCGCTCAACGACAACCGCGGCGAACCGGTGCTCTATGACACGCAGGAGAAGCTGCAGGCGGGGCTTGAGCGGCTCTGCGAGCAGATCCACGACGCCATCTTCACGTTGGCGTAAGCGCATGCGGCGGGCGGGGCGCCGGCTCCGCCCGCCCCGGATTGGAAAGGGGGTAATCCTATGGAACAGGCGCTGCGCAGGGGGGCGGGCGCTGGCCGCCTTGCGGCCGCGCTGGCGGCCTTCCGGAGCACGCCCGTGCGGGCAAAGCTGTCGTTCGTGGTGATGGGCCTCGGGCAGCTCTGTTACGGGCAGATCGTCAAGGGCCTGCTGTACCTCGGCAGCCTTGCCGGGCTGCTCTGGTATTTCATCGCCCGTGGCTTTCGGGACATCGCGGGGTTCTTCACGCTCGGCACACAGCAGGAGAACCTCTGGCTTGGCATTGTGGGCGACAACTCGATGCAGATGCTGATCCTCGGGCTGTTCGCCATCTTTATCCTGATCTTCTTCCTCGTCCTGCATGTCTCCAATGTGCGCGACGTGCTCTATACGGCCCGCCAGGTCGCGGCGGGGAAAAAACCGCATACCTTCCGCGAGTCGCTCGCCACCATGGCGGACGGCAAGTTCCACGTAACGGCGCTGGTGCTGCCGGTCATCGGCGTGAGCATCTTTACGATACTGCCCATCGTCTTCATGATCCTGATGGCGTTTACCGATTTCGGCGGCGACGTGGTCCATCCAAAGCTGGCGAGCTGGTCGTTTTCGGCCTGGACGAAGATCCTCGGCGTCGGTTCGATCGGGGATACGTTCGGGCGCATCCTGACCTGGAACATCCTATGGGCGGTGCTGTCCACATCCCTGAACTTTTTCGGCGGGCTGGCGCTCGCGCTGCTGCTCAACAAGCGCAATGTGCGCGGGTCAAAGCTCTGGCGCGCGTTCCCGATTCTGGCGTACGCCATTCCGGGGTTTATCTCCATGCTGGGGTTCAAGTTCATGTTTTCGCAGAGCGGGCCGATCAACCAGTTGCTGCTGCAGGGCGGTCATGACGCCGTCTTTTTCCTGTCCAATGTGGAATCGGCCAAGTGGTGGGCGCGCGGCATCGGCCTGTTTGTCAACGGCTGGATCACCATTCCGTCGATCATGCTGATGAGCACCGGCATCCTGTCCAACATCAGCCACGATCTGTACGAGGCCGCCGCGCTTGACGGGGCGTCCCCATTCCAGCAGTTTCGCAAGATCACGCTGCCGTTTGTGGTGTTCTCCATCACGCGGTAGATACGATACTCCTCCGCCGGACGGCTGCCCGCACTCCAGGTGAGCGTTGCGCCGGTGCTGGTAAGCGTTTCTACTGCCAGATCTCTGGGCGGAGAGGACGGCGCGGAGACATCTTTCACCAGATAGCCCAGCGCGGGGACCTTTTTCCCATTGAGCGTCATGTTCCACATGACGAAGTTCCACGAGAAGCCATAGCCGTCCGCCTTGGGGCTGTTCACCGAGCCGCTGTGCTCCGTGCCTGTGCCGTTCATTTTGGAGTGGCTCTTGGTAAAGGTATAACCGGCTCCGCCGCCCACCTTCGCTCCGCCGATCTTTTTCCATGCCACCACATTCACAGAGAGTTCGTACTCAAAACTCTTCTCTGTCTCCTCGGTAACGGTAATGGTCTTTTCGATGTTGCCCTTACCCGTCAACTCGGACCAGCTTTGGGACACGAGAGCGTCAGAGCCGCCTGCGTTGGTGATTTGGCTGACGTGGGAGCGGTAGCTGAAGGGGTTGCCCGCCTCTGCCAGCCGATCCTCGGCAATGGGTTCTAATCTGTAGGCGGCGGCTTCTTCATTGTATTCCTCCACAGAGACGATACTGGTGTGGGGTGGCAGGGTCTTCATGACCGTCATATCTTTGCCGTCGGAAAGATTTCGGTAGGTATAGACCAGTACGGGAACACGGTACACCACCACTGCGTTCTCTCCGGAATTGTTTTCATAGTCGACGCTGTGTTCAATGGAGCGGCTGACATTGGTGGCCCAGGTGAAGTTGTTTTCGATGGTGGTCTCAAAACCGGCGCCGGAGTTTTCGACCTCGACCTCGTACCCCACCAGCACGGTAGTGTTCAGGCCGTGGCTCTTGCCGCTGCCGCTCCCGCTGCTGCGGCTGTTGCCGTAAGCCGTGCGGCCCTCGCCCAGATCGTCTCCCAGCTCCTCAAAGTAGGGCACGGCCTCCAGCACGGCCAGCACGTCGTAGTCCGTCCACTGACGCTCCACGCCCACATAGCGCACCAGGGTGCTGTCGCTGTCATAGTTGAAGTCGGTCAGACACACATAAGCGCCAGATTGCTTGCTGATGAACCAACCTTTCGTTTCCGAGTGCCTGAACTCATAGCCGCTGTTATCGCCCTTTGGCTGGCAGCCGATGGTATACAGGGTGCTGTAATGGTTTCCGGTGCCGCTCTGCTTGACCAGCGATGCTAAGACGACCTGCTCGCGCCCCTCGCCGTTGCCGTCAAAGTTGCCCACGGCCACGGCCTGCACCTGCTTGTTGGTGATCTTGGTTGATCCAATGTATTTGTCGGTGTGATTGAAGGCGCCGTGAGTGTACTTGAGGGCGAGGGTGCCGCTGCCGTCGTTGTCCGCCCACGCGTACACATTGCCCGAGAAGAACACCGCATCCGGCTGCGCCCCGCCCTGATAACGGAAGCACTTCACGATCAGCGGACTGAGGACCTCGTCGCCGCTGTACAGACCGTGAGTGGTCAGCGTATTCGTGGTATGTGTCTGCCGGTGCAGGAACTCATACTGGCCCTGAAAGTTTTTCTGCACGCCTGTCCACACTTCGGTCATGCCGACGCACCGAACCATGGAGAAGCCGCAGGTTTTATTGTTGATCGAGATATTATGGTTGCCGGAGT
>ERZ857882.4823-NODE-4823-length-11214-cov-3.618783_pt1 | contig 11214 bp, 20 predicted proteins | sample MGYA00519697_ERZ857882 | MGnify/ENA primary metagenome ERZ857882 (study PRJEB31778, sample SAMEA3449373) | human gut metagenome | biome: human gut; feature: human-associated habitat; material: faeces | place: United Kingdom | collected 2010/2012 ... | reverse complement strand
GCATGGTGAATATCGTATGTTAAAAAGGCATGCTGAAATTGCTCAAGAATGTGGTATTCCTGAAGAAAATACATTTGTTTTAAATAATGGTGATGTCCTTGTTATGAAAGATGGCGTTATTCATCAAGAAGGTACAGTTCCTGCTAATGATATATATGTTGATGGAAATCGTTTAGGTGATGTTTCTAATTCTGTTATGAGAGATAGAAGAGCTATGAGTAATGATGGTATTGTTATTGCATGCGCTACTATTGCTAATAATAAATTACTTACTAGGCCTAATATTACTACTAGGGGTTTTGTTACTGTTAATGAAAGTGAAAATATTCTTAAAAATTTAGAGAATATATGTGCTAATGTTGTTATGAAATCTATTAAGAAAAGTAAAAATGATATAAAAGCTGATATTATTTTAAATTTATCTAATTATATTTATTCTACATTAGTCTTCCATGAAAAGTGACCCGGTAAATAAACTTGATCTCATCTTTCCTAATGGAAAATTTCTGATAATTAGACGATAGGCACCAAAGTATTTCTTGATCGTTTTCGTCTTTCATCAGCCGCTTTATCATTCTGTCGTCGTTAGTTACAATCATATAGATTTTATCAGGATCCACAATGTCCCAACTATTAATGAATGAAAGGCCTATTACGTCTCCTGGGTTTATTTCGGGTTTCATACTGCATCCGACAACAGGAAATAAGCCTTCAGCGGATACTCCAGGTATTTTTATCCATCCTGTTGGCTTTTCTTGATTAATAATAGTAGCCAGATTCTGCTGACCGGCGCTTACTGCCAACTCGTCATAATAGGGGATTGCTCCTTTTATGTGTTCGTCGTTAATTGGAGATGGTATAACTGGAGTGTTAAACTTTAGCATCTCTCCATTACCGGTAAGAAGCCATTCAGAGGATAAATCTTGAAAAAAGAGAACAAATTCACTTATTTTGTCGCTCGATACATTGTTGCTCTTAAGCAATGAACTCTTTGACCATCCTAGGTCTTGTTCAGCCTTGGTTATACTAACCCCTTTGTACTTAAGATATTCTACTATTCTGTCTTTTATATTCATAGAGTGTTGTTGTTAATAAAGGTTACAATGGTGAATAAAGTCACTATTTTGTTTTGAAGAGTGAATATGTTCACTTATATTTGCACTGTCTTAATCAATCAACCTAATAAATACAATTGATAAAGAGCAATAATTTACAAATGTAATAAAGATATGGAACAAGCAAAGTTAAAAACGAAAATTCTTTTGAAAGATTCACTACGTGAGATGCCGGTTAAAGGATTTCTCACAATTAAGAACCGTCAATTTAAGACTTCAGTAGTCAGGACAACGGCCACCGACCTCAAAAAAGAGGGATATGTATTTGATGTTTCCGACAGGGGACGTATAGACGATGTAATAGTAACCAGGTTAAAGTAAATAGAGGACGAGATCATGAAAGAGGTAACAGGAGAGATAAAGTTAATCAACAAGCACATCAAGGATGATAACGGCAGGATTCATTACATGGAGCGTGAGCTCTATGCAGACGGTGAGTTGGTCTATGAAGACAGGATGTCGGACACTATGTTTTGTTTTATAGCGGAACATCCTGACTTGTTGATGGCTTTGCGTTTATTCTGTGCTGGTGAGTGCAGACTTGACATAGGGGATCATACTGCATGCGGAAGAAAAAAGAGAAACCACCTTGTTCAGTTGTTCCAGTTTATCCGGCTCCAGTTGAAGACGCAAAAGTTGAATTTCGGCATCAAGCTTTTCAAGCTTCGTCAGAAGTATAAGTTCCTGCGCTTTAAATCCTCCCCGTGAATGAAAATCATGTAGACTTGAATTAATAGCTAATGCAAATCCATTGGGAAATGAAAATCGTGCTTGGATTTCAAGCATCCCCATTTTTTCAAGTTGACGAAGTACCATATCGCATTCATCGTAGGTAATTCCTTCTTTTCTGAAGTCTTCATCTATTGTAAATGTGAATACAGAGTAATCGTCAGAAATCAAATAAGAGACTATGAAGTCTTTCTTTTCAATAGTAATCATACAGCTTAATTTTTAGTTTGATAGCAGTAAAGTTAAGCAATCCCGGGTGAATGTTCTACTCTTCACCCGGGTAAATAAAAAAAGATATGGAATCAAATAATAACAACCCAGTAGCGGCTCTGCTTCAACAGGCATTATCGTTATCCGAGAAGTCTACCGGTATTCCTGTGATAATCGACTATGAAGCCATAACTCGAGCAGCCATAAAAGCGGTCCGAGAAGAGCAGGAGAAAATAGCCTCTGATCCTAAGAGGCTGGTGACACAGAACGAGGCTCATATACGTTATGGAAAGTCTGTAATTGTGGCTCTTGTCCGTCGTAGATATCTCCAACAATATAAGTTCGATCTCCAGGAAGTATATGATGAAGAAGGCAACCTGATCAAGAAAGCTAAGGGAGTAATTTATTACCGAGTAATTGAAATAGAGAAAGCCGTAGAAGATGGAAACGTTCTGAAAGGGACAAGAGGTGTCTTTTATGATGAAAGCTCTGGGAGATGGAGAGAAGTTGTGAAGAACCGGAAGAATTAAAACTAAAAAACAATGAGACGATTAGAGTTAAGGGAGGTTCCAGTTGGTAAAAGATTGGTTCTTGGTAAGAATAAAGTAAAAGTATCTCTAACAACAAGTGGCTGCTGTGAATGTATTTTTCAAAAAGAGGCTGGTGCCAGGTTTTGTGAGTTTACAGCATTCTGTTTTGCACACAATCGCCCGGATAAGATGCCTGTGAAATTTATAAAGGTAAGAGAGTAGGTTTTAGGGTCTCTAACTCAATAGGTCAGAGTAGCACACTCATAATGTGAAGGTTCCCGGATCATGCCCGGGGAGGCCCACAGTCAAAAGTATACGAAGCGTCGTGGACATGTTTCCCCCTTTAAGACTACCGAAAGGAATGTTGAATTTAAAGGATAACATATATAAGGTATGAGAGCAAGATAGCTGTAGTGGCCGCGACCTTGCAGGGGTACCGAAATAAAACGTAAGGTTGAAATTCCTTGCACCGGGCACGGTAGTATGTATAATATTAATCAGTTTGCGAAATGAAAGAAAGGAATATTCCACCCTAGAGAGGTGTGGCGGTCAAATAAGAAAGGTAAACAATCAATTCATCAATATATCATCTAAAAGTGTAAACCTGGCTTACACGCGGTTCGAGTCTGCGATTGATCACTATATAAAATAATTGAACCTTATGGTGTATAGGTTAACCGTAGAATAATATGGAAGGGAATAGATATATCATCAAGGATGAATCCCTGGCAATGATAGGGAAGGTTGAATTCATCAAGCCTAAAAATTATTCAATCATAGCAATGAACTTAGAGACTGTCAATGATGTGGATAAAGTAATCCGCCAGTGTGAGTCTATTAAAGAGCATATGACTGGCGGATTTCCCTGCATTAGTAAGAAAAAACAGTGACGATTTAATTACTTCTTGTCCTGTTTCAAAAACTTGTCAATCTTTTGAAGGTTAAAGTTCACGACAAATCCACAGTTATCACAGGTTAATGGAAGAACCCGAAAGTAATTATTCATTCCTGATTGAAAATGAATACCGTTTTCGTCTTGTGTCGCTGACACTAATTCAAATTCATGTTCAGGGAAGGTAAATCCAACAGTTGCTTTGCAAATAGGACAAGGGAATTTTCCTGCTCTTTCAAGGATTTTAGACGCTATTTCGTCTAAGCGTTCGTCAGTTAATTTCATAAGAATAAATATTAATAAGACATTTTTGTTACCGCTACAAATGTAGCAAAACTCTTTCGGTTTGTGAAGATAGAAAGAGAAAAGGTTTCAAGGGCTGAACCTAAATCAGCCCTTTCTTAAAATGATATTAGTGTTTTTCATGGTATTAGAATTAAGTTAGATTTCAGCCCGTCCTCATGTGAATGCCGACGGGTTTCTTTTTAAGGAAACAATTAAATCACATATATATGATACAATTTGACTCACCTATTCAAATGCTGTTTTGCATCCTATTTGCGATTCTAGCATGTATCTGTTTTATTGGAGGATTCTACAATCCTATGCACTTCTTTTTTTCTGCTGCCTGTATAGTAATATGTGTTACAACGTATAAATGCTGGTGAGATGGGAAAGGATATTTTGATAAACCATTCTGATGAAGAAACTGATTATGACGGTGATGAAGCTGACGATACAGAGTATCAGGAATGGCTTAATGATTGGCGATTTGAAATGAACACATATAACTATTGACACATATGGATACGAATTCAGAAAACAATGTTTTGATGCAAACAGATGCATCCGATAAGTCTAATATAGACTATCAGTTAACCGTAGCAAGGCAATTCCCCCGGGATATCCAACGAAGTATTGATAATTCGATCAAGATTGCTACGATGAGTATGGATACTGCCCAATCTTGTGGATATGCCCTTATAAAGGATGGAAAACCTATCGTTGGACCATCTGTTCATCTGGCAAGAATAGTTGCTTCGTGTTGGGGTAATGTAAGAACGGATGCCAAGGTTGTCTAGATTACAGATAAGCAGATTGTAAGCCGTGGTACATGTTGGGACTTGGAAACAAATGTTTCATCTTCTTTTGATATAAGCCGTAGCATCATCGGAAAGACCGGCAAACGATTTACAAATGATATAATAACGGCCACAGGTAATGCTACGAACTCAATAGCTTATCGCAATGCTGTTTTTGCTGTTGTCCCCAAGGCTGTCGTAGAAGTAGTGTATCAAGCTGCTTTAAATATGATAACCGGTGATTTATCTGACGAAGGTAAGTTACAGAAGAAAAGATATGAAGTTGTAAGTTCCTTCAAAAAGAACCATAAGATCACAGAGCAAGAAGTAATAACCTTATGTGGTAGACAGACAATAGATCAAATCAATTTAGGAGAGCTGGCATTGTTGCTCGGAGTACTTCAATCTCTCAAAGATGGTGATACCACTATAAATGACCTGATCCCATCCAAAGAGGTAAAAGAAGATATCTCTGCCAAAAAAAGAAAAATGAAAACTAAAAAAGCAGACAAGTTATTATGAACAAATATTCATCATATACTGATACCCAACTCGAAGAGTTATTCTCATATTATTTGATAGACTCTTGGAGCTACAGTAAGGTTGCATCCTTTTCCCGAAATGAAAAGGAATTTGAAAAGACATATGTGTACCGGGAGAAGTCCAGAGTATCAGCCAGTACGGTTGCCGGAAATGCTTATCATGTGGCTCTTGAGTTGTTTTTCAAACAATTGGTTGATGGCGTAGAAACGCCACTAGTCGAGATGGAACAGGTTGCGTTTACTTACATAGATAATATATCTGCGAATAGATGGAAAATACAGAAAACAACTCCCACTATTGAAGAATGTCGTCTGAAGGCAACGAAGACATGTACAGCCTTTCTAAAGAACTTTTACAACGAAAAGGATATCTATCTGTCTGACTTGTCTGAAATCATCGGAATAGAACTCAGATGCGACGAATGGTTAGTTGTGAATGGTGTAGACATTCCGTTACCATGTCACTCCAATATAGACCTTGTGATAAAACTAGAAGATGGCAAGGTCGTTATCGTAGATCACAAGAGTAAAACAAAATTTACAGATGATGATGAAATCGCTTTGGTCTGTGGGAAACAGGCGATTACATACATTCTAGCCTTTGAATCAAAGACCGGTATTCAGGTTGATGAAGTTTGGTTTATCGAAAATAAAGATTCAAAAAACAAAGACAATTCTCCCCAGCTAAAGAAGTTCAGAGTCGTTCTTGATCATGATACGCGTAAATTATATGAAGCATTGTTATACGAACCACTCAAAAGAATGGTAGAGGCCGTTTCTGATCCAGATTATGTTTACATGATCAACGATAATGATAATTTCATTGACCGGGCAGAATTGTATAACTTCTGGGCAAAGACAATGATCGCAGAAGTAGATGATTTCAATATACCGGAAAAGAAGAGAGATTTAATTTCCAGAAGGCAAAAAAAGATCAGGGATGCGTCAATAGGAAGTATAACGCCAAAGGCTATCGCTTCATTTAGAGAAAATGCCGCATCGTTTATTAATTACGATTTATCAAATACAAATATGACAAACGGAGAGAAAATAGAACACGTTCTTAGAACGTTCGGGGTTATAGTAAAAGTAGCCCACGAAATACAGGGGTATTCTTCTAATACTTATTTACTGGAGGTCTCAGCTGGTGTGAAAATATCCAATGTTTTGAAATATCAGTTGGACATAGCAAATGTATTGAACGTACCATCTGTTAGAATAGGTAAAGATCTGATGGTTTACAATGAAAAATCTTACCTGTCTATAGAGACTCCTAAAAAACGAACAGATACTCTTCTTTGGGACAAGACATATCTGGTGGATGAAAAAATCCCTATTGGCATAGATAACTTTGGAAGAACTATACATTGGGACCTAAACAATCATTCAACACCGCATGTACTTATTTGTGGTGCAACCGGTAGTGGTAAATCCGTATCGATCATATCAACAGTTGAATATGCCAAGGTAGCCGGTATCACAGACATTGTAATATTTGATCCAAAGTATGAATTCTGTTCATATAGCAGCCAGGGTGTTCGGGTATACAACGAGATAGAAGATATAGAAGAGCAGATGAAACTCCTTGTAGAGGATATGCAGGGTAGGGCAAAAAACGGTATCAAATCAAAAACACTAGTAATCTTTGATGAATTTGCAGATGCCGTTTCAGCTTCCAGATCGGGAACCGAACTAGATATAAAGGAGAAGGTTCAAGTAGGTTTCTTCGCATCAAAAAAAATGATGGGAATCCCTATGCCTCCGGAACCAAAATACGAATTCAGGGTTATCGGTCGGCTTAAGTCCTTGGAAGAAAATCTCAAAATTCTTCTTCAAAAAGGTAGATCACTCGGGTTCAGGATCGTAGCAGCAACACAGCGAGCTTCGGTAAATGTAATAACTGGAGACGCTAAAGTAAACTTCCCTGTTCAGATTTGTTTCCGGGTTCCCAAAGAAATAGATTCTAAAGTCGTGTTAGACGAACCTGGGGCTGAGACGTTAGCAGGAATGGGAGATGGATTAATGAAATCCCCTGAATATATCAATGTTGTTAGATTCCAAGGTTTTTATAAAAGCTGATTATGGAACTATGCAAAACCGATATACAAACAATCGAGCGCCTACTTAAGCAATGTTCGGATAAAATAGAGAAATATGCACCAAAGACCTCTCCTGATCAAGATTTATGTCGAAGGTGCAGGAATATGATAAGAAAGTTAAACAATAAATCAAAATAACATGCACAGCTGGTTTGAATGTAAAATCTCCTATGAAAAAGTACTGGAGAATGGGATGCAAAAGAAAGTAACAGAGCCCTACTTGGTCGACGCGATCTCTTTCACAGAGGCAGAAGCCCGTATCACCGAAGAAGTCCGGCCGTTTATATCCGGAGAATTTACTGTTACAGACATTAAACGTGCCCGTCTTTCAGAATTGTTCTTCAACGAAAATGGCGACCGGTTCTACAAGGTCAAGGTTAATTTTATCACTTTGAATGAAAAGAGCGGTGCAGAAAAGAAAACGGCTGCACAAATGCTTGCACAGGCTAGCACGTTGAAGGAAGCCATTGCCGTACTAGAAGAAGGAATGAAAGGTACTATGGCTGATTATAGAATTGTATCAGTTACCGAAACGGAGATCATGGATGTATTTCCATTTAATGCGGAAATTGGAAAACGAGCCGATGATTTAAGTAAAATGGAAATTGAAAAGGCAATTGTTGATGATGATAAATCCATAGAGGATAGAATGCTTGAAGCGAAAAATATAATTACTCGGGATCCAAAGACTGGAGATGCTGACCTAATCACACGAACACAGTCCTTCATCAGGCAGAAAGCTGGCTACGATAATAACCGATACAAGGAAGCTGCTATAGAGATGGCTGTGCTGCAACGATCCCCGGCAGCGCAAATTTGGTTTATGGGGTGTGGACAATTATTAATAGAAGAATTGGAGGTGTAAAATGAACATTCAGAAATTCATGGATGGATGCGGCTCCGTTCTCTCTATTCTTGTGCCTATCCTGGCGATCATGGCTATTATCTACATAGGCCTGTGTTTAATCAATCAGAATAATAAAAGATAAAATGAACGAAGTAAAACCTAAACGACTCACAATCCCGATCTTACAACAAAGACTGGATCAAATATTCTCAGAGTACATCCGCCTTAGAGATGCTAATGATAACGGATTTTGCCGCTGCATCACCTGCGGTTCTATATGGCGTTGGCAAGCAATCCAGAACGGGCACTATATCGATCGCCGTCATATCGGAGCTAGATACGATGATAGAAACTGCAACCCGCAGTGTTCATCATGTAATATTGGTCTCCGTGGAAATCTTGATAAATACAAACGGGCTATTATTGAGAAACATGGCGTTAAGGTTCTGGAAGAGCTAGAAGCTACAAAGCGATCTTCTGAAAAATGGACTACTGCCGATTATCAAGAAAAGATAACCTATTACAAGGCTGAAGTAAAACGAATAAGAAAAGAGAAAGGCCTATGATATCGCCGCAAAACATAGATATAAAGCCTAACTGTCGATACTGTAAGCACTCAGGGCCTGTGATTAATTTTATTTGCGCCTGTTCTATCCTGAAAATTAACCGGTCTACTGGAATTAGAAAGTGTAGTCTTTTCATTGTCGATATAGTCAAATACAACAATAAAAAAACAAGTGAAGTATGAAAGATGATATACAAGTAGGGCAAACCTTCTATCTATCCAACATAGACAGAAGAGATAAAGTAAATGATAAAGAAGTCTTTGTTTCAAAGATTGGAAAGAAATATTTCTATGTGAGTTACGGATGTCAAGAATTAAAATTTGATATAAAAACGCAAGTTCATATTAATACGCCATATTCTCCTAGCTATCTACTCTATAAATCCAAAGAAGATTGCGAGTATATCCATGAAACAGAAAGACGAAGGCGAGCAATATCTGATAGATTATGTCATCTTTTAACAAGAAAAGAGGTAAATGATATATATAACTTTCTAATTCTAAGAGATAAATAATCATGAAATACAAAGTTGGTGATATAGTTCCTTACCGGAATACTAGAAGTAATATAAAACATGCTAAGATAATCTCTTTTGAGACGGTTGATAACGGGAAGATATGGTTCTGGGGTATAGATACTGTTACTGGAGCTAAAGTATGGTATCCTGTACATCAATCGGAAAAGTTGGATTTACAAACTTAAAAATATCTGAAATGTCAATATACAGTAAATACTTAGGGATGGCTTTAGGATTAGCCGCCTTATCACAAGGGGATAAATTATTTTCTGCTGGTTATTCTTTAGATAAGCCTTATTTTAATCCCAATTATCGTAGACCTTCTGAAAATAAGGAACTCAGGGAGTTTAATGTGAAAGGAAAGAAGATAATGGCATATTCAAAAAAGGATGCAATTAAAAGATTAAAACATAAAAAAAATGAATATGAATAAATATAAAATTGGAGACAAAGTCCGCATCAAATCCATCGAATGGTATAATCAAAATAAAGAAGAGCACGGCTTGATTATTAATGATGCTGAAGAAAGTAATGTATTTTGCTCTGGCATGTCACCATATTGCGGACGAGAACTTACCGTAAAGGCTATATATCCTGATGGAAAGTATTCTCTAACAGATAATACCGGAATTGGAGAAAGTGACCTCTATATGTGGTCTTGGGAAGAATGGATGTTTGAAGAATAATTAAAAAACAGTGAAACAATGGACTACAAAGAAAGAAAATTCACAGTAGGTGGTGGTGAATTGACCTTTAGAGGTGCAGGATGGCAAGGGTGTTTGAATATTCTTCCCTATCTAGTAATTCGCAAAAATCCGATTCGTACTGACTGGAAGTGTTTTTCTGTTGAATTTGGCTGGCTTATGTGGGCTGCCGGGTTCTGTTACACTAAATATTAAAAATAAATGAGCTATATGAAGATAATAGTGAGTTTCTCCGGCGGGAAGGATAGCCAAGCTTGTCTGATCCAGACGGCCAGACAATACGGGGCTGATCGAATCGAAGCTGTATTCTGCGATACGGGTTGGGAGCATCCCGAAACCTATCAACATATCAGTGACGTATGCCGTCAGCTTGATGTTAGATTAGTGGTTTTGAGAAGTCAGAAATATAAAGATTTTGTCGATATGTCTATCAAACGTTCCAGATTCCCGTCTTCTCAAAGAAGGTTTTGCACCTCTGAATTGAAAATCAGACCGATGATTGATTATATTCTTTCACTTACTGAACCTTGCTTGATTATTCAAGGCATCCGGGCAAAAGAAAGCGAAGAGCGTGCCAAACTTCCATACGAATGCAATTACTTCGGGGAGTATTACGAGCGTATTAAAAAGAGCCGCAAGGAAAAGATTGTTGAAGTTTGGAAGCAGGATTATCGCAGAAAAGATGTGCTTAAATGGTGCGAACGTTATGATGCCAGCGTTTCCCGTCCGATTTTTCAATGGTCGGCACAGGAAGTAATAGACCATATTCTATCATCTGGACAAAAGCCCAATCCTTTGTATTCTCGTGGATTCTCCCGTGTAGGTTGCTATCCCTGTATCATGTGTCGGAAGCAGGAAGTTAAACTCATTTCACAAGAAGAGTTCGGGAGAAGTCGTTTGATAAATGCAGAACAAAGGATGAAAGAAGAAACTCCGAAAGGCTCTTCCTTTTTCTCTCCCGGATACATTCCTAATCGCTTCTGCAAAAACCGAATTTACCCGACTGTGGAAGAGGTTTTTGATTATGTTAACCGAAATGATGTCGGCATGGATGATATGTTTGAGCCAGAAGGGGGGTATTCGTGCATGAGCCTTTATCATGGACTTTGTGAATAATAGAGCTATATGACTAAAAGAGAAGCCAAAATATTGGCATTAGAAGTGTTTGCAGGCACTTATAGAATCTGATAGGGTGTCTGATGCTATTCGTACACCTAAAGACTGCGATTTGATTAATATCGCTTTTGACGAACTGGCTACCAGTTTAAGGAAAAGAGCAGATAAATTAAAAACTAAAAAAAGGTGAGCTATCCCGTTCCCGTGCTAGACACGGGATCGCAAAGGCACAAACCGTATCCTATATGTATCTTTTGATACTGCC
>ERZ857882.4813-NODE-4813-length-11232-cov-14.008321_pt1 | contig 11232 bp, 10 predicted proteins | sample MGYA00519697_ERZ857882 | MGnify/ENA primary metagenome ERZ857882 (study PRJEB31778, sample SAMEA3449373) | human gut metagenome | biome: human gut; feature: human-associated habitat; material: faeces | place: United Kingdom | collected 2010/2012 ... | reverse complement strand
GCTTCAGCATGGTCTCCATGACCCGGATGTCGCTGTCGATATCCATGGCGGCGTCACGGTACAGGTCGTCCAACTGGTGCTCGAACCCGGCGATGATGTTGTCCATGGTCTCCTCAATGCGGCTCTTGGCCTGATCCAGATTCTGGCCGCTGACCCCCGCCTCCTCAAAGTCGGCGTAGCTGTCCAGCAGCTTCTGGGTGGTGGGCAGATAGTAGTTCAGGAAGGTGCTGGCCTTGTCCTTCTTGGCCGGCTGCTCCTGAATGACCTTGAAGATCTGGCCGGTGACCGCCTCCAGCCGGTCGATCTTGGCACTGAGCACCTCATCGTCGATGCGGTCGTTGGCCCGGCGGATGGCCTGCAGCATACCCTCATAGCCGTCGGCGCTCCGGGGTACTGCCGCAGCGGCGACTTGCTGCTGCGCCGCGCTCCGCTTGGCGGCGAAATAGGCGTTGGCCGTGTCCTGAGAGCGGAACAGCATGTCGTTGCCCCGGTCCAGATAGGCGTCGGGGCCCCACATGCCCTTTTCGATCATGGCCTCCAGGTCCCGCTCGGCCTTGCTCTCTCCCACGTCGGCGGCCTTCATAAGATGGGCCAGCGGGATGGCGTCACGGCTTCCGGCGCAGGCCAGATACTTGGCATAGCGGCGCATCCGCCGCTGCATAACGCCGCCGCCGATCAGCAGCGACAGGCCGCCCGCCAGCAAGCCCGTGGGATAGAAGAGCTGCCGCAGGAAGTACCACCACTCGCTGTACTGTATGGCGTAGCCCAACCAGGTGTCTGCCGCGGCAAAAATACCCGCGACACCCAGCGCTGCCAGGACAATGCCGATGATCTTCAGTGCCCTGGCCCCTCCCGCAGAGGGCTGGGGCGTCTGGGTGACCTTCTTGACGGCGCTCTGCTTCCGGGCCGTCTGGCGGGTCTGCTGCTCCTGGGCCTTGGCCCGGATGTGGGCCGCCGTGGTGGAGGCTGCCTTTTTGATCCTCTGCGGGTTGTCGGCCAGCTTCTTGATCAGCAGGATCAGGCCCACCGGCCACGCCACCAGGAACATGATGCCGATCAGCAGCCATGCGCCGAAGTCGTTGTCGTTCTTGCCGCCGTTGGGCTGCCGCTGCGGTTGATAATCATCGTGATAGTCCATTTATTTCTCCCCCCTGGGCTTCAGCTTCCGCTTGTTTCCCTTTTCGTCCACGATCCAGGTATTCTCCAGATGGCTGCGCAGGCTGCCCAGAATGGCCTCCTTGTACTCCAGCCGCAGGGCTTCCCGCTCCGCTTCCTCCTCGACGGTCAGGCCGTCGGCCTTGGCCTTGCGGGCCAGCTCGTTGATCCGGTCAATTTTCTCTTGCTTCATGATCCCATTCCCCCAAATTCTGTGTATGATACAGCCGGGCATACGCGCCCTGCTTTGCCAGCAATTCCTCGTGGCTGCCCTGCTCGGCGATGCGCCCCTCCTGGATCACCAGGATCCGGTCGGCGCTGCGGATGGTGCTGAGCCGATGGGCGATGATCAGCGTCGTCCTGCCCCGGGACAGCATGTCGAAGGCGTGCTGGATCCGCGCCTCGGTGACGCTGTCCAGCGCCGAGGTGGCCTCGTCCAGGATCAGGATGGGCGGGTTTTTCAGGAAGATCCGGGCGATGGCGATCCGCTGCTTCTGTCCGCCGGACAGCAACACGCCCCGCTCGCCCACATAGGTGTCGAACGCCTGGGGCATGGCCAGGATATCGTCATAGATCTCCGCCCGCCGCGCGGCGGCCTCCACCTCCTCGTCCGAGGCATCGGGACGGCCGTAACGGATGTTCTCCCGCACCGTTCCGGCAAACAGGAACACGTCCTGCTGCACCACGCCGATGGCCCGGCGCAGGTCGTCCAGCCGGATGTGCCGCACGTCCACGCCGTCGATGGCGATGCTGCCCTCGGTCACGTCATAGAACCGGGGGATCAGTTGGCACAGGGTGGACTTTCCGCCGCCGGAGGGACCTACCACCGCCACCGTCTCGCCCACCGCCACATGCAGCGTCACATCGTGCAGCACCTCGTCGGCGCCGTCGTAGGTAAAGCTGACGCCGTCCACGTCGATGGCGCCCCGCACCGCGGGCATCGCCTGTGCGTCGGCGTCGTCGGCAATGGTGGGCTCGGTGCCCATCAGCTCGATGAACCGGTGCAATCCCGCGAAGCCGTTGGAGAACAGCTCGGCAAAGTTGGCCAGCTTCCGCACCGGGGTGATAAACGTGGTGATGTACAGGCTGAAGGTAATCAGATCCACATAGTCCATCCGGTCGCCCATTATCAGCCAGCCGCCCCCGGCGATAACCGCCACGTTCAGCAGTGTGACGAACAGCTCCATGGTGGAGTTGAACCGGCCCATCTCCTTATGGAAGCCCCGCTTGGCGGTCTTGAAGGTCTCGTTGGCGCAGTCGAACCGCTGCTGCTGGATGGTCTCGTTGCCGAAGGCCTTCACCGTGCGGATGCCGCTGAGACCGGATTCGATCTCGGCATTGATGGCGCCGGTCTTCTGCTTGGCCGCCACCGAGGCGCGGCTCATGCCGCCCCGCAGCAGCATCAGCACCACCAGAAACACCGGAATGATGGCCATGACGATCAGCGCCATGCGCCACTCGATGCTGAACATCACCGCCAGCGCACCCACGATGGTGATGATGGAGATGGTCAGATCCTCCGGCCCGTGGTGGGCCAGCTCCGTCAGCTCGAAAAGATCGGTGGTCAGGCGGCTCATCAGCTGGCCGGTGCGGTTGCGGTCATAGAAATCAAAGCCCAGCATCTGCATGTGGTGGAACAGATCCCGGCGGATGTCCGCCTCCACCCGGATGCCGAAGGTGTGACCCCAATAGGTCACGATATAATAGAGGCCCGCCCGCAGCACAAAGGCCAGCGCCACAATGACCATCACCGTGAAAAACACCCGGTAGTTCTTCTCCGGCAGCCACTGGTACAGCGCCACGCGGCTGACCAGCGGAAAGGCCAGATCCACCATGGCGATGAGGATGGCGCAGCTGATATCCAGCGTGAACAGCTTCCAATGGGGCCGGAAATAGCTCAAGAAGATCCGCAGCGGACTGCGGGTACGGTAATCCTGCGTTGTCATATATCAATTCCTTTTCCAAAGATAATTCTCCAGTTTTGATTATACCACAGGGTCTGTGGTTTGACAAGGCGGGCAGCGCAAACGGAAAAGCAGCGGCGCTGCCGCTGCTTTTCAGGGTCATATTTACATCAGTTGACGCGGACAAGGATCTCCGCCGTAGCGCTGCCCAGGGTGATGGTGATGGTAGCCGTACCGGAGCCCACGCGTTCCACCACGCCCTTATCAGACACCTTCACTACATTGGTGTTGGAGCTCTTCCAGGTGGCCGTACCGGTCACGCCCTCCAGCGTCAGCTCGCAGGCGGGGTCACCCTTGTTGACCGTCATGTCGAACTGGCCGTCGGGGTTCTTGTCCAGATACGTGCCGTACATGGTCTTGATCTTCAGATTCTTCAGCGAGGAGCTGGTGTTCGTGTTGGTATTGGGCTTGTTCGTCGTATTATTGTTATTGGTATTGCTGTTATTGTTGTTGGTGTTGTTATTGTTTGTATTGGTATTGGGGGTGGTATTCGTGTCCGCCTTTTCCTTGACAGTGACGGCGCAGGCCACGTTCTCGTCGCCGCAGGTAACGGTAATCACGGCGCTGCCCTCGGCTACGGCGGTAACGGTACCGTCGGTATCCACCTTGGCCACGCCGGAATCACTGGTCAGCCACTGGTAAGTCTCCTCCGTGCCGCCGGAAACGGTCAGCTTCTCGCTCTCGCCGGGAGCCAGCATCAGCGTCAGGTGATCCAGCTCCAGCGCCTTGACCGTGGGCTCGTCGGGGGTGGTGTCAGGAGGCGTGACAGGCTCCTGTTGGTTGGTGCCGGGATTGGGATCCACCGCCGGCTCCTTCTTGCCGAACCAGCCCTTCACCGTGTCGCCGGCAAAGGCCCATACCAGGATGCCCACCAGCAGCACAGCCACCAGCACCATGACCGGGCCCACAATGCTGGGCGCCTTTTTCTTCTTTTCCAACTGGCGGTGGCCCCGCTTTTTTACTTTGCCGTTATAGTATTCCTCATCCTCCGCGCAGAAAGGACACGTTTTATAGCTGTCGGAGAACACTTCTCCGCATTTATTACACTTGATCAGACTCATGCTGTTTTTCCCTCCAAAGGACATACTCGTGATAATACTTAGTTATCATACCCCAAAAGCAACAGTCCCGTCAACTAAAAATGCTGGAAATTCATCATTTTTTTACATCTTTTCTTGCTTTTCCGGGGATCAGTTCCTATAATAGAGGGTAAGAATATAAGGGAGGCGTTCCCCATGAGTACCATTTTCATCGGCATCGCCGGCGGCACCGGCTCCGGCAAGACCACACTGACCGAGCACCTGGCCGAGCGGTTCGGCACCGACATCAGCGTGGTGCACCACGACAACTACTACAAGCGGCAGAACTGCTCCTTCGAGGAGCGCTGCCGCCAGAACTACGACCACCCCGACGCCTTTGACACCGAGCTGATGATCGAGGATCTGAAGGCCCTGAAGCGGGGCGAGACCATCCACTGCCCCGTGTACGACTACGCCATCCACAACCGCACCGACGAGACGGTGGAGATCAAGCCCACCAAGGTGGTAATCGTGGAGGGCATCCTGATCTTCCAGAACAAGGCCCTGCGGGATCTGCTGGACATCAAGATCTTTGTGGAGACCGACGCCGACGTGCGCATCCTGCGCCGCGCCCTGCGGGACGTGGAGGAGCGGGGCCGGTCGCTGGAATCGGTGGTGACCCAGTATCTCACCACCGTCAAGCCCATGCACGAGCAGTTCGTGGAGCCCACCCGTAAGTACGCCGACATCATCGTGCTGGAGGGCGGCCACAACCTGGTGGCGCTGGATATGATCATGCAGCGCATCGCCGGACATATCAAGGAGAACTGACATGGCAAAGGTCCTACGGCATATATTGGCTGTCCTCTGCCTGCTGGCGGCGGTGTTCTTCCTGCTGCCGCTGGGCATAGGTATCCTGCACTTCGGCATGGTCTGGCCGGCGGTGCTGCTATTGCTGTGCGCCGCGTGGCTCACATGGCCGGACTTCTTCCGCCGCTTGCTGCGGCCAAAATGGCTTCGCGCGCTGGTGGGCTGCGTGATCGCCGTGTGTATGACGGCCATTCTGGTAACGCTGGGTAAAATGGCCATGGCCGCCGCGGACCGGCCTGCCGACGGGCAGGACTGCACCGTGGTGGTGCTGGGCTGCCAGGTGTTTCCGGACGGCCACCCCAGCCTGATGCTGCGGGGCCGCATCAACGCGGCCTATGACTATCTGGCCGCGCACCCGGACGCCCTGTGCGTCGCCTCCGGCGGGCAGAACGGCAGCGAGCCCATCAGCGAGGCCCAATGTATCCGTGACACGCTGGTGTCCATGGGTATCGCGCCGGAGCGTATCCTGCTGGAAGACCAGTCCGCCTCCACCGAAGAGAACCTGGCCTTCTCCGCCGCGCTGCTGCGGGAGAAGGGCCTGTCCACGGATGTGGCCATCGCCTCGGACAACTTCCACCAGCTCCGCGCCGCCATCTGGGCGCAGCGCAGCGGCCTGACACCGTATTCCGACGGCTGCGCCAGCCCCTGGTTCCTGACCGCCGGCTACTGGGCGAGGGAGACAGCGGCACTGCTGTACATGGTGGTCACCGGCGGATGAACGGGCGTTTCCCGGGATTTCGCGAGTTAGTGTATGCTAACTAAAAACCTTGAATTTCCACGGAAAATGGGGTTGATTTTTTCATTTTTCATGGTACAATGTGTTTACAATCTTAATGGAGGTACTTACTATGGCTTATCAGATCGGTTCTGCTTGCGTGAGCTGCGGCGCTTGCGCTGATGCTTGCCCCGTGGGCGCTATCTCTCAGGGTGATGATCGTTACGTCATCGACGCCGGCGCTTGCCTGGACTGCGGTTCCTGCGCTGACACCTGTCCCAACGGCGCTATCAGCCCCGCTGAGTAATTGAACCAAGCACAACGATGAGGAAAAGTGACCGGCACCGCCGGTCACTTTTTTGTTGTATCCCCCCGGGTTTTGTATTACAATGGTGTCATCATGGTATCAACATGGTATCAACGCAGTGTCACCATGATATCATCCGCCGATAAGGGCAGACACCCCTTTGTCAACGGATAGTACAGCTATGTGCAGAGGAGGAAGCGGCATGGAGCACTGGGATGAGCTGTGGCCGGGCGGTTTTCGCTTCCGCTTTGACGGCAACGTGTTCAAGCCCTCCACCGACACGTTCCTGCTGGGAGACTTTGCCGAAGTGCGGCGTGGTGAGCGCGTCTGTGACCTGGGCGCCGGGATCGGCCTGCTGGGCCTCCTGCTACTGGCGCGGCAGCAGGAACTGCACATCACCAACATTGATATCGACAGTGCTGCCTGTGCGCTGGCGGAAGAAAACGCCGCCGTCAATGGTCTGGAGGACCGCGTTGCCGTGCTGCGGGCCGACCTGCGGGATCGGACAGCTCTGCCAAAAGCCGGGAGTTTCGACCTGTGCGTGGCCAATCCGCCCTATTTCCCGCCCCACACAGGACGGGTGGCGGAGGGAAGCCGGGGCACGGCCCGGTCCGAAACCGCCTGCGCCTTTGACCAGTTGTGTGCTGCGGCAGCGTATCTGCTCCGCAGCGGTGGACGGTTCTGCCTGGTCCACCGGGCGGAACGGACGGCGGAGCTGATGGACGTCCTGCGCCGCCACCGGCTGGAGCCGAAGGTGCTGCGCTTCGTGCAGAAGGACGCACAGACGCCACCGCGGCTGGTGCTGCTGTCCTGCCGCCGTCACGGCGGGGCCGGACTGGCGGTGCACACGCCGCTGCTGCTACAAGCAGACGGCGGCGAAAGTGGCGAGCTGCGCCGCATCTATTTCAAGGACAGGGGGTAATTCCCAATGGCAGGTATCCTGTATCTGGTGGCCACGCCCATCGGCAACCTGGGGGACCTGTCTCCCAGGGCGGTGGAGACTTTGGCCCAGGCCGATTTTATCGCCGCCGAGGACACCCGGGTGTCCCTGCGCCTGCTGAACCATTTTGACATCCGGAAGCCCCTGGTCAGCTATCATGAGCACAACCGGGCCGCCGCCGGCCCCGCCATTGCGGAGCGCCTGCTGGGCGGGGAGAGCTGCGCCCTGGTGACGGACGCCGGCACCCCGGCCATCAGCGACCCCGGAGAGGACCTGGTGCGCCTGTGCGGCCAGCAGGGCATCACCGTGCAGGCCATCCCCGGCTGCTGCGCCGCCGTGTGCGCCCTGGCGGTGTCGGGCCTGCCCACCGGGCGCTTCTGCTTCGAGGGATTTTTGTCCGCCAATAAAAAGGAGCGCCGCACCCGGCTGGAGGAGCTGTCCCATGAGGAGCGGACCATGGTGTTCCACGAGGCTCCCCACAAGCTGCGGCCCACTCTGGCGGATATGCTGGAGGTGCTGGGGGACCGGCCGGTGGCCCTGTGCCGGGAGCTGACCAAGCTCCACGAGGAGACGGTGCGCACCACCCTGGCCCAGGCGGTGGCGCTGTATCAGGAGAAGGAGCCCCGGGGGGAATACGTCCTGGTGGTGGCCGGGGCCGAAAAAGCCGCCGCCCCGGCGGTGACTCTGGATCAGGGGGTGCGGCAGGTGCTGCGCCTGCGGCAGGAGGGGGTCCGGATGAAGGACGCCGTCCGCCGGGTGGCGGAGGATACCGGCCTGCCCCGCAACGACCTGTATAACACCGCCCTGGCGGAGATGGAATAGTCCGCCAAGCAAAGGCAAAGCTCCTTTTCCCGGGGCCGCCGCGCTTACCGCCCGGTGGCCCCGGGGGCTTGACTTTGCCTGTTCAAAGCGATAATATAGATGTATCACAGGATTTGCAAGAGGAACGACTATGTCCGAGAGAATGACCGCAAGAAAACGCCAGGCCCTGGAGATGCGCAGCCGCATCCAGAGCGCCGCCCTGGACCTGTTTGACCGGGAGGGCTTTGAAAACGTCTCCGTGGAGGAGATCGCCCAGACCGCCGGATGCTCCGTGGGCAACATCTATCACTATTTCAAAAGCAAGGACGAGCTGGCCATTCAGGTGACCAGCCATGTGGACGATGCATACAGCGAGCTGGAGGAGGCATATCTGGCGGACACCGCCCGGCCCGCCCGGGAGAAGCTGCTGGACTTTGTGGGCCGGTCCCTGGAGATCAGCGTGTCGGACCCGGTGCTGTATAAGGCGTTTATCCACGGGCTGCGGTATCCGGAGCAGCGGGTGCTGCAGAAAAACGCCGGGCGGGTATACTTCCGGGTACTGCTGGAGCTGGTGACGCTGTGCCAGCAGGAGGGCAGCATCCACCCCTCCCACGACCCGGATCAGGTGGTGGAGGAGCTGGTGGTGCTGCACCGGGGAGCCCTGTTCGAGTGGCGCATCTATCAGGGCGGGTTCGACCTGCCGCAGCTGGGCCGCCGCATGGCCGGGCGGCTGCTGCGGGGCCTTTATTATGCAGAATAGACAAGTAAGGCGGCGCTTATGCGCCGTTTTCTTGGGAAAAGAATGCATTGCAATTTGCCCTCCGGTCCCGTATAATAGGCAAGAAAATTCTGAGGGGAGTGATTGAGATGAAGTTCAACGTTCTGCGCAGCAAAATCTCCGCTCCCACTGTTTTTGTTTCCGTTTTTCCCTTCTGACCGGTATTTTTACCGGTCATTTTTTTTGGCCATAATAGTGAGCAAACAACATCACATAGATCAGCGCAAAAGAAAGAGAGGAACTGTCACATGAAGAAAAACCTTGGACAAGACGCCATCTACGACGCCCGGGAGCTGGGCGTTCCCCGGATGCTGGTGCTGGGCCTGCAGCACCTGTTCGCCATGTTCGGCGCCACCGTGCTGGTGCCCATCCTGGTCACCAAGTACGGTCTGCCCCTGTCCATCCAGACCACCCTGCTGTTTGCCGGTCTCGGCACCCTGCTGTTCCACCTGTGCACCAAGCTGAAGGTTCCCGCCTTCCTGGGCTCCTCCTTCGCCTTCCTGGGCGGCTTTGAGGCGGTGGCCAGCCTGGATGTGGGCAAGTTCGCCGGCATGAGCGGCGAGGAAAAGCTGCCCTACGCCCTGGGCGGCATCGTGGTGGCCGGCGCCCTGTATCTGATCCTGGCCCTGCTGTTCAAGCTGGTGGGTCCCCAGAAGGTCATGCGCTTCTTCCCCCCCATCGTCACCGGACCCATCATCATCCTCATCGGCCTGAACCTGTCCGGCTCCGCCATCGCCAACGCCTCCACCTGCTGGTGGCTGGCTCTGGTGGCCATCGCCATCATCGTGGTGGCCAACATCTGGGGCAAGGGCATGGTCAAGATCATCCCCATCCTGCTGGGTGTGGTAGGCAGCTACATCGTGGCCCTGATCGCCGGAAAGGTGGACTTCACCGAGGTTGGCGGCGCCAACTTCGTGGGCCTGCAGCACTTCGTCCTGGCAAAGTTTGACCTGACCGCCATCCTGGTAATGGCCCCCATCGCCATCGCCGCCATGATGGAGCACATCGGCGACATGTCCGCCATCTCCTCCACCACCGGCAAGAACTTCATCGCTGACCCCGGCCTGCACCGCACCCTGCTGGGCGACGGCCTGGCCACCATGGTGGCCGGTATGTTCGGCGGCCCCGCCAACACCACCTACGGCGAGAACACCGGCGTGCTGGCCCTGTCCCGGGTCTATGACCCCCGGGCCATCCGCCTGGCTGCCCTGTACGCCATCATCCTGTCCTTCTCCCCCAAGTTCGACGCCCTGGTGAACTCCATCCCCACCGCCATCGTGGGCGGCGTCAGCTTCATCCTGTACGGTATGATCTCTGCGGTGGGCGTGCGGAACGTGGTGGAAAACAAGGTGGACCTGACCAAGTCCCGGAACCTCATCATCGCGGCGGTGATCTTCGTCAGCGGCCTGGGCTTCAGCTCCACCGGCGGCATCACCTTCACCGTGGGCGGCGCAGACGTCACCCTGACCGGCCTGGCCATCGCCGCCCTGGCGGGCGTGATCCTCAACGCCATCCTGCCCGGCAACGACTATAAGTTCGGTGTGGACCCCCAGGGCGACAAATCCGCCGACCTGGGCTCCTATTAAGAGAAACAGAAGAAACTGATATAACACAGAGTGCCCCGGCTTTCGCCGGGGCACTCTGTGTTATAGGGCCAGCACAAAAGCCAGGGATACGGCGGTATCCCTGGCTTTGTTTTGCTTTTTACAGGCTGACGCCGCCGTCGGCGGACCGGGCGTCCTTCAGCAGGGGGGCGATGCGGTCCAGCAGGGCGCGGACCTGCCGGGGGCAGCGGCCGATGTAGCGGGCGGGGTCCATCAGCCGGTCCAGCTCCGGCCGGGTCATGCCGAAGGCCGGATCGCCGGCCAGGCGGTCCAGCAGGTCGCAGGGCTCACCGTCCTTCATCCGGGCAGTGGCAGCCATGGAGTGCACCCGCACCCGCTCGTGGAGCTGCTGACGGTCGCCGCCGCGCTTGACGGCCTCCATCATCAGGTTCTCCGTGGCCAGGAAGGGCATATACTCCCGGATGGTCTTGTCCACCACCTTTTCGTTGACCCGCAGGCCGTCTGTAACGTTCTGGGCCAGGCGCAGAATGGCGTCCGCGCACAAAAAGCCCTCAGGCATAGACAGGCGGCGGTTGGCGGAGTCGTCCAGGGTGCGCTCCATCCACTGGACGGAGGCGGTCATGGGGGCGTTCATGGCGTCGGCCATGAGATAGCGGCTCAGGGAGCAGATGCGCTCGCAGCGCATGGGGTTTCGCTTATAGGCCATGGCGGAGGAGCCGATCTGGTGCTCCTCGAAGGGCTCCTCCAGCTGACGGTCGTGCTGCAGCAGGCGGATGTCGTTGGCCATGCGGTAGACGCTCTGGGCCATGGAGGACAGGCAGTTCAGAATCCGGGCATCTACCTTCCGGGGGTAGGTCTGGCCGCAGACGGTGAAGCAGGAGTCAAAGCCGAACTCGGCGGCAATGCGGCGGTTCATCTCGTCGATCTTTGCCTCGTCCCCGTCAAACAGGTCCATGAAGCTGGCCTCGGTGCCGGTGGTGCCCCGGCAGCCCAGAAAACGCAGGCTGCCCAGGACAAAATCCAGCTCCTCCAGGTCCGAAAGCAGGTCCTGGAGCCACAGGCAGGCCCGCTTGCCCACGGTCACCGGCTGGGCGGGCTGATAGTGGGTATAGCCCAGG
>ERZ857882.4811-NODE-4811-length-11236-cov-3.655755_pt1 | contig 11236 bp, 10 predicted proteins | sample MGYA00519697_ERZ857882 | MGnify/ENA primary metagenome ERZ857882 (study PRJEB31778, sample SAMEA3449373) | human gut metagenome | biome: human gut; feature: human-associated habitat; material: faeces | place: United Kingdom | collected 2010/2012 ... | reverse complement strand
GCCCGCCTTTCAAAATGATAGGATCAATTCACCTTGACATCTTTTCCCTCGAGATAATTGCCGAGCTGTTTAACCGCCTCGTTGACTTCGGAGGCATTGACGGCGTAGGTCTCGCCTGTTGTGAAGCGGACGATAAACACGTTCGGATCGTGCTTGTAGATCGAAAGTTCCACCACACCGTCGGAAGCGGTGGTCGGCACCAGCTTGATAGAAAGGACCGGATCCCCCGCCGGTTCGGCCGGAGCCGCCCCTTTGCGGTAAATGCTCATGAGCACCTGGTAAAGGTTCCGGAAATTGTCGGTGTCGTACTGCTGGCCGTCAGCGGTGACTTTCATCTGATCGTCCTTCTCGGATGCATCCGGGAAGTGCTCGAGAGCAAAGTCGGTCTCCCGGCCGCCCGCCGTGAGGATGACGTTGGACAGAGAATCGATGTTGCGCAGGAACAGCAGTGTCTCCGCGACATCGTCATACTGGGCTTCCGCCCAGGCCACGGAGGAAGCCGAGAAAAGGTAGACCACGGGAATCCGCTGATCCTCGTTGTAAACCAGGGCGTAATACTCTCCGTTGTCGTTTTTATTGCCCAACTGGATGGTATGCTTTTGGATATTGTAATAGGAGGTCTTGGCCGATTCCCCGGAAGTCTCGGATGTTTCAGTCGTCTCGACCGCCAGGGTGAAGACGGCCGTTGAATACGGATCGTCCAGGCCGTACCGCTTCAAGTCCTCGGCGGTGGGATAAGGCTTTTCCACCCCCGACGCCGTGACCGACGTATAGGTGCCGAGGGCCGTGACTACAGCGCTCGACGAATTGGCGGCGCGGAAATAGGGCTTGGTGATGACATAATTCGAGGAATTGTTCAGATTGTCGTCCGCCGTGGACCGCCGCAGGATCAGGGGCGAGGTCCGCACCCGGCCGGTCAATTCAATCTCCCGAAGAATGGCCTGGCCGTTGTCGTCGTCGGTTTTCACCGTCGGCGCCGTCACGACATTCCGGCCGATATAGGCGGTAGACGGCTGGGAAATGGTGGAGGCAAAGGTGGAATCCACCAGATAAACGGGATTGGTCCCCACCTCCCGCAGATAATAGCCCTCTTTCGTGGGGGACTCCCGTCCCACCTCGAAGGAATGGATGGAATCATCGTGATAGGTGACCGAAATCTGCGCGGTCAGCCCCACGGCCTTTTCGGCCTTAGCCGCCGAGCTCACGCTGCTGGAAACAGCGGAGGCATCCGAAGAATCCGGAGCTGCAAATTCACCCGTAAATCCGTAATCCGACGGGGATTCCGGATTGGAGGAGATCTCCTTGGTCGCGGTCACGGTTTTTAGGGTACTGACCAGATAGGAGATCTCAGAGGTGTTGATGGGGAGGTCCTTGTAAGGATCCGCAACCAGATCGCCGTCCTCGTTCTGGGAGAAAGTAAAGGTCTCGTCCCGGAGCGTGATCTGGATACTTTTAATCGGGTTGTCAACGGTTTTGCCGTCGGCGTCGGTGGATTTGTCGAGCACTGTCACGGAAGTGTCCGAGACGGCGGTGGAAGAAGCATCTTCCCCACCGCTGCCGGGAAGGAGAAACACGAGCACCAGCAGCAGGGCGACCAGCGCGACCACCGCAACCCCGGCCAGGATCAGGGTGCGCACTTGTTTGCTCATAAATGCCTCCTCTTCAGGAATACGACCAGGCAGATGATCAGGGTGATCGCCGGGATGCCGATGGTGAAGATGCCGAGACCCACGATCTGGACGGTGGCGTTGCTGAAATCCAGGGTTTCGGAATTGAGAGGCTTGCCCGAAATCACCACCGCGCCGGTGTTGCCGCTCATCGTATTCATGGCGCCGACAAGCAGATCCTCATTGTAATAACGGCTCTCCGAGAGATAGTACAGCATCTGCACACTGCCGCTGACGAGGACATGGCTGCTGACCGATTGGGTATTGTTGATGATGCCCTGGCGCTGCGCGTAGGCCATCGCGGTGACGGGATAGCTCTCCGCGTCGACCGGATCGGATCCGGCGTCGCTGCCGGTGGAATCGGTGAGCTCAAGCAGTTTGGCGGTGCTGCCGAAGGTGATAAGCGGCGTATTGGAGGGATTGTCCTGCGTGATGTCGCTATCCTTCGTGGTGACCAGCTGGATGGGATTGGGCATGAGAACCCTTTTGCCGGCAGAGGTCTCGGTCAGATCGCTCTCCAGAACGCTGCTGACTGCGATAGTGCCGTAATAATAGTCCCTTACCAGGTTGTTGTTGTTGGTTTCCTGAATGACATTGTTGGTAATCTGGATGCCGTAGTCGGCCTCGACGAAACCGTACAGGACCGGCAGGTTGGTCCGCAGGGCGCAGAACAGCAGGAGGTTGCGCTGAAGGTTGCCGTCGTTCGACAGCCATTCCTGCAGGCGGTTCCGCTCCTCTTCGCTGAAGTCCTTGGTCGGGCCGACCAAAATAAGGGCTTTGCTGTCCGCATGGATCTCCTGCGCCGTGGTGAAGTCCACGGTCTCCACCGTGTATCCGTTGAGCTCATAGAGCTGCTGGAGCATGGAGATCGCGCTGGTGTCCTCGCCGTGCCCGGTCAGCATGGTGACAACGGTCTGGTTCTCACTCGCCACGGCGTTGAGGCAGGAGGCGAGCTTCTGCTCGACCAGGGACGTGACCGTATAGCCCGCCATGGAGGTGGAGCTCTGCTGGACATCGAACAGGTCGCTGTACTGGATCATCTGATGACGGTCGCCGGCCTCAAACAGGATGCTGCCGTTGGTCAGCTCGTTGCCGTAATCCTCATATTGAGAAGCCAGGGTGGGGTTGGCCGTCAGGTCGATATAACTCACCTTCACCTTACCGCCGGTGCGGGTGCCGTACTCCCGGGCCATCTGGTGGAACTGGCGCATAACGGTGTCTACCTCATCCAGCCCCGTGGCGGGGGTGGTAAACACGGATTCATCCGCAAATACCGTGATCTGGACATCCTTTTGGATGCTGTCGGCCACGGCGGCGCCCTGTTCGCTCAGGGAGAAGGTCTTATCCTTGGTCAGGTCAAAGGTCAGGGGGAAGCGGTCGGCCAGGATGCCGACGACCACGTTGAGCAGCACGACGGCGGCGATGACGATGACGCTCAGCCCCGTGGCCATGGCGCCGTAACGCAGCTTGCGGGTATCGGAGCGGCGGCGGGCCTTTTTCTCTTGGGCGGGTTCTCCGTCCTCCTGTTCCACGGTTTCTACGGAGGTATCGGCCTCGTTTTCGGCCGCAGCGGCGCTCTCCTCTTCGGGGGAGGGGAGGGTGGTCTCCTCCGCCTGGTTTTCGGCGGGGGCCTCCTCGGTCCGGGGCGTCTGCTCCTCGGGCAGATTATCTTTACTCATGGCGCAAATCCTCCTCTCAGCTCCATCTCTTGCGATCCAGCACACGCACCGTCAGGAACAGGAACAGTGCCTGCATGCTGAGAAAGAAGAGGACGTTGTCGTAGTTGATGACCCCGATGGTAAAATCGTTGTACCGCTGGGAAACCGATATGAAATTCACCACCGCGCTCACCACGCCGTTCGAGGGGAAAAGGGTGGACAGGCCGTCCACCATCAGCAGGCCGAAGGACACCACAAAGGTGCCCAGGGCCGCGATGAACTGGCTCTCGGTCAGGCAGGAAATGAGCAGGCCGATGGAGATGACCATGCCGCCCAGCAGCAGCAGGCCCAGGAAATTGCCGATAATCACCATCCAGTCCGGGGTGACCTGGAAGGCGATCACGATGGCAAACACGACGGTGATGGAAATTCCGATAGCGAAGATGAGCAGGGCCGCCAGGAATTTCCCCATGACGATGCCGGTCAGGCTGACCGGGGCGGTCAGGAGGGCCTGGTCGGTCTTCTGCCTCTTGTCGTCACTCATCAGCCGCATGGTCAGAATGGGCAGGACCAGAAGCATGACGATGGAAAAGAGGTTGGAATACACCGTCGTCAGGTCGATGCTTTTCAGGGCCATATTGGCCACATAGAAGAAGTAGCCGGCGAAACAGAACATCATCGCCAATACGAAATACCCGATTGGAGAGGTAAAATAGGTTTTGAATTCCCGTCTGAATACGGCGCTCATTTCTTTTTACCCCCTTTTTTGGATTTCGTGGAACCGTGGGGGATGGTCTCCCTCGTCAGGGCGATGAAGATTTCCTCCAAGGTCATTTCCATCGACTTCATCCCCATGAGCGGCCACTTACGGGCCGAGAGGCGGTCGAACAGCTCCCGGCGGAAGTCCTGGCCTTCAGCGGGATCCAGCGCATACTCGAACACGCCCGACTCCTTTTCACCGAGGGGCGTGACGTTCTGCACGCCGGGCACGCGGGAAAGCAGGCCCAGCACATCTTCCTCGGGCCCCGCCACCCGGATCAGGGTGCGGCGGTCGCTGGAATACTTTTTGGAAAGGTCGGAAGCCGTGTCGTCGGCGACAATGGCTCCCTTGTTGATGACGACGATCCGGTCGCACACCGCCTCGATCTCGGGCAGGATATGGGAGGAGAGGATCACGGTATGGTGCTTTCCGAGATTTTTGATTAAGGTGCGGATTTCGATGATCTGGTTGGGGTCGAGGCCGACGGTCGGCTCATCCAGGATGAGGACGGGCGGATTGCCGATGAGGGCCTGGGCGAAGCCGACCCGCTGCCGGTAGCCCTTGGAGAGATTCTTGATCAGCCGCCCGTATACCTCCTCGATCTTGACCATTTTACAGATCTCGGCGATATGCTGGAGCCGGTTCAGGGTGCATTTTTTCAGGTCAAAGATAAAATCCAGATACTCCCGCACCGTCATGTCCAGATAGAGCGGGGGCTGCTCGGGCAGATACCCGATGCTGGATTTCGCCTGGTTGGGCTGTTCGAGGATGTCGTATCCATTGATTTTGACCGTGCCCTCGCTGGCGGACAGGTAGCCGGTGAGGATGTTCATGGTCGTGGACTTGCCGGCGCCGTTCGGCCCCAGGAAGCCGAGGATCTCCCCTTCTTCCACCTGAAAGCTGATATGGTTTACAGCCATATGGGTCCCATACCGCTTGGTCAGGTTTTGTACCTCGATCATATGCTGCGGATCCCTCCTTCTAGAGTGCCGTCCGGGGGATCCCGGACAGTCTATAACGCCTATATTGTACCGGACGGGGCACGGGGATTTGTAAACAGTCTATAAAGCTTGTGTGTTTTTCTTGTGATTTCCGCGCCGTTCCGGTCTGGGAAACTGCTCTATTATACCATTTGGACAGGCATTTGGCAATCCTATGGGCCATTTTTCTCTGGAAAGCCGTCCGGGACGCGACGCGGTCCGGAGTTGCGGAAGAGGACGGATGATGGTATGATGGAGAAAAACCGGCCGGGGCCGGGCGGAAAGGATGTCGCGGCATGAAACTGCTCCATCTGGCGGATCTGCATCTGGGCAAGAGCGTGCTGGAAACGTCCATGCTGCCTGTCCAGCGCGAGGTGCTCACCCAGGCGGCGGATTATGCCGTGCGGGAGAGAGCCGGCGGGATCCTGCTGGCCGGAGACATTTATGACCGGTCGGTCCCTCCCGTGGAAGCGGTGGAGCTGCTCGACGGCTTCCTCGAAAGGCTGGAACGGGAGGGGATCCCCGTCCTGGCGATCCCAGGCAACCACGATTCCCCCGAACGGCTGCATTTTGGCAGCCGGATCTTTTCCCGCCGCGGCATCCATATCGCCGGCGGCTTCAGCGGAGTCGTGGAAACGGTGTCTCTGTCCGACCGGCACGGCGAGGTGCGGGTACACCTGCTCCCTTTTCTGCGCCCGTCCATGCTCCGCCGGGCCGGCCTCGAGGCGGCCGACACTCACCAGTCCGTGGCCGCTGTCCTCGGGAGCCTGCCGGGCGGCCCGGCCGACGCCCCGGAGCTGCGCCATGTCCTGCTGGCCCACCAGTTCGTCACCGCCGGCGGCGGGATGCCGGAGGCCTGCGATTCGGAAACCCCGTCGGTGGGCGGCAGCGACCGGGTGGATACGTCGGTATTCGACGGGTTCGACTATGTGGCACTAGGGCATCTGCACGGGCCGCAGAAGATGGGACGCGACACCATCCGCTACGCAGGGTCCCCACTGAAATACTCCCTGTCCGAAACCGGCCATCACAAGAGCTTCGCGGTGGTCACACTGGAGGAAAAGGGCACCGTCGGCGTGGAGCTGGTGCCCTTCCGCCCCTCCCGCGACCTGCGCCGCATAAAAGGGGAACTGCCGGAACTGATCGCGGCGGGTGAAACCGATCCGCGGCGGGAAGACTACGTATGGGCGGTGCTCACGGGAGAGCCGGTGCTCGACCCGGCCGCACGGCTCCGGCGGGTATATCCCAACCTGCTCCATGTGCAGGCTGAAGGAGCTCCGGGAACTGGGGAGCCGCTGCCCGGGACGGGCGAGGCAGTGCCCCGGGCGACGGAGGAGGAGCTGTTTGCGTCTTTTTTCGAATCGGTCTGCGGCAGGGGAATGGACCCCGGGCAGGAAAAGGCGGCAGCGTCGGTTTTCGCCCGCCTGCGGGAACATCCGCATTGATCCAACGATACAGCCAAAGGATGGATTGACCATGTTGACGATACGCAAATGGAGTCCCGGGGGATCCTTCGAAACCGGGGCCGGAGCCACGGCGAGAGCCGTTGCACTGGGGATATTCGACGGGGTGCATCTCGGCCATCGGGCGGTGATTTCCAAAGCCACGGGGGTGGAGACGCCGGAGGGGATGCTGCGCGCCGCGGTGTTCACCTTTTCCCAATCCCCTTGGGCGTTGCCGAAGGACAGCGCGTGGGAGCTGCTCTCCCCCGCTCAAAAGATCAAGGCACTCGAGAGCCTGGGGGTGGAGGAGATGCTCCTCGCGGATTTCGAGCAGATCCGGGATATGTCCCCCGCGGAGTTTGTGGCGGAGGTCCTCGACGCCTCGCTCCACGCCAAACGGGTGTGCTGCGGCTTCAATTACCGGTTCGGGAAAAACGGGGCGGGCGACGCGGCCCTGCTCGCCCGATTGTGCGGGGAAAGGGGCATCGAAGCGGTGACGGTACCGCCTGTCGAGGTGGACGGACGGCCGGTCAGTGCCAGCCGGATCCGCCGTCTCATCGAGGCCGGAGAAGTCAAGGAAGCCGCCCGGCTGCTCGGCCGGCCCTTTACGCTGGATTTCAACGTCGTGGGAGGACAGAAGCTGGGCCGGCTGCTCGGTACCCCCACCATCAACCAGCCCCTGCCCGCCCATTTTGTCCGCCCGCGGTTTGGGGTGTACGCCTCGAGCGTGGAGGTGGACGGACGGGTGACCCACGGGGTGACCAATATCGGCGTGCGGCCGACCGTGGGGGCCGACGCCCCCCTGGTTGAAACCTGGATCGCGGATTTCACCGGGGATCTGTATGGAAAAGCCGTGCCGGTGTCCCTGGTGCAGTTTCTCCGGCCGGAGCAGAAATTCGAGTCGGTGGAGGAGCTGCAGCGGCAGATCCTGCGGGACGGCCGGGAGGCCCGCAGGGCGGTGCTCGGGGACAGCGCGGCCGGGATCCGGGCCGTGCTCTTCGATTTCGACGACACCCTGCAAGACCGGTCGCGGGCTTTCGATAAATTTACGGCTTTTTTCATGGACAAATATTTTCCCCATCTGTCCGGGGAAGAGAAAGCCCGCCGGGGAATCGAGATGCGGGAGCGGAACAATGGGGGATATGTCAATTATATCGACTATTTCGCCTCTCTCGTGGAGAGCTGGCGCTGGGAGGGTGCGCCCGAGGTGGGAGACCTGTACCGGGAGTTCCAGTTCCGTTTTCCCGAGTGCTCCACCCTGTTCCCCGAGACAAAAGAGGTGCTCACCGAGCTGCGGCGGCGGGGGTTCCTGCTCGGAATCGTCACCAACGGCCCCTCCATCCAACAAAACCGGAAGCTGGATGTGGCGGGCCTGCGGCCCTTCGTGGATCTATGCATGGTGTCCGGGGACGAACAGGTCCATAAGCCCGACCCCGAAATATTCCGCCGGGCCGCCTCCCGTCTGGGGGTGGCCTGCGGGAGCTGCCTGTATGTGGGGGATCATCCGGTCAACGACATAGAGGGCGCGGCGGCTGCCGGCATGCGGCCTGTGTATATCAATGCCGCGCGGCGGGATTTCCATCCCGACAACGTTATCGAGATCCACTCGTTGCGGGAGCTGCTGGACGTGGTGTGAGCCGGGCCCTTTTCGGTCTATATGTTTTTGTGCCGCTGGGCAGGATGGGGTGGCGCAGTCCCTCCGTTTCCCGGGCCGGTATGGCCTCCTGCAGTTTTGACGGCGCCATGGACGGCACTGCCCCCAAAAACAGGCACATCATAAATCGAATCGATAAAGGGCGGGCCGTTTGAGACTTTTGCGCAGACCGGTTGCATTTTTTACCGAAATCCTGTATACTAAGAATACAACGCCGCGTGCCTTGGGGCATACAGGCGGGCGGGTCCTGTGCGACGGAGCGCCGTGAACCATGTCAGGCGGGGAACCGAGCAGCATTAAGCGGTTTGTACCCGTGCGCCGCAGGAAACCTGTCCGTCTGTATGCCCGAAAGCGTGAGGCGTTTTTTGCGCCGCCCTGACTTCCGCCCGAAAGGAGGCCTCCCATGTATCAGGTGCTTTACCGGAAATGGCGTTCGCAAACCTTTGACGAGGTTTACGGGCAGCCCCATGTCACCGCCGCCCTCAAAAACGAGCTGAAAACCGGCCGTCTGGCCCACGCGTATCTGTTCACCGGCTCCAGGGGGACGGGCAAGACCTCCTGCGCCAAAATTCTGGCCAAAGCGGTCAATTGCCTGCATCCTGTGGACGGGGAACCCTGCAACGACTGTGAAATCTGCCGCGGGATCGACTCGGGCGCCGTCACCGATGTCGCGGAGATCGACGCCGCCTCCAACAACGGCGTGGACAACGTCCGCGATCTGCGGGACGACGCCATTTATACGCCGTCCCAGGTGAAAATGCGGGTGTATATCATCGACGAGGTGCATATGCTCTCCATTTCGGCCTTTAACGCGCTGCTGAAGATCATCGAGGAGCCGCCGGAGCATCTGCTGTTCATTCTCGCAACCACGGAGCTTCATAAGGTTCCGGCGACGATTCTGTCCCGGTGCCAGCGCTTTTCCTTCCGGCGCATCAGCCAGGAGGACATTGCGGCGCGGCTGCAATACGTTGCCTATCAGGAGAACATCGACCTGGACGACGGCGCGGCGCGGGTGATTGCCCGGCTGGCGGACGGCGGAATGCGGGACGGCCTGAGTCTGCTCGACCAGTGCGCCTCCGCGACCACGGGAGAGCTGACGGCGGAGCGGGTATACGCTTGCCTGGGCATTGCCGGGGAGCGGAAATGCGGGGAAATGATGGGCTATATTGCCGCCCACGATACGAAAAACGCCTTGGAGCTGTTCAACCGGCTTTATACCGAGGGCAAGGATTTGGGCGCCATGCTGGATGAGATGGCCTGCCTGACCCGGGATCTTCTGGTGCTGAAAACCGCCGGAAACGCCGGAATTACCATGCTTTCCGGCGTGGCGTCGGACAGGGAAGCGCTGGAATTGACGAAAGCGCTGACCAGTGCCGAGCTGGTGCGCATGATGGAGCGGCTTCAGGAGACGATGGCCGGCTTTACCCGAAGCGCCAGCCGCCGCATGGATGCGGAGCTGTGCATCGTGGAGCTGTGCCAGCCGGAGCTGAGCCTGGATACCAAAGCCCTGAACGCCCGTCTCACCCGCCTGGAAGAGCAGGTGAAAAGCGGCGCGTTCGTCCCGGCGGCTCCCGTGAAGACGGAGAAGGCCGCGCCGGAGAAGGAACCCTGTGACGACGATCGCCCGCCTATGCCGGACGATGCCGACGCGCCCCCGGCGCAGGATACGCCGCCGGTGATGGAAAGCGAAGCCCCCGTTGGCTTCTGGTCGGATTTGGTGGCGGCGGTTCGCAAGGAATTGAAGCCCCCCATTTCCGGATTTTTTGTGGTGACGCCCAATGCGCCGGTTCAGGGCGCGCTGGTGGGGGACAGGCTGGAGCTTCGGTGCAGCAACGGCTTTACGGCGCAGATGCTGGACAGGCCGGAAATTCTGGAGGTCGTCTCCCGGAAGGCGGCGGCCATGCTGTCCCGCCCGGTGAAGGCGGTGACGGTGGACATGTCGGAAAAGCCCGCCGCGAACCCCAGAATGGAGCAGCTGATGAACTTCGGCAGGGCGCACAGCGACATTGTAACGATCAAACGATAGTTTTCGTGTGAATTTTCAAGATAGGAGAATTATAATATGGCAAAAGGCGGATTCCGGGGTATGCCCGGCGGAATGAATCAGGCGGCTATGATGAAGCAGGCGCAGAAGATGCAGCAGGAAATGCTCAGGATGCAGGCGGAGCAGGAGGCCAAGACCTTCACGGCGGCATCCGGCGGCGGCATGGTCACGGCCACCGTCAACGGCAAGCATGAGGTTGTCGGCATCGAAATCAAGCCGGAAGCGGTAGACCCCGACGATGTGGAGATGCTCCAGGATATGGTCATTGCCGCGGTCAACGAGGCCATGCGGGCGGCGGACGCCGAGGCGGCGAACAACATGTCCCGTCTCACCGGCGGCCTGAATCTGGGTGGCCTGTTCTAAGGAGTCAGTATGCAGTTTTTTCCCGCTGCGCTGCAAAATCTTGCCGACCAGTTTGCGAAGCTTCCGGGCATCGGCGGCAAAACGGCGCAAAGACTTGCCTTCCATGTGCTGAGCCTGCCCATGGAGGACGCGGAGGAATTTTCCAACGCCATTCTGGAGGCAAAAAAACAGGTGCATACCTGCCCCGTCTGCCAGAATCTGACCGATCGGGAGGTATGTCCCATCTGCGACGACGATACCCGGGATAAGGGCGTCATCTGCGTTGTGGCCGAGCCGAAGGATGTCATCGCCATGGAGCGCAGCCGGGAATTCCGGGGCGTTTACCATGTGCTTCACGGCGTTATTTCTCCCCTGAACCACGTGACCCAGGACGACATCAGGATCAAGGAACTTCTCCGCCGGGTAGCCGGGGGAGAGGTCAGAGAGGTCATCATGGCGACGAACCCGGACACCGAGGGAGAGGCCACGGCCATGTACATATCCCGCCTGCTGCGACCCATGGAGGTCAAGGTGACCCGGCTTGCCTATGGCGTGCCGGTGGGCAGCCAGCTGGAATACGCCGACGAGGTGACGCTTTCCAGAGCCTTGGAAGGGCGGCAGGAGATGTAATACGATTTCTTCATAAAATGATTTCATCATTTTATGAAAGCCGTTTCACGGCAGACCGC
>ERZ857882.4808-NODE-4808-length-11241-cov-3.312891_pt1 | contig 11241 bp, 9 predicted proteins | sample MGYA00519697_ERZ857882 | MGnify/ENA primary metagenome ERZ857882 (study PRJEB31778, sample SAMEA3449373) | human gut metagenome | biome: human gut; feature: human-associated habitat; material: faeces | place: United Kingdom | collected 2010/2012 ... | reverse complement strand
ATTATACCAATCATTTTTACTGCTATCACTTACTTTTTCATCTTTTCCTTCTGTACTATCTGTTGGTTCTGTAAATTTTATTGCCATCATCCCTGACATTAAATCTGGTTTATTTACATTTCCATCCCATATACCTTCTGCGTCTTGTTTTACAATTTCTTTTTCATATTCAGAGATTAGTTTATCCTCCTCTTTTTGTGCATTTTCACTTGCTTTTTTTGCATCTTTTGCCTTTTGGAATATTCCAGTATTCGTCAACGTAGAAATCGAAATCCCCGCCAAAATAAGCAAAATCACTATAGTTATCACTAAAGCGACAAGTGTAATACCATTATTTTTTTTACTCAACATTATTATAAAATCCTCCTTAGTTTCTCTCTATTTCTCTTATTATTTCTAATTTTTCAAAAATAATACAATTAACTTTAGTACTCCTCCTTCCAAGTGATAAAAACGTCTATAACACCGCAATATCACCACATTCACTTGTATAATTAGATTCACAATTTGTGTATTTTTGACATTAAATACGAGTTTTGTGAACTTTTAATTGATTTTAACATAACGTTTTCTTTATTTCAATAATTTTTACACATTTTATGTATATTTTTTATACCCGTCAATTAAAAAAGTAAATTCTATTTGATTTAATTAGAATATATTTTAATTATACAGCAATAGATATTGTAAAATTATAATGGTATAATTAAAGTGTAGATGCTTCTTGGGAAAGAAGGTAAATTATGAGTTTAAATGGTAAACATCTTTCTTTAGAAGATAGAAAAATTATTGAAGAAAACATTTGCAAGGGATTAAGAAAATTTGAAACAGCGAATCAGTTAAACAAAAGTCAATCAACAGGGCTTATTTAAGGATTGGGGTGTTACAAATCTTGAATTAAGAAGAAAAGTAACAAGAAAATTGAGAAGAAAAAAAATTAAGAAAAGAGCAGAACCAGCAGACTATACAGGAAGAAAGTATGAAGATTATTTAGAGTTTATCAAGAATAATCCATGTTCTGCAACAACTGAAATGGACACAGTTTATAATCACCAAGATGGACCATATATTCAAACATTTATGTTTGAGAACACAGGTCTTATGATAGGATTTTTAAAACAAAAGAAAACAGCTGAAGAAATGTCTAATATTTATTAGGTAAAATTCAAACAATCAAAAAATCACTCTAAGTCTAGTTTTTCAATATGTTTATATTGAATTTTTTACTAGATTTTAGAGTGATTTTTAATTTTAAACGATTTTCTAATTATACTATCAAATCAGTTTCTTCTAATTTTTCTGATAATTCTTGTTTAAATCTTATAATTGGTCTTCTAAATACTAAACCTATCAATAATGGAATAATTGTATGTAATAATAACGCACCTATGTACATTATATAATTATTTCCATAGAATCCACCTATTGTTTCTCTTAGTGCATTCATTGCTGGATAGAATGGCATTATTGGTTGTAATTTTTGGAAAAATCCTGGTAATAGTTCTATTGGGAATGTTCCTCCTGAACCAGCAACTTGTAATACCATTATTACTACTGCTGTTGCTTCTCCAACTTTTCCAAATGATATTGTTAGTGAATATACAATAAGCATAAACACTAAACTTGTGAGCATAATAGTTAATAAGAATAATGGATAATTTACAACCTGAACTCCCATAATAATGTCTCCAACTCCTATTACTAATCCTTGTAATATAGCTAAAATTCCAAATGTCATAAATCTTCCGAAAAATGCTTGATATGGTTTTATTTCTCCTAGTTTTTTGTCTTTCTTAATATCTGTTTTTACTATTGATACAAGCAATGTACATCCAACCCAAGATGCTAATACTGTATAGAATGGTGCCATTTTTGAACCATAACTATTTATTTCATATAAATCAATTTCGTTTGTAGCAATAGGTGTTGAGATAAAGTCTGCTACATCATTTGGCTTATTTTCTAACAGATTCAATATTTTCAAGTATAACTCACTTTGTGTTGCTCCACCTAATTTGCTTATTATTTTGTTTATATCATCTTCTAAGCTTACTAATACTGTATCAATATTTGTTGTTAGTTTGCCTGTACTATCTAATGCTTTTATTGTACTTGCCAATGCTGTATCACTTTTTCCTAAAGCTGTGTCTAATGTCGAAATAGTATTTGCTATATTTGACATTGATGTTGATGCATTAGAAAAAGCTTTGTTTAATGCTGGTTTTACTGTGTTATTATATTGTGTTTTTATATTTTTTATTTTTTGATTTAATTCTGCTGATTTTGCTTTTAAATCTGCTAATGAACCTTCGTCCGTTTTATTTAAGTCTTCTATCATTTTATTAATATCGTCAAGTGCCTGCTGTGTTAGTTCTTTTAGTTTGTCTAATGTTACTCCTTGTGTTCCGTTTAATGAATCTATTATGCTATTTAATTGTGATAGGACACTTGATAAACTATTTAATGCATTTAACAAATATTCTTTATTTTCTTCTATTTTTCCTGACTGAATAACATTATTTACATTTGATGATATTGTTGTTGCTGCATCTATTATTAGTCCTATATTGTTGTTAACATCTGTATATACTCCATTAAATGACTTTATTATGTCTTTCATATTTGATATATTTTTTGAAGATGTTGTTGATATATTACTTACTGTTGGTAATAAGTCTTTAACCGCATTTAATGCATTTCCTGCTGAATCTGATGCAAGTGATATTGTGTTTAGTGTTGCTCTTAATTGTTCTATACTTTTATTTGTGTTTTTTAATTTTGTAATTACATCTGTTGTTGTTGCTGTTCCTTCCGCCACAACATTTGCATCTTCAGCAGTGTCCATTACTTTATATACAATTGCATTTACAAATGCTTGGTCTAGGTTGTTTTCTATTGTTCCTATTGCTTTATTTACAATAATTGGTGCAATTGGATTTTTCTTTTGATTTACATAGAAATCAAATTGTGGTTTTACTATTTCAGTCCCATCAAATAATGTTGCTATTTTACTTGTAAAATCTTCAGGTAATATTATTACTCCATAATATTTTCCCTTATCGACATTTGCTTTTGCATCATCTTCGTCAGTAAATATCCATTTCATTGCTGTGTTTGATTTTAAACTGTCTACCAGCAAGCTTCCCATATTTATGTTTTCGTTTAATATTGTTAGACCTTGGTCTTTGTTTACTACTGCTATTGGCAGGTTTCCTGTGTTGTCATATGGATTCCAGTTTGAGTCTATGTTTAGCCATGCATATATTCCTGGTATGAATAACAGTCCTATTAATATTATTACTGCTATTTTTCTTTTCCAAACTTTTTTCATGTCTGTTTTGAATATTTCTATTATTTTTTTCATGTTTCCTCCTAGTATTTTTTATTATGATAATTTTATAATAAGGGTGATTTTTTGTCAATATAAAATCGGGATTGAAGACCCGTCCCCAAATCCCGATTTTTTTATTTTCTTATTTCTAGTCCTTTATTTTCCAAATCTTTAATAATATTATCCAAAATAGTATTAATTTCCTCATCATTCAAAGTTCTATCAGGCGTACCAAATGTTAATGAGTATGCAATACTTCTCTTGTTAGAGTCAATATTTTTACCTTCATAAACATCAAATACATTTATATCCAATAACAATTTTCCAGCCTTTTTCTTAATTAGCATTTCAACTTCTTTTGATGTCATATTTTTATCAACTAATAATGCTAAATCTTTTTTAACAACTGGGAATTTTGAAATTTCTTTAAATTTCATTTTTCCAACTCTTTTTGCTAGCAATTTGTCTAAGTTGATTTCCATTACATAAACCGCTTCTTTTTCTACTGATGGATGTATTCTTCCTACAATTCCTACAACATCATTATTTACTGAAATTTCTGCAGTTTGACCTGGATGGAATTCTGCTGGCATTTGTTTTGGTAATACAAAACTGTATCTTCCTGCATATCCTAAATAATCTAATAATTCTTCTGTTACACCTTTAATGTCATAGAAGTCAACATTTTTGCTATGTCCTATTCCTTCATAATATTTTCCTGTCATTAACACACAGATTTTTTGATTTTCTCCGTATTCTTCACCTTTTTTCCAGAATCCTTTTCCAATTTCAAAAAGGCAAACATCTTTGTTTTCACGTGCTTTGTTGTATTCATAAATTTTATATAATGAAGGTATCATGCTATATCTTAATGTGTTTCTTTCTTCTGTTATTGGGTCCAATAATCTGACTTCTTCAAATTCGTCTGTTGTGAATTTGTGAACATCTTTATCATTTATTAAGATATATGATAATGTTTCGTTTAATCCCATATTTGACATTTTTGCTCTTATTTTTCTTGCTGTTTTGTCTAGATGTCCCATTTTCATTGGAACTACTGGTAGTTTACCTTGAATGTTGTCAACTCCATAGATTCTTCCAACTTCTTCTATTAAATCTGCTCCAATTGATATATCAATTCTTCTTGTTGGTACTGTAACGATTACAGTCTCTTCTTTTACATCTGTTTTGAAATCTAATTTTCTAAATACATCAACAATATCTTCTTTTGATATGTTTGTTCCTAACACATCATTGATTTCTTTATATGATATTTCAATTACTTTTTCTTCATTTTTTGTAACATCATATTTTACAATTCCTGTTTCAATTTCTGCATCTGCATATTTTTGTAATAATGTACATGCTCTTTCCATTGCCATATATGTTCTTGCAGGGTCAAGTCCTTTTTCGAATCTGTTACTTGCTTCACTTCTCAATATTTTATTTGATGTTTTTCTTACTTTTACTGAATCAAATATTGCTGATTCGATTATTACATTTTTAGTTGTTTCTTCAACTTCTGTATCTAATCCACCCATAACACCGGCTAATCCGATAGCTTTTGTTCCATCTGTTATAACTATATCTTCGCTTGATAAAGTTCTTTCTGTGTTATCTAGTGTTGTTAATTTTTCTCCATCTTCTGCCATTCTAACAACTATTTTGTTGCCTAAATTATCAGCATCGTAGAAGTGTAATGGTTGACCCAATTCTAGCATTACATAGTTACTGATGTCTACAACATTGTTTATTGGTCTAATTCCACAAGCGATTAGTCTGTTTTTTATAAATTCTGGGCTTTCTTTTATTGTTACATTTTTAGCTTTTTTTGCCAAGAATAATCTACAATTTTCTGTATCAACTCCAACTGAAAATTCTTTATTTACATCTTCTCCACTTTCTTTGTATCCATATTCAACCGGTTTTACTTTTTTGTCATAAATTGCTCCTAGTTCATAAGCCATACCTAAAATGCTTAATAAATCTCCTCTGTTTGCAGTTAATTCAAAATCAATAATACCATCATCTAATCCCATATATTTAATTGGGTCTTCTCCAACAGGCGCATCTGCTGGTAATTCATGTATTCCATTTTTATCTGCTTCAGATAAGAATTTTTTATCGATTCCTATTTCATATAAAGCACATAACATACCATTTGACTCTTGTCCTCTAATCATACCTTTCTTGATTTTAAAATCTCCCGGAAGTTCTGCTCCAACTTGTGCAACAATAACTTTAATGCCTTTTCTGGCATTTGGTGCACCACAAACTATATCTAAAACTTCACTTCCAATATCAACTTTACATAGATGTAAGTGGTCAGAATCTGGGTGCATTTCACATTCTTTTATTTCTCCTATTACTAGTTTTGTTGCATTTACTAATTTTTCTGCAGAATCATATTCGTTTCCAGCTTTTGTCATCGCTTCTGCTATATCTTTTACGCTTAATTCGCTATCTAAATCTATATAGTCTTTTACAAAATTTAAACTTAAATTCATTTTTTAATCTCCTTCCAATTTTTAATTTTCAAAAGAAACAAGTATTGCTAGGCAAAATTAATTTAAAAGGCAAGGGCGCATACGCATGTATGTAACCGCGTTTTAAATTAATTTTAACGAAGCAAGACGAAGTTTATTTTGGAAATTATTCCTCATCTTTCCTGTCAAATTGACTTAAAAATCTAACATCATTTGTATACAAATATCTCATATCAGTAATACCATATCTAAACATAGCCAATCTATCAATACCAGTACCAAATGCAAAACCACCAAATTTTTCTGGGTCATATCCATTCATTTTTAAAACATTTGGATGAACAATTCCTGCACCCAAAACTTCTATCCAGCCTGTTTGTTTACATAGGTTACATCCTTTTCCGCCACATTTGAAACATGTAACATCAACTTCATAAGATGGCTCTGTAAATGGAAAGTAACTTGGTCTAAATCTTAAATCTAAATTTGCTCCTATTATTTTTCTAACAAAAACTTCTAATGTTCCTTTTAGGTCTGCTAAAGATACATTTCTTTCTTTTTTGTCAATTACTAATCCCTCTATTTGATTAAATTGATGTGAGTGTGTTGCATCATCTTCTCTTCTATATGTTTTTCCTGCTGTAATCATTCTTATTGGTGATTTTTCTGTATTTGCCATCATTGTTCTTGCTTGGACTGCTGATGTTTGTGTTCTTAATAAATATTCGTCTGTTATATAGAAACTATCTTGCATATCTCTTGCAGGATGTCCTTTTGGAAGATTTAGTCTTTCAAAACAATATTCATCATTTTCAAGTTCTGGCCCTGTTACTACATCATATCCCATTGATACAAATAAGTCTTCTATGTCTTCTATTATTCTTGTTACAGGGTGTAAACTTCCTCTTTTCATTTTTGTGCTTGGTAATGTAATGTCTATTTTTTCTGACTCTAATTTTTTATTTAATTCTTCTGTTTTGAATTTTTCTTCTTTTTCTTCAATTAATTTTTCTAGGCTTTCTTTGGCTTCATTTACAAGACCACCTATTATAGGTCTTTCTTCTGGACTTAGTCCTCCCATACCTCTTAATACTGCTGTAAGTTCACCTTTTTTTCCTAGGTATTTAACTCTTGCATTCTCTAATGTTTGTAAATCTTCTGCTTTTGCTATTTCTTCAATAGCTGTTTTTTTGATGTTTTCAATTTGTTCTTTCATCTGAATACTCCCTTCTTTTCATTAAAAAAACCACTTCATCCTAACAACACTTATCTAGTGTTCATAGGACGAAATGGACTTCCGTGGTACCACCTAAATTTATTAATTTTTCTTTATATTTTTTAATATTTACATTCAAATATAAAGTTATTAACCTCTTTATAGTTTTAACGGTACAACCGCTTCTTCCTAATTTTTATTCTTGTTGAATATTTTATATTCCAATAAGAACCGTCCCAATGGGGCTTTTCAAAAGAAGTCCTAAAAAGTGAAATTTCTATATATTTTTTAAATATCTTTCAGCCTAGGATATTTTCTCTTTTATTCTTAAATATATATACTTTGCTTTTTAATTGGATTTTATTTATTTTGTTAATCTTTTTCTATATTAGCACAATTCGAATCATTTTACAAGATATTTTTAATAATTTATGACCTTAAAATTCAGAATTTTAATTCATATAAGCAATACTATATTATTAAATTGGTAAATATTTTTTTGTTTCTCTATATTGTCCATAAATCTTTTGTGTTTTAGTATTAATTTTTTTGTTTACCTTTTTGTGCTTAATAAGAGCAATTTCATTATACATAAACTGTAATTTTACAACATATGTGCCATATTTATTTAAAGAAATAGTCATATCCATCTTTTTTCTTGGAAATTCCAACTTTTTCTTTTCCATGTTTTCTAACACATCTACTTCATTATATTTATTGGAATCAAAATAATATTCCATACATTTTATTTTTTTCATTATATCTACATCCTTTTAAATTTCGTATTTACTGAAATCTATCAACATTAGTAATTTACAACCATTCTATATATTAACATAATTTTTAAAAAAATGCAAATAAAAAATCACCAGCTATTTGCAAAAAAATAGTATAAAACATTTATTAAATTTTATCAAAATCAATTGACAAAAAAGTACTAAAGAGATATTATTTTGACATATAAATAAAAGAAGGAGGATTTGTTATGTTAAAAAACAAAACAAAATTAATCGCTTTATTACTTGCTTTCTTTTTATTAGTTGCAGCACCTTTTGCTTACGCTGATAACGAAACAAGTTCAGAAAGTGATACAATGCTTATTTCAGAAGATATGGAAAACGCGCAACAAAATAATGATGCAACACCTATATCTGACACTTCAGAATCAAAGCCTGTAGAAAATAGTAATGAAAATTCAGTAAACGCCGAAAATTCAAATTCTACAACTTCTGAGGAAGATTCTTACAAAAAAAATGATGTTTATCTTACAGGAGACAATGTAACAATAGACTACATAGTTGATGGAAATTTATTTGTTATGGCAAATACAGTTACAATTAACTCTCAAATTGGTGGAGATGCCTTCATAATGGCAAAAAACATCATAGTTAATGACAAAGCATACATCTTTAACAACTTATTTGCAATGGCCGAATCTATTGAAGTCAAAGGTGTTGTATATGATGTATACGCATTAGCAAAAGATTTTAATCTATCTGGCGGCTACATTTATAGAGATGCTAAAATCTCTTGTAAAAATGTAAATATAAATGGAGCAATTGGTAGAGATGCTTTTGTAAATTGTTCAAATATCAATTTCAATACTGATGGAAATGATAAAGGAACAATCTATGGTAATTTAAAATATACTGCATCTTCAGAATTTAATTTTGAAGATAAAAATGTTGTTAATGGAACTATAGAATATAAAGTACCTAACGCTTCACCTGATAAATCTGTTGGTGCAATTATTTCAAGTTATATTTTTGATTTAGGATGTTTCCTAACATTTATAATTATAATTTGGATTATATGCTTATGGATTGCTCCAAAATTCTTAACAGATACAAACAAATTTGTTGGAAAGAAAACTTTAAATGTTTTTGGAACTGGTTTACTTACATTAATAATTGTTCCAGTTGCTTGCATAATTTTATTATTATTAAAATTAACTTCAAGTATTTCTTTACTTACAATTGCAATATATGTTTTAGCCCTAATTGTTGCTAAATCAATATTTGCTATTGTTGCTAATAACTACTTATGTTCTAAATTGAATATTAATAAAAAATCTGGGAAATTTGGTATGCTAATTGTTACCGGAATTATAGTTTGGGTTATTACTGAACTTCCATACATTGGTGGAGTTGTAGCATTTATAATTTCTGTTTTAGGTTTAGGAGTTTTAATTTCTTCTATACTTCCTAAAAGAGAAAAGAAAACAAAAGAATCTAAGTCAAAAAAAGAAAAAAAGTTTAAAAAAAGTTCTGAAGAAAAAGCAAAAAAAGAAATATCTGATAAAAAAGCAGATACAAAAAAAGATAATAAATAATATTAAAGGATTGAAGTTAAATAAACTCAATCCTTTTTATATTACCTTTACAATAATAGACATATACTGTCCTAAGAGACGAAGGGGTATACACCAAACAATAATTTTATAGGTTATAGATTGCAGCCTTCTATCCTCTTAGTTCATCAATTATAACTTTAAAATCTTTTGCAATTAAAATCGCAGTGCCAGAAACCAATATATTTGCGCCAGCATTTTTTACTGCATCTGCAGTTTTTAAATTAATTCCTCCATCAGCCTCTATATCCATATCAATATTATTTTCTTCGATATATTTCTTTAAATTAGAAATTTTGTCCACCATATCATTTAAAAGAGTTTGTCCACCTTTTCCAGGTTCAACAGTCATTACCAAACACATATGAATATATGGCAAAAACTCATATATTTCTTCTATTTTTGTTTCTGGTTTTATACTTAGACCAACTCTACAATGATTTTCTTTTATTTTATTAATTATGTGCATAACCTCTTCTTTATCTTTGCACGCTTCATAATGAAATGTAATTATGTTAGGTTCTACTGCAAGAAAGTCGTCTACCGCAGAATTTACATCTTCCACCATTAAATGTACGTCTAGTGGTAAATTTGATATTCTTTTTATATATGATGCATATTCTAACATTTTTTTATATGTGTCTTTTTCTACAAATTTTCCATCCATAACATCTATGTGAAAATAATCTGTGTGTGCCTTTTCTAACGCAAAAAATGTTTGTGATTCTTCTCCTTTTTTTACTGAAAGTATTGATGTTGAAATTTCTACCATTTTTATTTTCCTCCTTTTGAATGTCCTTTTTGTTAATCATTTTCTGTTTGGTTCATCTTCTTAAAACCGGACATTAATACTTATACTTGTCTTTTTCTTTTAATTCTTCATAAATTTTGCAAAATCTTTCATATCTACCATTATCTATTTTCCCTTGTTGTAGTGCTTTTTTTATACCACAATTTTCTTCTTTTATGTGTGTACATCCAACAAATTCACAATCATCCAATAATGGCTTAAATTCTTTAAAATATTTGTCCAATTCTCTATATTCTATTTCTGATATATCAAATGTTGAAAATCCTGGTGTATCTGCAATATATGTATTTTCATCTATTTCATACAATTTCGTTGATGTTGTTGTGTTTTTGCCTTTTTTGTTTCTTTGGCTTATTTCTCCTTCTTGTGTTATTGTATCTTTAAATATTGCATTAATTAGTGTTGATTTTCCAACTCCTGAGTTTCCAGAAAATGCATTTATATTCCCTTTTAAATTTTTTTCTAAATTATGAATTCCAATTGAACGTATTTCACTTTTTTCAGGTATATCTTCTAAGTCTTTTGCTATTGTTTCTATTACTGTATATCCTATGTTTTGGTATACTTCTTTTATTTTTTCAAACTCTTTTTTTTTATCAAGGTCTGTTTTATTTAAAACTATTATTGCTTTTATTCCTAAAAATTCTGCAAATGCTAATTGTTTGTCTAGTAGTAATAAATCTGGTTTTGGATTTTTGCTTGATACTACTAATACAAGTTGAGTGATATTACCCATTTTGGGCCTTTTTATATATGTTGTTCTTTCTTGTATTTCTTCTATTACTGCTTTTTTGTTTTCTTCGTCTAGTATTTGTATTTCTACTTTGTCTCCTACTACTGGTGTTATTTCTTCTTTTTTGAATTTTCCTCTTGCATTTGCTTCATATATTCCTTTTTTTGTTTTTATTTTGTATAAGTTTGATATGTTTTCTATTATTAAACCTTGCATTATTCCTCCAATATTTATTTAAAAAGAATGGATTTCTCCATCCTTTTAAATATTATCTAATTTTTGAACTAATTCGTTTATTTCTAAAATATATTTTT
>ERZ857882.4804-NODE-4804-length-11253-cov-5.657975_pt1 | contig 11253 bp, 10 predicted proteins | sample MGYA00519697_ERZ857882 | MGnify/ENA primary metagenome ERZ857882 (study PRJEB31778, sample SAMEA3449373) | human gut metagenome | biome: human gut; feature: human-associated habitat; material: faeces | place: United Kingdom | collected 2010/2012 ... | reverse complement strand
TAGTAAAGTGCTGACCCGTAAAACGAACGGGCAATTTCTTTTTTGTCATTAGTAACTTCTTACAGTTGTTAATGTATGGCATTAGGCTTAGGCCAAGTTTAGTCAATGAATATTCAACCCTTGGGGGTACTTCTCCATAAACAATTCGTTTGATTATACCATCTGTTTCAAGATTTTTTAGGGTATCAGATAATACTTTGGGGGAAATGTCAGGAATAGCTTTCTGAATCTGATTGAAACGCGTACACTCGTTTTCAGACAGAATACATAATATAATTACAGGCCATTTTCCTGAAAATCGTGATATGATATTTCTTATTGGACATTCATCCAAGTTCGAATATTTTTTTAGATTTTCTTTTAACTCTATCTTGCTCATACTCAAAAAAACTATTCAAAAAGTAACCAGCTTACAATTAAGTAACCTCTTGTTTTATATGTATTTACATATTAACTTTGCACTATCAAAAAGATAGTTATTATCAAATGCAAAGATACTGTTTAATTTAAATTATCGCAATTATGAGTCTATTAAAATTAATGCCGGCGATAAATTCGCCCATGTTTCTGTTGGGAATCTGCAGCACTTTGAAGGGAAACAATTTGTAAAAGAAGCAACTGAGGCCAATTCCTGTGAAATCTCATTTGGCTCTCTCCCTTCAGGAGAATCTGTTCCGTTCTTCCATACCCATGAGAATAACGAAGAGAACTATATTATTCTTTCCGGTTCAGGGAAGTTTCAGGTAAATGATTCTGTTTTTGATATTTCCGAAGGTTCGGTGGTTCGTGTTTCAACACACTGTGACCGTTGCTTGAAATGTACCTCAGATGCACCAATGCTATATCTCTGTATTCAAGCCAAAGAAAACAGTCTCGGAGGTTACACATTGGACGATGCAGCCATTACCGAGCGAGTGAGCCTTCTATAGGGATGCTAAGTCAGTTTCATTTATTATTTGCTATACTATGAGCTGATAAAAATAAAAGGGTATTGAACTTATGTCGATACCCTTTTTTATTTTTGACTAAAAAAACTAAACTAAGCTAAGCAGAATTTATATATAAGGTGCAAATTACAGAAGTAATTTACTTGTCTGTTAGAAAGGATTCTTGTTTTAGTTGAGTCAAATCCATTCCACCTTTTTCATGCAGTACGTTCCATACGGCATCTGCATGTGTGCCAATCAAACTAATGTCCATATTGAAGATGTATTCTAAAAACGATGCAAAGGTAGTGCTTTTCGTGCTGATTTACAAGCAAAAAACGGGGTTGTTTGATGTTTGTTTGAAGTACATTGCGTATCTTTGTGCGTTTTTAAAGAATCTAGAAATGACGAAAGCAGAATTATGTAAGAGTATATCCGCAAAGACCGGATGTGATGCCCAAACCGTACTGGCAGTAGTGGAGAGTTTGATGGTGGAAGTGAAGGAATCGCTGGAAAAGGGAGAGAATGTTTATCTACGTGGCTTCGGCAGTTTTATTGTGAAGCAGCGTGCGGAAAAGACGGCGCGTAACATCTCCAAGAATACCACCGTGATTGTGCCGGCTCACAACATCCCGGCATTCAAACCTGCCAAAGAATTTGTGAAGCTGGTGAGCAAACTGGAGGATTAATGGCTGTTTGCAAAGGATAACCATAAAAGCGAGTCAGAAAACGGCTCTCTTTTATGGTTTTTTCTTACATGGGCATTTGCACTACTTTATTTCAACAGCTTCCAGTAGCCGGCTTTGGTCGGACCAATATGCTCTACAACATGTTTCAATTCTTCGATGTCGCGATGAATGGTACGCGCATTGACACCTAACTTGTCTGCCATTTCCTCCATTGTAATCCTCGAATTCTTCCTGATCAACGAGACTATCGCTTGATGGCGCTTATTCTTTTTAGAATTTTCTTTCTTGTCTGTCGGCTTTTCAAGAGAAATATTCAAATCGTCTTCATCGTTAGTGGAAATGGTTTCTTGGGACATTTGTCCGTTTCTTGGGACATTTTCCGCAGTTTCTTGGGACATTTTCTCATTTCTTGGGACATTTTCCACGGTTTCTTGGGACATTTCCATATAGGTAATGGAAAAGATGAACTGCGAGCCGTTGACGATTTCCACTTTGTAGTCGGGATAGTACAAGGGGGCATAGCGCAAGATATTACGGGTACCGGAGCCCATATCTTCCACCCAGGACAACTCATGGAACACGCGCACCAGCAGCGGATTCTTGGTGTAGTTGCTCAATTCCTGCAGTGTGAGTTCGCCTTCGGGAATCTCCGGAAGCAGACGAGTGGGGTTCTTCGTGATTACCCGGTCTTTGAACACATGATAGAAGCAGGCATAACCTGTACTGAAATCACTGTGTACGCAAAGGTTGGCCACAATTTCACGGAAGAGGTCCCAGCGCAGGTCTTCCCGTTGGGTAGTCCCTTCTGGCAAGTAGAACTTGTTCGGCAGGTAGCGTTCCGTAAACTGCGTCAGTCGGTCATAGACCTTGATCAGGTTACAGCGCATGGTGATGCGATCGTCGTACCGACTGGGGAAACGCTTGATGTCATTGTATTCCTCGTAGGTACACATGTGAAACAGCGCCTCGAAGCGGTAACGGGGCATATACTCTTCAATGGCTTCTTCCTTGCCAAACAGAATGAGTGCAGCATACTTCAACTTCAGTTTTCCGGTTTCCCTTTCTTTCTTGGCCAGACGGGTATGAAGCAGTATATCTTCATCTGTCAGCTGCAGCCAGGGATGGTTCGGCTTGATGACTGCCAGGATATTACGGCAATACTGGAAAGTATCACTGTCCAGATCTTCCAGTGTCAGTTCTTCTACAATCCTTTCTTCAAAAAGATGCGGATTCTTTCGTTCAAAGAGCGAAAGCAGCAATTCCGGCTGGTCGGTCACATCAATGTCTGCATCTCCATTGCGGTCCCAGTATTTCCCCTTGTAGCGGTAAACGTATTGTCCGCAAGGAATGTCCAGATACAGGACCACCTTCCCCTCAACGGTCAGTATTTGCGGTGTGAAGTAGGGACAGGGCAAGAACAAATCCGGATTCTTGATGGCGGTAATGATATTCCCCTGCAGGGTGGTAGCCTTGTCTGGATTTACTCCGGCAATCTCACCATTATCCTTGACTCCCACCAGAATGTGGCCACCACTATGGTTCAGAAAGGAGCAGACGGTTTCATACAATGAATCAGAAATCTGTTCATAGCATGTCTTGTATTCTATTTGAACATTCTCTCCAGCTTGGGAGAGCTTGATAAATTGGTCTTCTCTCATGAGGTTCGGTAACTTGTTTACAGATATATATATTGCATGGTCCTATCATTGAGGCCCAAGATACAAAGATAATTCTATTCCCTGAATCTTCGAAATAAAACGGTCTTTATATCATGGGGGTTAATCCTATCAGTTATCTTATATCTCGGAATCATCTTCACTGTTTTCCGTAATCACTTCCGTTTCCAGATCCAGTCCGAACATCTCCTTGAGTTGCAGGTAGTCGAAGCAAAGCGCTTTGGGGCGGTTCACCTTCGGACTCTGGATAACCTTTCCGTCTTTCACAACCGTCACGCAATCCGGGTTACCACTGGGCAGCAGGATGTAGAAGCGGTCCTGCTTGGTGCCCAGAAAGGCCGGATGGGATTTGAGGTATGACAGAACGGTGGACCAGGACGAACGGTTGGCCGTGATGTTCTGGGTGGAGTTCCGGCTGCTGAACAGCGAAGAGATGGCTGCCATGTTCAGGTAGAGTATCGGACGGGCTTCCATGAACTCCATATCTTCCTTGACATTCATCGGACGGAACTTCTTGAGATAGCGGATGTTGAAGTGTACTTTTTCTGTACACTTTCCGATGGACTGCCAGCCCTGGAGCATGTTCCAGAAGTCGGCCACTTCGGAACTTTCCTGGGCCAGTTCGTTCTGGTTGCGCATGCCGTTGACCGTGGTTTCCAGCATCTGGGCGTAACTAAAGGGAAGATGCAAGGCGGATTCCAGCGTGCGCAGTGTGGCCAACGGAATAATCCAGTTTCCGAAGATACGGTCATGGATGCCTTCCTGTTCCATCTGGATGGCAAGTTCCCGCTTGGTGAGGGAATACATGTCGGGAAAGTTCTTCTCAAACAGCTCCCGATGTTTCAGAATGTCGAGGGTCAAGTGGGTCAGGCCCAGGTTGCAGATGGACTGCAGTTCCTCGTAATGCTTTTTCTCCAGGACGCTGAACGAGGTCTTGGTGTAAGCCAGGAAAAGAACACGGGTATAGAGCGCCATATCCTGCGTCGGCTTTTCCTGCCCGCAGATGACGACTCCCGTGCTGACGATGGTCTGAGAGGCCATGCCGTCCGTGTTGGTGTTCTTCTTGGTCTGGCCGCCACCGCCCCAAAGACCTTTGAGGAAAGCAATCTTGCGCACATCGAGGTCGTTCTTGTATTCGTCAAAAACAACCAGGGTGTTGACCGCCTGCGATACCCGGTCGTTCATGGCCGGAACGGAGGCCACACCCATGTTGGGCGGTTCCACGTCATGGAGGAAGAAGGCCTGCAGGCTGGTGGCCAGCGTGGTCTTACCGGTACCTTTCTCACCGAACAGGTTCAGGATGGGGAAATGCCGGGTGCGTTTATAGACCACGTCCCGGAAGAGGGTGGCAATTAGGTAGCCGAAAGCGATGCGGGAATTGTTGCCAAAGACTTCCGTCAGCTTTTCCACGAAAGAGCGGAGAAGCACGCCGTTGCTCTTTCGGTGCACCATCAGTCGTTCAAATTGGTAGATTTCCGCATTGTCCCGGTAGATTTTAGAAGTGGCGGGAATGTAATAGGCATGGTGGCTGTCATCCTGGATGATGCCCATTTCGTCGGCTTCATGAAAGACACCGTGCTGAAAGATGCCGTTGCCGAACGCAAAGAACTCCTTGCTCTCGTTCCATCCGAGCTTGCGGATTCGCTCGGCCGTCTGGGTGCGGGCATACAGGAACTCCTTGACGTTGTTGAGTTTGTCTATCTTGCCCAGCCATACGTAATTGCCGACCGAACCTATCTTCTGCTGGAAGTTGGAGATGGAGCACATTTCGGATTCTTTCAACTCGATGATGCAGCTGTCCCGAAAGGAATTGAACAGCCGGAACAGGCGGACACCGTTGCATTCGTCATGGATGTGGAACAGGGGTTCCATCCGAAAGTTGGAAAGGCGGATGGGGTCTTCATCATCCTTGCCCAGGCAATAGTAGCAGTTGTTGCGGACAAACAGGTTGAGCTGCCGGAGTGCATCGGTCTCTTCCTGCTGTTTGTCCATCATGGTCGGCTGCTTGGCCCTCTTGGCCTGGTTGCGGGCCTGTGTCACGGCATCCTTCCACAGGCGGGCTTTGCCGTAAATCTTACTCAGCTGCTCGATGCACTGCTCATATACGAACTGGTCCTTTACATAACGCAACAAGTCCGCAATCTGATTGACGCAATTGATTTCCCTGAGCAGTGAACTGGCCGTGGCAAACTGCTTCTCTGCCAGCCAGACGATAAAATGCTTTTCCCTCAGGTTGCGGTAGATTTCTTCGCTCAGAATGTAGCTGTCTGCATCATTCTTGACAAGCACTTCCCGTTGAGCATCTTTTGGAATAGCCCCTTCGTACTTTTCCTGCAGTTCTTCTTCCGTCAGTTCCCGGGTACCGAAGGGCAATTCCTTGACTGTGGCATGGAATCCTTTTCGGATGGCCAGTGTGCCGCATTCCATCACAGCCTTGAATCCGGGACCATATTGGCCTTCCGGAGCCACATCAGAGTCAGGAATGAAACAGAGGGAGGACTTGTAGCGCTTGAGCAGGTTCAGCTGGTTCTCGTTCCAGCTGGTACCCAAAGAGGCCACCGTGTTCTCCAGACCGATGGATTGCAAGCGCAACGCATCAGGAGCGCCTTCCACGATGATGAAATTCTCTGCATCCCTCAATCGAAAGGCGCGGTCGATGCCAAACAGGGTTTCTCCCTTGGTGTAGAGCACGCTGGTGGCGGAATTGATGTACTTGGGGGCATTCGGATTGGCACCGATGTAACGGGCCGTATAGGCAATGATGCGTCCCCACCGGTTCCGTATCGGAATCATGATCCGTTCGCGGAACATGGAGTAACTGGTGCCGTCCTCCTTCCGTTTGAGCATGCCCAGTTCAAACAGCAGTTCCTCTTTCAATCCTTTCTGCTGACAGAAATCGCGGAAGGCGTTGCTGTCTTTCGGGGCATATCCTAATCCGGCCTCTGAGCAAAAGTCTTCCGGCCAGCGGTTGTAGGCATAACACCGGGCATTCCGTGAATCCTCCGTAGTTGCCAGACGAAGGCTGTCCACAAAGAAGGTCTGGAGTATATCCAGTGTAGCCAGAAGGGATTCCTTGTGTTTCTGTTCGGCTACGGCTTCCCCGCTTTGTTCCTCTTCCTTTTCATAATCTACCGGGATTCCGTGCTGCTTGGCCAGAAAATGCACCGCATCGGTGAAGGAGAGGTTTTCTTTCTCCATGATAAACCGGATGCCATCGCCTCCCCGGTTGCAGCCGAAGCAGTGGTACAGGTTCTTGGACAGATTCAACGAGAATGAAGGGGTTTTCTCCGAATGGAACGGACATAGCCCTTTCATGTTGAGTCTGCCGTCACGCGATAGCTTCACGTACGGCTCTACAATGGACTCGATGGGCAATTCCCTGACTTTATCAAGTGTGCCTTCGCTAATCATAGCATGCGGAGTTTGAACCAGCAGTCCAGAATGGATTGCCCAGTGTATTTCAGACGATGGGGATTGTCCGGATTGATGGGCTGTATGTGGCCGTTCATCCGGTATTTACGGAGCGTTTTGTAGCTGACCTCCAAGGCAGCACAAGTCCTTTTGACGGTATAGACACCATGAGGGTCTACTGATGGCTTTGTCTCATTCATTTTTCTTAAAAAACGAGGAGAATACCTACAACATGGCAATCAGATGATAGAATTTCATGGCTATTTCTCTTACTTTCTCATGTCTTTTGGCAGTCTCTTGTACCTACTAATCTATTTCTATGTTCCGTAAGACTACAACTATACTGATGGAACAAAAAAGGTTTATGTATAGTTCAGTTTGATTGCATTGATAACCTTTTCCCTCTTTGTTGATGCTGTTTAGTTCTTATTTTGTATGCTTTACCGTCTTTTTAATACTGGTAATGGATGAAAGAGGCGGGCTTTCAAAGTAATCCTGGGTGGTCTTCTGCAGCATACGAAGGTCGGCGGTCTTGTATTCTACCTTCCCCGGACGCTTGTAGCATACCACCTTTCCCTGACGTCTCCATCGATCTACGTTTCGTCTTCCAAAGAGCTTGTAGGCCTTTCTCTGACTGATGAATTCAGGGTCGTCGTGCGTGTCTTTTAGCGCCTGAACTAGTTTGTTAACCAGGTCATTCAGAAACACATCGTAAGGGACTTCGTGGTCTATAAATTGTATCGAAAACATAATTTTGATAGTTTGGTTCTATAATATGCGTTTCACCTTGATGATGTGGTTTATCCGATCGGTCTTGGTGGTGTATTGACGACTCATGATGGCGCCCAGTTCGGATGCCTGAGTTCGTACACTTTTTAGTTTCTCAATGGGGAAGGAGATTTCGTCACCTACGTTAAGAGCGATGAGCGACGGACGGATTTTTGCCGAAATTTCTACCATAAATCTTGATTATTTAATGATTAATGATTAACTTTGCACTCAAATAATGAGAGCTTTATGCTCGCAAAATAACAAAATAGTGTTTATATAGCCAATATTTGAATGATATTATTTTGATTGAAGCTTAAAATTTAACTATAGACCATGGAAGTTGCAGTAAAAAGTGTGCATATAGGCGAGGCAATAGAGAAACGCCGGCTGGAACTTGACATCAGTAAGTCCGAACTCGGACGTAGAATTGGTGTCTCCCAGCAGCATGTCAACAGAATATTGAAAAGAGATACGATGGAGAGTAAGAAGCTGGTAGACCTATGTCATGCCCTGGACTTTAACTTTTTCACTTTGTTCTGTGAAGTGCCCCCTCAGATCTCGGCTTATCTCGCTGCCGTAACGCTTCATGGTGATGCCAACAATTTTATAGGTGATGCGCAGTTAATCGCTGAGCTGACCGCAGAGCGAGCTAAGGCTGCACAAGCAGAAGAGCGAGTAGCGGAATTGACCGAGAAAGTGGAAATGCAAAAAGAGTATATAGAATCCTTAAAGAATAATTTAGAGGATAAGAATGCTATCATTGAGCTTTTGCGCAAAGGCCAACAATGATGCTACCTTATTATATAATAGTGGTATTTTACATGTTGTTTTAGACTTGGTTTGCTTTTAAGTTGAACCAGTCTCGGTAATTTACTGATAATCATAATATGATTGCTGCCGCAGTTGCTGCAAAAATGCTTGCAAATAGGTTTTTTTGACAAGAAAATTCAACGGGTTTCTTTTCAGTTTTCCAATGAGTTTGAATTTGCTGAAAATCAAAAGCGTTTTAGAGCGGCCCAAGCCGCGGTCGAGGAATAATCTCAACAAAATCAAGGCTTCTTGAAAAGTGTTTGCGATAAGTTTTCCAAGCATAGCTAACCTTGCTGATTTTGAGAAGCTTTTCCGAGCGGCGCAGGCAGTGGTTATCCGCCCGGAAGGAAAGAGCAAAGTGGTGAATAAGAAGATTTCTTTCAATAAAGCTACATATTGTCCTATCGAGCTGACTTTCCAACCTTCGGAAAAGTATAAATTCGGAGGTGCTATCACCTTAGTAGATGGTATGAAGGGAAATGATAGCTATGCCACCGGAGCCTGGTTAGGTTTTGTAGGTGGTGATGTGGAAGCCATCATCGACCTGGGGCAGGAAACAGAAATCAAGCGGGTAGCTACGAACGCCATTGTCGATATGAGTGCCTGGATTATGGGAAGTACAGGGTTGGTAGTCTCTGTATCTGACGATAACAAAGAGTTTCGCGAAGTAGCCGTTAAGGATATTCCGGCAGAAACAAACATTGATAAGAAAGGTGTGGAAAACTATGAGATAACTTTCGATCCGGTGAAAGCACAGTATGTGAAAGTTGTCATCAAGCGCAGCCCTGCCCTGCCGAAAGGACATGCAGGCGAAGGAAAAGCAGCTTATATGTTCATTGATGAAATAGAGGTGGACTGATAAAATACAGGAAGACCACTCAGTATCATTTCTCATAACGCTGATTGAGCGGATTATACGGATTCATTTAATTGCAAATCCGTATAATTCGCTCAATTCGTATCTGAATAATTATTCTCAAAGCTTGTAATCGAATACTCTGTCATGCGACTAATGAAGTAAAGAGTTAAATTATGGACACTAGAAAGTTGGAAAAGCAATTCGTTGACTTCGTGACAGAATATAAACAGATTATCTACAAGGTCTGCTATATCTATGCCACAGACAGTGACAGTCTCAATGATCTGTATCAAGAGACCGTGATAAACTTATGGAAATCTTTTCCTCGCTTCCGGGGCGAGTGCAAAGCATCTACCTGGGTTTATCGGATTGCGTTGAATACCTGTATATCTTTTTTCCGCAAATCCAATTCAAGACCGGTCGTGGTTCCCATCACTATCGATCTGGAATCAGCCTTTGCCGATGAAGAAGAAAAGACATCCCAACTCCGTGAACTTTATCGCATGATAAACATGCTGGGCAAACTGGAACGCGCGCTGATTTTGCTTTGGCTTGAAGAACGGAGTCATCAGGAAATTGCCGATATATTGGGTATCTCCAAGAATTATGTGGCCGTAAAACTCTATCGAATTAAAGAGAATTTGAAAAACATGTCTAACTCCTAAAATTGACGAATAATGAATTTAGATGAAATGAAAAATAGTTGGAATGTCCTGAACGAGCGTTTGGAACAGAATGAGATATTGAACAAGAGGATCATTGAAGAAATGGTTGCAAGTAAAACAAAATCTGCTTATGACTGTATTTATAATCAAGAACTACGGGGACTTTATATCATCCTGCTCATCGCCCTGATTGTACTGCCTGTAAACAGATTCCTGGGAATCAATATGAAACAAAGTTCATTCATACTTCTGGAAGCTGTAATGTTTTTGGCTTTACTTTTTCAATCAGTAATCCTTTATAACTTATCCAAGTTCAAACTGAATTACGTGAAAGTGAATGAGTTGACGCGTACAGTCCTGAAATATAGAAAATTTTATAGCTATAACAAGAAGTACGGTACCATTCTCGGTCTTGGCTCCGTAATAGTCTTTATGATTTTAGAAAGCAGATTAACCAATCCCTACGCTTTCCTGCCTGTACTGGCAGTGATGATTGTGGGCTGCATCTACAGTTATACGAAAATGAAACAGCACGAACAAAAAATCAAAGAAGTAGAACAAGGACTGGCAGAACTGAAAGAGTTTGAGAGCGAGACTATCAGAACTGGAAGTAAATGAAAGGCTGAATCTCCGTACTCTTCATCTGGATTACCAAGTAAATTAAAGCAAGCATCAGAACCGCCTTTCCCATCAGGGGGAGGCGGATTACTGTTTTACAGCAAGCATTCTCCCAACGGTCGGGGCAGAAATGAAGGAAGAAACCCAATGCCATCAGTGCAAACACTTCCCAATAACCCGCAATCAGTTGTGGGAAAAGTTGCGGACGGAAAGTGGTACAGATCTGTTTTATCATATCCAATGAAGTGGAAAAGTCCGCATTGCGGAAAAATATCCAGCAGAAACAAACAAAGTGGAATGTGATAAGTATACCGAAGAAACGGCGGATGCCGTGGCTTTCTTCCCCTTTCTTTCTTCCGGTCAGCATCATCCAGAATTTATGTGCCGCCAAAGCAATGCCATGGAACAATCCCCAAACGACAAAATTCCAGGAAGCACCATGCCACAAACCACCCAAAAACATGGTTATGATAAGGTTAGCATACTGGCGGATTTTTCCTTTCCGGTTTCCGCCTAAAGATATATATAGATAATCTTTCAGCCAACTGGAAAGCGAAATGTGCCATCGCCGCCAAAACTCTGTAATGGAAGCGGACTTATAAGGAGAATCAAAGTTCTTATTAAAATGAAACCCTAACAGCAAGGCTATTCCGATAGCCATATCACTGTATCCGGAAAAGTCGCAATAGATTTGCAAGGCATATCCATAAACACCCATCAGATTTTCTACTCCGGAATAGAGCGTAGGATTATCAAAAATACGCTCTACAAAGTTCACACTGATATAATCCGAAATAATCGCTTTCTTGAACAAACCGCTTGCAATCA
>ERZ857882.4803-NODE-4803-length-11256-cov-6.837693_pt1 | contig 11256 bp, 10 predicted proteins | sample MGYA00519697_ERZ857882 | MGnify/ENA primary metagenome ERZ857882 (study PRJEB31778, sample SAMEA3449373) | human gut metagenome | biome: human gut; feature: human-associated habitat; material: faeces | place: United Kingdom | collected 2010/2012 ... | reverse complement strand
CTGAATCGATTTGCAATCTGTCGGTATGTGTATCCCTCCTCCTTCATTGCCAATACGCTAGGCAGCAATCCCTGTACATGCGTGTATTGTCTGGACATGAAACGACCCTCCTGCCGTAGTTTTGTTTTCCTCAATTCTACAACAGAAGGGTGTTTTATTTCACTGTCTATTTTCCTTCATGCAGTCCATGCCTGGCAGGGCGGGCTTTGCTTTTCCGTTAGGCCTGCGCAAACTGATCCTTGCCCACAGCGCACAGCGGGCATTCAAAATCGTCCGGTACGTCCTCCCATTTGGTGCCGGGCGCGATGCCGCCTTCGGGATAGCCCTGCTCTTCGTCATACTCCCAGCCGCAAACCTCGCATACATACTTCATAACCGTTTTCTCCTTCCTGTTATTTTGTGTTTATTGGGCTTCGCTGCCGGGGCAGCCATGCTTATGCTCTGCGCAATGGCTTCCTCCGCAGGAATGCTCATGCTCATGGCGGCTACATTGCACGTTCGCCTCAAACGCCAATTTGCCTGCCAGGTACGCCTGTACGGCCTCGTCCGCATCGCCGGATACGCCGCCGTACAGCGCAATGTCAGCCTCGCGCAGCGCGTTTTGCGCGCCGCCGCCGATGCCGCCGCAGATCACCGCATCCACCTTCGCGGCGGATAGGAGGCCCGCAAGCGCGCCATGGCCCTGGCCGTTCACAGGAACCACCTGTGCGTTTACAATGCGCCCGTTTTCAATATCGTACAGCTTGAACTGCGACGCGTGCCCAAAATGCTGAAAGACATTTCCATCCTCATACGTTACGGCAATCCTCACTTCATGCGCCCCTTTCTGGTGAATCGTCCGCCGCAGGCCCGCTTCCCCGGCTCTTTGGCAGGGCTTGCGGCAATAGCGCCTGGCCGAGCCGTCGCACAGCCGGCAATGCCCTCCCGCGATAACCAAGGGCTTGCCGTTTACAAGGCTGTCCGCCACTTTGCGGCGCGCGGTTTCGTAAATCTCGGTTACGGTGGTTCTGGAAATATCCATCTGCTGCGCGCACTGCTCATGTGTGAGCGCGCAAAGGTCAATCAACCGCAGCGTTTCGTATTCATCCAGGGTAAGCGCCACCTGCTCCGCGCACGCAATGCCTTCCGGGAGGAAGCGGTCATACGCAGGCTCCTTGCAGATGCGCCTTGAGCGGATCGGCCTGGGCATAGCATCTTCTCCCATCAGCATATTCGACATATGTCGGATATAGTATAGCATCCCTTCCCAGAAAATGCAACCTTCCCTGCCCTTTGCTGTGGAAAAATTCTTTCAATATGCTATAATGCTTTCAGCACTTGATGTGCGGAGGGGAGGCTGGCTGTTTTGGAGCTGTCGGGAAACCAGGGAGGGAGGCGGCGGCGCGCTTCGCTGGGCGCGCTGATTATCGCGGCGCTGGCCGTATGGCGCATGCCGCGCGTGATGGGGCTTGCGCAGGAATCCGCCCTATTTGCCAGTCACGCATTCAGCCTGGCGCTGGCAGGAGGGCTGTTTTTACTGTTGAGAAGGGCGCTTGGCTGCCGCGACAGGCGGCTGGCTCGCAACGCATTTCTGCTGGGCGCGCTGTTTGCCGCCCTCACGCTGGCGGGCGAGCAGCTAAAAGCAAACGGCGCGTTTTTGCCGCTAACCCCGGCGGGAATGCTGGACTGCCTGTTTACATGGTTCCTCTTTGCCATGGCGTTTGGCAGCGGGCTAATCCTGGCCGCGCAGGGAATGCTGCGCGTGACGCTGGGCGAGCGGAAAAAGGAAACGCTTTTAGGGCGCGTTACGAGCAGCTTTTGGGCTGTTTTTCTGCTGCTTATGCTCTGCTGGACGCCTGTATGGCTGGCCTTTTGGCCGGGCACCTTCATGTATGACGCAAGCACGCAGTTTTATACCTATATGGACGGCATGTTCAGCACGCATCATCCGCTGCTGCACACGCTGCTGTTGGGCCTGTGCATGACGAAGGGCATCGAGCTTCATCCCGAGGGCTATGCCACATACGGCGTGGCGATATACAGCCTGGTACAAATGCTGTTGCTATCGGCCATGCTTGCCCATGCCTGCCGCTGGCTTGCAAAGCGCGGCGCGCCGCTATGGGCCAGGCTGTTGGTAACGCTTCTGTTTGCGCTGTTCCCGTTTTACGCGCTTTGGAGCTTCAGCGCAACCAAGGATATCCTGTTTGGCGGCCTGGTGCTGGTGTTTGTATTGGAGCTGATGGACCTTTGGCGGGACGGTTATGCGGCGCTGCGCTCTCCGCTGCGGATCATCCGCCTGGTTGCGGCAAGCGTGCTGATGATGCTGATGCGCAACAACGGCGTATATGCGTTTTGCCTGCTCATTCCCCTTGCCTGCCTGTGGGCCAAGGGCGCGCGGGCGCGTATGGCGGCCCTGCTTTGCGGCTGCGTAGCCGCCTATTTCCTGGCAAACGGGGCGCTCATTTGGGCGACGGAGGCGGAAAGCGGCAGCCGGGTTGAAATGCTGTCCATCCCCTTGCAGCAGATGGCCCGTACCCTGCGCGACCATCCCGACGCGCTGCCGGAGGACGGCCAGGAGCTTTTAGCGGCCCTTTATCCGGACGGATTTGAAGTCCATTATGAACCCGCTATCGCGGATCCTGTGAAATGGGCCGTCGATTATGATGCCTTGGATGAAAACCTACCCCAGCTCCTCAAGCTATGGGCGCGGATGGGGCTTAGGCAGCCGGTAAGCTATGTGGAAGCGTTTTGGGAGCAAAATCTGCCCTATTTGCTGCCGGGCGCGGAGATGCTTTATCGCTTTACCCTGGGAATTGATCAGCTGGATCTGTACCCCATTGAGGAAAACTCCCTGCTGCCGGCGCTGCGAAAGCCCTATGAAACATACGACCAAACGCTTTCCTTCCTAGGGCTTCCAGGCGTAAGGCTGCTTTCCGATACGGCGTTTTACGTGTGGCTTTGCATGGCGGGCCTTGCCTATGCCCAATACCGGCGGCAAAGGGCGTGGATGGCGGCCTTTGGCTTTTTGCTGGCCCTATGGGTAACGTGCCTGCTGGGCCCCGTGGCGCTGATGCGCTATATGCTGGGCCTGTTCTACGCCGTTCCCGTGCTGTTTGCGGCTATGCTTGCGCCTTGGGCGGAGGAAGGCGCATGCCCCGCGCCGCAAGCCCAGTCGGGCCGGAATAACGCGCGGAAGCGCTGATGCAAAGCCAATTTAAGCCATAGCGGCTTTGCTAGCCGCGTCCCTCCGCAATCTATCATGCCGCGAAAGATGAATGAAGTGATTGCAAAAGCGGCGCGACTATGCTAAAATAAGCATGTTCGCAGCCTTGGCCGCGAATGGGTAAAGGAGCGCGTTTCCCAGGCTTCCGCATAAAAGAGAGCCGGCCCCTCAGGCTGAAAGGGCGGCTGCGGAGGAAGAACGCTTCCCGCCTTTGCCGTGCTTCGGTTAATCCCCGACGGCCCGCCTCCGTTACAGGGCGCAGCAAAGGTGAAAACGCCGCCCGGCGCGCGCGTTTTAAGCCGGGTGGTACCGCGAAGGCTCCCTTCGTCCCAGCGCATGGCAAAGGCCATGGCCGGGAGCGCAGGGAACCTTTTTTATAGGCAAAGGAGTTGGAAACAATGGCAAAGGACGCCGAAAAGAAGCAGGGCTTTGTGGAGCACATCACCCCCCGCGACGAGGATTTTTCCCAGTGGTATACGGACGTGATTTTGAAAAGCGAGCTGGTGGACTACGCCCCCGTGCGCGGCTGCATGGTAATCCGCCCCTACGGCTTCGCCATATGGGAGCGCATCAAAGAGGAGCTGGACAGGCGCTTTAAGGAAACGGGCCATGAGAACGTATATATGCCCATGCTTATTCCCGAGAGCCTGCTTTTGAAGGAAGCCGAGCATGTGGAAGGCTTTGCGCCCGAGGTGGCCTGGGTAACCCAGGGCGGCAGCGAAAAGCTACAGGAGCGCCTGGCCGTGCGCCCCACCAGCGAAACCATCTTCTGCGCCATGTATTCCAAGTGGGTGGGCAGCTGGCGCGACCTGCCCATGAAATATAACCAGTGGTGCAGCGTGATGCGCTGGGAAAAAAGCACCCGCCCCTTCCTGCGCACCAGCGAGTTCCTTTGGCAGGAGGGCCATACCATCCACGCCACCGCCGAGGAAGCGCAGGAGGAAACCATGCGCATGCTGGAGGTATACCGCGATGTAGCGGAAAACGAGCTGGCCATGCCTGTGCTGGTTGGCCAAAAGAGCGAGAAGGAAAAGTTCGCGGGCGCGCGCGCCACTTACAGCATGGAGGCCATGATGCAGGACGGCAAAGCCCTGCAGGCCGGCACCAGCCATAACTTTGGCACCAACTTTGCCGAGGCGTATAACATTCAGTACCTTAGCAAGGAAGGCAAGCTGACCTATGTGCACGAAACCAGCTGGGGCGTTTCCACCCGCCTGATCGGCGCGATCATCATGACCCACAGCGACAACCACGGTCTGGTGCTGCCCCCCGTCATCGCCCCCACGCAGGTGGTGGTCATCCCCATCGCCCAGCATAAGGAGGGCGTGCTGGAGGCTGCCGCGTCCCTGCGCGACCGTCTGACCGCCGCCGGTATCCGTGTCAGCATGGACGACAGCGACCAGTCCGCCGGCTGGAAGTTCGCCCAGTACGAGATGAAGGGCGTACCCCTGCGTGTGGAGATCGGTCCCAAGGATATGGAGAAGGACCAGTGCTGCATCGCCCGCCGCGACACCGGCGAGAAGACCTTTGTGCCGCTGACGGAGCTGGAGAGCGCCGTGCAGAAGCTGCTGCAGGATGTCCACGACAACCTGTACGCCATGGCCTCCAAGAATCTGGAGGACAACACCTTCGACATGACCTCCTGGGAGGAGGTCAAGGAGATGGCACAGGGCAAGGGCGGCTTCGCCCGTACCAAGTGGTGCGGCAGTCTGGAGTGCGAGCTGGCCATGAAAGAGAAGGCCGGCGTGTCCAGCCGCTGTATGCCGCTGAAGCAGTCCGGCACCGAGGGCAAGTGCGTTATGTGCGGCAAGCCCGCCACCACCGACATCTACTGGGGCGTGGCGTATTAAAAGAAGCATAAAAAGAGAGGTGACGCGGAGCGTCACCTCTCTTTTTATTCGAATGTAAGCGCCGTGTGGTCACAGATCTCCCGGATCTTGGCTTGCAGGCGCTTCAGATCCTCGAAGGTCTCCGGCTTTTTCCGGGGGTCGCGGAGCAGGGCGGCGGGGTGGTACAGCGCCATCATCTGAACGCCGTCCTTCTCAAAGAACTGCCCATGCTCCTGCGTGATCTTGAAGTCCTCGCGGATCAGCTCCATAGCGCTGATGCGGCCGAGGCACACGATGATCTTGGGCTGCATCAACGCGAGCTGCCGGGACAGATAGCCGCGGCAGGCGTCCTTCTCCGTGTTCAGCGGGTCCCGGTTCTGAGGAGGACGGCACTTGACGGAGTTGGTGATGTAGATGCGGCTTCTGTCCAGCCCGATCATGGCCAGCATATCGTCCAGCAGCTTACCGGCGCGGCCCACAAAGGGCTCACCCTGCGCGTCCTCGTTAGCGCCCGGCGCCTCGCCGATGAACAGCACCTCCGCGTCCTCGGCGCCTACGCCGAAGACCACGTTTGTCCGTGTGTCCGCCAGCGTGCAGGCGCGGCAGTGCAGACATTCCTCCCGCAGGGCTTCCCATTCCGTCATATCTCGTTCCTCCTGTATCATCGGTGCCTCCGCCGCGCAAACTACGAAAAATCACAGGCGGAGGATATCGTATGCGTTTCTATTGGTTCTGGCTGTTTCTGCTGTACAGCTTCGGAGGGTATGTACTGGAGAAGCTGTATGCGGCGGCGCGCCGTTCGCCCCATCAGGTGCGGAAATGCTTTCTGCTGCTGCCGCTGTGCCCGGTGTACGGCCTTGCCATGCTGGCGGTGCTGCATCTGCCGCCGGACATGACCGGCACATTCTGGCGTCTGGCACTGTACGGCGGCCTGACGGCCACGGCGGTGGAGTACGTCGTCCACCTCCTCTATGAGCGGCTGCTGGGCGTCCTGTTCTGGGATTACAGCGCCACCAAGATGGATCTGAACCGCCGGGTCTGCGTGCCGTTTGCGCTGGTATGGGGGCCGCTGGCGGCGCTGACTGCGCGGTATGTCCATCCGTGGGTGTCGGCGCTGGCGGCGCGCATCCCGCCGGTCATCACGCTGGCGGTGCTGCTGGTGTTCGTGGCGGACTGCTTCCTGTCCGCCCGGGTGCTGCGCCGGGGCGGGGATATCGATCTTCTCTCCCTGCGCCGTCTGGCGTCGGCGCTGTGTACCGCTTAGAGCTTAGAGGTGAGCCACTGACCGATGTCCTCAAAGACCTGCTGCTGCTGCGCCTTTTCATTGAGGATCTCGTGGCGCAGGCCGGGGTACAGCTTCAGGGTGCAGTCCTGCACACCGGCGCGGCGGAACTCCTGATACGTCCGGCGCACGCCGTTGCCGCAGTCGCCCACCGGATCCTTTTCGCCGGCGACGAACAGCACCGGGATGCGGGGATCCATCTGCCGCAGGTTGCTGAGCTTCTGGTTGAAGCGGATGCCCGACAGCATCTGCCGGAACAGACCCACCGTGGCGTCGGCGCCGCACAGGGGATCGGCCATGTAGGCGTCCACATTGCCCTCGTCGGCGGACAGCCAGTCGCAGCTGGTGCGGTTGGGGGCGAACAGCTTGTTGTAGGCGCCGAAGGCCAGATTCGTCACCAGATCACTGGTGCCGTTCTCGCCTACCACGGCGCCCACGGCCTTGGCGACCGCCATGCCGCCGGCGATGACCGCCTTGGGCTGCCAGCCGGTACCCATGATGATGGCGGCCTTCACGGTGCCGGGGTAGCGGATGAGGTAGGTGCGGGTCAGGAACGACCCCATGCTGTGGCCCATGATGCACAGCGGCACATCGGGATACCACAGGCGGATGCGCTGGTGCAGGACATAGATGTCATCCACCACCGTGTTCCATGTGTTGCTCTCGCCGAAATAGACGGGGGTGCCGCCCTCCGGCAGGGACAGGCCGTGACCCAGATGGTCGTGGCCCACCACCGCGATGCCCAGACCATTGAGATAGCGGGCGAAGGCGTCATAGCGTGCGATATGCTCCGCCACACCGTGGCAGATCTGAAGGACGGCCCGGACGCTGCCGCCATCCGGCTCCCAGCGCATACCGTGGAGCTGTGTTTTCCCGTCGGTGGACAGGAAGGTGAATTCGGTCATATTCGTCATGGAAATCCCGCTCCTTTCGTGGTATAATAGCCGCAAGACGGCTATCAGCGACCGTTTTTGCCGCCGTTTTTCCCCGCCCGGCCTGACCGGACGGCGGGAGGAGGCGGCGGACGGTATCATTTCACAGACAGTGTACCACACAAAAACGAAAAAGAAAAGAGGAGAAGCTATGTCCGATCACATCCTTGCACTGGATCAGGGCACCACCAGCTCCCGCGCCATCGTCTTTGACCGGGAGGGGCGCATCGCGGCCATGTCGCAGCACGCCTTTACCCAGTACTATCCGCAGGACGGCTGGGTGGAGCATGACCCGATGGAGATATGGGAGACGGAGCGCCGTGCCGCGGCGGAGGCCGTGGCAGGGCTCCCGGCAGGGGCTGTTGCCGGCATCGGCGTGACCAACCAGCGGGAGACTACCATTCTCTGGGACAAGGCCACGGGCAAGCCCGTCTATAACGCCATCGTCTGGCAGTGCCGCCGCACGGCGGAGCTGTGCGAGGAGCTGAAGCGGCAGGGACTGGACGAGCGCATCCAGTCCACCACGGGCCTGCTTATCGACGCCTATTTCTCCGGCAGCAAGATCCGCTGGGTGCTGGACAACGTACCCGGTGTCCGGCAGCGGGCGGAGAAGGGCGAAATACTGTTCGGCACCGTGGAGACATGGCTCATCTGGCAGCTCACCGGTCAGCACGTCACGGACTACTCCAACGCCAGCCGCACCATGCTGTTCGACATCCACCGCCTGTGCTGGGATGAGGAGCTGTGCGGCATTCTGGGCGTGCCGCTTGCCATGCTGCCCCGCCCTGTACCCAACAGCATGGTCTACGGCGTGGTAAAGCCCGGCATCGAGGGGCTGGAGAAGCTGGCGGGCGTGCCGGTATGCGGTGCTGCCGGCGACCAGCAGGCCGCCCTGTTCGGACAGGCCTGCTTTGCCCCTGGCGAGGCCAAGAATACATACGGCACCGGCTGCTTCACGCTGATGAACGTGGGCGATACGCCGGTACGCAGCCGCGCCGGACTGGTGACCTCCGTGGCGTGGCAGGTGGGGGGCAAGACCACCTATGCGCTGGAGGGCAGCGTCTTCAACGGCGGCAGCACCATCCAGTGGCTGCGGGACGAGCTGCATTTGATCGACTCCGCCCCGGAGTGCGACCGTCTGGCGGAATCGGTGGACAGCAGCGGCGGCGTCATCGTGGTGCCCGCCTTCACGGGACTGGGCGCGCCCTATTGGGACATGTACGCCCGGGGCGCGATCCTGGGCGTCACCCGGGGCACGGGCCGGGCCCACATCGCCCGGGCGGTACTGGAGGCCATCGCCTTCCAGGTCACCGACCTGATGCTGGCCATGCGGCAGGACGCGGGCTGCGACATCACCTGCCTGCGGGCCGACGGCGGCGCCAGCGTCAGCAACATCCTGCTGCAGATGCAGGCCGACCTGCTGCGCATCCCGGTGGATCGCCCCGCCATGGTGGAGACCACCGCCTTCGGCGCGGCGGCGCTGGCAGGACTGAACTGCGGCATGTGGGAGAGCCTGGAGGAGCTGTCGGCCCTGCGCCGCAGCGACCGGGTGTTCACCCCCCAGCGGGTGCAGGCGGAATGCGACGACGCCTACCGCATGTGGAAGCGGGCGGTGCAGAGAGCGGGAGATTGGATCGAGCACTAAAAATACTGGCGAAAAATAATCTGAATGATTCGCGGCGTCTGCGCCGCGAACTCTGCGAGGCTTTCTTTGCGCATTGATTAACATTTGATGAATTTCGCCCGGAAAGCCTTGCAAAATCGCCATCCAATGGCTATAATCAGCCTTAATGAAGCCCGGAACATATTCTGAAAGGAGATCATCCTATGTCATTCTTTGATAACATCACCGAAAAAGCCAAGCAGTATGCCAGCATCGCCGCCGACAAGGCCAAGGACGTGGCCGAAGCCGCCGCCGATAAGGCGAGAGACGTGAAGGAGACCGCCCAGCTCACCATGGCCATCAAGTCCGAGCAGCGCGAGATGGACAAGAACTACCGGGCCATCGGCCAGTGGTTCGTCTCTGAGTATCAGGGCGAGATCCCCGACGCCGTGAAGGACGTCGTGGCCGCCATCGAGGCCAGCAAGGCCAAGGTGGAGGAGATGGAGGCCGCCCTGGCCGAGAAGCCCCACACCGAGATCGAGATCACCATTGAGAAGGACAGCGACGCCGCTCCCGAGCTGAAGTCCTGCCCCGTGTGCGGCACCGCCACCAACTCCAAGTTCTGCCCAGAGTGCGGCGCAGAGGTGGATCCCCAGCCCGCAGCTCCCGCCGAGCCCGCAGCCGAAGCGGAGTCCGAGACCCCCGCGGAGCCCCAGGAATAACTGACCCGGCAAAAAGGGCCGTCTGCCATGGCAGACGGCCCTTTTTTCTTGCCTTTTTCTCCGGTTTCGTGTATGCTGGTGATGGTACCATCAGTTGACAAGGAGGTGCGCGCCATGACGCTTTTGCAGATGAGCTACATTCTGGAGATCGACCGCTGCGGCTCCATCAATCGGGCGGCCCAGAACCTGTTCGTGTCCCAGTCCGCCCTGTCCAGCGCCATTGCCGAGGTGGAGAAGGAGCTGGGCATCACCATCTTCCACCGCTCCAACCGGGGCGTGGCGCTGACGGAGGACGGCAGGGAGCTGCTGAACCAGATCACCCCCATCGTGGAGCGCAGCCGCAAGATCACCCGCTATTACAGCGAGCGCAAGGCGGAAAACCGGGTCAGCCTCTCCATCGCCGCCCAGCGCTACCCCTTCTGCGCCAAGGCGTTCGTGGAGTTCCTGCACCTGCGGGAGGAGCCCCGCATCGAGGTCAGCTTCAAGGAGGTGGAGATGTCCGCCGTGATCGAGCAGGTGGCCCAGCAGCAGAGCGACCTGGGTGTCATCTTCGTCTCCGACATGACGGAGCACTTCATCCGCCGCATTTTAGAGGGCCGGAACCTGGAGTTCCACCAGTTGGCCCGGCTGCGGCCCCATGTGTTCATGCGCCGGGGCCATCCCCTGTCCGGCGAGGCGTCGGTGACGCCGGAGCAGCTCCACCAGTACCCTTACGCTGCCTTTACCCAGAGCGACACCAACCTCAACTACGCCGAGGAGGTGGTGGTGGGCACCGCCGCCGACTTCAACCAGGTGGTCTATGTGTCTGACCGGGCCACCATTTACAGCGTCATCGCTCACACCAACTGCGTCTCCACCGGAAGCGGCGTGCTGCCGGAGGGCTTCGGCGACGACCGGCTGGTGACGGTGCCCCTGACGGGCCAGCACGACATGCGCCTGGGCTACATCAAGCTCCGCTCCGTCCCCCTCAGCGAGTCGGGCAAGGAATTCGTGGATATTCTGCAGCAGATACTGAAGGAATTGGAATAATGCACACAATAACGAAAAAAGAGAGCCTTGCGGCTCTCTTTTTTTGCTGTCGTTCTGTTTTTTACAGCTGGGCCAGGGCCTGCTCCAGGTCGGCGATGATATCCTCGGCATTCTCCAGACCGGCAGACAGACGGATCAGACCGCCGGGGATGCCGGAGGCGGTCAGCTCCTCCTCGGTATAGGTGGAGTGGGTCATGGAGGCGGGATGCTCGATCAGCGTCTCGGCGTCGCCCAGGGAGACGGCCACGGTGATCAGATGCAGGGCGTTGACCAGCTTGGTACCGGCAGCGCGGCCGCCCTTGACCTCGAAGCTCAGCATACCGCCGAAGTCCTTCATCTGGCGCACGGCGATGTCGTGGCCCACATGGTTCTTCAGGCCGGGATAGTACACCTTCTCCACGGCGGGGTGCTGATCCAGGAACTCGGCGATGGCCTTGGCGTTGGCGCAGTGGCGCTCCATGCGGATCTCCAGGGTCTTGAGGCCGCGGAGGATCAGATAAGCGGCGAAGGGATCCATGACCGCGCCGGTCATGTCCTTCAGGCCGAACATGCGGACCTCACCGATGAAGTCGGCCTTGCCCACCACGAAGCCCGCGATCACGTCGCCGTGGCCGTTCAGGTACTTGGTGGCGGAGTGCACCACCACGTCTGCGCCCA
>ERZ857882.4800-NODE-4800-length-11259-cov-3.288558_pt1 | contig 11259 bp, 5 predicted proteins | sample MGYA00519697_ERZ857882 | MGnify/ENA primary metagenome ERZ857882 (study PRJEB31778, sample SAMEA3449373) | human gut metagenome | biome: human gut; feature: human-associated habitat; material: faeces | place: United Kingdom | collected 2010/2012 ... | reverse complement strand
GCAACATCCTTATCTATATATGCATGTGCAAGAATAACTTCTATCCCCAACTCCTGCCCATAGCGTACATAGTCATCAAAACCTTCACTACGGTTATGACCAAAACGATGATCATATCCTATAACAAGGGCACGTATATTATAATGATTGTAGAGGAACAACATAAACTCCTTTGCTGAAAGAATGGCAACTTCAGGAGTAAAGTCAAGCATCATGCAATAGTCCAGACCGGTTTCAGCGAGCAAAGCAACCTTTTCTTCATAAGTGGTCAGTAATTCAGGGTGATACTCCGGCTGTACCACCTTGCGCGGGTGCACAGGAAAAGTCACCACCCCCGAAGCAAAACCATGTGCAACAGCTACTTCGCGCACCTGTTCAATCAGGTACCGATGTCCTCGATGTACTCCGTCGAAAAAGCCTATGGTAGCAATACAAGGCTGAGGAAGCACCTCCGGTATGTTACGAAGCAACTGCACTACTTTAATTTTTAATGGTTACTTAAACAGATGACTCCAGTCTTCACATGCTTTCGGCGTATAGGTAGAAATACCCAATGTTTCCGCCACACGACAATTCTCAGTAGAATCATCTATAAAGAAAGTTTCTTTCGGATCTATGCCTGTTTCCTCCAACAGCTTCTCAAAAATGGCAACGTCCGGTTTCACCATCTTCATTTCGTACGAGAGGAACAACCGATCAAAGTAATCCAGAACCGTCAAGCCCTGTTTGTTAAACACATGTTGCTTCATCCACTCAAACATGATGACATTCGTGTTGCTGAGCATAAAAACACGATACCCCTGCCGCCGCAAATCACGCAACATATCGAGCTTATAGTCCGGTATGTCGATCAGGAAGCTGCACAAAGCTTCATCAATCCGTTGTGGATCGATATGATGGCCCACTTCACGATCAATCATGGCATACCACTGGGCAGGAGTAACTGTACCATTTTCAATTTGTGCAAAAAATCCGTTTTGGGTATAGGGATTTACATAACGGTCAATCTGAGTAAATCCCAGCTTTCTGAAAGAATCCAAACAACGTTGCAAATCATAATCGATCAGCACACCGCCCAGATCAAAAACAATATTTCGAACAGGAATTGACATAACCTTAAAATTGAGGAACCAAAGATAATCATTCAGCTACATTTATTTGGAAATCTTTTCGAAGTTTCTATCTTTGAATATTAAGAATTTTACCATATCGAATTATGACACTACGGAGAGGATTATATAATATATACCGCTTTTATGTGGATGGATTCCGTAGCATGACATTGGGGAGGACGCTGTGGTTCATCATTTTGATCAAGCTCTTCATCATGTTTGTTATTTTACGGCTTATTTTCTTCCCCAATCCATTCAGCAACATGGATAGTGACCAGGAACGGGGGGAGTATGTCCGCAGCAATTTTATTGAGGTAAAGCCATAACGCAACCTCACGATCATTTTTCGCTCAAAACACACAACAAACATTGGATCACCCGCAATAGCAATTAAACTCAAAACGCACATTAAAACAGTTTTGTTATGATACTATCAGCTACCGATTGGATGCATGTGGTCGATTGGTCGCGTGCGCAGTTCGCCATGACAGCCATCTATCACTGGCTGTTCGTGCCGTTGACCTTAGGTCTGGGCTTCATCTGCGCTATCATGGAGACCATCTACTACCGAACCGGCAACGAGTTTTGGAAACGTACCGTCAAATTCTGGATGCGGATCTTCGGAATCAACTTTGCGATCGGCGTCGCTACCGGCATCATCCTCGAATTCGAATTCGGCACCAACTGGTCAAACTATTCGCATTTTGTCGGCGATATTTTCGGGGCGCCGTTGGCCATAGAGGGCATTATGGCTTTCTTTATGGAGAGTACCTTCATCGCGATCATGTTTTTCGGATGGAACAAGGTTTCCAAAGGATTTCACTTGGCATCGACATGGCTGACAGCTATTGGAGCCAATCTCTCCGCTCTGTGGATCCTGGTGGCCAACGCTTGGATGCAATATCCGGTCGGCATGACCTTCAACATTGAAACAGCCCGCAACGAAATGACCTCATTCTGGGATGTACTGCTATCACCCGTAGCTTTGAACAAATTTTTCCACACGGTAACATCAGGCTACGTCCTCGCAGCCATTGTCGTCATGGGAATCAGTGCATGGTATCTACTTCGTCAGCGCGAAAAGCAGATGGCCATGAAGAGCATCAAAGTGGCCAGCATTTTCGGACTGGTTTGCTCATTGGCTCTGCTTTATTCAGGGGACGGCTCCGGGGTACAGGTTGCCAAAACGCAACCGATGAAACTGGCGGCCATGGAGGCACTTTACGATGGCAGCAAAGGGGCCGACCTGACCGTTATCGGTGTGCTGAAACCTGAAGCTGAACGCACCTCCAACGAGGATGCCTTCTATTTCAAAATTGACATTCCAAAATTATTATCAATCATCGGTTTCCACGACAGTGAAGCCTATGTAGCGGGCATCAACGATCTGATTAACGGTAACGAACAGGAAGGTATCCTCTCCACCCAGGAGAAAATGGATCGGGGCAGGGTAGCCATTGCGGAACTGGAGAGTTACCACCAGGCTCTCAAAGCAAATGACTCTGCAGAAATTGCACGCATCAGTGCTCTATTTAATCCCGATACACCGCAGGGAAAAGCCTTTTTGGCTGACAACTTCAAATATTTCGGATACGGTTATCTGAGCTCACCGACCGATACTATTCCCAATGTACCTCTCGTATTTTACTCTTTCCGGGTGATGGTCGGACTGGGTTGCCTGTTCCTGCTGCTCTTTATTGTAGCACTGGTGATGGTGTATCGGAATACACTCACCAAACATCGTTGGATGCAACACGCCATGGTCTGGATGATCCCGCTGGCCTACATTGCTTCAGTATCGGGATGGATTGTGGCTGAGATGGGACGTCAGCCGTGGACCATTCAAGATCTGTTGCCCACCGTGGCTGCCGTATCCCGGATCGACGCCTCGTCCGTCATGGTAACCTTCTTCATCTTTGTAGTGCTCTTTACCACCTTGCTGATCGCTGAGCTGATGATCATGTTTAAACAGATCAAACTGGGTCCCAAAGATGAACCAACTCTCGTTGAAGATTCGACAAACAAAGCATAATCTGTCAAACCGAAAGAACAATCTATCACTATGGATACCTACGTATTTTTGCAACACTATTGGTGGTTTCTGATCAGTTTGTTAGGGGCATTGTTGGTATTTCTGCTCTTTGTACAAGGCGGTCAGGGACTGCTCTATACCATCGGTAAAACCGAAGAGGAACGCAATATGATTGTCAACTCTCTGGGCCGAAAATGGGAGTTTACTTTCACCACATTGGTTACATTCGGCGGTGCGTTCTTTGCCTCATTTCCCCTGTTTTACAGCACCAGTTTCGGAGGCGCATTCTATGTATGGATGTTGATTTTGCTGGTATTTGTTATTCAGGCCGTAGCCTACGAATTCCGTCGCAAGCCCAATAATTTTCTCGGAGAAAAGAGCTACAATGCTTTTTTGGTGATCAACGGCATTGCCGGCACCTTCCTGCTGGGAGCAGCGGTCGGGACACTGTTCACCGGTGCGAATTTCACCGTAGACCGCATGAATCTGGGCAACATCTCTGGAGTAAACACCATCTCGCAATGGACGACCCCTTGGCGCGGACTGGAGGCTCTGACTGACTATCGCAACTGGGCACTCGGACTTGCCGTGCTGTTTCTCTCCCGCATTTTAGGGCTGCAATACTTTTTGAACAACATCGACGACGAAACGATTGCTATGCGCTCCCGCAAACATTTGGTATATAATACGGGGCCCTTCTTGATCTGTTTCCTGACCTTTCTGATCAGCCTGCTCGGGGCAAACGGTTGGGCCGTTGATCCGACCACGGGAGTAATTTCGATTGAATCGCTAAAATACCTACACAACCTGCTTGACATGCCCGTGATTATGGTTTTGCTATTGCTCGGTATTATTGCCGTATTGTGGGGTATAGGCACAGCTATTTTCAAAGGCTCACGCAGCAGTATCTGGTTCAGCGGAATCGGAACCGTCGTAACTGTACTCTCCCTGTTGTTATTGGCTGGATATAACAATACGGCTTACTATCCGTCCTTAGCCGACACACAAAGTTCGCTAACTATCTACAACAGCTCTTCGAGTCTGTTCACACTTAAGGCAATGAGTTTTGTTTCTCTGTTAATTCCTTTTGTGGTAGCCTATATCTGGTATGCTTGGCGTGCCATGAACCGAAAACCCATTTCTCGTCAAGAGGTAAATAGCGAAGAACACCTATATTGATTCCACACAAACCCACATTTCCCGATAAGACTTCCGGCCCAATTTCGGGACCGGAAGTCTTCATTTAGGATTACTTAAAAAAGAAATTATATTGAATAAACGACACAACTCTACTCACAATCACTGCATCGCATTTCCCTCCACATAATTCAGGTGATTTTTCCTTTAAAAAATCGACAATCTTTTAACTTTGGCGTAAAATTAGCGGTACATTATTCTCAACCGAAAGCACACAAAAGATGATAAAAAAAACTTTCAAATATCTGTTAAGAGGTTTACTTTATCTCTTGATCGTGCTAATTATGGTACCGACATTGCTTTACATTCCATTTATCCAAAACTTTATTCGGGATAAAGCTGAAAGCTATGTAAATACCCACACCGATATGAAACTTTCAATCGGTTACATTCGACTTGCCTTCCCTTTAAATCTAGCAATCGATCACGTTCTGGTTACCCAGGAACTTTCCGACACTTTATTGTACTGCGACCAGTTACGACTCCGCATCGCACTATGGCCATTACTCAACCAACAGGTACGCATCCGAAACTTCTCTCTTGACCAAACTATTGCCAACTATACTGATACAACCTCAAATTTAACGTTGCAAGCCAAGATTGGCACATTGAAACTCAAGACCAATGGGATCGATCTGAAACAACATATAGCCGACATCAACACTGTCGAGTTATCCGATGGAACTGTACATCTGGCTATCGGCCCAAGTAGCGACACATCCACAGATACCACCTCTTCTACACCATGGATTATTTTAGCAGACAAACTTTGTCTCAACAACATCCATTACAGCATGGAGACCGCTCCAAATCCCGTTTATGTAGATGTACAACTATTGGCAGGCAACATCGACAATGTAGCGGTAGATTTGGGGAAGCAACAAGTGCAGGTTGATGCCATTCAGTTACAACAAGGGAATTACAGTTATCTGACTGGCCACACCATACCCAATGATTCGATGCAATCACAGGTCGCCTCACAATCAGTTTTCACTCACACGACATCAAGCAATAACTCTTCCTCAAATGAAAGCATTATAAGTTCCAACGATACGACTACACGAACAACAATCGACACCATTTCTGCATCGTGGACCATTACAGTCAACCACATTGATCTGCAAAAAAATACAATCACATACGGATCGAAAGGAACGATACCTCAATCCGGTTTCGATCCGGCGTATATTGTTGTATCCGATCTCAATTTGACGGCAGATTCCCTATACAACCGCGGCAGTACCATTCAAGGCCAAATCAACTTACTATCCTTTGTCGAGCGGAGCGGCATCGATATAACAGAACTCAGCGGCCGTTTCGGCATGGACAGTAATACAATCTATTTGCAGAATTTTAATCTTCACACTCAGGAATCTTCAATACAACTAGACCTACAAGCTGGTACCACAACGCTGCAAATGGCTCCTGAAAGTCCAATTACGCTCGATTTGATGGCCACAATCAGCCCTAACGAGATACTTCCATGGTTCAACATGAACACGCCATCACTACGCCAAACGTTTGCCGGCAAAACCGTAGTGATAAATAGCAAAATATCAGGTACATTAGGAAATTTAATATCCGAAACAGATTTAAAAATTCCTCACCATCTTAATCTTGTACTTAAAGGCCAAATTGGGTCCATCACTGATATGGCCAAACTTAGAGGTCACGTAGATCTGCGTGGAGCTCTTAGTAATGCAGATTTTCTCGCCAAACTTTTCCAGCCAAGCAATATCGATCCCCAACGACTGGTCATTCCAAAACATATCGGCATACGCGGAGCAATTGATCTGAATCGTGAAACATACGTCCCACGTATCGCTATAGCTGTCGATTCGGGAACACTAAAACTCAACGGCCGATTGAATCTCAAGTCACAACAATACAATCTTGCACTATCAACCGACAATTTTCCGGTCAAAGACTTTTTGCCTCACGACTCATTGGGCCGGTTAACCATGAGTCTGAATGCCCAAGGGAAACGGTTTGATCCCTTTGCCCTACAAACAGCTTCAAATGTAGATCTCACAATAGATCGTTTTGACTATCTCGGATATACATACAACAATATCGGACTTCAACTATCACTCCAGGACCACCTGCTTAAGGGATTTATATATAGCCAGAATCCAGCCTTACGACTTTCTCTCGGATTAAATGGAAACCTTACTGAGAAACAACAAACCATAGCCATCCAGGGAAAAATTGACAGCTGTTATTTGGACCGAATGCATCTGATTACTGAGCCTATCGGTGGAACATTGGCCCTCAATCTGTCCGCCTCAGCAAGTGCGGACAGCTCCTATTCTGCCATACTGCAAATAGACAATATCACATTATGGAACGACTGGGAAAAGAACAGCATACGCCCCGTCAATTTAAGTTTTACAACATCACCTATACACACACGAATCGGGTTAAAATCGGGCGATCTGACTCTCGGTTTTGACTCTCCATCCGGCGTGGATTCCCTCAGCACGCGTTTCTCACATGGAGCCTCTTTAATGGCTGAAATGTTACGCGGCAACAATTTCTACATGGATTCTGTCAGCCAACAGCTTCCACCATTTCGTTTGCGTGCTGAAGCTGGAGACCAAAACATCCTAAACAATTTCCTCAAACTCCAGGGAATTGGATTCAAGAATATGGACATAGATGCCTCATTACAAGATTCGCTGTCTTTTAAATTCAATATGATTGTCAATCAGCTAAATGCTGGGAATATACAATTAGATACTTTAACTCTTAGTTTACGACAACAACAGCAACAACTCAACTATTTATTGCGCGTCGCCAATCATCCTGGCAACCTTGACAGCTTGGGTATGATTGCCCTTTACGGGAATATAGCAGGTAATGAAGCTATCTTGAATTGTTTACAAGAGGGAAGGGCAGGGAACGTCGGATTCCGTTTCGGATTACGAAGCAGAGTGGCCGATAGCACCATAACCATCAGCATGTTTCCTGAAAATCCCATTTTCGGCTCCGAACCATGGCAGGTCAATCAGAACAATTACATAGCTTACCATTTCGGTCATGATCTTCATGCTGATTTTCGTCTGACACATAACACACAACACGTTTCACTCACCACCCCTAACCACACAGAATCAGGCCCGCTCACGTTAGACATCCAAGGCATTGACATCGGTAAAACTTTAGCGCTATTTTTACCGTCAACCACTGTTGGAGGGATACTCTCCACGAAGGTCACGCTGCACAAGCAAGATTTAAGCGGCAATTCCCTTGATGTAAACGGATTACTTAATCTGGCCAATCTTAGCTATGAGGGTTCTCGCATTGGCAATCTCAATGTAGGGTTTACTTATGACATGCAGCAGCAAACAGAACAACATTTCAACACCCAAATAGAGCTTGACAGTACTCGTATTCTAACAGCCCAAGGTCACATTGTGGATTCAATCGCTGAGACGCCTTTTAACGTTCAAATTGATCTGCCCGGACTGCCTCTAAAATTAGCCAATGCATTTATGCCTGCCGATATGGCTCAGCTTGATGGCATCCTCAAAGGCAATCTGGATTTTGCCGGTGACAAGCAACACCTTTTGGCCAATGGCAATATGTTATTTGACAACACCTCAATCAAAGTGGGCATGATCGGTACAACATTCACCCTGTCACCAACACCCATACAAATCGAAAACAGCACGGTCCGTTTTAACAATTTCCAGTTGATAGCACCCAATAAACAACCTCTGTCAATCAACGGAAACGTCACATTGCAGGACCCATCTAACATTACAACCGATTTAACCCTGACAGCCTCCGACTTTCAATTGGTTAATGTAGCCAAAAGTCGTCGCACCATGGTGTATGGCCAGGCCTACATGGATCTGAATACACGAGTCAGGGGCCCTATCGACAATTTGTTTATCCGAGGGGCCATTGGATTACTCGGGGGAACAGATGTCAGCTACATTATGCAAGATGCTCCATTAGAGGTTAAGCAACAAAACCAAAATATTGTCACGTTCGTATCATTCAAAGACACAACCTCACAAACAACAACAGACACGGTACGCCCCATGCGTGTCAATGGCATGGACCTTCTGATGAACGTCAATGTTAACAACCAAGTCAAACTGGGAGTGGATTTATCGGACGATGGTGAGAACCGTGTACAACTACAAGGAGGAGGAGCCTTGACATACACGTTGAATCCTTTGGGGGATAGCCGTTTTTCAGGGAAATATATCGTATCAGGAGGGTTTGTCCGCTACAAACCTCCAGTAATCTCTGAAAAGAAGTTCGATATTGTATCGGGTAGTTATGTCGAGTGGACGGGCAATATGCTCGATCCTGCATTCAATCTAACTGCTATCGACAAAATACGCACCAACGTAACTACAGACGGCAGCGGTACCGGCCAAGCCGTCACCTTCAATGTCAGCATCAACATTCGCAACACATTGTCAGACATGGCCGTTACATTCGATCTGTCAGCACCGGAAAATTTGACCATGCAAAATCAACTGGCCTCCCTTACTGCTGAACAACGCTCGAGTCAAGCCATGAGTTTGCTGATATACAACACCTACACCGGTCCTGGCACAACAGCCAAGGTCAACTCCTCCAATCCATTGAATGCATTAATTGCAAAAGAGTTGAATCAATGGGCACAAAACAGTTTGAAAGGAGTGGATTTAAGTTTTGGAATCAACAGTTACGATGCCACCTCAACAGGAGGGAAACAGTATACAGATTACTCTTACCAAATGTCCAAGAGTTTGTTCAACAATCGAGTTCGTGCAATTATCGGAGGTAAATTCAGTACCGATTCCGACCCGACTGAAAACCTCAAAGAGAATTTGATTGATGACATTTCATTGGAATACATGCTCACCAAACGTGACAACATCTTTATTAAGTTGTTCAGACATACAGATTATGAAAGCATTCTGGAGGGGGAGGTTATTGAAACCGGTGTCGGTTTTGTCATCCGCAAGAAGTTACTAAAACTGTCCGATCTGTTCCGTTTCATGAAAAACAAAGCAGACAACCAGCAAACATCGAATAGCAACGCTGTAAACGAAACTGCAACCAAGCCAGAAGAACCAACATCTATTGAGAAGGAATCACAATCAGACCGCAACAGGAAACAACCGGCTCAAACTCCCACAACAGAACCGTCTGACACTGAAATGCAACAAACAGCGAAACTCGACGATAAAACAGCCGTCAACCAATCAACAGAACCTTCACACCCATGAAAATCACAGAACGACATACCATACAGGGTGGCTTATTACTCGGGCTATGCACCATTGGTTTGTGGTTTGCCGGATGTTCAACTACACGTCGACTGGCAGCCGATGATGTACTCTATACTGGTGTAAAAAAGATCACGATTAACACAGATACCAGTGGAACTCTTTCCAGCACGGTCGAATCAGCTGTCAAAGATCCTCTATCCGTCAAACCGAATAACCCTCTATACAGTCCATATGTTCGCACTCCTTTCCCAATCGGGTTATGGGCTTACAATCACCTTTATACCGAAAAAGAGAAAGGCTTTAGACATTGGCTATATAACAGATTATCAAAAAGACCGGTCCTGATCTCTAAGGTACAACCGGATTTACGCACCAAATTAATTGATGACATTTTAGGAAATTACGGATATTTCAATTCAACGACGACTTACGAGCTCCATCCCCGACGCAATCCTCAAAAAGCACGAATAAGCTATCAAGTTCATGTCGGGGCTCCATGGTTTTATGACAGTATTGCCTATCCTCACATGGCAGGCAAGATCGGCACAGCGTTCGACACCCTACAACACTCCTCTCTAATCCGACTGGGAGCCCAATATAACTTAGACACCTTAACCGCTGAACGACAACGGCTTTGTGACACTCTACGTAATGCCGGTTATTATTTTTTTCGTCCTGAATATATTACATATCAAGCTGATACGACTGAGCGCCCGCAACGAGTACAATTACGCATACAGGTTGCACCCAATGCACCGAAAATGGCATTGCGACCTTATCAAACCGGTGCCATCACAATCAATCTGCAAAATATCCATCCTGGCCAATCAGACACATTACATCTGCCTCGATATGAACTTATATATCAAGATAAATTGAAAATCAGGCCTAAAGTATTGGCCAATGCAATTACTCTTGACAGTGGCAAATTAATCACGCTCCATGATGTAAACCAAAGCATTACCAATCTCAACAAACTCGGTATCTTCCGTTCGGTCAACCTCAACGTAACATCACCCGACTCTCTACAGGGCCGTGATACACTGGATGTACGGATAAACGCAGCCTTTGACTATCCGCTGGAAGCCGAATTAGAGACCAATGTCACCTCAACATCCAACAGCCTGTTAGGACCTGGTCTCTCTTTGAAATTAAGTCATAACAACCTGTTTAAGGGTGGGGAGGTGCTCACCTTACGTCTGAACGGTTCGTATGAATGGCAAACGGGCAATCACAATTCAGGTGGTAAAAGTTCATTGCTTAACTCGTATGAATTTGGCTTGGATGCCTCCTTAAATTTCTCACGGTTACTATTCCCGGGCATGGCCAACCGGACAACCCAATATCCGACCAGCTCCCGCATACAACTCGGTGTTGATTTGCTGAATCGTCCCAAATACTTCAACCTTATTTCATTCAGCACATCACTGGGATATGATTGGCAAAGTTCACCATATAGCCATCACTCCATATCCTTTTTAAAACTCACATACAACAGATTGTTGCACACTACTGCTGAATTCGACTCGACCATGTATGAGAATCCAGCTATTGCATTGAGTTTTCGTAATCAGTTCATTCCAGCATTTACCTACACTTACACATTTGACAAAAGCTACGCACGAAACCGCCTTTATTGGTCAAGCTCCCTCACTTCGGCCGGTAACTTGCTGTACGGAGT
>ERZ857882.4798-NODE-4798-length-11260-cov-3.711200_pt1 | contig 11260 bp, 10 predicted proteins | sample MGYA00519697_ERZ857882 | MGnify/ENA primary metagenome ERZ857882 (study PRJEB31778, sample SAMEA3449373) | human gut metagenome | biome: human gut; feature: human-associated habitat; material: faeces | place: United Kingdom | collected 2010/2012 ... | reverse complement strand
TTTCGGATAGCGACCATTTATGTACCACTTGTGTACCACCGCCACTTATCCGGCTATATACCACAAAAGAAAAATCCTCGATATTCGATTGAATATCAAGGATTTTTCATCAGTCGGGGTGACTGGATTCGAACCAGCGACCACACGCCCCCCCAGACGTGTACTCTGAAACAGAGTACAGCACTTATTTTCAACGCATTATCCTTTTACCAAACGTAGCGGTTGACTTCTCGGTTGATTTAACAGTCAACGGTTAAACAATTAATGAACTATTAAGATAAGCTATCTTCTTTTGCATATTTGCAGTCAAAGGAAAAACACCGCATTTTTTCGGCCTTTTCTCCTTAACCTTTATAGATACGATGCAATTCAACTCCAAATTGGTTGTAGTTTGAATATGCAAATGTATATTGTATATAACAATTCAAAAGATGTCAGTATAATGACAAAAAATGAAATAATTGTAGCTCTAAAAAGATATGAAATGTTATACTCTAAAGATAGTATAGATTATATGTCTAAAGAAAACCTAGATAAAATTAAGGATATAACATATATTATTGCATTGATGGTGAGGAACAAAATATTCTATTTATCTAATAAAGTTAGTAGAGATAAATTGATTCAATTATATAATGATTGCAAAAATAGAGAGAATCAATATAAAGGAACAGATAATCAAATTGAAAATTTTATTAACTATTATTATAAAAGCGTAGAAAATGAATTAACGAAGGAAGTAACAAAACCTTCTTTTTTTATGCCAGATAATAGTGAAATAGAAATTTAATATAAAGTAGAGGGAGGTGTTTGCTATGCCTTATTCGTAAATAAGTATAAAGCAAAATTTGAAAGAAAGGAGAATTTTGATGAAAATTTACAAAGTAATATATTCTAGTGTATATATTGAAGGTGGAGAAAATACAGTTGATGTAAAGGTATTTTTAAACAAAGATGTAGCATTAAAGTTTATAAAAAGACAGATCAAAGAAATAAAAAAAGAAGTAGATGATTTGGAAGATTATTGTGTAGATGAAAAAGAAGATTTTTACGAAAGATATTTAGATGGTCGATCAATGGAAGATTCGGTTTCTATTTATTTAGAAGAAGATGAATCTTATGATGAAATTGAACTACAAGAAGAAAAATTAAGGCAACAAAAGGAAGAAAAAGAATATGAAATGTAAAAAAATTTCTATTGTAATACTAGTTTTTGTATTTGTCTTTATATTTTTAATATCTTCTTATATTTTACTAAAAGATATGAATGAATTAAGAAAAAACAATGAAGCTACAGAAGAGTTAATTGAAGAAACTATTGAAATAAAAGAAGCATCAAAAGAAAAATACATAGATTGGAATTATCTGAAATCAATTAATGAAGATATAATTGCTTGGATAGAAATAGAAGGTACAAATATAAATTATCCTATTATTAAGAATGAAAATAATTATTATTTGAAACACTCATTTGATAAGAAATACAATAGTAATGGAGCAATATTTACAACCAATATATTTCCATTTAAAGATGACGAAACTATCGTATATGGACATAATATGAAAAATGGTAGTATGTTTTCAAATTTAGGAAAATATCTAAACAAAGAATTTCTTGATTTACATTCTAAATATAAAATATATACAGTAGATAAAAACTATGAAGCAACAATATTTAGTGTATATTCAATAGGAGTAAATGAAGAAATGCAGAATTTAAAATTGTTAAATTTTGATGAAAGAGTAAAATATTATAAAAATATCAGCAAGTATAAAATTGAATATAATGAAAACATAAATAAAATAGTAAAATTATCTACTTGTTCTTATTTAAATGCAAAAACAAGACCTACTGATCAGAGATATTATATTATTGCTAGTTTGAATCCAATTTAGAATAAATTGGAAAAAAGAGCTGACAAATTTTAAAATTAGAGTTATTATTATTGTAGGAGGCATTTATCATGGAAAAAAATAAAATCCTTATAATAATAGTAATTTTTATCTTATTAGCTTTAGGAATTATAGGAATCACATATTTTATAACACACAAAAATGAAAATAAAGAAGAATTAGAAAAATCAAACGAAACAACTACTGTGTTAGAAAATACAATAAGTTCTATTACAAGTGATACCAATATAGCAGTGAATGAAACTGACGATAATGTAATTGAAGAAAAAGAAGAAAAAACAATTACAGAAACAGATAATGAAAGTGTAGAAAAAGTTGAGAAAAAACAAGAAACACAAACACCCACAAAAACTACATCGACAACTACACAGGCAAAGAGTAATTCATCAAATAATTTAAGTACGTCAAAGAAAGAAAATGTAATGCAAGACACAAGTAAAACAACAGTGAATACTAATACTCCGGAAGCTAAATCTACCACTCAATCAACAAGTAGTAAAAATGAACAACAAGAAGAAACTAAAACTGAAACTAAAGTTGAAAGATGTACTAATAACAACAATCATGGAATGGATGTTGGAAATTCTGGAAAATGGTATAATTCTAAAGGTGAGGCTATTGCTTATTATAATCAACAAATAAAATATTGGGGAGAGAAATGGGAAAATAACGAAATAGATAATGATACTTATTATAAAAATTGTCCTTCTGGATATGAAGTGTGGGATTGTATGTATTGTGGTAAATGGACTATCAACTTTTATTACAGATAAATGAAACTATATAAAGGTCAAGAATCAGCTCTTGGCTCTTTTTTTATGGGAGGAAAAGTAATGTTAAAAAAGGTATTAAAAAAAATTGAAAAGTTAAATGCAGATAAAATCAAATTTATAGATGAACAATCTAAAATTCAAAAGAAAATTAATGACATTGAAATAGAGATAAAAGATTATACTGCAATAAAAAGGGATTATGAAAAAATAGAAAAGAAATTTACAGAACTTACAAAACCTAAAGAGGTAACCAAAGATGAATGATCAAGATAAAAAAATATTAGAACTTTATTTAAAGGATGTAAGAAAAAAGAAAATAATTTTCTTAACGATAGTAGTTTCTATTATAACAAGTGTTTTGTTATATGGACTTTATGAAAAATATAAAAAAAATACAAATAATGAACAAAATTATATTGAATCAAATGTTGAAGAAAATGTTTCTAATGAAAATAGTATAGAAGAAACAAATTTAAATACTGAAAATAAAATTATTGTAGAAAATACTGAAAAAACAGAAGATAACACAAGTTTGATTGTAAAAGAAGATACTAAGCAAGATTCAAAAGAGGAGAATAAAAAAAATACACAGAATATTAACATATCAAATAACAATAAAAATACAAAAGCAAAGCCAACAAATAAAGATTTTTTATTTACAGATGGATACACAATGGAAAACGTAACTCAAGCTGCACAGAGATATTTAAAATCATTTAATGCAAGAGGAGAATGTGTTCCAATAAAAGACAATGAAGGTGTTTATTTGGGAATGAGAGTAATTTTTTATTAAAGGGAACTTAATCTTATACCCTTTATTTTTTTTGTGAATTTTTAGGAAAAGGAGATTTTGAAAGTGAAAATTATGAAAAAATATATGTTAAATAAAAAAGTAATTGCTATGTTACTATTAATTATTACAATGTTAACAAATATCAGTCCTGTATTTGCAGTTTCTGGAAGTGGAACTTTTGCAGGAGGACAATATGCTTCTGGAATGTTAACTACAGATCATGCAGCAGGTTCAACTGGCGTTTTAATTAGAAGATTGATAAACAATACTACTGGAGAAAGATATACCGTTTTTTGTGCTGAACACGGGGTAGATTTCAAAACAGGAAGTTCTTATAATGGGAATTATTATACACCTACAGATGCTACAATAAAAAGAGCTTGTAAGATTGCTTATTTTGGTTGGTATAAGGACAATGGGGGTTATGTAGTAGATGGAGGAATACTTGCAAATGATATGAAATGGGTAAAGCAAGCCTATGTTTTTACTCAACAATACATTTGGGAAACTTTAGGACAATCAAATGCTACATTTAGAGATTCAACAGTTCAAGCAAACTATGTAGCATTTAAAAACGATATAAATAATAAAATAAATAATATGCAAAAAAGACCTAGTTTTGATGCAACAACTATTGAAATAAATGCTGGTGAAACTAAGGTTTTAAATGATACAAATGGAGTATTAGCAGATTATTCAAGTATAGATAATACAAAAGATAATGTGAGATTTCAACATAATAAAGGAGAAAACACATTAACAATTTCAGTATCAGAAAACTGTACAGTAGAAAGATTAAATATTTCTGATAACCTATTTCAAAGTTGGGGGTTAGTAAAAGAAGAGTCAAAAGATCAGGACACAACAGTATATTTTTCTTTTAAAACTGGAGTTCAAAATCAATTAATGGCTTTACACTATAATGATCCAGTACCTATGGCAATGAGTTTGAAAATTAACTTATTTGGAAAATTAGATATTGGAAAAAAAGACAATAAAGGAAATTATGTGCCAGATACAAAATTTAAAATAAGTTACAATGCAGATATGTCTAATCCAATAGGAACATATACAACAGGTTCTAATGGAAAGGTATTAGTTGATGAATTAAGACCAGGTACTGTATATATTCAAGAAACTGATGTACCTAAACATTTAGTATTAGATACAACCATAAGAAGTGCAATTGTGAAAACAGCACAAACAACATCTTTTGAAGCAACTAACAAGTGGAAACAAGGGCGTATTCAAGTAGTCAAAAAAGATGCTGAAACAAACAAAGTTGTAAATAAAGCAGGAACAATTTTTGATATTTCTGATTCTAATAATAAAAAAGTAGCATCTATAACTACAAATGAAAAAGGTATTGCTACATCTGAATTATTAGATTATGGTACTTACTATGTAAAAGAATCAACAGCACCCAATAAATATACTATTAAAGTTGAAGTTAGTGAAAATATTGGTGTTGTCGAAGATGGAAAAACATATCAAATTACTATCGTAAATACTCGTGTAAAAGGTAGTGTAACAATATCTAAAGAAGATACTAAAACAGGAAAACAAGCACAAGGAGAAGCAACTCTTGAGGGTGCTATTTATGGAATTTATGCAAGAACACCTATACTTGATCCAGCAGATGATACTATGATATATAACACAGATGTGAAAGTAGCAGAAATGACAACTAATAAAGAATCAAATGCTACAATGAGTAATTTGTATCTTGGAGAATATTATATAAAAGAAATAAAACCAAGTCGAGGATATAATCTAGATAATACAAAATATAATTTTGATTTAACTTATGAAAATCAAAATGTTAAAGTAGTTACTAAACATGTAACTGTAAAGGAAAGAGTAATTTCACAAGCATTTCAAATTATAAAGATTTCAAGCGATGAAGCTGGTGAAGCAGAATTATTGCCTAGTGCAGAATTTACAATAAAAGCACAAAAAGATATTGAAAAATACGGATCTTGGGATGCTGCACCAATTACCAAAAATGCAAATGGTGAAACTGCATCAATATTAAAAACAGATTCAAAGGGATATGCAATAAGTGATAGACTTCCTTTTGGAACTTATGTTGTAAGAGAAACTTTAGTTCCAGAAGATAAATACAAAGTAGAGGACTTTAAAATAGTTATTTCAGAAGATAGTGATAAACCTCAAACTTGGAGAGTATTTAATGATACAAGTTTCACATCTGTTTTAGCAATAGTAAAGAAAGATGCAGAAACAGAAAAGGTTGTAAAAATAGAGGGTGCATCATTTAAAATTAAAAATTTAGATACTAACGAATATTTTGGATATTGGGAATGGAATCCATTACCACACTATGTAAGTACATGGACAACTAATGAAACTGGTACAGTAATGACTGGAGATAAATTAAATGTAGGAAATTATCAACTAGAGGAGATTAAAGGACCAAAAGGATATTTAATTAGTTCTCAACCTGTAAAATTTAAAATTTCATCAAGCTCAGCCTATGAAACATTACCAGATGGAAAAACATCTGTTATTACAGTTGATCAAAAGGATACATCTGTAAAAGGAAAAATTACTGTAGAAAAATGTGGTGAAGTTTTGACAGATTTTAAGGATGGAAAATTTGTTTACGAAGAGAAGGGACTTGCTAATGCAAAATATGAAGTATTTGCAAGAGAAGATATATATGATCCATCAAATGATGGGACAATCATTTACAAAAAAGGAACTGTTGTTGATACTATCATAACAAAATTAGATGGAAAAGGAACATCAAAAGAGTTACCTTTAGGCGAATATTCTGTAAAAGAGGTAAATGCACCAGAAGGATTTGTTTTAAGTGATGAAGTTAAAAATGTATCTTTAAAATATAAAGATCAAAATACAGCCATAGTATTTGACAATACTTCATTTACCAACGAAAGGCAAAAAGTAGAAATTAATGTTTACAAAAAAGATGCAGAAAATGATGTTGGACTTTTAGGAGCAACATTTGGATTATATGCTAAAGAGGAAATTAAAAATTATAAAGATGAAATAGTGGTAAAAGCAGGTACACTAATTGAAAGTGCAACAAGTGATACAGAAGGAAAAGTTCACTTTACTTCTGATTTACCTTTAACTAATTTTGAAATAAAAGAAATTCAAGCACCAATTGGATATGCTTCAAGTAATGAAACAATAAAAGTTGATGCAACTTATAGAGGACAAGATACCAAAATTGTTGATTTAGAATATGAGTTTAAAAATAAGATAATAAAGGTAGAAGTTTCAAAGCAAGATATTACTGATTCAACAGAAATTGAAGGAGCTTGTTTAACTGTGTATGAAAAAGATAATCCAGGAGCAATTTTTGATACTTGGATTTCAACTAAAGAACCTCATTTAATAAAAGGGTTAGAAGTTCGTAAAACTTATGTATTAAAAGAAACATCTGCACCTTATGGATTCACAATATCTGATAATGTAGAATTTACTATTAATGATACTGGTGAAATTCAATCTGTAATTATGAAAGATGAGTTAGTTTTAGGAAAACTTAAATTTAACAAATATGGAGAAATTTTTAACCAAACAATAATAGGACAAAATGAATTTGGAAAAACGGAATCGCCAATATGGAATAAATCAAATTTATTAAATGCTGAAATTACGATATATGCTAACGAAGATATAACCATAGGAAATACAACATACTATAAAAAAGGCGAAAAAGTACAGACATTAGAAAGTGATTGGGAAGCAGTATTAAGCAAAGAACTACCAGTTGGAAGTTATTATTATTTAGAAACAAAAGTGCCTCATGGTTATGTTGCTGATACAAATAAACACTATTTTACTATTGAAAATACACAAGTAAAAGAAGTACAAATAATAGAATCAACATTAACAAATATAAGAGCAAAAGTTAATATTGATATGACAAAGATACTAGAAGAACAAAAAATATTTATAAATAATGAGGCTTATAAAGACGTTGTTTTTGGTATTTATGCAAGAGAAAATATTTATGATTACATGGGAAATGTAGCAATAGAAAAGGGTACAATGATAGCAACAAGTGGAATAACAAAAGAAGGAACATTAGAAAATGTGCCAGATTTACCTAATGGAGTTTATTACCTAAAAGAACTTGCAACAAATTCTCAATATATTTTGAATGAAACAGAATATGATTTTGAAATTAGTTATAAAGGACCAAGTATTATAGAATATGTAGTTCAAATAGGAAAAGAAGGAAAAATAGACAATGAACTTGCTCGTGGTACAATTCAAGTGAAAAAAGTTGATACATTAGATGAAAATATAAAACTTAAAAATGTAGAATTTAATATTTCTACAAAAGAAGATATGAGTAATGTAATAACTACAGAAAAAACAAATGAAGAAGGCATTGCAACTTTCAATGAATTAGAACTTGGAACATATTATATTCAAGAAGCTAAACAAGTTGATGGATATACTTTAAACAATACTATTTATAAAGTTGAAATTAAAGAAGATGGAGATATTTTAATAATAGCTTGTAAAAATAAGCCAACTGAAATGGTATTTAGCAAAGTTGATGAAACAGGAACTAATGAATTACCTGGTGCAACAATACAAATAATTGAAAAAGAAACAGGAAACATTATAGATGAATGGGTATCTACAGAAGAAAATCATAAAATTAATTATTTGACAGAAGGAAAAGAATATACTATGAAAGAGATTACTGCACCTTATGGTTATGAAATTGCAGAAGAAATAGATTTTGTAGCTGGTGATGGAAAGAAAATTATAATGAAGGATATGCCAATTCTAAAATCTGTAAGAGTTGAAAAGTTGGATAAAACTACAAAAGAACATATTAAATCTAATAAATTTATATTTGGAATTTATGAAGATAAAGATTGTACTAAACTAATTAAAGAAGCAGGGGCAAACGAATATGAGGGTACTGCATTATTTGAAGGATTAAGATATGGAACTTATTACATTAAAGAAATAAAAGCACCTTTAGGATATAAACTTTCAGAACAAGTTGTAAAAATAGAAATAAACGAAAAAGGTGTTTTGGCAGATGGTAAAGCACTAGAAGAAAAAGATAATGTATATGGTTTTGTTTATTATAATTCACTATTACCTTCAATTCAAACAGGTAATGAAAGCAATTATATTTTACTAGGAAGTTTAGCACTAATTTCTCTACTTGGAATAGTTGGAGGCATTACAATATTAAGAAAAAAATACAAAGAAGAATAATTTGAGTGGGTGAAACTCCCACTCTTTTTCATTCGTGAGAAAAGAGGAAAATATGAGAAGCAATATAATTTATAATTTTGAGGACTTTAGAGCATTAGTGACGAATAAGGCTAAAGAAGGTGCTTATTATTTATTATATGATGATTTTTATTTTGAACAAATAGATAAAAACATGATGATAACGAGAGAAGTATTTGCTACAGCTGGAAGATATACAAGATCATTTAATGTAGTAAAATATATAAACTTTAAATTAAAAGACCAATATACAACAAAAGAATTAGCTGAATTTATAGAATTATTAAGAAAAAATACAAGAATACTTCTTACAATATATAATCAAAAAGAATGTTTTTTGTTATTTATAAGCAATAAAGATGACTCAAAATTAGAAAATCAAATAGAAAAACTAATAGAAATGGAGCAATAACATGAGAAAAGAAATAAGAATAATTACTACTAAAAGAGGATATGGAAATATCATAAGGAGTTTAAAAACTTTTAATAATCAGAAGATAATTGACAATATAATCAATGAAAAAACATGTCAAACTTATGGAGGAATAGTTTTTTTAAAATGGGATAATCCACAAGATTTTAAGTTAATACAAACTATAATAATATGTTTAATGAGTCATAGAAATTCATATACAATATGCAAAATAGAAGATGAAGCAGTTTGTACTTATTGTAAAAATATAGAACATAAGAATCTGCCAATACCAGTTATAGATTGTAAATTTAAAGATGAAGAAACAATAGAAAAACTAAAAGCTCTTACAAACAAAAGAAGAAAAGGAGGAAAAACAAATGGGATATAGATCAGATATTAGAATTATAACAAGCGAAAAGGGATTTGAAGAATTAAAAAAGTTTGTGACAAAATATTTAAAAGAGCACAATGAGGATTACAATCTTTTAGAAAATTGTGATATAAAACAAGAAGGAAAAAAACAATGTTATTTTGGTTGGAACTATGTAAAATGGTATGAAAATGATTATGAAGATGTGGATGCTATAATGGAAGGATTACAGCATTTGAGTGACAAAGAATATTCATATAGATATATGAGAATTGGAGAAGAATATGATGATGTTGAAGAACAATATTGTGATGGAGAAAAGGATAAAAATATTTTTCTAGAATATCCAAGTATGATACGAGAATTTGATGATGAATATGTTAAGGAACAACTAAAAGAAAATGATAAAATAATTGAAATCGAAACAGACAAGGAAAACATAGATATATGAGTGCTTATGACGAAATATTATCAAGTTCCAATATAATAAATATTCTTGAATATTATGGATTAAAAGTTGCTAAAAATAAATGTATTTGTCCTTTTCATAGTGATACGCATCCTTCTATGATGGTAAACACTAGCAAAGGTATTGCAAAATGTTTTGCTTGTGGCTCTGGAGGAAATGTTGTATCATTTATCCAAAAATATGAAACAGAAATAAATCATAATGCAATAAGCACAGTAGAAGCTATGCAAAAAGCAATAGATATACAACATTTGAATATTGTCCTTTCACAAAACAATAAAATGCCTCTAACCGAAGAACAAAAGAAACAAAAGACATTATCTAACATTCTAAAAGATGCAATTACTATTTGCGAGAATAATTTAAAAACTAAAAATATAGATGGAGAGAGGACTCTCGACTATCTTAAAAGTAGAAACTTATCTGAACAAATAATCAATAATTTTCATATTGGATTCAATCCTACTTATGATAATATAACTAATAATTTATTATCAAAGTACAATATGAAAGATTTAATAGAAGTAGGCATTACAAAGGAATCTAAAAATGATTATATTGATATATTTAGCCATAGAATAATGATTCCTATATTTGACCAATATGGAAATCCTGTTGGATTTGGAGCGAGAGTATTAGGAGATGCAAAGCCTAAATATATTAACACTATGGCAACTCCATTATTCAATAAAAGTGAATTACTATTTAATTATCATAAAGCAAAATCTTTTGCTAGAAATTATGAAATGATAGTAGTCGAAGGATATATGGATGTTATAAGTGCTAATGCAATGGGATTTGCAAATACTGTAGGGATAATGGGAACTGCATTAACAAAAGAACAAATTGAATTACTAAAGAAATTAAAGTGTGAAATTACTCTTTCCCTTGATAATGATGATGCTGGTAAAAATGCAATGATTCGAGTTATACCAGAATTATTAAATGAAGGACTAGAAGTAAATGTATTAGATATATCAAAATTAGAAGGTAAATACAAAGACTTCGGAGATTTACAAATTGCAAATGTAAAAAAGGAAGATGTTTATAAAACAAAAATATCTGCCTTTATTTTTTTACTTGAAAATCAATATTTACAAAATAAAGAATTAAATGTTGATAATATCTATAATACTTATAAAAAGATGCAAAGAGATGGTTTAATTAAAGATACAAAAGATATTCTTCGCTTTAAAGAATATGTAACAAATAAAACCAATTTTAGAGTAGAGGAGGTTGAAGATATTATTATGCCAAAAGAAGTAAAACA
>ERZ857882.4795-NODE-4795-length-11263-cov-33.210118_pt1 | contig 11263 bp, 8 predicted proteins | sample MGYA00519697_ERZ857882 | MGnify/ENA primary metagenome ERZ857882 (study PRJEB31778, sample SAMEA3449373) | human gut metagenome | biome: human gut; feature: human-associated habitat; material: faeces | place: United Kingdom | collected 2010/2012 ... | reverse complement strand
CAGAAGCCACAGGGTCAACGACAAGCGTTTGTTTGTCGGTTGCTAATCGGTTATACCCATAGGGAATAGAACCGCTGCAACGCTTTCCGTCTTTCATACGGGCATCAAACACAGCCTTGATTTTATTACTTGTGTCTTTGGCGTACCACTCGTTCATTATATTCAAAAACGGGGCAAAGTCATTATCAGAAGCATTATCGCTGTCAATACTGTTGTTTATTGCAAGAAAGCGGACATCTTTCTGTGGAAACAGAACTTCCGTATAAAAGCCGACTTGCAGATAATTTCGCCCCAATCGGCTCATATCCTTAACAATAATCGTTGCGACATTTCCTGCTTCTACTTCTTTAATCAACTCTTGAAAACTCGGACGATTGAAATTCACACCCGAAAAACCATCGTCAGTAAAACGGCGGATATTCGTAAAGCCATTTCTTCGGGCGTGATCTTCCAAGTATTGCTTTTGGTTGGTGATTGAATTTGACTCACCATTGAGGTCATCATCTCTTGATAAACGCTCATAAAGTGCTGTAATCTTTGAAGTCCTTGACATTCTCTTATCCTCCTTTCTTTATGTAATCTGATTTAGCATTACAGGGATTACTCCCTCTGCTAATAGGAGAAAATAGGGATGCAAAGCGGAACTGTTTTTCAAGAAAATTAAAAGATTTTTTTGAAGTTCCAAAACCGATTTTGATAGCCTATTTTCAATTTAGGAACGCATTATTTATCGTCCTACTAAATTATATCCTTCTGGGGCAAGCTCCAACGCCGTTATGGTTTCTCCGAAAGTAGAAGCCCAACTGTCAAAATGCTGCAAGCCATTCCGTACCAGAGTGTCGTACTGCAAATATCTCTGCACCGAGTATAACTCTACCATAGAATTGCTGACGGGTGTACCTGTTGCGAAAATCGTTCCTCGGTTGCCCGTGATTTCGTCCAGATAGCGGCACTTCATAAAGAGGTCGCTTGACTTCTGGGCTTCGGTCTGGGCAATGCCGCCCACTCTGCGCATCTTGGTGTAGAGGTATAAATTCTTGTAAAAATGGCTCTCGTCAATGAACAGGCGGTCAACGCCGAGCTGTTCAAAGTCGATTACCGTATCCTTGCGCTTGGTATCATTGAGTTTGTCGAGCTTTGCCTTGATACTCTTGCGGGTTTTCATAAGCTGCTTGACCGTGAATTGTTCGCCTTTGGAAGCCTGCACATCTTCGATACCACGTTCTATATCAAAGAGCTGCTTTTCCAACTGCATTTTCTGTCGTTCCACGCTCATCGGGATTTTTTCAAACTGACTGTGCCCGATAATGACCGCATCGTAGTCGCCCGTAGCAATGCGCCCGCAGAATTTCTTGCGGTTGCCCGTTTCAAAATCCTGCTTGGTCGTAACAAGGATATTGGCGCTCGGATAGAGCCGCAGATATTCGGAAGCCCACTGACCGACAAGGTGATTGGGAACGACAAACATTGATTTCTGGCATAGTCCGAGCCGTTTGCTTTCCTGTGCAGCCGCTACCATTTCAAAGGTCTTGCCTGCGCCTACCTTGTGGGCAAGGAGCGTATTGCCGCCGTAAAGGATATGAGCAATAGCGTTTACTTGGTGCGGTCTTAATGTGATTTCTGGGCTGATACCTCCGAAAGTGATATGGCTGCCGTCGTACTCACGGGGACGGATACAGTTAAAAGTGTCATTGTAATAACGAACAAGGCGGTTTCGCCGTTCTGGGTCTTTCCATATCCAATCCGCAAACGCCTGCTTGATAGCTTCCTGCTTTGCCTGTGCCGCCGTTGTTTCCTTTGCGTTGAACACCGCTTTCTTGTTGCCGTGTTCATCATACACATAGTCAAAGATACGGACATCACGCAGGTTCAGAGTATCCTCAATAATGCGGTAGGCGGAAGCCCTCTTTGTACCGTAGGTGCTGTTTGCCTTGACATTATCGAAGTCGGAGCTTTTGTTCTCAATAAACCAATCGCCGTTAAACTCGGTGTAGCGCACCTTGATTTTTCCTCTGGCATATTGCGACGGGGTAAGCAGTTCCATAACAAACTGCTGAATATCCTCCTGCGGTATCCAAGTCGTTCCCAGACGGACGGAGATTTCGGCAGCGGACAGGTCTTTCGGAATGACCTGTTTTAAGGCTTCCACATTGACCGCAAGCTCTGGGTCGTCCTTTGCCGCCGCCTGTGCAATAATGAGCTTTGTGCGGACATTACCCGACAGATACTCGTCTGCGGCTGCATAGGAAACAGGCTCGGAGTTCGGCACTTTGAAGATAACGCCGTGCAAATCCTTGACAAGCTCATCCTGCGTTTTGCCCGTAAGCTGTTCCATATAGGGCAAATCAACACAGGCTTTCTCTCCGATGGATAGGGCGAGGGCTTCGCTTGATGTTTCAACCGAGGTTACTTCACGATGCGGCTTGATAGTCCGCTTTGTAAACATATCCGCTTTCCGCTTGAAATTGCCTTCATCATCAAGCACTTCCAGAGAACACAAAAGAAAATAGCTCTCGTCCGACGCAAAGGCAAGATAATTCCCTCGGCTGTTGATAAGACCGTATTTCTCGGTATAGCTGTCGTACAGGCGGTTTAGGTTTTCCTGCTCGGTGCGTATCATTTCCTCTGGATAATCCTCGGTTTGATACTCAATGAGCCTGCGCACGCAGTCCCGTATTTCTATAAGTCCCTTGATACGGTTTTCCGCCGTCATTGATACGGTGGCAGGGGTCATACGGTCATTCTCTCGGAAATAAACCTTGCCGTCTACAAGAGCGAATGAGAAGTTGCGTACATTCGGGTCGGCAGGAATGGATGTGTCCTGTTCGTCGGAGATTTGGTCTATCTCATTATCAAGCTCTGTGATTTCGCCGTTTATCCTTTGAACGGTGTTGTGAAGCAGCTCGGACAGAGATTTATCTTCATAGGCTTTGCAGGCAGGCTCTGATTTTCCGAAGCGTGTACTTTCAAGCCGCATTTGCCCAAGCACCATTTCTGGATGCTGAACAAAATAGCTGTTCATTGTAACGCCGTTCTCGTCTGTGTCCAGATACACCCAATCTGGCTCGACATCAATTATACGGTCACGCTTTTGCAGAATGAGAATATCGCTTGTGACCTCTGTGCCTGCGTTGGCACGGAATGTGTTATCTGGCAGACGGATTGCGCCCAACAACTCGGCTCTCTGGGCAATATATTTTCTTACCTCTGGGCTTGCTTTGTCCATTGTTCCCTTAGAGGTAATGAACATCACAACGCCGCCGGCACGGACTTTATCAAGCGCCTTTGCGAAAAAGTAATCGTGTATGAGAAACTTCTGGGCGTTGTATCTGCTGTCGTTCACACGGATTTCTCCGAAAGGCACATTGCCGATAACCACATCAAAGTGGTCGTCTGGGAGCTTTGTTTGCTCAAAGCCCTCTATGGCAATATTGGCTTTCTGGTAGAGTTGCTTTGCGATTTTACCTGTCAGCGGGTCTAACTCTACGCCGTGGAGCTTTGAGCCTGCCATACTTTCGGGCAGCAAGCCGAAGAAATTGCCCGTGCCGCAGGAAGGCTCCAAGATATTACCCTGTGAGAAGCCCAAGCGGTCGAGCGTTTCGTACATTGCCTTGATAACAACGGGCGGCGTATAAAAGGCGGTCAGCGTTGACTCCATAGCGGCGTTGTATTCCTCTGGGGATAGGCTCGCATACAGCTCCTTAAACTCGTCAGCCCAAGCCGCATTGTGTTCATCAAACGCCATAGACAAACCGCCCCAACCGACATACCGAGATAGGATTTCCTGTTCTTCGGGTGTGGCAAGGCGGTTTTCGATTTCAAGCTCGTGCAGAAGATTGATAGCCGCCATATTGTTGCGGAACTTTTCTTTTGAGCCGCCTACGCCGAGCGTGTCATCGGTAATGCGGAAATTGTGACGGTCAGCAGATAAAGCGGCTGGAGCTTCCGTCTTTTCTTCGGGCGGTAATTCGGCTTTTGCCTGTTCTAAAAGGCTTCGGATATAGCCGATTTTCTCCACTCGGTTAATTGGAAAGCCTGTACTGTTCTGAAAAGTGATGTCACGCAGGGACACATCGCCGCTTATCCTACCGACGCTCTCCACAACATATTTGCGGTTGTCTATCGTGATTTCTTTGCCGATAAGGTCGGCGTTGTCCTGTGTGGGAACGGGATCTAAACCTTGTTTAGCCCGTTCCACATACAGCCATTCCTCGGCTTCTTTGTCGGCAACCGCTTTCTTGACTGCCGCCAAGCCCTCATTTGCCGCTTCCTCTGTGGGATAGGTCAGAATTTTACCGTAATCATCGGCGTAATATTCCTCTCGGATATTATCCCAGATGGCATAAACATCTTCGGGGTCGGGAAACGCATCTGAGGTCATCAAAATCTCAAAGCGTTCCTCTTGCGGCTCGGATTCATATTCCGAAGCAACCTTTTCCGCATAGGCAATCATCTCATCTGCCGCAGACGGTCGTTCTGCTTCTTCGGCTTTTCTGTACCAGTCGCTTTCGGTAGCCATAATCTCGGCAAGGAGCTTTTCGTCCTTTGGCGTCAGCTCGGTATTCTGCTCCAAGAATGGGATAAATACATCACGCCCCAAGCGCAGACTTTCCATCCGTTCTCGGTAATAATCCTCGCCCTGTCGCTTCCATTCGGGGATAAACGGGCATTGCGGCGACAGGCAGTAATCATAATAATTCTTGATATGGGCGATAAGGTCGCCCTCGCCGTCGCCAATATCAAAGCGCCCCTCATAGTGAAAGTCCTCGCCGCCGACGGTGGCGGTAATCTCAAAATCCGTCTTGTGATACCAACCGATTTCCTTGCTTTCACGCTCTCGGTGCTGCTTTTCGTCCAGAACACCAAGCAGCTTGTTTCCAAGGGCAAAGCTCAAATCCGTATAACGGTCATTAAGCTGCCTGTCGTAAAAAGCAGGGTGTTCGGAAAAGCCGATAGAAAACTGTATTCCGTCTGGCTTTTTCTCGGACGGCGCTTCTGTCCGCTGCTTCTCGGTCACGACAACTTTCAGATGGTCGTTTGCGGGATTTTCCTTGAGCTTTTCCTCAAAATTCTCTCGGCTGTATTCCTTGCCGAACAACGGAAACTCTGCATTTCGGAGCGACACGGCGTTTTCGTCAAAATCTGTGATTTCGTACTTATCTGCACCGATATACACCACATCGCCCTCGTTGTAGAGATAGCGAAGCGGATACAGCTCCCGCAATTCTTCGGAAAATTTCCACGCATTGCTGCGGCTGAAAACCGATGTTGTTTTCCATTGTATCTGGGTCAGAAAATCAAGGAGCTGTTGAACGGTAGCGGGGTCGGACAAGTGCTGTTCCATCTGCTCAGCCGTAACATCGGCAAGGTCAGAACGCTCCACATTGGATAACAGGTCTTTTTCGTACCCGTCCAAGTCACGGATAAAGTCCGACAGTCGCAGGGCAAGGGTATCCCGTTTGTCGGCAGGCGGCAGGTCACGATGAGCGTCGATAAAACGCTGCCTTGCCATTTTCCTTTGGGCGTCAACCTCATATTGGGGAGCTGACACGCTCTCCAGATAATCGGCATAATGGTCTTTTTCTTTCGGATTGAGATAGCGGTTTGCCTTTATCAGCTCACGCAAGCGCTTTTCAACCTTAGACCAACTGAGCCGCAGGTCTGGATTTGTATATGACCCGTGCTTTTCAATGCCGATACCTTTGCCGTCGTGCCATTCGCCGCCGTTTGTTCCGTCGGGGTAAAGGTGCGTTCCGCCGCCTATGCCGTATTCCTTTTTGAGAAAAGCAATATTACTTTTGCTGTCCTCATATTTCTGAAACTGACGGTAGATACGGTATTTTCCGTCTTGAAAGCCGCTTCCTCTTGTCAGAACAGAGTCTATATCTTCCTGTGAAACAGCAAAAGCAGAGGATTTTTCGTCCTCTGCTTCAGCTATCATTTCGATTTGTTCCTCTACGGTAGGAAGATTGACCTTGACCTCATCGGCATTGGCAACGCTTACTTATAAATCAGCTCGGTCATAATCACTTCCTCCGCTTGGCTGCGGATGTTGTTCATTCTCTGTACCCACTGCATCGGGGCTTTCTCTTTCAGCTCCTCCGTCACGCCCTGTTCGGCTGAAAGCTGCTTCGTCAGAAGCTCCAACCTCTGGAGAGCCGTCTGCTCTGTCTGATACAGATGCTCGTTCAGTTTGCCCGATGTCAGCAGATTGAGATAGGTCACTCGCTTGTGCTGTTCCAGATAGCTCCTGTGCATCTGTGCGTATCTGCCAAGCGGAATTTCTTGCTCGGTCGGTAATGTCAGGTCGGGAATAAGATAATCGCCCTGTCTGCTGTAAGTGATTGCGTTCATTATTTTCGCTCCTTTCGGGTTGTATTCTGCCTTTATTATATTGGCTTTTGCTTTCTGGTACAAAGGTGCGATTTGTGCCTTTCTCCGCAATTTGCAGATTTTGTATCGCAAGAGAAATTTCCTTGAGAGCCATTTCGGAAATATCGCTTGTGGCAATGCCGAGGGCGTTGATGGTCGCAGGTGTATTGAAATTGATAATGCCCTCAAAATCCTCTCGGTCAAAATGCTCGCTTGTATCCAGACCGCAGCGGCTCATCAGCATAAATGCAACGCTGTTTGTTACCAAACGCCTGTAACAGACCTCTACATTAAGGTCGTCCAATTCCTCCAAGAAGCTATCCCTTGTGAAGCCTTTGAGCTGAGAGAAATAGTCTTGCAGATTATCCTCAACGGCGTTCTTTGCTGTTTCCATTAGGGCAGAAGCAAGGTCGGTGCTTTCCGTATTACCAAACCTGTCGGAGAGCCTTTCGACAACAGCCTGCTCGTATCGTCCGTTCATCTGCCATATTGGAACGGGGCGGCTGCCGTAATATCCTTCGTGCGTGTCCGAAACATCAAAATAGTATTTAAGGGTATTCCTACGACCCTTCGGGTCGAAAACGGCAATACCCTTACTGTCTTTGTTTACCCAACGCTTAAATCGCTTGTTCCAAATGTCAAGCTCTGCAACGGCGATAGCGTCGGGGCGTTGTGCATAAATTAAAAGCTGTTCGTCAAAGCGGCATTTATAGTTGCGGCAAGCAGCAGCTAAAAAGCTCTGCCACGCCTGCGGATTTTTTGCAACCGCAATACCTGTGCGCCGATACAGCTCCGTCATTAGCTGATACTTCGCAGCCATTGAATTTGCACCTCCTTATTCCGTTTTCGTTATTCGGTCGTTCTTACTCATCGGCAGCACCGCCGAGAAAGGAAATGACCTTGTTCGCTTTAATGCTCTTTTGCAGGTCGTTGATAAGGGCAATGTCCGCAACCGTGATACTCTGCATAGAGAGAATATCGTCCATAGTCATAGCGGAAATTGCTTTTTCATCGGTAAAGCCTGCTTCCAAAACCTTGTTCAAGACCTTGACGGCTTTCTGATTAACAGCCATATCGCAATCCTCCTTTATCGTTCATAGTCGTTTTTCCTCGGCGCTTTCTGGGGTGGCTGCTCCGCCTGCTTCGGCTCGTAGGTCGCCCCATTCTGCTGCATACGCTCGGCAAACTCGCAGATATGAAAAATGTTGTTGCCGACCTCGGTATGACATTCATCTATGAAGCGGCAGGAATATTCTCGCTTTTCTCCCCCAAGAGTTCGTTACGATTATCCTGCCGCCGTCGGAGATACGGAACAGCTCCTTATAGTTCGGGTCAATAAATCGGATACCTTGCTCGGCTTTCTGAATGTGCTTATCAAGCCATTCCTTTACAAAGCAGTAGCAGTAAAAATTGTAGTCGCCCCTTGTGGGGTTGCAGCGCAGCAGATAGGCGTGTTTCTCCGTATCCACTCGGAAACCGTACTCCGTGCAATAGCTGCCCTTAAAGGTGCTATCCGCATACTGCCTTGCATACGCACTCATATCGGAACGGCTTTTCAGCAGTCCGTATTTATCGGAGCGCAGAGCATTGATAACCTCGTCAAACTCCGCCTTGAACTCGTCCGTTTTCCATTGTGTTCGGGTGTCCGTCCAAGTGGTATAAAAGCCGTATCCAGAGCTGTCAAAATCTCCACGCAGATGACCGATATTTGCGGTCTGTCCCTCAAGCTGCATACTCTGAGCATAGGTGTATTTCTGTTCGGCAGAGGTTAAGGCTCGTATCTCCATATCAGCGTTCCTCCCGACTTTTCTGCTTTTTCTCTTTTTCCTGCGCCTTGATTTTAGCAAGTGCTTCTTTCGCCCAATCGGGCATACATTCGGGCTTGATTTCTCCAAGCACATCGTACCTTTCCCATCTGGCTTGTTCGCCTGTGGCAAGGCAAGTGCCGAACACCGCCCGACCTCTGCCGCCGATAGCTCCGTTTCCTCCGTCAGCCAACACAAGCTGATAGGCAGGATGCTGATATTCATAGCGTTTCGGCTCGGAATTGATAACGACAACCTTGCCCACAATGTTGCGCATACCGTCATCGGGGATACAATGCTCGTTTGTAAACACGGTCTTGTCAAAGGGAAATTTGGCAAGCTCCGCTTTGGTGCGGTCAATCTGCGACTGTACTCGGTCAACAAAAATCTGCATTGCTTCCAGATAATCGTCCGAAGCGATACCCTCTGTCGGCCACGCCGCTGACAGAGGGTTGTGGTAATCGCAGCAGCACACCATAAAGGGATACGGGTCTTTTTTGTCTACGCCGAACACGACCTCTTTATCTCCGATATAGATGCTCTGGATAATCTCGTAATCACCGAGTTTTCTCTTTTCCTCACTCATTCGGCTGCTCCTTTCGTTCTTTTTTCTCTTTCTGCTCATCTAAAATCTTTCGGATACAGACATCGCAGAAAATAACAGACCCGTCCTTATATCGGGGGTAAGGACAGGTCTTACAGTCATATACCTTTTTATCGCTCACGGTCATCACGGCTTTTCTGGCTTTTATCGGGCTGATTGTAGGGCATACGGCACTCCCGCCGATAGCGTTCATTCAGCTTTTTCCTTGCTTCGGACAACTGATTGCAGTAATATCCCCAGAAATAATCCGAGCCGTTTTTGCAGTACCAACACACATAGGGGTTGGGTGCTTTGTCGTTATGACCGATAACAAGCTCATTACTCCCGATAGTATGGCTCTCTATAATTTCATAACCGCTGTTTATCCGTTTTTCCTCCATCTTGCACCTCATTCCTTTGCGTATTTGCGGTACGCCTTTTCGCCTGCGGCACGAAGCCGCCTTACACGGGCGTTTCCCATAAGCTCTGGATATTGCGCCTGTAATTTACGGCGTGTCCTGCCGACGCTCTCAAAGCTCGGCAGTCCCAGATATTTATACTGAGCTATTACCTCGGCAAAGGGCATTGCCCCTGTATCTTTCAGACAGCCGTTGCAGACCTTCAAATACAGCAGCATATCATCGTTTCGGGCTTCCTCGTCCTTTTGCAGAACGGCTCTGACCTTGCCCTCAATGGTTTTGAGATTTCTCATAGATTTACCTCCATAAACAGCAAAGGGGCGGCTTTTTCAGCCGCCCCGACGCTTGTTACTTCTTTCTGTTACGGATATTCAGCCATACCGCAGCGCCTACGATAAACACCACAAGCACGATTGCAATAATGGTCTTTGCTTCCATAAATCAGTCCTCCTTTTTCTTTTTCTTAAAGCCTACAAAGCCAAGAACGCCTGCGCCCATAACGGAAGCAGCCGCAAGGCTTACCCACAAAGCAAGATTAAAGTCATCGCCCGTTTTCGGGGTATCACGAAGCTCGTTGTGCATCTCAACGATGGTGGTAGCACCGACCTTGACCGTAGCCTGCTTGTCGGCAGGCAGGATATATCCTGCGGAAACGCTGTCGTTTACCTCGGATACGGTGTATTCGCCAATTCGCAGACCCTCAATAAAAATCTCGCCGTTTTTGTCGGTCTTAAAGGTCTGGTCATAGCCGTCAGCACCCGTCACACGGAATGAGAAGCCCTCAATCTTACCGTCAGAAGAAGTCTTTACGATTTTAAGAGAGCCTTTCTGCGCCGCATTGACAAAGCCCACGCCTGCCTCGTTTTCAACGATATAGGTCTTGCCGTTTTCCTCGATGGACACGGAATATACATTCTCGTCAAGCACAAAGCCTGTCGGCGCAGTTTTCTCACGGACAAGGTACTTTCCGTAGCGAAGCTCCTTCATCTGATAAACGCCGCCGTCAAGCTCGGTCATTGTTCCAAGCAGTTTATCGCCGTTATCCAGCTTGCCGTCACCGTTGGTATCGGCATAGACCTCAAATTCTGCCCCTATGAGCTTGTTGTCGGGGTAGTCCTTATCGACCTTAGTCAATTCGATATTGCCCTTAATGAAGTAATTGACAAACTCGATTTCCACGACTTCATCAACCGCACCGATTGTGACCGTGATTTCTTCCTCGGAGAGTACAAAACCTGTCGGGCTTTCGATTTCACGGATGACCCAAGTTCCATACGGCACTTTTTCAAAAGAAAAGCTGCCGTCAGCAGCCGTAACGGTAGTCTGGATGGCGTTTTCGGTTGTGAATTTCTCTGTGCCTGTCTTGAAAATGCCGATAACCGCACCGCCGAGAGCGTTGCCGTCCTCGTCGGATTTCTTACCGCTTACAGAGCCGTAAATGATGTCATTCTCAATGGCTTCGCCGTCGTTGGCTGTGATGTGAACAGTAGCCGTTTCCTGTCCCGCATACTCGAAAGTGACGGGATATTTCTGCCCGTTCAAGATATATGCGGAATTGGTCGCAAGCTCTTTTGCATAGTAGCTCCCGATAGGCAGGTCGGTTTTGACCTTGCCGTTTCCATTCTCGTCAAGAGAGATAATCTCAATCAGACCGTCAGCAGGGATAACCGTGCCGTCTGCCGCCGTCAGTTCCTTTTCCGCATACAAGCCAAAGGTTACATCAAAAATTTCGCCGTTCTTACCAATGCCGTAGGCTTCGTCTGTCATAAGGCGCTTGATAAGGTCAATTTCTACACGCTGCCTTTCGTTATAGAAAGAAGTGGCGGTTTCGGTAACAGCGACATTCTGACCCGCATATACAAGCTCAACGGCGTGAGTTTCCTCGTTCAGTACCATTCCAAACGGAGCAGTGATTTCCTTGACCTCGTATTTTCCGAGATAGAGTTCCTTGCTTACCGCCGTACCGTCTGCACCTGTGGAAACGGTATCGACAACCTCGCCCTTAGAAGCTCTGAGCGTACCGTCCAGAGTATAAATATCCTCGGCGGCGGAAATCTCATAGACTGCGCCTTCAAGCCCACGCA
>ERZ857882.4794-NODE-4794-length-11265-cov-3.783764_pt1 | contig 11265 bp, 12 predicted proteins | sample MGYA00519697_ERZ857882 | MGnify/ENA primary metagenome ERZ857882 (study PRJEB31778, sample SAMEA3449373) | human gut metagenome | biome: human gut; feature: human-associated habitat; material: faeces | place: United Kingdom | collected 2010/2012 ... | reverse complement strand
CTTGAAGCCCCTTTCGGTCGATGCGGTCTCCGATCTCGTCGCATACGACGAGATGGCGCTCGACTCTCTCGGCTCGGGAGAGGGCAGCCACGCCATCTTCGCGAGCATGTCGGACTCGGACTCGACTTTCGACTTCCTCTTCGCGCTGCTCATGTGGCAGGCCACGAGCGTGCTCTACAAGACGGCTCTCGCTCGCTTCGGGGGCTCGCTCAAGCGCCCCGTGCACTTCCTGCTCGACGAGTTCGGCAACATCGGCACGGTGCCCGACTTCGAGCGCGTCATCGCCACGGCCCGCTCGCGCAACGTGAGCTTCAGCATCATCCTGCAGTCGGCCAGCCAGCTCGAGCGCGCCTACAAGAAGGAGGGCGCGAAGACCATCCTGGACTGCTGCGACACCGTGGTGTTTCTCGGCGGCAAGTCGACCGAGACCAACGAGATGATCTCCAAGATGGTCGGCAAGCAGACCGTGAAGGTGCTCACGGAAAGCGACTCGAGGGGCGCGAACCGCTCCACCACCCAGAACTACAACGTGATCGAACGCGACCTCATGACGCCCGACGAGGTGGGAAGGCTCCCGCGCGACGAGTCGATCGTGCTCATCAGCGGGACCTACCCCCTGAAGGGCGCGAAGTACCGCATCGAGGAGCATCCCTCCTATCCCGAGGTGGACCCCGGGCATGCGGGCGCGAGGCACGAGGAGCGTTTCGACTTCAAGGAGTACCGGGAAAGGAGAGGCGGTGATGCGCCCATGAGATGAGAGATGGGACGGCGGGAGCCGACACTCCCTTGACAAGCGCGGCGCGGCCAGCTTCCACACAAGCCCGCCGTGCGCCGTCCCGGATGCAAAGGGGCGCGAGATGCGCTCCACGACCAATTGTACCAACCGGGGCGGCCGCCTCAAACCCAACCGTTGCGGCCGCCCACAAGCAAGACATGCAAAGGAGCCAAGATGCTCTCAAACATCATCGGACTCGTCTCCGGCTGCGTCACGTTCCTCGGCGGCTTCCTGGTCGTCTGGGGCGCGGTCTCTCTCGGGCTCGCCATCCGAGAGCAGCAGGGAGGCGCCCAGATCGCCAGCGCGATCTCGACCATCGCTGGCGGGGCGATCATCATCGCCGCCGCCATCTACTTCGGCCAGCTCGACACGTCCTGGCTCCCCGCCTAAGGGAAGGAGGATGTGCAAATGCTATCCGTAAGGGTCCAGAAGGACATCGGCGAGTACACCGAGAAGAACGTGGGCAAGCTCTCCGCGCGCACGCTCGCGTGCCTCGCAGGCGGACTCGCCTCCGCCGTCGGAGCCGCGGCGCTCTGCCAGTTCGCCCTCGGCATCGAGGTGCGCGACGCCGCCCTGCCGGTCATGTGCGCGTCGCTGCCGTTCTGGCTCGCGGGGTTCTGGCGGCCCCATCACATGAAATTCGAGAAGTTCGTCCCGCTCTGGCTCGACTTCAAGCTCGAGGACCAGAGGATCCTCTACCGCTCCACCCCCGTGCTCGAGGGCGCGCAGACCTCTCCCGTGCCGGGACGCCCTTCGCGAAAGGCCAAGCGCAAGGCGAAGAGGAAGGGGGCGGAGGCGAATGCTGCTGTTCGATAAGACCAATAAGAAACCCAAGGAAAAGGAGGCGGCGGCACGCAAGGGCAGGCTGCCCGTGCGCGGCGCGCATGCCCGCACGACGGGGCTCGAGGAAGAGGAGAAGAAAGTCGAGCAGGCGGCGCGCCGCAAGAGGCGCGCGCGAGCCGAGGCCAAAGACGTCCTTTCCGCAATCGGCTACGACGCCATGTACGCCGACGGGACCGCGCAGGTCGAGGAGGGCCTCTTCAGCCAGACCATCGAGTTCGGGGACATCAGCTACCAGTCCGCGCGCGAGGAGAACCAGCAGTCGGTGTTCGCGGCGATGAGCGAGCTCTACGACTTCTTCGGCTCGGAGACCTCCGTGCAGCTCACCATAACCAACACTCCCATACCCGAGCGCGAGATCGGGCGCAAGCGCTTCTTCGAGAAGAGCGACCCGCGCGTCGACGAGTACGTCGAGGAGTACAACCGCATCCTCAACGACAAGATGCGCGAGGGGGTCTCCAACCTCGTGCGCCACCGCTATCTCACCTTCCTCGTGGGGGCAGATGACCTCGACGCCGCCGCGCCCAGGCTCGCCCGAGCCCGCGGCGACTGCATGCAGACGCTCGCCCGCATCCGCTGCGAGGCGCGCATGCTCGACGGGGCAGAGCGCCTCGAGCTCGTCCAGTTACAGCTGCGGCCGAAAGCGGAGTTCACCTTCTCGTGGGACAAACTGTCCCAGCTAAGCGGGCTTCGCACCAAGGACCTCATCGCGCCCTCGGTGCTCGACTTCAAGCCGGACGGGCGCGCCGACTGCTACCGGGCGGACGGCGCCTGGTGCCGCGTGCTGGTCTTCCGCGGATTTGGCAGCGATCTCGAGGACGACTGCATCGCCAACGTCGTAGACCTGCCGATGCCGCTCAACGTCACGCTCCACATCCATCCCATGGGCAAGGCCGCCGCGGTGGCCTACGTGAAGAAGCGCATCGCCTGGATGGACAAGGAGGTCATCGACGAGCAGATGAGCGCGGTCAAGAAGGGCTACGACTTCTCCATCCTGCCTCCCGAGCTCTCGCACTCCAAGGAGGAGGCCGAAGAGCTCCTCGACCAGCTCCAGAACAAGAACCAGCGACTGTTCACCTACACGGGGCTCGTGTTCACCTACGCGGACACGGCAGAGGCCCTCGACCACCAGACCCGCCAGATCATGGCGGCGGCGCGCCAGCGCTCCATCGAGGTGGAGCCGCTTTCGTACCGCCAGCGCCAGGGCATGAACTCGATCCTGCCTTTGGGGCTTAACCACGTGGAGGTTTCGCGCTACATGACGACCGCGCAGATCGCCATACAGATGCCCTTCGCCTCCCAGGAGCTCAACCAGGAAGGCGGCGGCTACTACGGCCAGTCCAAGCAGTCGGGCAACCTCGTCATCTGCAACCGCAAGAAGCTCGCGAGCCCCATGGGGTTCGTCTGCGGCAAGCCGGGCTCGGGCAAGAGCTTCAGCGTCAAGCGCGAGATCATGAACACTATCCTGGCCTATCCCGACGACGAGGTAATCGTCTTCGACCCGGCGGGCGAGTACGCGCCGGTCGTGGAGCCCGCGGGCGGCACCTGCATACGCTTCTCGCCGGACACCGACACGTTCATGAACCCCTTCGACCTCTCCGACGTCGCCGACAAGGCCAACCAGGCGCAGCTCGCCTTCAAGATCGACGCGATACTGGCACTCTCGAGCGCGACCATGGCAGAGGGGCGCGAGGGGCTGCCCGAGGCAGACAAGTCGATCATCAGCCGCTGCGTGGAGCTTGCCTACATGCGCTGCGAGGACAAGGGCCGCCTGCCCGTGCTGGGCGATTTCTACGAGCTGCTGCTCGACCAGGAAGAGCCCGAGGCGCGCGACATCGCGCTGCGCTACGTGAAGGGCGCGCTGTCGTTCTTCAACCACCAGAGCAACGTCGGCTTCGAGAACCGCATCACCAACGTCGACTTCAAGGACCTCTCGCAGAACATGAGGGTCTTCGGCATGCTCACGGCGCTGGAGGCGGTGCGTAACCGCATGTACGCGAACTTCGAGCGCGGCGTGACCACCTGGCTCTACATCGACGAGGTGCAGAGCCTCTTCGGGCACCCTGCGATCATCAGCTACTTCTCTAAGTTCTGGGCGGAGGGCCGCAAGTTCAACCTCATCTGCACGGGCATCACGCAGAACTCGACCTACATGCTCGAGCACGAGGACGCCCGCAACATGGTGCTCAACTCGGACTTCGTGCTGCTCCACAAGCAAAGCCATCTGGATCGGAAAAGCTGGGTGGACCTGCTGGCCCTCTCGGCGCAGGAGGAGGGATACATCGACGACTCCATCAAGGCAGGCGAGGGGCTTCTGGTGGCGGGAGGCGTGCGCGTGCCCCTCAAGGACGACTTCCCGAAGGGCGCGCTCTACGACCTGTTCAACACCAAGCCCGAGGAGATCGCCCAGATAAAGCGCGCCCAGGCGTTCGCGCGGGCCCGGGAGGGCGGCGATGCCTGAGAGCGTTGCGAAATACTCGACCGACTCCGAACGCCTCGAGGCGACAAGCCGCGAGCAGGCGCGTGCGCTCGGGATGGACGACCGGCCAGACGCCATCTCGGCAGGGATCGTGAAAGGATCGACTGAGCGCGCGGGCGAGGCGCTCTCATCGAGGGGCAAATCTCCGGGGCGGGGCAGGGCGGACTTCGCCGAACCCTCCCCTGTCGGTGCGGGCAGGCCGAAGGTGAAATCCCGCCTCGCCGCCCAGGCCAAGGGGAACCTCAAGCGCGCGATCGCCGATGCCGCCGCGTCCGAGGCAGACGACTCCGAGGAGCTCTCCGGCATCGGTGCAGGCTATATCGCGGGGATTGCGATGGGACTTTACGACTATGAGACGCTGCTGCGGGTGCCGGGCATCGGCCCCACCAGCGCCAGGCGGATCGTCTCCGCCCGCCGCACCGCCCATCTGCGGTTCGAGGATCTGAAGAAGCTGGGCGTGGTGGTCAAGCGTGCCCAGTTTTTCCTGGTGTGCGACGGCCATGCCGCGCCAGGCCTGCGGTTCTCCCCCGAGTCCATCGTGCGGCAGCTGGAGGCCGTGGAGCGGGGCCTGCTGCCCTCCGGCGAGATGCAGCAACTCTCCCTGTTCGACGCGGTGGGGTGATGAAAATGGCATGGCGAGATGTGGTCTTTCAATACGACGGCACCTTTGACGGTTTTCTGTGCTGCGTGTTTGAAAGCTATGTACATAAAGAATTCCCCATCGCCTTTTCCGGCGATGAGGAATGTTGGTCGCTGTATGAGGTGCGCTATGTGGTGACGGAGCGGGCGCACGCCCAGCGGGTCTATCAGAGCATCCTGCGGCGCTCGAAGGCCGCCGCCGACGTGGTGCGGCGGGGCTTTCTCACCTGCCTTCCCGAGAAGGAAAGCCATCTCTACGCGCTGATCCGGAAGTTCTATGACGAGGGGGCTGATTTCCTCCGCAACACCGCCGATCCGGTGTACTATCCCGTGGCCAAGGCCCTGCGGCACATGAGCGGTGAGCTGGAAAAGCTGCGGGGCTTCGTGCGTTTTTCGGACTATAACGGTGTTTTAGGGTCGGAGATCGAGCCCAAAAACCAGGTTTTGCCCCTGCTGCGGCGGCACTTCTGCGACCGCTACGCCAACGAGGCCTTCTTCCTCTACGACCGCACCCACAGGGAGCTGCTGGTCTACGCGAAGGGTCACTCCCGCATCCTGCCCATGGACAGCCTGCAGCTAGCGCTGCCCGGCGATGAGGAGGTGTCGTTCCGGCGGCTGTGGAAGCGGTTTTATGAGACCATCGCCATCAAGGAGCGCTATAACCCCCGGTGCCAGAACACCTTCATGCCCAAGCGCTATCGCGGCACCATGACAGAGTTTCTGCCGGACGACTACGAGGCCCGGCAGCAGGGCCTCAATCCGCCAGCAGCTTCCGGAGCTTTTCCAGGCCCCGGTGCTCCAGACGGGAGATCTGCACCTGGGATACCCCTACGATCCGGGCCGTCTGCTCCTGGGTCAGGCATTTGAAAAACCGCAGCAGAATGGTCATCCGCTCCTTTTCCGGCAGGGTGTCGATGGCCTCCCGCAGGGCGATGCTCTCCACCAGGCGCTCTTCCTCCGCCTCGGTGCCCAGGGTGGATTCCAGCGTCAGCCCCTCCACCGTCTCCTGCTGGAGCGATTCCGGCGCCACGGTAGCCAGATCGATGCTGGCGATCTCCTCCACCGTCATGCCGGTGGCCTCCGCCAGCTCCGACAGCCGGGCCTCGCGGCCCAGCTTATGGCGCAGCTTCTCCCGGGCCGACCACAGGGTCTGGCCCTTCTCCCGGATGGTACGACCCACCTTGATGGCCCCGTCGTCCCGGAGAAAACGGCGGATCTCGCCGGAGATCTTCGGCACGGCGTAGGTGGAAAACTGGGTGCCGTAATTCAGGTCGAACCCCTTCACCGCCTTGATGAAGCCGATGCAGCCCAGTTGATACAGATCATCCGTCTCCACCCCGCAGCCGTAATAGCGCTTGACGATGGACCAGATGAGGCCGCTGTTTTCCGTCAGCACCTGCTGACAGGCTTCGTCGTCTCCCTCCTGGGCCCGCTCCAGCAGGGCGAACAGGTCACTCATCGCTTGATGCGGGCGGAGACCCGCTTGCGCATGGTCACGGTGGTGCCGCGCCCGGGGGTGGACTTCACCGTGAGCTTGTCCATAAAGCTCTCCATAATGGTAAAGCCCATGCCGCTGCGCTCCTCCCCTCCGGTGGTGAACAGCGGCTGCCGGGCCTGCTGGATGTCCGCGATGCCGCGGCCCCAGTCACGGACGGTGATCTCCAGGGTGTTGTTGGGCAGCAGCTTCAGCTTGACGGCGATCCGGCCCAGTTGATCCGGGTAGCCGTGGACGATGGCGTTGGTGACCGCCTCGCTGACGGCGGTCTTGATGTCCCCCAGCTCGTCCAGCGTGGGATCCAACTGCGCCGCAAACCCCGCCGCCGCCACCCGGGCGAACCCCTCGTTGCTGCTGCGGCTGAGGAATTCCAGCGTGACATAATTCTCGATGCGCTGCATATGTATGCTCCTCTCCTGTCGTGATGCGCCGCGCTTCCGGCGCACGCGGTTTTATTCCAGTGTCATCATGCGGCCGATGCCCGCCGCTTCCAATACTTTCTTGGGCTGGGGCGCCACATGGCGCAGCACCACGCTGCCGCCCAGCTCCCGCATCCGCTGCCAGCCCCGCAGCGCCACGGCGATGCCCGCGCTGTCCATAAACGTGATGCCGCTGAAGTCCAGGATCAGCTCCGACGGCAGCGATGCCTCGATCTCCCGCTCCAGCTTGGTCAGCAGGCCCTTGGCGCCGTGGTGATCCAGCTCTCCCTTCAGGTACAATTCCAGGACTCTGTCCCGGCAAGCGGCCATTACCTCCATTTTCATTCTCCTTCTTATGTGGTCGTTAAGGGCCGGACAGCTTGTCCGCCAGCCCTTCTTCCTGTCACAAAAAAAATCACCGTAGTGGGATCCACTACGGTGATTATACAAAATCTGCGGTGCGCTTTTCCACGAAATCCGCCGACAGGGCGGGCAGCGCGAAGTTTTTTGGAGCACTTTCCGCATGGATGGCGAAAAGCCACACATACTACCTGCAACGATCACAGGAGGTATGGATCTATGTCAGAAATGTTTTGCTTTCAGTGCCAGCAGACGGCGGGCGGCAGCGGCTGCGTAAAGACGGGCGTCTGCGGCAAGCAGCCGGAGACCGCCCATCTGCAGGACGCGCTGGTGTGCCGCCTGATCCGGCTGGCGGAGGTCTGCCGGCAGCGGGAGGAGTATCCCCCCGAGGTCACGCGGCTGCTGGCCGACGGGCTGTTCACCACGCTGACCAACGTGAATTTCGACAATGCGGCCATCCGCGCCTTTACCGACCGGGTGGACGAGGCTCTGCGGCGGCATGGCGGCAGCAGCGGCAGCGGCGACACCTCGTGGCTCTGGAAGGGAGAGACGGACACCGTCTCCCTGCGCGCCACGCTGCTGTTCGGCCTGAAGGGAATGGCGGCCTACGCCCACCACGCCATGAACCTGGGCTATCGGGACAAGGAGGTGGACGCCTGGTTCTACAAGGGTCTGGCCGCGCTGGCCCGGGAGCACAGCGTGGAGGAGTGGTTGGCGCTGATCATGGAGTTCGGGCAGGTGAACTTCCAGTGCATGGCCCTGCTGGACCGGGCCAACACGGAGACCTTCGGCGATCCCGTCCCCACCCGGGTGAACATCGACGTGAAGAAGGGGCCGTTCATCGTGGTCTCCGGCCACGATCTGGAGGACCTGCACCAGCTTCTGGAGCAGACGGCGGGCCGGGGCGTCAACGTCTACACCCACTGCGAGATGCTGCCCGCCCACGGCTATCCCGGCTTGAAGAAGTACCCCCATCTGGCGGGAAATTTCGGCACGGCGTGGCAGAATCAGCAGAAGGAATTTGCCGATATCCCCGCGCCGGTGCTGTTCACCACCAACTGCCTGATGCCGCCCCGGCCCAGCTATGCCGACCGGGTCTACACCACGTCGGTGGTGGGCTATGACGGGCTGCGGCACATCGCCGCGGACGCCCAGGGCCGCAAGGATTTCTCTCCGCTGATCCGGCAGGCGCAGGCGCTGGGCGGCTATCAGACCGACCAGAGCATGAGCGGCGTCAACGGCGGCCACATGTTGACCACCGGGTTTGCCCACGCCGCCGTACTGGACAAGGCGCCCCAAATCATCGAGGCCATCCGGAGCGGCGCGGTGAAGCACATCTTTCTGGTGGGTGGCTGCGACGGGGCTCACCCCGGGCGCAACTACTACACGGAGTTCGTCAAGCGCACGCCCATGGACTCCCTGGTGCTGACGCTGGCCTGCGGCAAGTTCCGCTTCAACGACCTTGACCTGGGCGAGATCGGCGGCATCCCCCGTATTCTGGACGTGGGCCAGTGCAACGACGCCTACAGCGCCGTGCAGATCGCGCTGGCACTGGCGGACGCTTTCCACTGCACCGTCAACGACCTGCCGCTGACGCTGGTGCTGTCGTGGTACGAGCAGAAGGCCGTCTGCATCCTGCTGAGCCTGTTGGCGCTGGGGGTGAAGAACATCTATCTGGGCCCCACACTGCCCGCGTTTCTGTCGGAGACCGTGGTGAAAACGCTGGTGGACGCCTATGGGCTCCAGCCCATCACCGCGCCGCAGCAGGATCTGGACGCGATCCTGCACCGGGGATGAGCGATCAATATCCGGAAAAAGCCGCCATACGGCGGCTTTTTCCGGATATTTACAGTTGGCGCTGATGCAGATAGCATTCGTGGTGGTATAGCCCAGTCTGCTTTCCAGCGGATAGATACCTGCAATATAAGGGAACGCTCCGGGCAGTACATACATTCCTGCATTTTCGCCGCATATTGCCAGATCCGGCGTATCCCAGTTCGCGGCGGCTACCAGTACCTCACCATTAGCGACCTTGGAATGGTACTGCGCATTTTTCATGGTAAAGGCTTCGGGATCCATGATTCCCATACGGTAGGCTTTGTTAAAAAATGCCAGGCTCTTCCAGAAAATACCGTCCTCCTTAGTAAACATATCCTCCAGTTCACCGGTTACATGGCTGAACAGCTGGTTGTTATCCAGGTTTTCATAACCGAAGCTGAACGGATAGGAAATTTTATAAGGCCAAAGGCCCCAGTCCGTCCATCCCGACAAGGCGTAAACCTTCTTTCCGTCCTCCGTTTCCGGATGGGCATCCACCATCTGCTTCAGCACATTCAGATAATCATCCTCCGAAGCGATTTCCGGGCAGCCAAGCTCCTTATAGTAATCCCATCTTGTAAAGAAACTTACAAATCCGTTTTTCTTGGGATTTTCCTTATCAGTCACTTCAATGGCAACGGGAAGGACATAGGTCTGGCCGCCGCCCAGGACATCCTTTGACCATTTCAGGCCGTCCGGAAGCTTGGTTTTAATATTTTCCCCGTTATTTTCCAGCCAGGAGTCCATGGGATATAAAGCTCCGGCGTCAATCAGGCTCTTTGCCATAGTAGGCGCTTCATGAAGTTCTATAATATCCGGCAGATCCCCTCCTGCCGCCATAACCTTCAGCTTATCATTGGTTACCATGGTACATTCCAGCACGATTCCCAGTTCTTCTTTGATTTTACGTCCGATAGCATCATCGATGGAAATGCAGTCATTTCCCACCTCTCCCATAACCGTGAGAGTAATAACTTCCTCCCCGTCATCCGCTTCTTCTCCGGCTTTGGCACTCTCTGCCTGCGCAGCCGTCCCGGCACCGCCGGTTTCCGTTTCCTTCGAACAGGCGCCCAGGCCTGCCAGCATTGCCGTACACACAAGAACTGCCGTTGTTTTCTTCCATAATTTTGTTTTTCTCATTATTGCTCTTACCTCCCAATCCCATTCTCTGGTTCTTTTATACCTGAAGGGTTTCATCCCTTAACAGCCCCCAGCATTACTCCTTTTACAAAATACTTCTGTAAAAAAGGATAGACCAGCATCACCGGCAGAACCGCCACCACCGTGGTAGCCATCCGCAGGCTTTCCGCCGACACGGTTACCGTTCCCGGGGACATAATCGCCCCGTTTTTCATACTGTCCGCAATCCTCTGCGCGTCATTAATGCAATTGTACAATATCAGCTGCACCGTCTGCAGCTTTGGATTCGTCACCAGCAGATAGTTATCCTGCCAGGAATTCCATGCCCCCACAGCCGCATAAACCGCAACCGTCGCTATAATCGGTTTACTGAGAGGCATGATGATACTCGCATAGGTCCTCAGGAAACCGGCTCCGTCCATTTCCGCCGATTCCTCCAGGGAAGGCGGTATCTGCTCGATAAATGTCTTAATCAGAATCACATAGAAGGCGTTGATTATTCCCGGAATGATATAGAGAAAATAGGTATCCTTCAGGTGATAGGCCTTCATGGTTATGTAGTAAGGTATCAGACCGGCCCCGATATACATCGTAATCACCACAAACCGGTATACAAATTTTCTTCCTATCATATCCCTTTTGGTGACCAGGTACGCAAACAGGGAGGAGCCAAGAATACAAAGCCCTGTATTGATAATGGTCCTGGATGCCGATATCAGGAAGGCGTGCCCGAAATCCGTCTTTTCAAATATTCTCTGATATATGGAGAAGGTAAAACCTTTCGGCAACAGATATATGCCCTTGGCAGCCAGCGTCGGATCGGACAGAGAATAAATAATCAGATAATAAAAAGGATAGACGCACAGGATGACGAACAGCGTTACCAAACAATAAATAACAATCTGCAGAATACGTTCCGAGAGAGAGACTTTAATCTTATTCTTACTCATGGCAAATTCACGCTCCTTATACGATGGATTCTCCCCTGACCTTTTTGGACAGCATATTTGCTGTAAACAAAAGCACAATACTTATCAGTGATTTCAGCATTCCCAGCGTAATCGAATAAGGATAATCGTTGATCAGGAATCCGACTTTATATACATAATAATCAAGGACCTCTATCTTATCCGCCACTACGGAATTGTAAAACATAAAATACTGATCAAATCCATTGGACAGGAGATTGCTGAGTCCGAGAAGGAACATTACCACATAGGTGGGCATGATGCCTGGTATCGTAATATGCCAGATGGTCTTAAGCTTATTGGCCCCGTCAACCCGCGCCGCATCAAAAAGC
>ERZ857882.4784-NODE-4784-length-11281-cov-5.214680_pt1 | contig 11281 bp, 12 predicted proteins | sample MGYA00519697_ERZ857882 | MGnify/ENA primary metagenome ERZ857882 (study PRJEB31778, sample SAMEA3449373) | human gut metagenome | biome: human gut; feature: human-associated habitat; material: faeces | place: United Kingdom | collected 2010/2012 ... | reverse complement strand
ACAAGGGACATCGGCTGGTGCTCATCAACCGCTCCGCCACCCCCTTTGACGACCAGGCAGATCTGGTGGTGCATGACACCATCGGCAAGGTCTTTGGCGCCATCGAAGTGCGCTGAAAGCAGAAAAGAGAGAACCGATCTGGTTCTCTCTTTTGCGCTGTTCGGTTCAGCCTTCCTGTGCCTTGACCGCCTTGACCACTCGACTGGTGCCCAAACGGGAGGCGCCCAGGGCGACAAAGTCCTCGGCATCCTGTAGGGAGGCGATGCCGCCGGCGGCTTTGATCTGCACATGGGGGGCAACATGGGCTTTCATCAGGGCTACGTCCTCACGAGTGGCGCCGCCGCCACCGAAGCCGGTGGAGGTCTTGATGAAGTCCGCGCCGGACTGGGAGACGATGTCGCACAGCTTGATCTTTTCGTCCTCAGTCAGCAGGCAAGTCTCGATGATGACTTTGAGCAGCTTGCCTTGACAGGCGGCCTTGACTGCCTTGATCTCTGCCAGCAGCGCGCCCCACTTTTGATCCTTCACCCAGCCCAGGTTGATGACCATGTCGATCTCCGCTGCCCCTTCGTTCACAGCCGTCTCCGCCTCGAAGCACTTGACGGCGGTGGTGTTGTAGCCGTTGGGGAAGCCGATGACCGTGCAGACGGGGAGACGACCCTGAAGGTATTCCGCCGCCTGTTTCACATAGCTGGGAGGGATGCAGACGCTGGCGCAGCCATAGCGGATGCCGTCATCACAGATCTGCTGGATCTCAGACCAGGTGGCAGTCTGGGCTAGTAACGTGTGATCCACACGGTGAAGCAGTTCTTTCTGTTCCATACGTTTTGACTCCTTTGATTTCGTGCCTTTGCAGGTTGGAAGTTGGGGAAAATCGTGGTATACTATAAGATGTGCAATCTGGAAAAGCGGGAGGGAACCCTATGACCGATCAGGAATTGATTCAAGCGGCCAAAGCCATGCTGGAGCGCTCCTATGCGCCCTTTTCCCACTACGCCGTAGGGGCGGCCTTACTGGGCAGCGATGGGCAGGTGTACACCGGCTGCAACATTGAGTCGGCGGCCTTTGGCGCCACCCTCTGCGCCGAGCGTTCCGCCATCGCCAACGCCTTTTCCCACGGCTGCCGCAGCTTCGTGCGGGGGGCGGTCATCGCGGACAGCGGCGATTACTGTACGCCCTGTGGCATCTGCCGCCAGCTGCTGTATGAGTTCTCTGACAACTTGGTTATGCTCTGCTGCAAGGGGGACGGAAGTTACCTGGCGCTGACGGCAGAGGAACTGCTGCCCCACGGGTTCAAGGCGGAGCGCATGACATAAGGCTTGCGGGACTATTATAACAGGCAGGGGAGAGCGGGGCAAGCGGTTTCGGGAAAATGCCCAATTTTCGGGCGGCGGTTTCGGAAAAAGAGAAAAACCCGACCCGAAGGCGGGTAATTCAGGGATTCATCTTGCTTTTTTCCGGAAAATGTACTACAATGTGCTCAGTTTTGTGTAGAATTTTGAAAAATTACCAACGAAAGAGGAACTTCCTATGCTAGAGATGAAAGACCTTTGCTTTACAGCAAAGAGTGAAACCGGTCAGGTCGATATTCTGAAGCATGTCAACTTGACCATAGAGGATGATGAATTTGTTGTCATCACCGGCCCCAATGGCGGTGGCAAGACCACCCTGGCCAAGGTCATCATGGGCCTGGTGCAGCCCACGTCCGGCCGCGTCCTCTATAACGGCGAGGACGTAACGGCGCTGTCCATCACCGAGCGTGCCCGCCGGGGCATCAGCTACGGCTTTCAGCAGCCGCCGCGCTTCAAGGGCATCACGGTGCGAAACCTTCTGACCATTGCCTCGGGCGACGAAAACCTCAGCAAGGACAAGTGCTGCAAATACCTCACGCAGGTGGGCCTCTGCGCCAACGACTACCTCGACCGCGAGGTGGACGTTTCCCTCTCCGGCGGCGAGGTCAAGCGCATTGAGATCGCAACGCTGCTTGCCCGCGGCAGCGAGCTGATGATCTTCGACGAGCCGGAAGCCGGCATCGACCTCTGGAGCTTCGCGCGCCTGACCGAGACCTTCGAGCAGCTGCGCCGTCAGGAGACTGCCACAATGATCATCATCTCCCATCAGGAGCGCATCATTCAGCTGGCCGATGAGATCGTCGTCGTGGGCGGCGGCGAGCTGATGCATCGCGGCAGCACAAAGGAAATTTTCCCGCTCATCATGGCGGATACGCTGGGCTCCTGCCCGGTGCTGAACAAGTAAGGAGGAAGAACACATGATCACTGAAATCGACGCTTCCCTGCTTGAAAAGATCGCCGACCTGACGGGCAAACCCGTCGGCGCGTTCAACATCCGAAAGGACAGCGGCTGCGAAGCGCGCCAGTCCACCGAGCACATCGCCATCGACCCACAGCCCGAGGGCAAAAGCGGCATCATCATTCGCATCAAGGACGGCACAAAGGGCGAGCAGTGCCACATTCCCGTCATCATCAGCAAAAGCGGCGTGACTGAAATGGTCTACAATGACTTTTACGTCGGCGAAAACTGCGATGTGGACATCGTCGCAGGCTGCGGCATCCACAACTCCGGCTGTAACGAGAGCCGTCACGACGGTATCCACACCTTTTATATCTCCAAGAATTCCCACGTGCGCTATACGGAAAAGCATTACGGCGAGGGCGACGGCAGCGGTGCGCGTGTGATGAACCCCACCACGGTCGTCTACCTTGACGAGGGCGCAAGCATCCAGATGGAGACCGTTCAGATCCGCGGCATCGACTCCACCGTGCGCAAGACTAAGATCGTCTGCCGCAAGGGCGCCGAGGCCATCGTCACCGAAAGACTGCTGACGCATGGCAAGCAGCTTGCCGAGAGCGACATGGAGATCGAACTCAACGGTGAAGACTCCCGCGGCCGCGTCATTTCCCGCTCTGTTGCGCAGGACGAGTCCAAGCAGGTCTTTCGCCCCGTGGTCGTGGGCAACAACAAGTGCTTCGGCCACGTGCAGTGCGATTCGATCATCATGGGCAAGGCAACGATCGAATCCGTCCCCGCCATCAGCGCCAATTCGACCGACGCGCAGCTCATCCACGAGGCTGCCATCGGCAAGATCGCGGGCGATCAGCTCTTGAAGCTCCAAACCCTGGGACTCACCGAGGAAGAGGCCGAGGATACGATCCTCAAGGGCTTCCTCGCCTGAGAGCACCGCAGAGAATAACGAAAATGCGAGATACCCGATTTCTCGGGTATCTCGCATTTTCTGTTGCTATCAATCGACAAAATCAGGATAACCTTCTTTGAGCGACTCATCATAGATCGCGCGCTCGCCGCCAATGAATTTGGGGCGCGTCCGCGCGGCCAGCACGATGGCCTGACCGATGCGATTCTGCTTCAGGCGCACGGGAACAGCCACTTTTTTCAAGTGCATGCCGATCAGCGTGCCGCCGATGTCAAGTCCCGCGTCGGCGCGGATCTCCTCGAGCGCCACGGGGTGGCGGAACGCCTCATAGGCCGCCGTTGCAAAGGAACTGCCCGCCTTGGGCTGCGGCAGGACGTTGACGATCTCGCCGCCCGGCACCGCCTCGTGCTCCACAATGAGCGCGCGGTTGAGATGCTCGCAGCATTGGGCGGCAATGTGCACCCCCATGGGCGAAAACACACCGGACAGCCCGCGGAAGATCGCCTGTGCCACCTCCGGTGTTGACCAGCTGCCGACCTGGTGCCCGACGACCTCACTCGTGCTGCACCCGACAACAACGATCTGCCCGCGGCGCAGATGCGCCGCCTCCGCCAGCTGGCGCGCGCATTCCGCCGCCTCCTGCTCCGCCTGCTCTACCAGACGATGATTTTCTACCTCATGTACGATTCCCGCCATGATCTGACACCTCTTTAACATGTTGTTTTGCTTATGCCAGCTTCTCCGTCACCTTGGCACGTTCCAGCACCGCGACCAGCAGCACGCCGACCACAAGGCCGACCGCGCCCTGGAAAATATTGCCGGGAATGCTCGCCGCAGCGGCAAGCCCCTTGCCGAGAAGAAGCGAGGCATAGCCGAAATAGCCCAGCACCATCACGATCTCGCTCACAATGCCGCCGATGATGCGGGACACCTGCGTGCGGCTCATCTTTTCATACACCAGCGCGGCGATGAGCGCCATAAGGCCCTTGATGACGAGCGTGCCGGGCGCATAGTGGCCGTAGCCGAGGAAGATATCCGCCAGCATCGAGCCGATACCGCCCGCCGCAAAGCCGTACCAGGGGCCGAGCAGCCAGCCCGAGAGCAGCACGAAGCAGTCGCCTAAATTCACATAGCCCTGCATTGGAGAAGGGATCTGGACGACCATCGTCGCCACGCAGACAAGCGCCGCAAGCAAAGCGGCAAGGACAAGCTTTCTGATCTTCTTATCATTCATGGTCAAGTGCTCCTTTGTTTTGGTTGTTGCTCGTATTATACCGCCTACTGGTATTATTCATATAATCAAACAAAAACAAATTATGCAGACCAGACGCTACGTTCAAACAGGAAAGGCGGCGCAGCGAGTGCTGCGCCGCCTTTCGTTTCAGGATTTAGTTTTCCTTGGGTTCCTCGTCCGCAGCAGGTTCCTCCTGTGCAGGCACTTCCTCGCAGGGAGCGCAGTCGTTTTCTTCCGCGACAGGCTCTGCCGCATCGGTTTTCTTCTCGATGGTCACCTCGATGACAGGCTCTTTTGCTTTCTTGGCAGCGGCAGCCTCAGCCTTGGCCGCGGCGGCCTCCGCCTTGGCAGCCTCATAGGCCGCGAGCTTATCCTGAGAGTTCTTGATCGCCGCAACGATATCAGCGACCGCCTCGGGCGCGTCGCCCTCGAGTGCGGAAACATACCACTCGCCGATGGCGCGGTAGTTCTTGTCCATGCTGCGGCGCTCAGCCGCCATCTCATATTCGGTCTTTGCCTTATCCGCAACGATGCTCGCCTTTTCGCTGGCAACAGCCGCGACCTGCTGCGCCTTCTCGGCAGCGATGAAAGCAACATCCTGAACCTTCTTACCGAAGTTGTCTAAGAATTCCATATTCTCTTCTCCTTTCAAACCTTTCACTTTGGCTTGGTACTGTAAGTATAAGCTACCGGGCCGTGCATTTCAATGGATAATTTTTAATAAAAGTATTAACTTTTTATGACGATGTGCTATTTTTTCTCCACCCAGCCCTGCGCGCAGCCCACGGCGCGCTTCCAGCCGCGATACAGCTCCTCGCACTCATACTGCGCGCGCTCGGGAGAGAAAACACGTTCGCTGCGGCGCAAAGCGCGCAGCTCGTCAAGATCCTTCCACACGCCCACGGCCAGTCCCGCAAGCGACGCTGCACCGAATGCCGTCGTTTCGACCATCGTGGGGCGGTCGACCGGAATGCGCAGAAGGTCTGCCTGAAACTGCATCATCAAATCGCTGACGCTTGCGCCGCCGTCCACACGCAGGCCCGAGATCTCGCAGCCCGCGTCCTGCCGCATGGCGGTCATCAGGTCAGTGACCTGATAGGCGATGGATTCGAGCACCGCGCGGGCAAAATGCGCCTTCGTCGTGCCCCGCGTGATGCCGACAACACAGCCGCGCGCATACATATCCCAGTACGGCGCGCCAAGGCCGGTGAAGGCGGGCACAAGGTAGATCCCGCCCGTATCGCTCACGCTCTCTGCCAGCGTATCGCACTCGTGCGAGGTCGAGATGATCTTCAGCTCGTCGCGCAGCCACTGAATGGCCGAGCCCGCGTTGAAAACGCTGCCCTCGATCGCGTAGGTCGTTTCGCCGCCGATGTTCCAGCCCACGGTCGTCACCAGTCCCGCGCGCGAGCGCACCGGCGTATCGCCGATATTCATCAGCGTGAAACAGCCCGTGCCGTAGGTGTTTTTGGCCTGTCCGCGCGTAAAGCAGCCCTGACCGAAGAGCGCCGCCTGCTGGTCGCCCGCTGCGCCGCAGATCGGCACGCCCGCGAGTGCCTCAAGACCTTCGATCCCCTCTGCCACCGTACCGTAAACCTCGGAATTCGACACCGGACGCGGCAGAATATCCATCGGAATATCCAAAAGCGCGCAGAGCTCTTCGTCCCACGAAAGCGTGTGGATATTGAAGAGCATCGTGCGGCTTGCGTTGGAATAGTCCGTCACGTGCACCTTGCCGCCCGTCAGCTTCCAGATGAGCCACGTTTCGACTGTGCCGAACAGCAGCTCGCCGCGCTCTGCGCGCTCGCGTGCGCCGGGGACGTTTTCAAGCAGCCAGTGCACCTTCGTGCCGGAGAAATAGGCGTCGATGACGAGGCCGGTCTTGGCCCGGAAGCTGTCCGTCAGGCCCTTGGCCTTCAGGCTGTCGCAGTATTCGCTCGTGCGGCGGCACTGCCAGACGATAGCGTGGTGGATGGGCTCGCCTGTGACCTTATCCCAGACGATGGCGGTTTCGCGCTGGTTGGTGATGCCGATGGCCGCGATGTCGGCGGCAGTTGCGCCGATCTTCTGCATGGCCTCGACGGCTACGCCAAGCTGCGTAGCCCAGATCTCATTTGCGTCGTGCTCGACCCAGCCGGGCTTCGGAAAGTATTGGGGGAATTCGCGCTGCGAGACGCTGCACATTTCGCCGCTCTCATTGAAGAGAATGCAGCGATTGGAAGTCGTGCCGGCGTCCAGGGCCATGATGTATTTTGCCATGAATACGTCCTCCTTATCTTTCTTGCAGATTAAAATGAATCACTCTATGGTGGTATCTTCTAACTGTCAGTATACAGGAAACCTGTGCCGCTGTCATTAGACAAGCTTGGAATAATGTCAAAATCAACAAAAAATAAAATTTTATCGATTGATTTATAGCGTATATGCACACAACATTCTATGCGCAAAGCCAGAGAATAGAAGGGCTTCAAAAATAAAGAATCAAATCTGCTGCACGGTCAGGAACAGCGCCTGAAGCTGGTGCATAAACGCTTCCGCGTCGAGCGGCGTCCGCCGAGCGACGAGACTGTCGACGGTGCAGAACACGGCCTGACAGAGCATATCCAGCGCAAGCGACTGCGTTGCGCCGTCCACCGCGGCCGGATCCGGCAGGAGCCGGGCGAGCTGCGGGCGAATGACCTTCCCTGTGAGCCGGTACATCGTTTCCTGACCGAGTGCATGCGAGATCTTGCGCAGCAGCGGCTGCTTTTCCCGTAGCAGCGTCAGCGCCTGCAAACACCATTCGCCGGGGGCCTGTGCGCCGTCATACTGCAGCGGGGCGCACAGCTGCGTCTCCACGATCCATTCCAGCACGCTGTAGATATCCTGATAGTGATAATAGAAGCTCTGCCGCTTCATCTGCGCCTGCTCCATCACGCGCTGCACCGTGATCTTGCAGACCGGCCTTGTCTGCAGCATCTGTTCAACAGCCTCGGCGATCCTGCCCTTTGTATCGGTGCACATATGCGGTTCCTCCTCACATCTGCCATACGGCGGGGGCCGTACTGGAAATGGCGAGCGCGCCCGCCTCGAGCGCCTGCAAGACCTCTTTCTTTTCCGTGATGAGTCCGCCCGTCAGGATCGGCAGCCCCGTCAGCTGCCGCACCTTGCGCAGCATCGACGGCATCAGCCCGGGCAGGATGTCGATGGCGTCCGGCTTGAGATTCTTCGCGCTCAGCGCCGAATCGAGTGCCATGGAATCGATCAGAAAGACCCGCAGGATCGCGATCATATTCAGTTCCTTTGCTCGTTGGATCATGTTCGCGCGGGTGGAGATCACGCCGTCCGCCTGCGTGCTGCGGCGGAGAAAATCGACGGAGATCTCCTTCGCAGCCAGACCGCTGATCAGATCGGCGTGGACGATGGCGATCTTTCCGGCGTCCTTGATCTGCCGGACGATCTCAGAGATATTGCAGATATCGCCGTAAAGCACGAATACGGTCTGGATATCGGTGCGCAGGCACTGCGCCAGCCCCTCGTCGTCGCGCACAGCGGCGATAATGGGGTTGCGCTGCAGGGCTTCATAAAGTCGTTGTTCCAAATTTCATTCCGCCTCCCTCCATATTCTGGCTTTTGCCAGATGCAAAAAAAGCACAGCAAACACGCGGCACGATTTGTCCGCTTGTCCCCATGCTCAATACTCCGGGCGTTTTTTTGATTGTTAGTGTCCTCTTACATTTGACAGTATAGCACAACTGTCAAAAGAAATCAAGAAAAAGTACACGCGTTTGTTAAAACTGTCAGTTTCCACAAAAAATTCCCCCGCAGACTATTCATCCTGCGGGGGATTGGCCTGTACAATGAGGACTTGTGAATTTGTGCAGCATCCTGAAGAAGGGAACGGCTGCAAGTGAAATTGTAAAATCTGTTCTGAAACATGGATTCCGGCGGCGGACAGCGCGGATTTTTTGCGGGACTGGATTTACCGGCGGCTTTCTGGTAATATGAATGCAGACGGCGGGCGCAGGCGCGGCTGCCGCGCACAGGATAAAAACGCAACGCGGGCCTTCACCCGCCAGAGCTGGTAGGTAGCCCAGCCGTCTGCACTTCGGCGCAGGTAAGTAACCCTCCCCTCCGGGTCGTCCGTTCCTGTGTACCATACAATCAGGAGGGTTTCGTGATGGACAGTGATCTGACAAGGCTGACGGTATTTTTTGAGGCGCCGTTCTGGGTCGGGGTGTTCGAGCGGTTCGAGGGCGGGACGCTCTCGGTCTGCAAGATCACCTTCGGCGCAGAACCGAAGGACTATGACGTGCTTTCGTATGTGCTGAAAAATTACGCGCGGCTCCGATTCAGTCCGGCTGTCGCAGCGGCTGTCAGGCAGGATGCGGCAAATCCGAAGCGGATGCAGCGGGAGATCCGAAGGGCTTCCTCCGGTTGCGGCGTGGGGACAAAGGCGCAGCAGGCATTGCAGCTGCAGCGGGAGGAGCAGAAGCTGGAACGGAAAACGCGCACCCGCGAACAGCGGGACGCGGAAAAGCAGCTGAAATTTGACCGCAGACAGCAGAAGCGAAAGGAAAAGCACCGGGGACGGTAACGGTACGTCCCCTCTATGTCCGACGGCGATTGCGCCGCTGCTCATGGAGGGGGCGTATTGCGCGGCGGCAAGTTGTGAAGAAATCCTGAATTATTTACAAAAGTGTTGCAATTCCGAAAAGATACGGTAAACTGGAAGCAGAAAACAAACACTGCGGCACTCGGCTGCGGAAAGAGGTGTCACGATATGAAACGGGTTTGGAAACGGATCTCCGCGCTGCTGGTGGTATGCGCGGTGCTGGCTGCGCTGGCTCCGGCTGCGCTGGCGGATGGCGGCGCGGATACATACAGGATCGCCGTCAGCGCTGTCCCCGCCGTTGTAACGGCGGGCGGCTCCGCGACGGTTTCCGCCACGGTCTACAGCCGGAGCGAGACGGACGGCGAATGGAGCGAATATCTTGGCGGCGGGGCCGTCATCACGTGGCAGGCGTACCGCGAGGGAGTTGCCGCGTTCCGGGGCGAGGACGCGGACAAGCCCGTCACGACGGCGCTGAACGCAGGCTCTTCCTCGTCGAGCCTTGAGCTGCTGACCAAAGCGGGCGGCGTGACCGGCTCCGCCGTGCAGCTGCCGCTGAGCGTCAGCGTGACGGTCGGGGGGAAAACATATTCCGCCTCCGGTGCGTTTATCACGATCACGCCGGCCGCGGCTTCCGTGCCGGGCCTCAGCGTGGAGTACGCAGCCGGCTTCGGCGGCAGCGTCCGCTTTTCCGAGGCTGATTTCAGCAAGGCATTTTCCGGTCGGGGCAAGCCCGGCGAAACGCTGGACTACGTGCTGTTTGCGGTGTCCCGCGCGACGGCTGAGACGGGCGGCAGGAGCTACGACCTGAGCGCCTCCGGCAGCGCGTCCATGTTCGGCGCGCTTTATACGGCTGCGGAGGACGGACAGGCGCTGGCCGATACGGACGCGTGCTATTATCAGGCGAGCTTTTCCCAGCTCGATCTCGACACGGCGGCGTATCTGACCGGCTCGTACCGCACACGGTATACCGTCTGCATCCCCTTTACCGCCGTCGGCACCGCCGGAACGCGCTGCGAGGGCAGCGCCGTCGTCACCGTCTCCGGAGACAGCACCGTCACGGCATCCGGCGCGTTCTTGAAGACGCTGGACGCCGCCGGTCATATCGCGCAGCAATATCCGGATGCGGTCTGCGTCAGCTTCCAGCAGCCGGAGACGAGCGCAGGACGGCTGCTGAAGGGCTTCCGCAGCGTGGCGGGCAGCGCGTATACCGCCGTCCGCTATCCGGAGGACCGGTTCTATCTGACGGACGACGGGAAATCGGAGCCGCTTCTGGACGCGCTCTACTTCCTCCCGGCAGCAGACTGCGCCTCGCAACTGAAGCTCGTCTATACCGCCTATGACAGCGGCGGCACGCAGCTCGGCACGGGTGAGCTGACCGTCCACGTCACGTCGAAGCAGTCCTCCGCCGTCTTCTCGGATGTGAACGCCGGGACGTGCGCATGGGCGGCGGACGCCGTTGATTTCATGAACGGCTACGGGCTGATTCAGGGCGCAGACGCGTCGACCTTCAACTGGCGCGGCAGCATGACGCGCGGCGATCTGATTTTGATTCTGTACCGGAGTGCCGGTTCTCCCGCCGTTTCCGGAGGAAGCCTCCCGTTCACGGACGTTTCGGAATCGGATTACGCCTATGACGCGGTCGTCTGGGCCTGGAAAAACGGCGTTGCGGGCGGCGTGAGCGAGACGGAATTCTGCATGAAGCAGGCCGTCACGCGCGAGCAGCTGGCTTCCATTCTCTACCGGCTTTCCGGAAAACCCGCCGTGTCCGCAAGCCTGCGCAGCTATACGGACGCCTCCGATGTCAGCGCCTACGCTGTCGATGCGATGCGCTGGGCTGTCGGCTGCGGCTATCTCAAGGGAAGCGGCGCGAAGCTGAACCCCCAGACCGGCGCGAACCGTGCTGAGGTCGCCGTCCTGCTGCACCGATACCTGACAAAATAACAGGATGCCCCGGAGGCGGCACAGCAGCCGATGCTGCACACATATTTCAGAAAACAGCCCTGCTTGACACTGCAAAGGTGCCAAGCAGGGCTGTTTTTTAACGAAAATGTCTTATTGCAGATCGAATTTCAGAATTACAGATGCAGCACGCGGTCGCGGATCTCCTGGGTGCGGCCCTGGTTCCAGTACTGGGTGCCGATGTAGCCGCAGGTGCGGCGGGCAACGTTCATCTTGGACTGGTCGGTGTTGCCGCACTGCGGGCAGACCCAGATGAGCTTGCCGTCCTCGTCCTCCTTGATCTCGATCTCGCCGTCATAGCCACAGACCTGGCAGTAGTCGG
>ERZ857882.4782-NODE-4782-length-11284-cov-2.656158_pt1 | contig 11284 bp, 13 predicted proteins | sample MGYA00519697_ERZ857882 | MGnify/ENA primary metagenome ERZ857882 (study PRJEB31778, sample SAMEA3449373) | human gut metagenome | biome: human gut; feature: human-associated habitat; material: faeces | place: United Kingdom | collected 2010/2012 ... | reverse complement strand
ATGGATGAATATTGGGCAGACGATGGCGAAGCTCCAAAGTGGCGACAGGATATGAAAATTGGGAGAAAGATAAAATGAATATAGAAACCCCACGAATGATAATTCGTGATTTCACACCGGAGGATGCCGCTGATCTGCACGAAATCTTCGGTGATGATGAAACAATGGAGAACTGCGAACCGGCATACGACTTTGAAAAAACAAAGGAGTTTCTGACCTCTTTCTGCATCGGTCGGAACGGCGCTGTTGCAGCAGTACACAAAGAAAGCGGAAAAATGATGGGATACATCCTGTTCAATGAGTTTAACGAGGGTGTGTATGAAATGGGCTGGATATATAACCGCAGTTTTTGGAGGCAAGGATACGCATACGAATCCTGCAAAGCTGTGATTGATTATGCCTTTGGAGAACTGAAAGCCCATAAGATTTTTGCTGAAGCGATTGATACCGTGAAATCCGTCAGTCTTATGCAGAAGTTGGGTATGCAGCTTGAAGGTATCCAACGTAGTCAAACTAAAGATAATCACGGTAATTGGGCAGACCTTTACTTCTACGGACTGCTGGAAGATGATTGGAGAAAAATGAAATGATACTCTATCACATCAGCGACACGCTTCAGCTTGGTGAAACGATGTCGCAGGATTATAAAAATAATATGGAACTTCTGGTTCCGTTTGTGCAGGCGTTGGAAAGAAGCGAAGATTGCTTCTATGCAATGCTGCTCAATGGCAAGCTGTTGAAAAGTGTCCTTGGCAAATTTGGAATGCGGGATATGCAGACCAACTATGTCAAATGGGCAACGGAAGGAATATTCGAGTTTGTTCGCAAGACAGAATTCCCGGGCAGTTACAGCCGGATGCTCAGTAATTACTTCTATGATAATCTGCCTGACATCAAGCGGTTGTATGAAGTGGATTGGAACATGAAAGAAAAGCCGGAACGGTTTAACTTCCATGTGTACGAAATCGACCTGGAAGATGAAGCACCCCAGAAGCGGGATATGCTCCTGTTTGACGAAGCATTCGATGCCATGTGGGATCATGATGATATGCAGACCGCTTTTGCCTGTGCCCGGAGATACTTCGCTGGGGAACAGACCGCAGAACCCGTCTGGGAGATCATGAGTGATAAGCCTGCAAAGGCAGTAAAAGACATAACAGATTGCTTACATAAAGGGTAGCCAAACAATGTGTGGCGAAGATCTAAGTGACGGAAAGATATGAACATGGGGATAAAGATAAGATGAACGCAATAAAAACCGAAAGACTAACCATCCGTCACGTTGTAGCGGATGATTGGAAAAGCATAAAAGAAATATGGGTGGACTTTAACACTTCCGCACTTTCACAGTACGATAAACCCCACATCACCGATGATGCGGATGTTCAGCCGAGAATTGCAAAGTGGGCAGCGGCGAACAGCGGCACCGAGCATATGTTTTTTGCTATCTGCCTTGGAGATACCGTTATCGGGTATAGCGCATTTAACATTAGAGAAAACGGACACGAGATCGGCTACTGCTTCCACTCCGCATACCACGGCAAGGGCTACGCAAAGGAAAGTCACTTGGCACTCATTGACTATATGCGTGAGCTTGGCATCAAAAGGCTGACCGCAGGCACGGCACTCAATAATACGCCTTCTGTTTCGCTTCTCAAATCCTTGGGCTTTGAGCTGATCGAAACGGAAAAGGTGTCGTTCTACAAGGATGCAGACGGCAATGATATTGTGTTTGACGGCGGTGTGTTTGAGCTGATCTTATAAACAAAATAACATTACATACAAGGAGTGTGATCGTATGAAAAAGCAACTGCAAGGTATTGCAATTATTTTAGTTAGTATTCTCTTGATGCTTGGTTTTGGAAATGAACCTGTCTTTGATTTTAGCTTTAGATGGTCTGCAGTGTTTGCCATCGGCGTGGCTGGTGCTGTAATGACCTTCTTACCCGATAAGAAATAAAACTATTCCAATCTGACAAAGGAGCGTGATCGTATGAAAAAGGTTGTAAAATGGCTTGCAGTTATTTCCATTGTTGTTTTTATAATTGCTTGGGGCATTATGGGATTGAAAATACTTGATAATGATTATCTCATCACAATAGAAGCATACACAGGATTGATTTCCCTTGTAGTCTTTTTCGTTTGTGTAATGTATATCAAAATCACCAATCGCTGTCCTTATTGTGGCAAGACAAAACAATCCTTTGGAAAATACTGCCCTTACTGCGGTAAGGAAATAAACTAAGAAAAAATCTCTTTCTTGAGGGACGGTGAGAACATGAAGTACAAAATTGCGATCTGCGACGACTCCGATGCGGACAGACAATATGTTTTGAATATGGTTGATCGCTGGGCGACGTCTGCCGGTCGTGTGGTACATACTGATACCTTTCCTTCTGCAGAGAACTTCCTGTTCCACTACGCAGAAGAAAGCGACTACGATATTCTGCTCCTGGACATTGAAATGGGAGCTATGGACGGCGTAACGATGGCGAAGCAGCTTCGCAAGAATAACGACACCGTTCAGATCGTTTTCATCACAGGCTACTCCGATTACATATCCGAGGGCTACGAAGTGGCAGCTCTCCACTACTTGATGAAGCCCGTTAAAGAAGAAAAGCTCTGCTCGGTGCTCGACCGTGCCGCAGAGAAACTTTCCAAGAATGAAAAGGTCTTGAACTTTGAGATCGGCGGTGAAATGGTGCGTGTGCCGATTTATCAAATTCAATATGCGGATGTGTTCGGCAACTACGTCACCATTCATGCTCTGTCTGATGTTACGGTGAAAATGACGTTGGGTGAGCTTGAAAAACAGCTTGACGAGCGTTTCTACCGTGTAGGACGTTCCACGATCATCAATCTAACGCAGATCAGCCGTGTAACCAAGACAGAAATCAAACTAAGCGACGGAACCGCCATTCCTCTCCCACGGGGAGCATATGACGGCATCAACCGAGCGATCATCAACATGAGGTAAGGCGTATGGGATTGTTTTCAAAGAGAATAGAAAAGCAAATCGCTTCCTATCAGCACGAGCTGATCGAAACGCATTACCGGGAAGTTGATAATATGTACCGTCAAATCCGTGGTTGGCGGCACGACTACCGCAACCACATTCAGACGATGAAAGCATACGCAGCAAACGGCGACCTCGATGCCATCAAGAATTATCTTGACCTGCTCGACGAAGATCTGACCACCGTTGATACAGTAATCAAGACCGGTAATCCTATGACCGATGCCATTCTCAATTCCAAGATTTCCCTTGCAAAAGCGAAAGGTATTGAGGTCGTGGCAGATGCACATATTCCTGTCAAACTGAAATCCTCGGAGATCGACCTGTGCTGCATCATTGGCAATCTCTTTGACAATGCCATTGAAGCGAGCGTGAAGCTACCGGAGAATCAGCGTGTGATCCGTGTATATATGGATATGAAGAACACCCAACTCTACATATCCTTTACCAACTTTACCGCAGGCAAGAAGATGAAAAAGGAAGGTAAGCTGTTCCGCAGCACGAAAGGCGACGGACACGGCTTTGGTCTTGTTCGTATAGATGCGATTGTGGAACGGCTTGAGGGATACATCAGCCGCAATAGTGAGGACGGAGCGTTCACAACAGAAATACTGCTTCCGCAGGTGTGAAATTTGCAATTCATCACCCAGGAATAACGATTCGTCCCCGAAATCAACCGGGGACGATTTTTTGTGCTATCATAAGCGCAGAAAGGATGGTGGTTTTTATGGTTAAGGAAAAAACTCAAAAAGCCAAAAAAGAAAAAGCTCCCAAGCCTAAATACAACATGGCTCAAAACTCTTGGTTTATGATAAAGCTCGCTTGGACTTCGGGAGAGAAAAAGGTTATTGTGCTCAGTCTGCTCTCGGCGTTTACGGCTGTTGCACTTAACCTTATCAATCTGTATGTTTCCCCCACGATACTCTCTGTGGTGGAAAGAAAGGCATCAGTTCCGGAACTGATCTTGACGATAGTGGTGTTTGTCGTTGCGTTGATGCTCGTCTCGGCGGCTTCCTCGTATGTCAACACGAACACATTGTACGGAAGAATCAGCGTTCGCCAAGAAATCATTGCTCGGCTAAATAAAAAGGCGGCAACAACTTCTTACCCTAATATCAACGATGAGAAATTCAAAGAACTGAAAATCAAGGCACAGATGTCAATCGGCTCAAACCGAGCAGCAACCGAAGCGATCTGGACTACGCTCACCGATTTAACGACCAACATTATCGGCTTTGTGTTCTATGTCATTCTGATGTCATCTATCCAACCGCTTCTTTTGGTTGCGATCCTTGTTACAACGGTTATCTCTTATTTTGTAAGTAATCATCTTAACGAGTGGGGATACCGTCATCGTGAGGAAGAATCCGAACACACGACACAGATTTATTACCTTGACCGCTGTTCAAGTGATTTGACGCTTGCTAAAGATATTCGCATTTTCGGCTTGCGTCCTTGGATCGACGAGCTGTATGCGAAAGCTATGGCAGCTTACACGGCGTTTCAAAGCAAGGCGCAGGGTATTTATTTATGGGCAAGAATCGTTGATCTCGTACTCACGTTTCTTCGAAATGCGCTTGCATACGCATACCTTATCGGTCTGGTAATAGGAAATGGACTCAGCGTATCCGAGTTCCTGCTGTTCTTCAGCGCAGTAGGAGGTTTCACCGCTTGGGTATCGGGTATTCTCGGCGGTTTTAATACACTCCATACGCAATCCCTTGATCTTTCCTCTGTCCGTGAATGTCTTGAATATCCCGAACCGTTTAAGTTTGAGGATGGAGAATCGATTGAAGCAGAGGCAAACAGGCTTTACGAGATCAAACTTGAAAATGTGTCCTATCGCTATCCCGGTGCTGATAAGGATACGCTCACAAACATCAATCTCACACTCCATCCCGGTGAAAAGTTAGCGGTGGTTGGTCTGAATGGTGCCGGTAAAACGACACTTATCAAGCTGATCTGCGGCTTCCTTGATCCAACAGAGGGACGCATCCTCCTTGACGGTAAGGACATCAGAGATTTCAACCGTAGAGATTACTATATGATGTTCTCGGCGGTGTTCCAAGAGTTCTCACTTCTTGCCGGTACGATTGCAACCAACGTGGCACAGGACAGCGTTAGTATTGATATGGAGCGTGTTGTGGACTGTGTTGAAAAAGCTGGGCTTCGAAAGAAAATCGAATCCTTGAAAGATGGATACGAAACCTATTTGAACCGAGAAGTCTTTGAGGATGCTATACTCCTTTCGGGCGGTGAAACGCAACGCCTTATGCTTGCCCGTGCGCTATACAAGAACGCTCCGTTTATTGTACTTGACGAGCCTACGGCGGCACTTGATCCTATCGCAGAGTCGGAAATGTATCAAAAGTACAATGAAATGACAAGCGGTAAATCCTCCATCTACATTTCCCACCGTCTTGCCTCCACTCGTTTCTGCGACCGTATCATTATGATTGCGGATGGCGGCATTGGTGAAGAAGGAACGCACGATGAACTCTTAAAAGCAGGCGGTAAATACGCAGAGCTTTATGAAGTTCAGAGTAAATACTACAAGGAAGGAGAGAACGAAAATGAATAAAACTGAAAGCAAAGTGACATTGAGTAGAGCTTTTCGGGCGAATAATCGAGCATTTAAGCTCCTGTATGAGCACTATCCGCAAATGGTTCTTTCTCATTTAATAAGCGTTGTTTGGAACGCTCTAACTCCCTACGTTGGCATTTTCCTCTCCGCACTTGTAATCGACGAGCTTGTGGGAAACAGAGATGTACAGCGGCTTCAAATGCTCGTTATCATCACACTTGTCTCTGCTGCAGTGATTGCTTTGGGTACGGCACTTTTCAATAAGTGGAAGAACACGCAAAGCACGGGTGATTGGCTAAAGATCGAGCATATCGTTTCCGAAAAAATGCTTGATACCGATTACGCTAATCTTGACGATACGCATACTGCCGAAATGCTGTCATCCATCCGACAGAGCTTTAACGGCGGTGGTTGGGGTCTTGCCAGAGTTCTTGAATGTTGCGGTGAGCTTTGCTCCTCTGTTTTCACTCTGCTCGGCGGTCTGGCACTTACGGTTTCTCTTTTCGTGATTAAAGTTCCGTCTGATGCAGGTTCTTTGAGTATACTGAATAACCCCTTGGTAGTTTTCGGTGTTATCATCATTATGTTAGCAGTTACCTTTATTGCCCCGATACTCAATAATAAGGCAGGCAGCTATTATGCCAAACACGCAGATGACCACAATCTCGGCAATCGCTTGTTCAGCTTCTTCGGTTATCTTGGTTATTACAGCACTCTCGCAACCGATGTAAGAATGTACCGACAAGATAAGATCTGCGATAGATACAACCGCAATAAGGAAGAAACCTTCGGATCTAACGGTCTATTCGCTCACTATGCTTGGGGACTGATGGGATTGTACAGTGCTGCTTCTGCAGCAGTCTCCGTAATCTTCACGGGAATTGTTTATACCTTTGTCTGCCTTAAGGCATTGGCAGGTGCATTTGGTCTTGGTTCGGTAACACAATATGTTGCCGCAATCACCAAAGTATCGGGCGGTATGTCAAGCCTTGTATCCGGATTCGGTCTTATGCGTAACAACACGCCATTCATTGAACTGACCTTTGACTATCTTGATATTCCCGACAATATGTATCAAGGAAGTCTTACTGTCGAAAAGCGCCGTGATAGAAAATATCAAGTTGAGTTCCGCAATGTATCCTTCAAATATCCGGGCAGCGACAACTATGCGCTTCGCAACGTCAATATGAAATTTGAGATTGGCAAACGTCTGGCGGTTGTGGGCATGAACGGTTCGGGTAAAACCACCTTTATCAAACTGCTCTGCAGACTCTACGATCCTACCGAGGGTGAAATTCTGCTGAACGGCATTGATATACGCAAGTACAATTATCGTGAGTATATGGACATCTTCTCGGTTGTGTTCCAGGATTTCCAACTGCTTCATTTGAAGCTGGGAGAGAATGTTGCCGGCAAGGTTGATTACGATAAGGAACTTGTTATTGATTGCCTTGAAAAGGCAGGCTTCTCCGACAGATTCATCAAAATGAAAGACGGCACGGAAACATATCTATACAAGGAGTATGACAAAAACGGTGTTGATCTTTCCGGCGGTGAAGCGCAGAAGATTGCCATTGCCCGTGCGCTCTACAAGGATGCTCCGTTCATTATCCTCGACGAGCCTACGGCAGCGCTCGACCCGATTGCCGAAGCGGAGATCTACGGAAAGTTTGACGAGATCGCAGGCGACAAGACCGCAATCTATATCTCCCATCGTCTGTCCTCTTGTAAGTTCTGTGACGAGATTGCCGTGTTCCACGAGGGTGCGGTAATTCAGCAAGGCTCTCATGCAAGCCTCGTTGCCGACACAAATGGCAAATATTATGAACTTTGGAACGCACAGGCTCAGTATTATACAGAATGAACCAACATTGGAGCAGTTCTCACTTTTGAGGACTGCTCTGATTGACTTGTTGGCATATTCCCACTGTTTTTTTCAATGTCTGAATGTGGACCTCGCCTTGACAATTCGCAAAGAATCGGGATATAATATAAGCGGAAACAGCAAATAAATTCCGTTGTCAAAATTTCAAGAGGAGGGAGTCAATTTGACTTACGGCCAGTATATTGAGCAATATATCACCCAGCAGCCGCTTGCTGCGCCGATCTACACGGCAGATATCAGCAGAATGCTGGCAGATGCATTTCAGATGAAGCCTGATAAAGCTTCCTCCGCCACTGCCGTTGCAATGAAGCGATTGATGGACCGGCGGACAATTCCTGCCCTTCGCTTTTATCAGAACGGCATCTATTACAGGACGTCTGTTACCCCCTTTGGTGAAATGGGCATCGACAAGGAGCAGTTGATTGCCCATAAGTACCTGAATGCCGATCAGGGTTATGATACAGGAGCCGGTTTGCTGTATCGTATGGGATTGACTACACAGCTTCCCAACGAGCGGCTGATTGCTACTAATGCGGCTCAGGATTGTGTGCGGCGGGATGAGAAACTGAATGTTTCTATCTGCCCTCCAAAAACAAAAATCACAGCAGAGAATAAAGCGTATCTGCAAATGCTGGATGCCATGGAACAGATGGAACGCGCCCCGATTGATACTGAAAAACCTTATCGTGTGCTGGCGGAGCATATTCAGCACAGAAACCTGCAATATGGTGTGCTGCTGGCTTTGGCGGGGCAGTATTATCCTCAACGGACGCGGCTGCATCTGGCTCACACGGCCATGGAAGGAGGTCTGCAGCCATGAAGCTTCATTTGGACAACGCAGCATTTCGCGTATTGATTGAAGCCATTCATCAGAAAACCGGTTACCGTGAAGATGTGTTGGAAAAGGACTACTATGTAACGCTGATTCTGAAGGAACTGGCAGAGAAACAAGCCCAAGGGCTTCCTGCTTATTTCAAGGGTGGTACGGCTTTATACAAAGCCTTGAAAACGACCAATCGTTTTTCTGAAGATATTGATCTCTCCGTGGATACGAAGGAATGCAGCCGTACCCAGAGTGACAAACGGCTGGAACAGGCCCCCAAGAAATATGTTGGTCTGAAGCGTGATCCGCAAGCTGGAAGAACAAACCGTTCTGAGATTATCTCCGTTTACGAGTACACGCCCATTGCTGCATACGATGCTGAAGACGCTTTGCAGCGGTTCGGCAAGCTGAAAATCGAAGCCACTTCTTTTACGATCAGCGAGCCTGTGGAGAGTATGGAAATTGCCCCCATGCTTTACGATCTGGCAACAAACGATCAGAAGCGGATTCTGGAGGATCAGTACGATGTAGCATCCTTCCATATCAAGACCATTACACTGGAACGAGCGTTTATTGATAAACTGTTTGCAGCGGAGGCGTACACCAGAAAATCTTCCGAAGTTCATCGTGCGTTTGAAGCTGCCAAGCATCTATATGATCTTGCAGTAATGGCGCAACTGCCCAGAATTCAAAAGCTGTATAAAGCTTCAGGGCAAATGAAGCACTTGTTGGATATCCGCATGGAGGAAGAATCCAACCGGTTGGATGGTATTCCGGGAGTGAAGCCGCAGGAGTTTTCTTTCTTCAATGATGTTGCCAGCAACACCGCTGTACGCAAAGCATATGAGACTATGCAGAATCAGTATGTTTTGCTGGCCTCTGATCGTATTGACTTTGAGGATGCGGTTGCTGCCATGCGGAGCATTCAGCAGCATTTGCAGACTTGTTCAGCGTGGATAGAATACCAGATACCTATGAAGATTCAGCTTGCTATTGCTCAACGTGAGGCAGACAAACACAATGCTGAGCAACCTTCCACAGGCGGAAAAGGCACATCTGTACCCGACCTGTAACACAAGAACAGCACCCAACGAAATCCTTCGAGGGTGCTGTTTAGTTAAGGTCATTCGATGTTATAAGACGGCGTGAGATGCCCTTATTCCTTACGAATTAAATTATTGGGGAAAACACCCTTGACAAAACAACTCGAAAAGCCGGTTCCCCTTTTCTTATGCCTCCAGCGCGCATGCCATGCAATTTACCCCTGCCGGGCGCATATCCTTTCCCAAATGTTTTTGGGGAGATGGTACAGTGCATCCGCACATTCAGGAACGATGCATACGCATTGGCCAATACATTGCCGATACGGGCGCTACTGTGCGCGATGCGGCAAAGCACTTTGGCGTGAGCAAATCCTCCGTTCACAAGGACATGGACGAACGCCTGCCGCAGCTGAACCAAACGCTGTACCGCCATGTGCGAAACGTGCTTGCGTACAACAAGTCCGTCCGTCACCTGCGCGGGGGCGAGGCCACGCGGCGCAAATACCGGGGCTGAGGCAGGGCTTTATACCATCTCAAGCAGGATTTGTCTTTCCTTCGGCGAATATGATTGTAACAGGCGCATGCGCTTATTTTGCTGTGCCCTAAACCAGTGGAAAAGGAGTATGGCAGAATGGCAAGCATCAGCGATATCGGGATCGATCTTGGCACCTCGCAAATCCTGATCTACATGAAGGGCAAGGGCATCGTGCTGCGCGAGCCCACCGTTGTGGCTATCGACCGCGACACGCGCGATATCCTGGCCTTTGGCGAGGAAGCCAAGCGCATGATCGGCCGCACGCCCGGCAACATCCTGGCAATCCGTCCCCTGCGCGACGCCACCATTTCAGATTATGAGCTGGTTAGCTTTATGCTGAAGGGCTTTGTGCTCAAGGCTATCGGCAAGCATATGTTCGCGCGCCCCCGCGCCATTCTGGCCCTGCCCACGGCGGTTAACGAGATGGAAAAGCGCTCGTTGATTTCCACGATGTTTGACGCGGGCATGCGCCGCACGCAGCTTTTGAACCGTTCCCTGGCCGCCGCCCTAGGCGCGGGCCTGCCCATGGACGAGGCCTATGGCACCATGATTGTGGATATCAGCGCCGGGGTAAGCGATATAGCGGTGCTTTCCTTCGGCAAGGTGATCGTAAGCGATTGCGCCAAAACCGGCGGCGACCGCTTTGACGACGCGATTATCCGCCACCTGCGGCGCAAGCATAACCTGCTGATTGGCGAGCGCACGGCCGAGGAGCTAAAGCTTAACATCGGCTCCGCTATCCCCCGCTCCGAACAGCTGTACATGGAGGTAACGGGCCGCAACCTTATCACAGGCCTGCCCAAAACCATGCGAATCACCAGCGACGATATCACCGAGGCCATAGACGAACCGTTGCAGCAGCTCATAGAAAGCATTCACGGCGTGCTTGAGCACACGCCGGCGGAATTGGCGGCGGATATCTTTGAATACGGCATTCTGCTTTCAGGCGGCGGCGCGGAAATGTTTGGCCTGTGCGAAGCCATTGCGGATGCGCTCAAGGTTCCCTGCTCCTGCGCCGAGGATCCGCAAACCAACGTGGTTATGGGCTGCGGCCGCGCGCTGGAAAACATGCATGACCTTGGCCAATTCCTGGATGATGGCCGCAAGCGCCTGATGGGGCGCTAATCCCCTCTTTCACAAAGGGAGGCTATCTTCCCTTGCCAACCGATCTTCTGCTTATCCTCTACACCGTCTTTGTTGGGCTGGGCGTGCCGGACGCGTGATTTGGCACAGCCTGGCCCGTGCTTTATGTAGAGCTTCATCTGCCGCTGGCCGACGCCAGCGATGTAACGCTGCGTATCAACGCCTACGCCATGGCTTATCCTTGCGCTGCCGGCAGCCACAGCCTGGGCCACGCTGCGGCTGCCCGGGATGCTTGGTAAGCGCTAACCGCAAAAC
>ERZ857882.4780-NODE-4780-length-11285-cov-3.181211_pt1 | contig 11285 bp, 10 predicted proteins | sample MGYA00519697_ERZ857882 | MGnify/ENA primary metagenome ERZ857882 (study PRJEB31778, sample SAMEA3449373) | human gut metagenome | biome: human gut; feature: human-associated habitat; material: faeces | place: United Kingdom | collected 2010/2012 ... | reverse complement strand
AGTCATCATAACCCGAAAAGAGAACGCAGGCAGTGTGACTGCTTTCCGGCAGGTCAGGTTTCCATGGAGTGAGACCATGAAGACTCATGGACGGAAAACCGAGATAACTAGGCTCAAGGTCTTTGCGGATACAGGCATGAGCTTTTCTGAAGTGGATCATATAACGGAAAAACTCATACAATGCTCTGTTCTTCTCTAAAAGTGACCAGTCCAGCCAGGAGATCAGATTATCCTGACAGTAGGGATTATTATTTCCATAGCGTGTATCGGCAAATTCATCTCCGGCGAGAAACATAGGAGTGCCACGGCTGCACATCAGGACAGCACAGGCATTCATCATCATTTTTCTGCGAAGAGCCAGGACGGAAGGATCCGTTGTATCTCCTTCCACACCACAGTTCCAACTGTTGTTGTCATCTGCACCGTCTGTATTTCCCCAGCCATTGGCTTCATTGTGCTTTTCATTATAGCTGTAGAGATCGTAAAGCGTAAATCCATCGTGGCAGGTCAGAAAATTAACAGAAGCATTCCTGCCCCGGAAAACCGGATCATAAAGATCGGGTGAACCGGTGATCCGGCGGGCAGCAGCCTGGGAAAGAAAATCATCTCCTTTCAGAAAACGACGCATATCATCCCGGTAACGTCCATTCCACTCAGCCCAGCGTTTCCAGGAGGGAAAAGATCCGACCTGGTAGAGTCCGCCGGCATCCCAGGCTTCTGCGATCAGTTTTACATTTCCAAGGATGGAATCAAAAGCCAGACTGCGGAGAAGCGGAGGCTGGTGCAGAGGAGTTCCGTCCTCGTTGCGTCCGAGAATGGAAGCAAGGTCGAACCGAAACCCGTCAACACGGTATTCGATCACCCAGTAACGAAGGCAGTCCAGGATCATATTTTGCACTACGGGATGATTACAGTTGAGCGTATTTCCGCAGCCACTGAAATTATAATAATGTCCATCGGGAGTAAGCATGTAGTAAATCTGGTTGTCAAAGCCTTTGAAAGAAAAGGATGGACCAAATTCATTTCCCTCGGCAGTATGGTTAAAAACCACATCCAGAATAACCTCCATGTTCTGGTCATGAAGTTCTTTGATCAGACTTTTCAGTTCCATTCCCTCGCGGTTGTACTCTTTAGAAGAGCTGTAGCTGGTATTTGGTGCAAAAAAGCTGACCGGGTTATATCCCCAGAAGTCAAGCAGCAGGTTTTCATCAATAAGTCGTGCATCCCGCATTTCGTCAAATTCAAAGACCGGCATCAGCTCAACGGCATTGACCCCAAGTGCTTTCAGGTAAGGAATCTTTTCTTTCAGACCGTCGAAAGTACCGGGATGTTTCACTCCTGAACTTGCATCCTTTGTGTAGCCGCGGACGTGCAGTTCATAAATGATGAGATCTTCCATCGGGATGGAAGTGTGACGCTGCTGCCCCCAGTCGAAGTTAGAATGAACGACACGTGCCCGGTAGCCATGTTGCGGATTATTTTTATGTCCCCAGTGGCTTTGCCCGGTTACGGCACGGGCATAAGGGTCAAGCAGGATTTTGGTACGGTCAAAGCGGAGCCCCTTCTTCTCGTCATAAGGTCCGTCCAGCCGGTAAGCATATTCAAATTCTTCAATGTCGAGACCAAATACGATCATGGAATAGCAGAATCCGATGCGGTAATTATCAGGAAATGGAAGAACGGCAAAGGGCTCTTCCGCTTCCCGGTGGAACAGTAAAAGTTCGCAGGAGGTTGCCTTATGCGACTGAATCGTGAAGTTGACTCCACCAGGGATCACGGTTGCACCGAAATCAAGAAAAAATCCGGGACGCACCTGAAATCCGCAGATAGTGTCTAAGGGTTTTAATTGTCCGGCAGGGACAAGAACAAGATCGGTCTGATTATTTTGCAAGATCATTTCACTCCTTCTATCTATAAGTTACAGTGTTTAAGATGCTTTTGACCCCGACATCTATTTATAGGATAATTATAGAACAGAATCTTTGAAATGCAAGATGAAAGTGGTATACTGTAACAACAGAGAAAAAAGAGTGAACTGTTCAATATCAGTGGAAGAACAGGGATCATGAAAGAAAGAGGTAAGATTATGAAAGAAGAACAGAAGACGGAAGGATGTTCAGAATCGGCTTGCTCCAGTTGCTCACAGGCAGGTTCCTGCAGCAGTAAGAAAGTGGATCTGCACGAGCCGGCAAATGCACATTCATCCATTGGAAAAGTCATTGGAGTTGTCAGTGGAAAAGGAGGCGTCGGAAAATCTCTTGTCACCGGCTCACTTGCAAGGCAGATGGTGAAAAGGGGATACAAGGTTGGGATTCTTGATGCAGATATTACCGGACCTTCCATTCCGAAAATGTACGGTATTCATGAAAAAGCTCAGGGAACGCAGGAAGGTATCCTTCCACGGATTGCAAAAGACGGGACAAAGATCATGTCAGTGAACTTGTTGCTTGAAGATGAGGAGGCTCCGGTGATTTGGCGTGGACCGGTGATCGCAGGGGTTGTGAAGCAGTTCTGGACAGAGGTTATGTGGGGAGATCTTGATTATCTGTTTGTGGATATGCCACCGGGAACGGGAGATGTTCCGCTGACCGTATTCCAGTCACTTCCGGTCGATGGGATCGTGATCGTGACATCTCCGCAGGATCTGGTCAAAATGATCGTGAAAAAGGCGTATGGTATGGCAAAGCAGATGAATATTCCGGTGCTTGGCATTGTTGAAAATTATAGCTATATCCTCTGTCCAGACTGCGGAAAAAAGATCCACATTTTCGGAGAAAGCCATATTGATGAGATCGCTGCGGAACTGGAAGTGCCGGTTCTTGGCAGGATGCCGTTAGATGCAGCACTTGCAGAGGTCGTGGAAAAAGAAGCATTTTATGAAGCAGAGAATCCTTATCTAGAAGTTGAGGCCTTATAGAGATGAAAGGACAGAGAATAGAGATCTGGAAAAAAGAAGAATATTCTTATGAGGGAGCTCATGGATTTATTCCGGTGATGGTCAGTTATATGCATGAGGATGATAAGATCCATCCGGCTATGATCGTTGTTCCGGGAGGTGGATACCGGCAGGTTTCACGGACAGAAGCACATCTGGTTGCCATGGATTTTTACGAGGCAGATTATAATGTATTTGTGCTTGTCTATACAGTGAATCCACTGGATGAAGTTCCACTGGGAATGCAGCCTCTTCAGGATATTTCAAGAGCAATCCGCATGATACGCAGGAAAGCAGAAGAGTACTGGATCACCCCGGAGCAGATCGCAGTATGCGGATTTTCTGCAGGAGGACATTTATGTGCCAGTTTAAGTGTGCATTGGAAGGATATAAAAGATCCGGATCCGGTATATGACCGGGTGTCCAACCGTCCGGATGCAGCGATTCTTGCTTATCCGGTCATCACTGCAGGAAAGTCGGCACATCCGGGATCTTTTGTCGCCTTATTCGGGGAGAACCCGGATCAGAAGGATCTAGATTATATGTCACTTGAAAAGCATGTGACCGCAGATACACCACCCTGCTTTTTGTGGCAGACAGCAACAGATGAGTCAGTTCCGGTAGAGAACAGTTATCTTTTTGCAAAGGCGTGTAAAGAGGCAGGTGTTCCGTATGCTCATCACGTATTTTCAGATGGTGTTCACGGAATGTCTGTAGCGACAGAAGACTGGCTCGAGGAAAGAGGCAGAGAACCTTATACGATGGAGCAGATCAGACTGCTTGGCGAAGCAATCCTGAGAGGTGAAACCAGGTTTGAGAAAAAGACCGGTGAGGAGCTGCTTGCGAAGTATGGAATTTCCAGACCTGCACCGGAAAAATGGAGTCGGGATGAGAAAGAACACTTGCGGAAGGTTTTAAAAGAAGTTGGTGCATGGAGGATGCTTGCAAAGTGCTGGCTTGCAGCAGTATGGGATGTGTAGGAAAATAAGAAAAAGAGAGAACGACAAAGCTGATAATAGGAAGTGCAACAGAAAAAGCAGAAGGAGAACAGGATGAGAATTTTATTGATCCGGCACGGAGACCCGGATTATGAACATGATACATTGACAGAAAAAGGACGCAGGGAGGCAGAACTGCTGGCAAAGAGGGCATCATCGCTTGCGATGGGAAGTTGTTATCAGTCTCCCCTTGGCAGGGCGATGGATACGGCACAGCCCTGTCTGAAAGCGACTGGAAAAGATGCGGAAGTACTGGAGTGGCTGCGGGAATTTCCGGCACAGCTGGATCTGAATAAAGATCCGGAATTGAGCCGGGCATATCCGGGAGCAAAAATGGCAGACGGAAAGTATCTGATAAGGAATGTATGGGATATGGCACCGGGATACTGGACAGAGCATGAAGAATATATGGATCGCAGGGAATGGAGAAATTCCAAGGTGGCAGAATGCTCTGATATGGAAGTGGTTTATGACCGGGTGATCCGGGAGTTTGATGCATTTCTTGCAGAGCATGGATATGTGAGGGAGAGAAATCATTATCGGGTAGAAAAAGAAAGTACAGAGACGGTTACCTTTTTCTGTCATTTTGCGATCAGCTGTGTATTATTATCCCATTTGTGGAATGTTTCCCCGTTTGTATTATGGCATGGGCTGGTGCTTGCACCGACTTCTGTGACCGAGGTGGTAACGGAAGAGAGAGAGCAGGGAATTGCGTATTTCCGCGGCACAAAAGTAGGAGATGTTTCCCATTTATATGCAGGAGGGGAAGAACCGGCTTTTGCTGCCCGTTTCTGTGAAGTATACAGCAATGAGGATCAGAGACATTAGAGGAGTGTGCTTATGGAACAGAAGAAAAAGCAGGATCATAAATTTTATGGAGGATTCCGGTATGCGATCGAAGGGATTCTGACCGGGATTCGTCAGGAGCAGAATATGAAGATGCACTGTAGCATGACAGTGCTGGTGGTGCTGGCGGGATTTTTCTTTGAAATTTCGAAGATAGAATGGTGTATCTGTCTGCTTTTGTGCGGACTGATCATGGCACTGGAACTGGTGAATACATCTGTTGAGGCAGTTGTTGATCTGGTGACGGAGGAAAGAAAACCGCTGGCCAAGATCGCAAAGGATACGGCTGCCGGTGCAGTGCTGATCGCAGCACTTTTTTCTGCAGTGATCGGTTGTATTATTTTTGTTCCAAAAATAATGGAATGGTTTACATTTTTTTGAAAAAAGTGTATAACAAGAGAATAAAATCAGATAATGTAAAGAGGCTTAGAACCTTGAAAGGAGCAGAAGAGTATGGAAAGATTGACGGATGGTCTGAAAAAGATCTTATTGGCAGGAATCGGAACAGTAGCTGTGACAGCGGAGAAGTCAAAGGACGTGCTGGATGAGCTTGTAAAAAAGGGTGAGCTGACAGGGGAAAGTCCTCAACGAAGAGCTGAAGCATAATATCAAGAAGACGGTCAAGGATAGTGTGAATGTATCAGTGAAAGCATCCTCACCGGAAGAACTGACAGAGCTTCTTGGAAAGATGACACCGGAGCAGTTAGAGCAGTTAAAAGAGCAGCTCGCAAAGATGGAAACGGCAGAAGCTGTGGACGGAGAGTCAGAAGACGGAGTGAATGCAGAGGCAGAAGCAGCAACAAAAGAAACTGCTGAAATAGCTCCGGAAAAGAAAGATGAAGAATGAAAAGTCGGGTTCCAGATTAAAAGAGATAACCGCAGTTTTAAGAAAGCATGAGCTGACCCGGGGGATCACACCGGAGAAGTTGCGGCTGATTCTTGAAGATCTGGGACCTACTTTTATTAAGATTGGTCAGATCATGTCACTGCATTCAGATGTACTTCCAAAGAAGTACTGTGATGAACTGATGAAGCTGCGGTCCGATGTGGCTCCAATGCCATTTTCGGAAGTGGAGGAAGTGATCGAAGATTCCTATGGGTATCCATGGCAGGAGGTCTTTTCACAAATTGAAAAGGAGACATTAGGTTCAGCTTCCATCGCACAGGTTCACAGGGCAACGCTGAAGACAGGAGAAGAAGTTGTCGTAAAGGTGCAGCGAAAAGGAATTTACGATACGATGGCAAGAGACATTGGTCTTCTGCATAAGGCGGTCAAGCTTGTACCACCGATCAGCATCAAAGAAACCATCGACTTCAGTATGGTGCTGGATGAATTGTGGGTCGTAACGCAGGAAGAGATGAATTTCCTGACGGAAGCAGCCAACATGGAAGAGTTTGCCCGACGGAATAAAGATATTGCGTATGTAAGGACGCCGGTTTTATATAAGGAATTTACAACGCATCATGTTCTGGTGATGGAATATATCGAAGGATATCCTATCGATGAAAAAGAAGTGCTTGAAAAAGAGGGCTACGATCTGGAAGAGATCGGAACAAAGCTGGTTGACCATTATATCAAGCAGGTCATGGACGATGGCTTTTTCCATGCAGATCCCCATCCGGGAAATGTACATATTTCGGACGGGAAAATTGTATGGATTGATATGGGCATGATGGGACGGCTTTCAGACAGAGACAGAGAACTGATCTCCGATGCGATCCAGGGGATTGCGATCAATGATATCGGGATGATCCAGGATGCGGTTCTTGCGTTGGGAGAATTTCGGGGAAAACCGGATCAGAGTAAGCTGTATGAGGATATCAGCAGCTTGATGATCAAGTATGGCAAGCTGGATATGGGAAATATCGACGTGGCAGAGGCAATGCAGGATCTGATGGAAGTTATGAAGACGAACCGGATTTCTATGCCACATGGTCTGACGATGCTGGCACGCGGTCTGACGCAGATGGAAGGTGTTCTTGCTGAGATCTGTCCACAGATCAATATGGTAGAGATCGCTTCAGCAAGGATCAAAGGTGATTTCCTGCGGAATTTTAACTGGAAAAAAGAATTGAAGTCCGGTGGAAAGAACCTGTATCGAGCGATCCATAAGACGATCGAGATTCCGTCACTGGCAGCAGATGCACTGCAGGGATATATGAAAGGGCAGACGAGGGTCAATCTAGATCTTCATGTATCAAAGGATCTGGCAGAGCTGTTAAGAAGACTGGTGAGAAATATTGTGATGGGACTGTGGGTCATGGCACTTCTGATCAGTTCAAGCATCATCTGTACAACGAATATGAAGCCAAAGTTATGGGGAATCCCGGCAATTGGTGCGATCGGATATCTGATGGCATTCGTGATCGTGATGTATGTATTTATCAAGCATTTTTTGTCAAGAAAATAAGGAAAAAGTAATCACCGTATAAAAGGACAGAACCTTTTTATACGGTGATTTTTTTATAGCAGGAAAGTATACATTTCTGAAGCATTCTGAAATCGTTAAAGGAATCCGCAAAAGAAAAGACGATCGTACTGGTTTCCAACAGAGATTCCACCATGAATGTTGCAGATTTTGTATATGAAATGGAAAAAAGAAATAGTTCACTTGCAAAATGAAAGAAAATCTGTTAGAGTACTACAGGTAATTAATAAGACAGTTCGTGACCATCCTGTCTATAAAAAAAACTAGGGATAAAAGTTGTAATTTAAGATCTGTGAGATGCTGGTCCTATCTCTTTTCAGTCCGGTATCGTTACGATTTACAGGAGATGTCTCTCGGGGTCAGTACCGTCAGGCATCTCCTTTTTCTTGAAAATTCATTTTCATTTTCCCGGGGAACAGAGTTGGCACGCATCAAAAGAAAAAGAAAGAAGGGTGAAGATGGGACAGACAGAAAATCCAGTTCGCTATAGTATTATAACGGATAAAAACCCAAGGGAGATTGTTATGCTCCGGGGAAGCGGATGCCGTTATCTGCGGTGTCGTTTCTGTGATTATCATTTGGATTCTTCCAGAAATGAAGAAGAAAACTATAAGATCAACAAAGAGGCACTTTCTAAGGTAAATGGCATATATCACAGTCTTGAGGTAATCAATTCCGGAAGTTTTCTGGAACTTGATGAAAAGACAATGGAAGAAATCAGGCGGGTCTGTAAAGAAAAGCAGATCAGTCAGCTCCGGTTTGAGGTCCACTGGATGTATCATAAGCATGTACAGAAGTGGAAGGATTATTTTAAAAAGCAGGGAATCACGCTGAAGATTAAAATGGGTGTGGAGACATTTGATGATACGTTCAGAAGAGAAGTCTTTGACAAAGGAATGGAAGGCGTTATGCCGGAAGAGATCGCAGGAGTGGCAGATGAAGTCTGTCTGCTTTTTGGAATCAGTGGGCAGACAGCAGAATCCATGCAGAAAGATATAGAAACGGGATTAAAATATTTTGAACGGATCTGTATCAATATTATGGTGGAAAATACAACACCGATCCGTCCGGATCAGGAAGTGATCCGACTTTTTGTGGAACAGATTTATCCGAAATATAAAGAAAACCAAAGGGTGGATATTTTGCTTCAAAATACAGATTTTGGAGTCGGAGGAGAAGAAAAGGAGAAAGAAGAAAATGAATGAGATATTATTGGTTTTAAGTCTTTTGGTTATATATGGAAGTGTTCTGTTAGTTTACAGATTATTTGGGAAAAGCGGATTGTATTGTTTTACAGCGATCGCTACGATTACCGCCAATATTGAAGTGCTGATCATGGTGGACGCATTCGGAATGGAGCAGACTCTGGGGAATATCCTTTTTGCGTCGACATTTCTTGTTACGGATATCATCAGTGAGGTAGACGGGAAAAAGGCAGCACAGAAAGCAGTAAATATCGGAATTTTTACGTCGGTATTTTTTATCGTAGTTTCCCAGTCCTGGCTTTTATACAGACCGAGTGCGAGCGACTGGGCACAGCCGGCGATCAAAGAGATTTTTTCCAATACACCAAGACTGATGATCGTCAGTGTGCTGGTTTATGCAATCTGTCAGCGGTTTGATGTATGGGCTTATCATAAATGGTGGGCGATTACCAAAAAGCATTTCAATGGAGATTCAAGAAAAGCATTATGGCTGAGAAATAACGGGTCGACACTGATCTCACAGTTACTAAATACATTATTGTATACTTTTGGGGCATTCTGGGGAATGTATCAGTTCCCAACTCTGGTCAGTATCGCACTGGCGAGTTATGTGATCTTTATCATTACGAGTATTGCAGATACACCATTTGTTTATCTGGCGAGAAAAATGCATGAAAAAGGCAGTATCCCGGAGGGACAGCAGTAAGGATTTTATTAAATAATATCAGAAGTTCAGGGGAAATGCGAAAGACGAACTAACAGGAAAAAGTCAGTTAGCAATATCATAGAAGTCAGTCATTTGCGAAAAGATATTTTCCATTATCTGGCAATGTGAGTGACAGGAAGGACAAAAAAATCTGGGATGTAAAGCACCTGCAGCACACTGGTGCTTTATTGTATCAAGATATTCATAAGTATGCTTAAAAAATTCTTTATTTGTAGGTCTGTTGTCAGAACTGCTTCTGCCGAAGACTTTTTTGAGCATACGGTCGTTGGAAGAGACCCATATAGTGAGAATACTATTTCGTATATTCTTCTCGACACATTTCCATGTTGTGCCGTAGTGATTCGCAATATCAATGTATAAAAATTTCGTAATACAAGAGATACAGTGAGGGTCTTCTTCCATAAGAAGGAGGCCGTAGACAATATAATCGTAACCAAGGTTTGTCTTTGAAGTACCAAGCTTTTCAAGTGTATCAAACAATAATTCTTTATAATTCATGAACCTTCTCCTCTCAGATGAGAACATCGTTCCTTGATAATATGTTAAAATGAGATGAAAAAAGACGCAACAAAAATTTTTCGAAGATTTTCGAACTCGTGGGAAATGTTGTAGCCTGCAAATAAAAAGTCAAGGCTAAATTGAAGAACATTGAAAATTTTATACAGGTTGAAAATTAGGTATCAAAATAAGACCACCACACCAGTGCTGGCCTGAAAATATTAGTGGATAATTAAGATTCTGGAAGAGATGAAAGATATTCTTTCACTCGTCCGTAGTAGATTCTTAGAAACTTGTTGGCACCTGCAGTCATATAGACATAGTAAGGCTTGCCTTGAGCACGTTTCTTATCTAAGAACTGATAAACAGGATCATCTTGAGGATGTGTTTTAATTAGGACATCCATTACCTGAAATAAAGTCTTTCTAAGATCAGAGGAACCTCGTTTTGAGGTTGGAACACTTTTTTGTTCATAACTTCCAGATTCATTAACACCGGGATCTACACCGGCAAATGCAGTAATAGCACTTTTGTGAGTGAAACGGGAAACATCTCCGATCTCAGCCATCAACTGAGATCCGAGTGAAGTTCCAACACCTTTCATAGCCATAACGACAGGATATTCCGGGAGTTTGGATGCAGTTTCATTCATGAGAGTGCGTAGTGACTCAACAGTTGTAGAGGCACTGTTAAGCTGGTCCACAGCCTGTTTAATTATAAGCTTTGTAATGGCATCCTTTGGAAGTACAGGAACAAGTTCCTTTGCTTTTCCATAGATTTCCTCAGCTTTGGATTGGCTGAAGTTGTACTTCTTACGTTTGCACCAGTTTTGATAATGGTCGATAAAGGCATTCAGAGACATTTTACGGACACAGTCCACATGCCAGTATGTAGATGCAAAATCAACCCATTTCTGGCTGCCGTCACTGCGTGCAGGACTGTCAAAGTAAGTATTAACACCAGGATAGGTTTGGTCAAGGATGCCGATAAGATTATTTTTCATAGCCGTCTTGTGTTTTATGTAAAAGCCGAACTGACGGTTCATGGTTTTGAGCTGATTGCGTAATTCATCCATAACATTATACTGTTTAAGATTTTGCCATTTGTCAAGAGCATATCGGGCAATCTTAACAGCATCTGCTTTATCAGATTTCACTTTACGAAGAGAATCATTATCAAAGTCTTTGATAAGTTTTGGGTTAATGGCACTGACGAAAAGATTTGCCTTTGAAAGCTGATGGGCGAGGACTTCATAATAACGTCCTGTGTGCTCCATCACGATTCGGGACTCCCCTTCAACAGAGTTGATGAGTTCTACAAGTGAATGGATATCACTGGCTGTGTGTTTGATTTCGAAAGGTGCGGAAACAATTTCACCGAAAGGTCGCATGATAGCAACCATACTCTTACCTTTTGAAACATCGATACCTACTGCGTTCATAAATTGTCACTCCTTAAGATTATTGCAATGGATAAATACCAGTTTTACTCATTGCCTATTCAATCTACTGTGGTGTGACACGAATGCGCCTATGGCGATTCAACCTGCATAAAACGAACGCTGCGAATGAGGAGCTGGTTATCAGTCTAATTTACGGACGCGAAGTCCAAGAAAGGAGAAGATATCCAATTGCTACCTACATTCTA
>ERZ857882.4775-NODE-4775-length-11292-cov-3.711222_pt1 | contig 11292 bp, 7 predicted proteins | sample MGYA00519697_ERZ857882 | MGnify/ENA primary metagenome ERZ857882 (study PRJEB31778, sample SAMEA3449373) | human gut metagenome | biome: human gut; feature: human-associated habitat; material: faeces | place: United Kingdom | collected 2010/2012 ... | reverse complement strand
GGTTCCCTGATGGATATACCCCTCGGCCATCTTGGCGGTATCCTCAAAGGGCGTCCATGGCTGAAACACGCCCTGCGCGCGCATCAGCTTGATGATATCCCGCTTTTTGCGGCAAAGCAGGTTATAGGCAAAGCGGACAAAGGGGATGCTGAGCGCGTGCCTGCCGTAGAGGCGGTGATCCTCTTGCGTGTTGTATACGCAATACAGGCAAAAGTCCAGCAGGCCGGGCGTAACCACCTCGGCCCCTTCATGAACAAGGAAGGCTTCCAGGTTGTTGTTGCCAAGCGGGGAGTACTTCACAAAAATCTCGCCTACTACGCCTACCTTCACCGTATCGCGCGCCATGCGGGGAATGGCGGCAAAGCCTTTCAGGATGGCCTGATAGTTTTCCAGGATGCGCCGGTAGCGGATTTTGCCGCCCGAGCCAAGCTCGCGCCCAAGGCGCTGCGTCCATTCCCCCGCGAGCGCTTCGGCCTGGCCGGGCGTACTTTCATAGGGCTTTACCTGATTGACCAGCGTAAGCAAAAGGTCGCCGTAGAGCACGGCGTAAACCAGCCCGTGCAGAATCGGCAGCGTGAGCCGGAAGCCCGGATGACGCTCCAACCCCGAAAAGCTGAAGGAGATAACCGGCACATGGGACATTCCAGCCCGCTTGAGCGCCTTGCGAATCAGCGATATATAGTTGGAGGCGCGGCAGCCGCCGCCCGTTTGGAACATGACCAGCGCCGTTTTATCAGGGTCGTATTGGCCGGAGGTAAGCGCCGTCATAAATTGCCCTATCACCAGTACGGCGGGGTAGCACGCGTCGTTATGGGTATAGCGCAGGCCCATTTCGGCAATTTCAGGGCCGGAGGTGGTAAGCAGCTCCATGCGGTAGCCGTAGGTGCGGAACACGCTTGCAATCAGCTCAAAATGCATGGGCAGCATGGTAGGAACCAAAATGGTATAGTCTTTTTTCATTTCCTTGGTAAAGGGAACGAAGGTCTTATCCTGCATAGGTCATCCTCTTTCTTCCAGAGCGCCCAGAAGGCTGCGCAGGCGGATTTTGACTGCGCCCAGGTTGGTGATTTCATCAATTTTAAGCTGGGTGTAGTACTTTTGGCTGCCTTCCAGAATGTCGCGCACCTCGTCGGTGGTAATGGCGTCCACGCCGCAGCCAAAGGATACCAGCTGCACCAGCTCCGTATCCTCATGCTCGGCCGCATAACGCGCGGCGCGGTACAGTCGGGAATGGAACGTCCACTGATCCAGCACATGCACCTTTTGTACGGGTGCAAGGTGGCATACCGCATCCTCGCTAACAACCACAAAGCCCAGCGAAACCGCCAGCTTATCAATGCCGTGGCCAATTTCGGGGTCGGTATGGTAAGGCCTGCCGGCCAAAATCATAATGCGTTTGCTATGCGCGCGGGCATAGGCAAGCGCCCGTTCGCCCTCCGCGCGCAGGTCGCTTTTGTAGCGCTCGTAGGCCGCAAAGCCTGCGGAAACCGCAGCGCGCAGCTCGCTTTTGCCAATGGATGCGTCCACCGCCTGCAAGGCGGGCAGAAGGCCGCGTACCAGCGCATGCTGGCTTGAGATATCCAGGTAGGGATATAGGAAGCGAACGTCCCTGAGCGCCTCCATATTCCCGTTGAGCAGTTCCGCATAATACGCTACCACAGGGCAGTTAAAGTGGTTATCGCCCGCCTTTTCATCCACATTGTAGGTAAGGCAGGGGTAAAACAGCGTATCCACGCCCTGCTCAATCAGCTCCAGCATATGCCCGTGCATGAGCTTGGCGGGATAGCATGCCGTATCGGAGGGAATGGTGAACTGTCCCTTTTCGTAAGTGCGGCGCGTGGACAGGCCGGAAAGCGTTACTTCGTAGCCTAGCGCCGTGAACAGCGCGTGCCACAGGGGCGCAAGCTCATACATGCCCAGCGCAAGCGGCAGGCCCACCTTGCCGCGCTTGCCCGGCACAGGCTGCAAGCTCATAAGCCTTTCCCGCTTCCATTCGTGAAGGTTGGGCAGCGCATCGCCCTGGGAAAGGCCCAGCGCCTTTTGGCAGCGGTTGCCGGAAAGGTAACGCTCGCCGCCGGCAAAGGTATTGATGGTTAGGCTGCAATGGTTTTGACAGCCTTTGCATACGGCGCTCCGGCTGGTATGGGTAAAGGCGGTAAGCGCCTCAAGGGAAAGAAGGGCGCTTTCCTGAAAGCGCATCGCGTGCAGCGCAGCGCCGTAAGCGCCCATCAGGCCCGCAATGGCCGGGCGCACCACCGGCGCGCCAAGCTCCATTTCAAAGGCGCGCAGCACGGCGTCGTTAAGAAAAGTGCCGCCCTGCACCACGATGTGTTTGCCAAGCTCGTCCGGCGAATTGGCGCGGATAACCTTATAAATGGCGTTTTTCACCACGCTGATAGATAGCCCGGCAGAGATATCCTCCACGGAAGCGCCGTCCTTTTGCGATTGCTTGACAGCGGAATTCATAAATACCGTACAACGCGAGCCCAGGTTTACCGGCGCAAGGCTCCTAAGGCCGCGCTTGGCAAAATCAGCCACGTCATATCCCATGGAACGCGCGAACGTTTCGATAAAGGAGCCGCAGCCGGAGGAGCAGGCTTCGTTGAGCATAATGGAATCAATAGCGCCGTTGCGGATTTTGAAGCATTTGATATCCTGCCCGCCAATATCCAAAATAAAATCCACATCCGGCTGGAAGTAGCGCGCGGCCGTATAGTGCGCAAGGGTTTCCACAAGCCCCTCGTCCGCATGAAAGGCGTGCTGTATCAGCTCCTCCCCATAGCCGGTGGAGGCGCTGCCGCAAATTTGTATGCGGTCGCCGCAGAGCTTGCGAAGCTTTATAAGCTGCTCGCGCACCAGCGTCACAGGATCGCCCTGGTTGGGGCCATAGTAGGAATAGAGAAGCTTTTTGTCCTGGGAAATAAGCACAAGCTTGGTAGTGGTGCTGCCGCAGTCTATGCCCAGCCAGGCGCGGCCGGTATAGCTGTCCATGGAGAGCGTGTCCACGCAGGCGGAGGCATGCCGGGCGGCAAAGGCCTTATAGTCCTCTTCGGAGTGGAAAAGGGGCGGCAGGCATTCGTGGGCGTATTGGCTCTTTTGGGAGGCGTGCATCAGCCTGTGCGCAAGCTGCGAATAGGTAACGGGCTGGGTGCCCTGGGAACAAAAAGCCGCGCCCAGGGCCACCGCGAGGCGGCCTTGCTCTGGAAACAGCGCGTTTTCGGGCGTCAGGCGCAGCGTTTCCACAAAGCGTTCGCGCAGCCCTTTGCAATAATACAGCGGGCCGCCTAAAAACATCACTTTGCCCTCGATGCGCCGCCCCTGCACCAGGCCGGTGATGGTTTGGTTCACAACGGCCTGGTAAATGCTGGCCGCGATATCCGCCTTGCTCGCGCCCTGGTTCATAAGCGGTTGAATATCGGTTTTGGCGAATACGCCGCAGCGTGAGGCGATGGGATAAATGCGCTTGTGGGATAGGGACGCCTGATCCAATTCCTCCACGGTCATATTTAAAAGCACGGCCATCTGATCGATAAAAGCGCCGGTGCCGCCCGCGCAGGAGCCGTTCATGCGCTCGTCAAGGCCGCCGGTAAAAAAGATGACCTTTGCATCCTCGCCGCCAAGCTCGATAACAACGCTGGTATCCGGCGCGAGGCTGCGCACTGTTTCGGCTGTGGCGTATACCTCCTGCACAAAGGGCAAATCCGCCTGCTGCGCCAGCCCCAGCCCCGCCGAGCCAGAAACGCTTACCGTAAAGGGCTTTTCTTCAAGCAGGGGGTGAAGCTGCTGAAGCAGCTCTAGCGTTTTTTCGCGCACGCGGGAATAATGGCGCTCGTAGCGTTCAAAAAGGATGGTTCCGTTTTGTACCAGGGCCACTTTGGCAGTGGTAGAACCGATATCAATGCCAAGGGCGAGTTCACACGGTTGAAGCTGCATAGTTGTTTCCTCGTCTGTTTGTGAAAATGCTTGGGCGCTTTTTATTGCGCCGGGGGAAGCTGGGACGGCGGCTGCCGCAGGGCGGCCGGGATGCCGGCGCTTAGCGTTGCGTCCACATAACGCACCAGCAGCTCCGGTTCCTGCTGCGCCCCGGCGCACATCCAGTTTAGAATGATCGAGGCGATTGCCTCGCTATAAAAGGATATGAGAAATTCCTGATACGAATCATCCACGGAAAGGCCGGAAGAAAGCAGCGTGACCGCGAAGTCCACATCGCGGCGCAGCACGGAGCAAAACAGGCGGCGCATAGCGTCGTGGCTTTGCAAATCCATGGCGCAGCTTTTCAGCAGGGGATTGGTTTTAGCATAAACAATGGTGGCGCGCACAGCTTCCAGATAGCTTTTTCTGGCGGAGCGGCGGCATACGAAAGCCGCCGTTTCCTGGCTGAACATCCATTCTGCCAGAGCGTAAATATCACGGAAATGGTAATAAAACGTTTGCCGGTTCACGCCGCAATCCTCAATGATTTCGCGTATGGAAATTTGGGCGAGCGGCTTTTGCTCCATCAGCTTTTTCAGCGAGGAGGCCAGCGCTTCGCGGGTCATTTGGGTTGAAAGCGCATGTTTCAAGCCGACACCTCCTTTTATCGCAAATATTATACAACTGTATAGCAAATTCGACAAGGAAAGATTTCTTTATATCTATCTATTACAAGGAAAAATGAAAAAAAGCCCGAATTCCTATGCCGAGGAGTGGTTTCAAGCAAATTGCCAAACGCCATCCGCATAGGCGATCAACTTCATATTTACACAAACGAGAACGTTTTATAAAGCCAAAAACAAAAAGGCACGCCGCAACCAGCGTGCCCTGATGGGGATTTGGGTGATTTCAGAAGACATGGGGGATATATCGGTTTACATCATCGTACCAATTCGGGAAGGATGGACAACCAACGGCCCGAAGGCGTAACCAGATTTCCTTGTAGACGGCGTTGCTCATTTGCGGCCAGCAGGGAACGTCCTCGTCCTCCAACGCACGCAGGCTCACGAAGGGCTCGCCCGCCGATTCGCCTACCATTTTGCTTTTTGCCGGCGCCTGGCGCGGAATCGGGCCTTTGCCTCAGTTGGTGCCGATGCTCATGGTTTCCGGCAGGGTGCTTCCGCCGTCAATGACCACCTGGGAGCCGGTCAGATAGCTGGCTTCATCGCTGCCTAGGAAAGCAAAGAGCTCGCCCACCTCAATAGGCTTGGCCAGGCGCTTCATGGGCACGCCGCGGGCGATATCGGCAATGGCGCTTTCCGGATCGTCCGGGTTGGATTCTACGGCCATCTTCTCCACCATCGGAGTACGGGCATAGCCTAGCTGAGAGCAGTTCACACGGATATTGCGGCCCGCATATTCCACGGCCAGGCATTTGGTCAGTCCCACAAGAGCGGCTTTGCTCATGGCATAGGCCGCCTCGCCCGCGTCCGCTACGATATCGCCGGTGACGGAGGAGGCGATGACGATGCTGCCGCCGCCCTGCTTTAGCATATAAGGGATCACGGCCTGGCAGGTATTCCATACGCCCTTGATATTCACATCGATGTGAAAATCGCGGATCTCGTCCGTCATTTCCTCAAAGGGGGCCAGGCGGCACACGCCGGCGTTGCAGCAGGCCACGTTGATTTCACCGAAGGCTTCCGCCGTCTTGGCGGCTGCGGCCTTCATTTCATCCTTTTTGGCCACGTTGGCCACCACGGTAATGATCTGCGCGCCATACTCCTCCCGGAGGCGGCGGGCGGTATGCTCCACATTGGGAGATAAATCCACCATGCACAGCTTGGCGCCGTATTTGGCATAGGCGGTGGCGATACCCTCGCCGAGGCCTGCGGCCGCGCCGGTAATCAGGGCTACTTTTCCTTCCAGTTTCTTCATTGCTTGAAACGCTCCTTTCTTGTGTTGCCGTGGGCTCAATAGTGTTTGGGCCCATCCGGCGTATCAATGACAACATCATGCCTTTTCCAGTAAACCAGCACCATCCACAGCCACAGAATAACGCCGCTGCCCAGGTACACGCCGAAGGAAATCCACGAACCTACCCCCTGTCCCAGGGTACAGAAGAAGGTGATGGATAGGGCAACGAGCATGGCTAGCACGCGGAAGGCATCGCCGCCCTTGACGGCGTTGGCGCTGCGCCAGGCCGGATGTTTGTGTCGAATGCGTATGGAGGAAGCCATGGTCAACGTATAAGCACAGGCGCAGCCAAAGGACATCAGGTTGAAAAAGTCGTTCATGAAAGTGCCGGCATTCTGCAAAATGATGAACAAAAGGGAAAGCGCCAGCAGAAAAATGTTGGGCAGAACAGGCTGTTGCTGACGGTTCAGACGGGAAAACACGTCCGGCAAGAAGTTCTTTTTGCTCATGGAGTACAGCATGCGCACCGCGGACATCCAAAACCCCAGCAGCGCCGCGCTCATGCCAAGCAGGCAGGATACCAGGCCGATTACGATGGGCCATACCGTCCAGCCCAATGTACGCTGCATCAGCGTGATGGTCAGGAAGCCATCCTGGGCCTCCTGCCGGAACACTTCCTCCAGCCCGTCCATACCGGCTAAGCAGAAATAGTAAAACACATAGATGACTCCGCAGGTGAGGATGGAGCCGCAGATGGCTTTTTTGGTGTTCTTGATGGGAAAATCGCCTTCCTCCACCATTTGCGGCACGGTTTCAAAACCGAAATAGGAGCAGATCAGCAGCGCCATGCCGATGATCCAGCCCGGAATGCCATCAATGCTTGGCAGGGTTGTGGCAAACAAGCCGCTTACGTTGCTAAGCCGCCAATGACCGGACAGGAGCAGCGCAAAGCCTGTAACCAGGGTGCAGGCATTGTTGCTGAATACCATGACCGCTTGAGCGCGCACCAGGAACTGCACGTTTTGCAGGCTCATGCAGAAGCAGATCACCAGCAGCACAGCGCCGCCGCACACCAGCGGGATGGAACCCAGCTGCAAACGGAAGGTTTTGTTAAACCAGGTCATAATGGCCATCACTACCGCCGGGGGCACGGAGATCCACGCCGCCATAATCAGCCAAGCCGCCAGAAAACCGATGTGCTTGTTGAAGGCTACGGTGTTGTAAATCAGTTCGCCGCCGGAGGTGCGGAACAGGGAAGCCAGTTCGCTGTACACCAGCGCCACCGGCAAAATGACCAGCGTCATCAAAGCATAGGCTAAAAACATACCCTTGCCGCAGTAACCATAGAAAACGGAATCCCAGTAGTTTACAAAGGTGAAGATGGAACCGGTCGCAACGGTATAAACAAAAATCAGCTTCAGACTTTTGTTCAGACCGCTCTTTTCATTGGCGGGCATAAATAGAAAACCTCTTTTCCGTTCAGCGTCTTAATGCAGGCCGGCCAGCCGGTCGGACAGCGTTGCCAACGCTTCCGTCCACTGCTGATAGATAGCCAGCAGCCCTTCATAGCGGGCAGCCTGTTCTTCTCTGGGCAGGCTCAAATCCTCCTGTTTGTGGCAGGAAGCAATACCGTCGTAGCCCTGCCATAAGCCGCAGGCGTTGGCTGCCAGGGCCGCGGCGCCAAGAGAAGCCGCATTTTGGTCGATGTTGGTTTTCAGAACCGGCATGTGGTACACATCCGCAAAAATCTGCCGCCAAACTCGGCTTCTGCTGCCGCCGCCGCACATCAGCATATCCCCGGACACGGGCGCCTGCTCCTTCAGGATGTTCAGCGCGCAGCGCAGGGACATGGCAATGCCCTCCATCACGGCGCGCACCAAATCCTCACGGGTGTTGCGCAGGGTCAAGCCCATGAAGCCGCCCATCAGATTGGGACTGGGCTCCTGGGCGCTTCCCCCTGCCAAGGTCGGGTTAAACAGCACGCCATTGCTTCCTACGGGCACGCTTTCAGCCATTTCGTTCATGCGGTCGTAGGCATCCACATCCGCCTTCAGGTCGCGGCACAGGTTGTCCCGTGCCCATCGGAAGGAATTGCCCGCCGAGAAGATAGACACGGCGGAGGTGTAATAGCCCTTTTGGGCATGGGCAAAAACGAAGGGACGGGTTTTTACGTCCAAAATGGGCTCTTGAGAGGTTAGCGCGATCCAGCTGGAGGAGCCCAGAGATGTGTATACGCTGCCTTGCGTAAGCCCGGTCGAGCCTAGGGCCATACAGGTGTTGTCCACTGCGCCACACGCTACCGGAATACCGGGAGCCAGGCCTGTTTCGCGGGCCGCCTCGGGGGTAACCGTGCCCACCACGCCGTCCGAGGGGATGATTTCCGGAAAGATGCGCCGGGGAATGCCCGCTGCTTCCATAAAGCGGTCCTCATAACCCCACTTTTTCAGGTTAAACACGCCAAAGCCGGAGGCATAGGAGGGGTCGGTACACATGCGGCCTGTCAGCCGGTAATTGATATAATCCTTGGAGCCCAGGATCGTGTGGATTTTTTTGAACATGTCCGGCTGGCGCTGCTTGTGCCACATCAGCTTAAGAATGGTGTAGGTTTCGGGCGGATCGCCGTTTCCGGTGGTGAGGTACCAGTCCTCGTAGGACAGGTTTTGGAAAAAAGGCTTGATTTGGGCTTCGGCACGCATATCGCACCAGATCGGTACGGTGTCCAGCAGCTGCCGGCCCTGCGCGTCAAAGGGCACGGCAACCAGGCTATGCCCGGACAGGGCCAGGGCCCTGACCGACGTGCCGGGAACGCCCGTTTTTTCTAAAAGCTGGCGGGTTGTGACGCAAACCCCGCGCCACCAGTCCTCCGGCCGCTGCTCCATGTATTTTTCCTTGGGGAACAGGGTGTCGTACTGCCAGAAGGCATCCGCCAAGGAACGGCCGTCCCGCGTGAAAACCGAGGCCTTGATGCCGCCGGTGCCCAAGTCATATGCAATCAAATAATCCATATAAGGCTCCTTATCCTTTTTCCACGGCCGATTTGGTATAAACCTTCACGCCGTGCGTACGGTAATACTCCAAAAAGGGTTCCGGGGTGCTTTCGTTGGTAATGACGCTGTGATGAAAGTTCAGGTTCTCCAGCTTCATAAAGGCCCGGCGGCCGTATTTGGTACTGTCCACAGCCATAAACATTTCACAGCAGTTGGCGCAAAGAATCCTGAACAGATCCAGCACATTGGGATCAGACAAGGTGTAACCGGAGGTAATATCCACACCATCCACGGAAAAAATGGCCTTGTTCAGATAAACGCCTTTCAATTCGGCGTGGAGATCGGTAGGCTGAGTGTACAGCCCTTCGGAATGGATGTTGCCGCCCAGCAGGCGAATCTCACAGGAGGGATTGGGCCCAAGCGCGTTGGCTACCAAAAGGTTGTTGGTGAGCACGTGAATGCTGGAGCGGTGGGCCAGCGCTTTGGCGATATAGTAGGTAGTGGTTCCGGGCCCTAAAAAAATCCACTCTTTTTCCTGTATCAGATGGGAGGCCGCCATGCCAACTTCCATTTTTTGAGCGTCATGTTCCACAGCGTTTATGCCAAGGGCCTTGTTGATTTCGTCTTCTTTATAGTCGATGACGTTCAGCGTGGCGCCGCCGTGAAAACGCACCAGATAGCCCTCCTGCTCTAGCTCGCTGAAATCCGTGCGCACCGTTGCGGGGGTGACCTTTAGCATGCGGCTGATGCCATCCACCGTAACGCGCTTGTGATCCAGCATATATTCCTTAATCTTTTGATGCCGTTCTATTTTCAACATGGACATCCCTCCGAATTGCCGTTTTGATAACCCCATGAAGCATCCGTTTCAGCTTTTGATCATTGTTATCATAATGAATGACGGTGTAAATGTCAAGCAGAAACGAAAAAATATCGAAAAACGAAAATTATCAAAACGGATTTTCTGCGTATTACACCGTTTTATGATAAAAAATATTTCAAAACGAAAAATATTGAAAATAAACGAAAGATAATGTTGACAAAAATGAAAACGCGTGGTAGGCTTTGATAAAACAGACAGATGTCTGAAAAAATGAAGGAGGAACCCAAAAATGACAAAAAAGATCGTTTCTCTGCTTCTAGTATTGGGCTTGGTATGCGGATTGGCCGTCAGCGCGCAGGCCGAAGGCTATAAAATCGGCTTTGCCAACGCTTCCGTTTCCAACAGCTGGCGCGTAAAGATGCGCGAAATGCTGATGGACGCCGCTAAGGAATTGGGCGTGGAAATCATTGAAACCGATGCGCATGATGACGCCAGCACCATGATCGGCAACATTGAAACCCTGCTCCAGCAGGATATCGACGCCATCCTGATTACCCCCTGCACTGAGGACGGCGTAAACGCCGGTATCGAGATGGCTTACGAGGCCGGTATTCCCGTCATCATCTTCGACCGTGTGTGCTCCACCGAAGAATACACCCACTTCATTGGCTATTCCGACGAAAAGAACGGCGCGGCTTGCGCCCAGCTGGTTGTGGATGCCCTGACCGAGAAGTACGGTGAACCCAAGGGTACGGTTGTAGCCCTGGACTCCATGGCGGGCAGCGGCACCGATAACAGCCAGCGTGCCGGCCAGGACTCCGTGTTCTCCCAGTATCCCAACATTGAAATCGTGGCTCGCAACTACACCGACTTTGAAGTCAGCGTGGGCAAGAGCGTGATGGAAGACTGGCTGGCCAAGTTTGGCCCCGGTGAAATCGACGCCATCATCTCTCAGGACGGCGGCGTTACCCTGGGCGCCTATGACGCCATTCTGGAAGCCGGCCGCGAGGGCGACAATTTCATCATCGTCAACGCCGACGGCATCAACGGTATTGCCAAGCTGGTTAAGGAAGGCAAGTGCTACGGCTACACCCAGTTCCCCTGCGCCGCCAGCGTGGACGCGCTGAAGCTGGCTATCCAGTGCATCGAAGGCGCCGATCCGGCCGATAAGATCATCCTGCAGGATGCCATTATTGTGACCGCAGAAAATAACGATCAGTATGTGATTATCGACGGCGACGATTACGACTGGACCTACTGAGCAATACCACGGGCCCGAACAGGCTTTAGAAAGGAGCAGACCCAATGAAGGTGGGATTTTGCGTTGTCAACTATTCCGAGAAGCCGGTGGAAGAGGTCATCAAGATTGCGGCCGACAACGGCTATGAGTGCGTTGAGCTGCCCAGCTATGTGGATAACGGCCAGGTGGATGCGGAAGAGCTGCTCAAGGGCGGCAAAGCGAAGGAACTGAAAAAGCTGGTGGAGAGCTATGGCATGACCATTTCCTCCCTCAGCAATCACGCCGATTCCTGGCCCATCATGGGCCCCTACGGCGGCACCACGGATACGATCTGCAATGGCACGAAGGAAGAAAGGATCAAGTTCGGCCAGGAAAGCATGGTGCGTTCCGCCCAGTTGGCCGCCGAGCTTGGC